>Ga0169931_10012294_pt1 | contig 11897 bp, 12 predicted proteins | sample Kivu_15m_20L_FD_129675 | JGI IMG/M metagenome (GOLD analysis project Ga0169931, IMG submission 129675) | Freshwater microbial communities from Lake Kivu, Western Province, Rwanda to study Microbial Dark Matter (Phase II) - Kivu_15m_20L... | ecosystem: Environmental > Aquatic > Freshwater > Lake...
ACTCCCATTAGCCGTATTTTTGGTAGTGACGGAGGTGGTGCTGGGGATTATGTTATTGATCGGTGTACGACTCAAAGAGACTGTTTGGGCTTTAGCCAGTATGATTCTCTTTTTCACCTTTCTGACCTTTTACTCTGCCTATTTCAACAAGGTGACGGATTGTGGATGCTTTGGGGATGCCATTAAATTAACCCCTTGGGAATCTTTCTATAAGGATATCATTTTATTGGTATTGATATCATTTTTGTTTTTTTTCAGAAAAGATTTGCCAAATAAAACACCGAAATGGGCAGCGTATACGGCGGGATTAAGTTTAATCGCCTCACTTGGATTGTCGGTATATGCAATTCAGAATTTGCCATTCATTGATTTTCGTGCCTACAAAATTGGTGTCAGCATACCTGTAAATATGCAGCCCTCCGCACCATTGGTCTATACTTATGTGATGAAAAAGGATGGGCAACTTGTTTACCTTGACCAATACCCTACTGACGAAAGTTATGAGTTTGTGGAAATGACCCTCAACAATCCTGAAGCCTTGCCTAAAATTTCTGATTTCGCCGCCTGGAATGGGGAGGGAGACCAATCCGACTATTTGTTTCAAGGAAATAAACTTCTTTTGTTAAGTAGCAACCTAACTAAAATGAGTGATGCCAATCTTGAAATAATCACCCAACTTTTCAATTCGCTTGAAAAAGCGCCTGTGGAACTCATCTTTATGGCTGCTGCTACTCAAGAAGAGATCGATGCAGTAATTGCAAAAAATGGCTGGAGAATTAAGGGATTGCAAGCGGATGCTACGGTTGTGAAAACAATCATGCGTGCAAATCCTGGAATTATGCTGTTGAAAGACGGGGTAGTAGTAGGTAAATACCACCACAACAATACTCCGGATGCTTTGGAAGTGCTTGACTTGTTTTGATGAATAAGCAACTCAAAGTGGTATTGGTAGGATTACCTGGATCAGGAAAAAGTACCTTTGGAAGGCAACTTGCCAAAGAAATGGGTTTCCCTTTTCTTGATCTAGATCAATTGATTGAAGAGCGTTACCAAATAAAGATCTCAGAAATTTTTTCAATTCACGGGGAGGGTACTTTTCGGGATTGGGAGTCTTTGGTACTTCAGGATGTTTTGAAGCAGGATCGTGCTTTTGTTTTGGCCTCAGGAGGAGGTACCCCTTGTTTTAATGACAACCTAGACTTGATCAATGCCCAAGCCATTTCGGTTTATCTAGATGTCCCTTTGGGATCGATTTCCTGTAGACTACAATCTTCTAAAGCGCAGCAAAGACCTATGTTTCAGGGCTTAGATCAAGGAGAACTTACCTTAAAACTCAAATCTTTATTGGTGTCTCGAGAACATTTCTACAACCAAGCAAAAATAAAGCTCAGCGGAGAAGACTTTTCCGCTGAGCTTTTACTGGTGGAATTGATTTCTAGGCTTAAAAGTTAAAGCCGACCGTAACTACTGCTGAAGTAATTGAATTTTTAATTTCAGTCAAAGGGCCGTAGTTAACTCCATTTTTATCCAAAACTTTGTAGCTACGGTACAGGGAGTTGAAGTTTTGATTGACTAATGAAAAATCTACCTTAAGTGCATCAAACTGGATTCCAATTCCCCCAGAAATTTGTTGTGTGCTTTGGTTAAATTCGGAATTGTCCAAAAATGGATCACCCAAATGTGCATATCCAGCACGAATTCTCCAGTTTTCAAATTTCCCCTCTGCACCAAATCGGTAGTTCACGGTACTACTGTATAGGTCTTGGATCACTTGGTTGTCGGGACCCTCGTTGAAGTCTCTGGAACTAAGTCTCGCAGCACTGTAGTCCACCCAATCTAGATCTGCAGAAATAAACCCGTGTTTTCCTAAAAACACAGTAGCCCCTCCGCCTACTTTAAAGGGAGTGATGAGACCATAGTTGCTCAAAAAGATATCGGAAAAAGCAGTTTCCGTTCCCAAGGTCTTGTCCTCTGGCGCAAAATAGTAGTTGTCATAGTTAGCGGTCATGCTTGCCTCATACTCTTCATTCATGGCGAACCAAGTAGGGGTTTGTAGTACAAAACCTAGATTAATATAATCGATGGGTTTGTAGATCAATCCTAGGTTAAGGTTGGCTCCTGTACCGTTGATAAGCAAACTTTCGTTCAATGAGGAATTGAGCAATGGCTCGTTCCCAAATTCTTCATTGTATTGTTTGATGGAAGAAAATTCGAGCGTTCGTATGCCTAAACTTGCTCCTAAAAACAACTTGTGGTTAAAGTTGGCACCATACCCAAAGTTTAGTTGGCTTGCACTACCTTCTTGCCTAACATTTTCGTCTTGAAAGGGTAAACCTAGAACAAAGGAATCGTATTCTCTTGGATTGGTGATGGGTTTACCATTGGCATCCACGGTGATTGGATTGATTTGGTAGGTTTGGTAAGCAAGACCAGTAAGTCCTCGGTTTTCAATTTGGCTTTCAGGTATCCCGAATGAATTGTCCAAATAAAAGTCAAGGATGGAACTTTCGCCTAATTTGTCGGAGTAGTAACCAAATTCATTGGAGAAATTGGCGATACGTTGAACACTGAATCCCCAAGCTCCTCCTTTAAATGCACCATTTTCTAGTGCGCCCTTTGGATTTGCACCCACAAAACTGAGATTGGGCAGGGAAACGTTTGAACTCCGAAAGGTTTTGGTTTGATCCAAATAACTTGCATCCGTTGACCAAAGCTCGTAGCCCAAGCTGAGGCTCGCTTCAGAGGATCTAAAGAAGCCTAGACCCGCAGGATTACCCGCAAGGTTAGAGACATCTCCCCCTAGAGACCATTGTGTCCCTCCAACTCCCATAATTCGTGCAGAGCCAGCCGGAGCCGTTTTACTAAATCGATATGCGTCTTCAAAATAGCCACTTTGGGCTACTGCTGTACCTGAAGTAAATAAGCAAAAGCAAACAAAGGATGTAAGTAACCTCATGTGGAAAAGTGGTAAGTTGAATTAGTAACGAAGTTGTGGTCGTTTTCGGATAATTTTTCCAAAAAAAAAGGGGAATTAATTCCCCCTTCCTCTGGATCCTCCTGAGCTAGAGCTACCTGAGGACCCACTTGAACTTCTACTTGGTGCGCTGTAACTTGCTCCAGAACTTGATCTGCTTGGAGCGCTAAAACTGGAAGAATTTGTAGAAGACCTACTTGGTGTATTTCCAGTATTGTAGCCTGAGGATTCACTTCTTCCAAAAGAAGAAGTAGATCGCGTGCCTGTATTTGCTCCAGATGATCTGTTGTATGATGGGCTGTTTGTAGTACGATCCGAATTGGTGTCGTAATTACTTCTGCTTGGTGCATAATTGTATCCTCTTCCGGTACTACTTGGCGTGGCAGAAGGTCTTGCCGACTGAGCAGCATTTCTGCTTGTGGACACCGAACCTCTGTCTGTAGCCGCTGAATTCACATTTCTAGTGGTTGATTCAACGCGACTTCTTCCAGAAGAATAGTAATCGTTTTGAGAGGTGCTGAAATCACGAGAAGCCGAGCGTGGAGATGCTGTAGCATCCAACCTTCTTGGAGAGGCTCCATTCGCATTGGCTACATTTTCTCGGGCCTGAGCTCTTGCAGTATTGGGAGTTACTCCGGATTGCATTACCCCACCACCATTGCTCATGGAAGCACCACGGCTTGGTCTGGCACCATACACCACACGTCTACCTGGATTTTCATTGCCTGGGAGGATAATAATTGGACCGGTAGTGTAGATCGGTCGATTCCATCCCCAAGGGGAACCCCATGCATTGCTACCCCAAAAAGGATCGTTGAATCCACCCCAGCCTAAGTAAGGATTGAAAGGTGAGTAAAAAGGCATGCCCAGACCAAGGCTTAGGCCCATGTTGAATCCAGGTCTCCAACCCCATCCAGGACCCCAAAATGGATCATACATTCCCATTCCAAAAGGGCTAAAGCCCATCATTCCCATTCCGAATGGACTAAAGCCAAAATTGAAGGCACTGTTGCCCCAACCGGAATTAGGGTTGGTTACCGAAAAATTATTGTAGATATCAATGTTTGGAGTAGCGCCTCCTGTAGAAGTTTGGTTTTCCTCAAAATAGACTACATCTTGGCTTGAAGAGGTATTCAACTGACCATAGCGAGCTAGGTAATCAGGATTGACATTTTTTGAACTGAAATTCTCTTGTGGAACTACAGTGGAATTGGCCAAGTTTTGAAAGGTGGCAGGCTGATTATTTGCCACCGCATTTTCCGTTGCCTTTTTCACGTCAGCAGACATGAAATACAAGTTGTCATCCAAGGTGTTCACTGCCATTTTGTTAGCAGTGCAGGAAATCAATAACGAAGTGCACAGCAGTGCAGAACCGGAAATAAAAGCTAGTTTCTTCATGGGTGAAGTAGATTTATGCTTGGTTATACGGAATGACCAAGTAGAGGTTGTACTTTTTGGGTTATATTTGTACTTCCTTTTGATCAAAATAAACACTTTTCTTTCTATACAACAAGTAAATGAGTAAAGGACTTCCAAAACGCAGCGAAGATTATTCCCTGTGGTACAACGAATTGGTTAAACGAGCAGATTTGGCAGAAAATTCTCCAGTTAGAGGATGCATGGTAATCAAGCCTTATGGCTATTCCATTTGGGAAAAAATGCAAGCGGAACTGGATCGGATGTTCAAAGAAACTGGACATACCAATGCCTATTTTCCGCTATTTATTCCCAAATCTTTTTTGAGTAAGGAAGCGAGCCATGTGGAAGGTTTTGCCAAAGAATGTGCTGTAGTCACCCATTATCGATTGAAGAATGCAGAAGATGGCTCAGGAGTAATTGTGGATCCTGAAGCAAAATTGGAAGAGGAGCTTATTGTGCGACCAACCTCTGAAACAGTCATTTGGAGCACTTACAAAAATTGGATTCAATCCTATCGCGATCTGCCTTTGTTGGTGAATCAATGGGCCAATGTGGTGCGCTGGGAGATGCGAACTCGTTTGTTCTTGAGAACTACGGAATTTTTGTGGCAAGAGGGGCATACAGCCCATGCTACTTCTGAAGAAGCGATGGCTGAGACGGTGCAAATGATGAATGTCTATGCACAGTTTGCGGAGGAGTTTATGGCTTTACCTGTTGTTAAGGGAAGAAAGACTGCGAATGAGCGATTTGCTGGTGCGGACGATACCCTATGCATCGAGGCCTTGATGCAAGATGGTAAAGCATTGCAAGCAGGGACCTCTCACTTTTTAGGTCAAAATTTTGCAAAGGCGTTTGAGGTTAAGTTTGCTACGAAAGAGGGTGGGTTGGATTACGTTTGGGGTACATCTTGGGGCGTAAGCACGCGATTGATGGGGGCTTTGATCATGGCTCATTCGGATGATAATGGTTTGGTCTTACCTCCTAAATTGGCTCCCTTCCAGGTGGTCATTGTACCGATTTACAGAGGTGAAGAAGAGTTGGACCTCATTTCGGTGAAGGCCAAGGAAATTATGGCTGGACTTCGAAAAGCAGGGATCAGCGTGAAGTACGACAATCGAGATACCCAAAAGCCAGGATGGAAGTTTGCAGAATATGAACTAAAAGGGGTGCCTGTACGAATCGCGCTAGGTCCAAGAGATTTGGAAAATAAGACCCTTGAGATTGCAAGACGTGACACGCTTACCAAGGAGTCCTTTCAATGGGAGGAGATGCCTATTGCTCAAAAAATCGGAGCACTTTTGGAAGATATTCAACAGGGAATTTACCGAAAGGCTTTCGAATTTAGGAAGGAAAACACCACTGAAGTAAATAGTTGGGAAGAGTTTAAACGGGTGTTGGACGAAAAAGCTGGATTTCTGTCGGCTCACTGGGATGGGACTCCAGAGACGGAGGACAAAATCAAAGAACTGACCAAAGCTACCATTCGCTGCATTCCTTTAGATCAAATCCAGGAGGCGGGTACTTGTGTGTACAGCGGGAAACCTTCCACAGGCAGAGTGCTTTTTGCCAAAGCCTATTGATACATGAATTTAACCCGGATTTTTCCGGGTTTTTTTTCTTTTAAATAAAGTATTCGGGAGATTCTTGTAGATTAGAGGCAGTTCATTTTGCTCCTTATGGAAATTTTGGTTCTTAGTACCCTGCTAGCCATTGGTTTGATTCTACTTTTGGTTGAAATTCTTTTTATTCCTGGAACGACTGTTGTAGGGATCTTTGGTTTTTTAGTCAGCCTTGCAGGTCTGGTATTTGCATTCCTTAATTTTGACTACTCCGTGGCCCTTTGGATCTCTGGATTGGCTTTAGTAATTAATTTTGCTGCAGTTTGGTATGGGTTTAGTTCTGGGGTTTGGAAGAAATTTTCGCTGAAATCTACCCAATCTGGGGGTGCCTTTGATGGCAGGACAGAGGGCTTGGAGGTAGGAATGAAAGGACTAGCTGTTTCCGATATCAAACCTTACGGAAAGGCTTCCTTCAATGAAATTTGGGTGGAAGTGAAGTCCGATTCTGGCTTTATTGAGGTGAATACCCCGGTGACGATTACCAAAATTGAAAACAATAAAATCAGTGTAACCTAATTATCTATGTTTGAAGACAGTTCTTTATTCGTTTTGATTGCTGCTTTTGCAGGGATCACCCTCCTATTTATTTTCTTGTATTTTGTGCCCGTTAATCTCTGGATAACTGCTCAGTTTTCGAATGTGCGTGTGGGAATTGGGGAATTGATTGGAATGCGGATTCGAAAAGTGCCCCCCAGCCTAATTGTCAATGCGATGATCACGGCCACTAAAGCGGGGCTTCAATTGACCACCAACGATCTGGAAACTCACTTTTTGGCTGGGGGAAATGTGCCTGCAGTGATCCGTGCCTTAATTTCTGCGGACAAGGCGAATATCACCTTGAGTTTCAAGCAGGCTACTGCTATTGATTTGGCGGGGCGTGATGTATTTGAAGCAGTGCAGATCTCAGTAAATCCTAAGGTAATCAACACGCCTAACGTGGCGGCAGTAGCGGCTGATGGAATTCAGCTGGTTGCCAAAGCGCGAGTAACTGTGCGTGCAAACATTGCGCAACTGGTCGGTGGTGCAGGGGAAGAAACGATTTTGGCGAGAGTAGGCGAGGGTATTGTAACCTCAATTGGTTCGGCCGCTACCCACAAATCGGTGTTGGAAAACCCAGATAAAATCTCCAAACTGGTACTTCAACGCGGTTTGGATGCGGGTACGGCTTTTGAAATCTTATCCATTGATATTGCAGATATCGACGTGGGAGCGAATATCGGAGCCAAACTTCAAATCGACCAGGCCTCTGCGGACTTAAAAGTTGCTGAAGCAAAAGCCGAAGAGCGTAGAGCCATGGCAGTGGCCTTGGAACAAGAAATGAAAGCCAAAAACGTAGAAATGAGGGCAAAAGTGGTGGAGGCTGAGGCGGAAATTCCCAAGGCCATTGCAGAGGCTTTCCGATCTGGACAATTAGGAGTCATGGATTATTACAAAATGGAAAATGTAAAATCCGATACTGCGATGCGAGATTCCATAGCCAACTCAGGCAAAGAGTCCAAAGATTCAGGCTCATTGAAATCCTAAAAAACGAAAAAAGGGAGTTTAAATTCCCTTTTTTTGTTTTTTCACTGTTGAACTGCCAGAATTTACATTCGATTGCTCTACCATCTGCTGCAGTTCCTGGCCTTTGGCAAACACTTTTTGTTCGACCCAATCTATGGCGATATGTGCATACTGGAGCGGTAAAAACACGTTCCCATTGGCACGCATAATTCCAGAAAGACCATCTTTGGCTACAATAAAAAAGTCTTTTTGCTCCACTTGAACCTGGTCAAATGAAATGGGAAGAATTAGTTTTCCGCTTGAATTCAAAAGTCCAGTTTTGGAATCATTTTCTACGAGGTAAAAACCCTCTTTCAATTTTGAAATCTGATCCAATCCCTCTGGATAGGCTAATTCGCCTGAGGGATAAATCAAGTAGTTTTTTTTCCCAGACTCCGCAATGGCTAGGCCTCCGGTAAAATGGTTGATTTTCTCCCATTTCGCTTCGCTGAGGATTTTTCCATCGGTGCCAATCGTTCCCCAGGCAGTACTGATTCGGTAACTACCTATTTTCTCTGAGAAAGTACCTACTTCTTGGTAGGATGGCTGGATGATCCACTTTCCTTCCTCATTTACAAAGCCATATTTACCGTTTTTTAGTGCAGGAAATAGTCCTTCATTTCCCATGCCAATCCATTCTGCATCCGAATTGGGGGTGACCAACCAACCCTGTTTCCCGTGGAGGCCTAACTTGTTTTCTCGAAATCGAACGTTATAAAGGTCTGGGCCGATTAGTTTCACCGATTCCATACCTACAGCATCCAGTAAGATGCCTTCTTCTTCCAAGATTCGTCGCAATTTGCCATGTATGTACTCCAGCAAAAGGTCACCTTCTTTGGTGATTTTATGGTAGGAGTTGTATCGAACTTGAGCACTTTGCTCAAAACCTCTAATTAGTAGGTATTGGTTTTCATCAAATCCAAAATAACTATCCTCTCGCGTAGGCTCCAATTGGTCAATCACAGGATCCAAAACATAGGCTCCAAATCGATTGATTAAGCCAAATCCAGATGCTTCTTTTGCTAGCAGAAAGTTTCCTTGATTTTCAATCAAGAGTTCGTAAGCTTTTTCAGGTGTGGATGACAGTGGTAAAAAATAACTTCCCTGATTTTTCAAGATCACCTGTCCATTTCGTGTGAGTTTGGCTTCTTCGGCTGAACCTAGCCACTTGGTTTTGCCTGTTGATTTCTCGTAAATCCAATAATCTGTCCCTCTTCTAGCCAAGAGGCGATTGGTGTAGGTGCTGATTTCTTCATACTCCAAGGGAAGTGCGATTTGTCCGTATTCATGAAAAGCGCCAATGCCTTTAGGTCCTTTGACTAAAATCCAAGGCTTGAGGTATTGGAAGACTTCTTGTCCTTGAAGGCTCACCACAGGTCGTAAATCAGGAGAAAGGAGAAATAAGCCTTCCGTATTTTTTCCAGTAATTACGGATTCTCCCAAGAGATCTATTTCCTGGTAGGCTGCTTTTGTTTGCAGGCTACCGCTAAAGTCGTATACATCCCAAGATTGACCTAGGCTAGGAGAGGCCAAGAAAAGAAAGCTTGCAGAAACAAAATAAAACAGATTTCTCATGGCGAAAGAAAGAGGGTAAATTAAGAGTTGGCGGATTTTTGGGCTAGCCGGCAACCAATTTATTTTTCATTTTTTGACTTTTCTAAGTCAAAAAGATCAGTAATCAATTCAATCATCTCGGCAGCTTCATTACGTTGGCAGGCAGCTCTTAGTTGGACTACGGGGACTTTGAGGACTTTCTGCATCATGCTCCTTGTGATTTTATCAATGAGCACAAATTCTTTTTCGTCAACGTTTTTCAAATACCTACCCAATTCTTCTTGACGAATCTGCTCAAGAGATTGCTTTAATTTTTGAATGGTAGGGGAGACAACCATTTCTTTTTGCCAGTTTCCAAACTCTTCGATACTTTCTTGGAGAATAAGTTCTACGGCAGGTATAGCGTCTAGCCTGTTTTGAAGGGCAGCAGTGGCCCTGCTGCGGATGTTGTCTACATTGTAAAGCACTACTCCTGGAAGTTGTTCTATGGAAGTTTCAATGCTTCTAGGTACGGATAGATCGATGAAGACTTTAAAACTAGGAATGCTAAAGGATTCGACTAGTTTTTTCGTGACGAAAGGCTCGTGCATGCGGACCGAGCAAACGACCACATCTGCTTCTTCCATGGCTTCTTGGTAGGACTCAAATGGAATTACCTCAAACCCTAGGGGTATTCCAATCTCCTCTGCTTTGGAAAGGGTTCTATTTGTGATCTTAATTTGGGCATTGGGTAAATGGACCATGTTTTTGGCCACATCTTCACCAATTTCCCCCAAGCCAATCACCAAAATTCGGGGTTGATAAATGTTTTGGGTCAGGCTCTCAATCAACTCGATTGTTGCATAGGAAAGGGAGGCGGCACCATCTCGGAATGCCGTTTCTTGCACTACTCTTTTGTTGGTAAAGAAGATGGTATGCATCAACCGATGCAAGAATGGGCCTGCTAGTTCTAAGTCAGCAGCGGCCTGATAGGCTCGTTTGACTTGATTTGAGATTTGGATGTCGCCCACGACTTGGGCTTCAAGTCCCATGGATACGCGGAAGAGATGAGAAACAGTCTCTTTTTCTTCATTTAAAACCTGAAAATAATCGAGGTAGGATATAGCATCAGCGAGCCCACGTTCGATACCGATCAACTTCACCAATTCCACACTGAGGTCTAATTCGTGACAGTAATAAACTTCAGTTCGGTTGCAAGTAGAAAGGATAAGCGCGTCCGATATGCTAAAAAATTCCTTCAATTTGAGTAGCATACGTTGAATCGCAGCCTCATCCAAGGAGATTAATTCCCGAATTTGAACAGGAGCACTTTTATGAGATAAACTGACAACTCGAAATTTGGTCTGCATCACAATTTTCTAAGGCTGCAAATTTAACAGAAGTAGGCCCCTCAATAGTTTCTTTGAATCAAGACTTGTCTAATTTAAAATCAATCTAAATAATAATTAATGGAATGGATTTGATTGGGAAGTTTAAACCCCTTAAATTCATTTCACTCTACTTTTTCAACTTGGTCTTATGCGTCAAAAATTATTTTTTTGGTTGAAAATCCATCTTGGTTTTTCGGCTAAGGAATCCAGGGGTTTTTTACTTTTGATTCCATGTTTAGTCTTGTTGGTGGGAGCTTCCCAGGTGCTTGCTTGGGCAAAAAACCGAAGTGCAGAAAAACTGTATCAACATTACCTGGATCAAGTGGATAGCTTGGAACTGGCAGGAATTCCATTGCGGATATCTCCTTTGCCTACCTTTGATCCAAAGGACACCCTTAGAAGTTTCCCATCCAACAAGGTATCGGATCGGATCCAACGCCTGCCATTTTCAGCATCTGATTCTGTATTGCTTCAAATAGTGCCTGGAATCGGCAGGCTGACCGCAGGTAGGATCATCAAACACCGGGAGCAATTAGGAGGATTTGTCCACGTAGATCAACTCAAAGAGGTTTATGGACTCAAGCCAGAGACCATCCCCCTGATTTGGGAATATTTTGATTTTGATACGGTAACTCCACGGCAAATTGAATTGAATAATCTGTCGGTGGAGGAACTGGCCAAGCACCCTTACATGAGTTACCAAGAGGCTAAAGTACTGGTTGCTTATCGCTTGCAACATGGACCCTTTCTTCAGGTGGAAGACCTGCTCCGAATAAAAATTTTTAAAGCCGATTGGGTGGCAAAAATTGAACCTTACTTAAGTTTTAAACCAATGGAAAAAAAGGCAACAATCGATTCTTTAGGACTCCAGTAAAAAAGGGCTATTTTGCAGGTTAGAACGCTCTGTTTATGGTGATAACTTTACCTGAACTTAATTTACCTGCTATTGAACCTCAACTGCTCAAAAAAGAAGAGCAGGTGTTCATTTATGATTTTTTACGCAAAAAGCATTTGTTACTCACCCCAGAGGAATGGGTTCGGCAACATTGGATTCGCTTTCTTATAGATCAGCAGGGATTTCCGAAAGGCTTGATTGCTAGTGAAAGAGGCTTGATTTACAATGGTTTACAAAAAAGAACCGATTTATTGGTTTTTGATCGGTCTGGACTTCCCTACTTTTTAATTGAATGCAAAGCTCCTGAGGTGGAGATCAATCAAAAAGTACTTGCCCAAGCAATTGCCTACAATCAAACCCTAAAGTGTCCATTTATCGCGCTAAGTAATGGGAAAAGACACGTTTTTATGGGTTACAATCAGGAGCAAGGAAAATTTGTACAGCAAATACACTTGCCTCCAATTCCGAATTAAATTTAATTAAGATTAATGGTGGAAAAATTTTAACTTTTTAATAGTTTTTTA
>Ga0169931_10012296_pt1 | contig 11896 bp, 5 predicted proteins | sample Kivu_15m_20L_FD_129675 | JGI IMG/M metagenome (GOLD analysis project Ga0169931, IMG submission 129675) | Freshwater microbial communities from Lake Kivu, Western Province, Rwanda to study Microbial Dark Matter (Phase II) - Kivu_15m_20L... | ecosystem: Environmental > Aquatic > Freshwater > Lake ...
CGGCGGCCGCGACGGCGTGGCTGGCCCCCGAGGCGGCCTGGAACGCCTGGCAGCGGCTCGCACCTCCCTGGAACCGAACGGCCCGCTTCACCTTCGCCGCCGTGGAGGGGCTGCCCGACGAGCTGACGGTGCCGCTGGGCGAACCGCGCCCCGTCGCCGTGCGATTGAAAGCGGACACGCAATGGCGTCCCGCCTATGCCGCCTTCCGCATCGCCGCCGGTCCGCAGAGAGCGCCGCTGGCCGAGGACTCCTACCGGTGGACGCTGCCGCCGCTGATCGAGCCTGCGGTGCTGCGGATCGCCGCGGGAGATTGGCGGCAAAACGTCCGCCTGACGCCGCGCACCCGGCCGGAGTTGAGCGAACTGACGTTGCAGGTCGAATTGCCGGCGTACCTCGCGCGGCGCGCGCCGCTGGTCCTCGACGGGCGGAGCGGCTCGGTCGCGCTGCTGCGCGGGAGTCGGGCGATCGGCGCCGCGCGGATCAATCGCCCGCTGCGCGAAGCCTCGGCCGGCGACCTGGCGACGGTCGTGGCCGACGAGACGCTGCGCTGGGAACTGCCGCCGGTCGCGGCGCCGCAGCAGGTCGCGCTGCACTGGCGCGACTGCTACGGCCTCGAAGGGGCCGCGCCGTTCGTGTTGCGGGTCGAGGTCGACGACGATCAGCCGCCGACGATCGCGTCGAGCGATTTGCCGCGGCGCCGGGCGGTGCTCGCCGAAGAGCAGCTCGATTTTCGCTTTCTCGCGAGCGACGATTACGGCGTGCGGGAGGCGGGATTGGAGTGGCGGCCCCTCCGCGACCCATCGCGGGCGTTGCACGACGAGCGGCTGCCGCCCCTGGGCGAGCGGACCTTGGTCGCGGGAGGGAGCGACGCGCGTCAGGTCGCGGGCCAGGCCGCGTTCGTGGCCGAGGCGCTCGGGATCGAGCCGCAGTCGATCGAGCTGCGGCTGTTCGTCGTCGACTACCTGCCGGATCGCGCTCGCGCCTACTCGGCTCCCTGCATTCTCGACGTCCTCTCCCGCGAGCAGCACGCCGCCTGGATCGCCGAGGAACTGTCGCGGTGGCGTCAGCAGGCGCTGGAAGTCCGCGACCGCGAACTGCAACTCCACCAGGAAAACAAACGGCTTCGGGCGCTGTCGCCCGCCGCGCTGTCCGCGCCGACGACGCGGCGGCGCATCGAGGAACAGGCCGCCGCCGAGCGGGCCCAGGCCCGGCGACTGGCGGGCGTCGCCGCCCAGGGCGCCGACCTGCTGCGCCAGGCGGCGCGGAATCCGGAGATCGCCGCCGGGCATCTCGAACGGTGGGCCGAGATCCTGCTGATGCTGCGCGAGTTGGCCGGCGCGCGGATGCCCTCGGTGGCCGACCTGCTGCAGGCGGCCGCGGACGCCGCGCCCGCCGGCGGCGAGGCTCCCGCCGCGGCGCGCCCGGCGGATCCCCGCCCGCAGGACGCCCGGCAGACCGAGGACACCGAGGAGCCCGCCGCGCCGCGGGACGCCGCACCGCCGCTGGTCGTCGACCGCGAATCGTCGCAGCAACCGCCGTCGGAGGCGAACGCCGCGACGCCGCCGACCGCCGACAGCCCGCCGCGTCGTCCGGGACAGCGTCTGCCGTCGACGAACCTGGCCGGAGCCGGAGCCGCGGCGGCTCCGCCGACCTCCGCGCCGGCCGCCATCGATGCGGCCGTCGAGGAACAGCAGGCCCTGCTGGCCGAATTCGAGAAGGTCGCCGCCGAACTGAGCGAGGTGCTCGCCCACCTCGAAGCCAGCACGCTCGTCAAGCGGCTGAAGGCGGCGTCCCGCGAGCAGCTGCAGATCGCCGGCGCCCTGGGAGAGCGCGTGTCGCAGGATTTCGCGGCCCCGCCGGACGGCTACCGGCCGCCGCTGCGCGCCGCTGTCGCCGAACTCGCCGCCCGCGAAGAGGCCGGCAGCCTGCGCGTCTCGACCATCATGGACGACTTGGAGGCCTTCTTCGAACGCCGCCGCACCGCTCGGTTCGAGGCCATCCTCGACGAGATGCGCGTGGAAGACGTCGTCGGCAACCTGCGGCGTCTGGCCGAACAGCTGCCCGCAGATCGGGGCGTGGCGATGGCCGAATGCGAGTACTGGTCCGACGCCCTCGATCGCTGGGCGGAAGACCTGGTCGACCCGGCCGGAGCCGGAGCGGGGAACTGTCCCGGCGCCCCCGCCAAGGGAAGCCTGCCTCCGTCCCTGGTGCTGGAAGTGCTGAAAATCGTGGAAGGCGAAATGCAGTTGCGCGAGGCCACGCGGGCCGCGGAACAAGCCCGCACCGCCATCGCCGCCGATGCCCGCCAGGCCGAAGCGGCGCGGCTCGCCGCCGTCCAGCAGAGTCTCCGCAATCGGACGGCGGCCGCGCTGCGCTCGATGCGCGAGCTGCCCGACGGACCCGCCGACTTCGCCCGGGAGCTGGAACTGCTCGGCCGGGTCGCGGTCGTGATGGGCGAGGCGGCAGACATCCTCGGGCGGCCCGAAACCGGCCCCCCGGCCCTGGCCGCGGAGACCGAGGCGATCGAGTTGCTGCTTCAAGCCCAACGCACCAATCCTCGCGGCGGGGGCGGCGGGGGAGCCAATCCGGGCGGAGGGGGCGGCGGCGCCGCCCGCACGGCGGCCCTGGCGCTGCTCGGCGAGGGGGTCGATCCGCAAGGGGCGCCGTCGGAGCGGAGTTCCCGCCAGACGACGGGCGAGACGGCGGGCCGCCTGCCCGCCGAATTCCGCAGCGGGCTCGACCGCTATTTCAGCGCACTCGAACCGGGAGCGGGCGAATGAACGTTTCCTGCCGCCAAGGCGTTTTTGCGCGCCGCGGATCGTTCGCGAGGCGGCTCCCCGGGCCGCCGCTGGGGGCGGCGCCGCCGCGCCGTGCGGCGCCGTGCGGACGCCCCCGCGGTCGAAGGCGGCGCCGGTGGACGGCGGCGCTGGCGGCGGCCTTGGGCGGCGCCTTGGGCGCGGCCGGCGCGCGGCTCTTCGAGACGGGCGACGCGCGGGGGGCCGACGCCCTGGCAGAGGGCAAGCGCCCCCCGGCAGAGGTCGCTCCGGGCACGCCGGCGGGGCCCGCCGACGACGCCGCAATCCGCGCGCAGCAGGCGGCCGTGTACCGCGAAGCCCTCGCTCCGCTGGCGGCGGCGGAGCTGTCGTTCGTCAGCCGGACGTGCGGCCTGACGGCCGAGGAACGTGCGCGGCGCGCGGCGGCCTTGGGCGCATGGCTCGACGGGTTTGCCTTCGAGCACGCAGCAGCGGCCGTGCGGCAGGCGGACGCCGGCGATGCGACGACGCTGCAGCAGGCCTTCGAGAGCTCGCTATCCGCTGAATTGCAGCAGGGTCTCTCGGCGGAACAAGTCGCCGCTTACCGGCGCGAGCGGCAGGCTCGCGACGCCTACCGCCTCGAGACGGCGATTGACTGCTACCTTGCCAAACTCGACCAGCACGTCGTGCTGTCGGCCGAGCAGTACGCGCAGGTCCGCGACGAATTGCGCGCCCATTGGGAAGACGTCTCGGCGCCTCCGTTGCACGCCTTCGTCCACCTCAACAACGTGCTGCCCGAGACGCCCGCGGCGCGGGTCGCGAAGCATCTCCATCCCGAGCAGCGGCGGTTGCTGCGCGGCATCCAGCAAGTGCGGTTCCAGGAAACGTTCGGCCAGCGGCTGCAGATCGGCGGGGAACTGCCGCTGATCGACGACGTGGCCTTGCCGCCGACGCGGCTCGGCGGCGACGGAGCCGCGCCAGAAGCCGCCGCCGCGGTCAACGCGGCGCCCGCCCCGCAGGAGAACGGACCATGACCCGAAACGTTCGCCCTTTCCGCAGCCGCGGCCTGCTCGCCCTGCACGCGGCCGCGGCGCTGCTGTGCGGCGCAGTTCGTTGCGGGGGTCAGGAGTTCACCCTGACGCAGGAGCAGTTCAATGCCTGGCTGTCGCGCGGAACCGATTCGTTGCACGGCTTCACGTCGGCCCAATTGGGCGTCGAATTGCAGATGGCGCGGGCGACGGCTCGGCTTGCCGACGCCCAGGCGGCGAAACTGCAGCTCGCCGGCGACTGCGACGTCGCTCGCTTCACGGGACAGGTCGACGAACTCCAACAGCGGTTCGTGGGGAAAAGCTTTCCGCAACAGGAGTTGGGGGAGGTCTACCGGGAAATCCAGCCCCTCGCACAGCAGCTGCAGCAGGGCCTGTTCGGGGACGCTTCGCTCTACGCCAAGGTCCTGCGGCAAACCCTCGACCCCGCGCAGCGGCAGCTTTACGACGAAGCCCGCCGCGGGCGGCGGGCGCGGAGCTACGCGGCCGCGGTCCGACTGCTGATTGCGGCCATCGACCAATCGGCTCCGTTGACCGAGCGGCAACGCGAGGCGCTGCTGGAGCTGGTCCTGCGACGCACCCGGCCGCCGCGGTCGGCGGGAACTTACGACAGCTTTTACGCCTGCACGCAGTTCGCGACCCTTGATGTGCAGGAGCTGGCCGCCGTGCTCGATGCGGCGCAACTCAAAGTCGCCACGAAGGCGCAGGAGCAGGGGCTGGGCTGGCAGGCGTGGCTGGCTTCGATGGGCGTGACGCCGGAACCGTAGCGCGGCGACCGCTCGGCACGGGCGGCGAAGATTCCTTCCACAAGCGACCCTCCCTCGTCCTCAGGCCGCCGAACGACATGCACGACCTGCCGCAGTTTTGGCCCCGCTACCGCGCCCGCTACCGGCCCGACTCCCGGCCGCCGCGCGCCGCCCGACGGCTGCCTGCCGCGACCGCCCTGGCGGCGACCGTGCTGGCCGCCTGCTCAGCCGGCGGACAAACTCCCGGCGCGCCGACCGGCGACGCCGTCCCCCGCGACGTGCGCGAAATGTACGACCGCGGGCTGCAGTACCTGGTGCAGGCGCAAGACGCCAACGGCGGCTGGCAGGGGGGCGGGCATCAGGGCGCCGGCGTCGACGGCCTGTGCCTGCTTGCGCTGCTCGCGGCGGGGGACGACCCGAATTTCGGAGCGTACGCCCTTCCCGTCCGCAAGGCCCTGCGGTCGATCATCCGCTCGCAGGACGCGACCACCGGGTATTTCGGCAACAGCATGTACCATCAGGGCTTCGCCATGCTGGCCCTGGCGGAAGCCTATGGAGCGGTCGACGATCGGCAGCTGTGGGCGGGCGAAGCGGGCCGCAACCAGCGGTCGATCGGAGCCGCGCTCGAATTGGCCGTCCGTTGCGCCGTCACCGCCCAGAAAAAAAACCCGCTGGGAGGCTGGCGTTACGCGCCCGAGGCGACCGACGCCGACACGTCGGTCTCGGGGGCCGTGCTGGTCGGTTTGCTGGCCGCGCGGAACGCGGGGATCGAGACGCCCGACGAAACCCTGGACAGCGCGGTGGACTATTTCGTCTCGATGACCTCCGCGGCGGGGCAGGTGGCGTACGCCAGCGGCATGGGAGGCTTCGACGATTCGCTGGCTCGCATCTCCATCGCCTCGCTCGTCTACTCGATCGCTCGCCGCAACGATCTGCCCCAGGGGGACACGACGTTGAAGCGTTTGACCGAGCAGCTCGAAAGCGAAGGCGCCGACCACTACCGCGAGTACCGGCGCTATTACCAGGCCCAAGCGCTGTTCCAGGGAGACGTCGCGGCCTGGGAGAAATGGAATCGCTTGCTCGTCCGGCAACTCAAGGCCAGTCAGGCTTCCGACGGCAGCTTCGCCGGCCAGTTCGGGCCCGCGACCGATACGTCGATGACGCTGCTCGCGCTCGCGCTGAACTACCGCTTCCTGCCCATCTATGAACGCTAGCCGCAATCCGCTCCGTCGTCGTCGGCCGGGGGCCGCGGCGTGCCGAGACCTTCCCATGACGCACCGGCGGCGAACCTTGTGCCGGACCTCCGCGCTGCTGGCGTTGGCGGCGGCATGCACGGCGCACCCGACCGTCGCGCGCGCGGCGGACGCCGGCCCCGCGTCGGCCGACTCCGGGCCGGCAGGCCTGCTGCGGCTGGCCGGCGACGACGCGTTCGAGGGCCGCTGGCTCCCTTCCGACGAAGCCGACGCGGTCCGTTGGCAGACGCCGATTGCCGAGGAGGCCTTCGAATTTCCGGCGGCTCACGTCCTCGCGCTGCAGTTGCATCAGGACGCCGCGCCGCCCGTCGACGCGCCCTACGCGCTGGAGTTGGATCGCGGCGATTTGCTGCTGGGCAGGCTGCTCAAGCTGACCGACGCCGCCGCGGAATTCGCGGCCCCGCCCTTGGGCGTGCTGCACATCGAGCGGCGGCGTCTGCGGCGCCTGTCGGCGTGGGGCCCGTCGACGGCCCTCGCCTACCACGGCCCCCAGGGACGCGAGGAGTGGGCGGCGCATCCCCCCGAGCGAGTGCGCGACGAAGGGGGCAGCCTCGTCGTCGACGCCCACGCGTCGGCGGAACTCGGCGCCTGCGTGATTCCGCCGCAAGCGCTGGTGGAAATCGAACTCTCCTGGCAGCGGAAACCCGATTTCCGCCTGCAGTTCGGCGTCCATCCCGCGAATCCGGAGGAGGGGGAGCTCCCCGGCCCCGCCGCCGAGACGCCGCCGGCCCGCTCCGCGGAGGCCTGCTTCCAACTGGAGACGTTCAGCGGCTGGCTGGTCCTGGTCCGCGAACAGGCCGCTGCGGCCGACCTCGCCACGTTGGAAAAAGTCGAACGCGGGCCGGGACGCATCCATCTGCTGCTCCATTACGACGCCCAGCAAGGATCCGTGGCCGCGTACGCCGCGCAGGGAAAGCTGCTCGCCGAGGTGCGAACGCCCCCCAGCGGCACGGCCACGCCGCGAGGCGTGCGTTTGACGACCTTCGTCGGCGACGCGCGGCTGGAGCGGTTGGCGGTCCGGGCCTCCAACGGCGTCGCGCCTCCGCCCGTCGGCGGCGGACTGCCCTCGCTCGCCACGTCGTCGGGCGAACTGCTGGTCGCCGAGAGCGTGACGTACGACGACGCGACGGGCGTCTTCACCCTCCGTCCGGTGGCGGCGACCGGCGCGCGTCCCCGCGGCGAACTCCAGGTGCCCCGCGGCGAGGCGTCCTTCCTGCAATTCGGCGGCGCAGCGTCGGCCCCCGAGCCGCCGCAGGACGGCCGCGAGGTGCGCGTGCAATGCGTCGACGGCCAACGCATCAGCGGCCGCCTCGAACGCATGGCCGAAGGCCGCGCCACGATCCGTCGCGACGGGCTGCGGGAGCCGCTCGCCGTCCCCGTGAGCCAAATCCGTTCCGTCGTCAGCCTGAAGCCCGTTGCGCCGGCGGACGAGAACGATCCGCGGCGGATTGCCCGCCTCGAAGCGGCCGGAACCTCCACGCGGGGACGAGTGACGGGCGTCGCCGTGCGGGGGGCGGCTTCCGTCTTGGCCTGGCAGCCGCTGGCCAGTCGCAACGCCAGCCCGTTGCGGAGCCGTGTGGCGGCCACGCTCGTCTACCGCCAGCCGCCGGCCGCCCCGCAAATCGCGGAGCACTCGCCGGCGGCCGCCGGGCGACCGCCGCAGCCCGGCCGCCGTCCGGAGCCCGCCGAGCCCGCGTTCGACGACTCCGCGAAGCCCGCGCGCGAGGAGCAGCTGCTCTGGCTCCGCGAAGGCGACCGCCTGCCGTGCCGGGTCGTCGCGATTGACGAGCAGGGAGTCGCCTTCGCCACGTCGGTCGCCTCGGCCACCTTCCTGCCGCACGCGCGGATCCGCGCCTGGGAGCGGCAGTCGGGGCTGCCGTTGCCGACGCTCGACGCGGGCCGCATGAAGCGGTTGCTGACGCTGCCGCGGACCCAGCAGGCGCATCCCCCCACGCACGTGATCGAATCGACCGGGGGCGATCTGCTGCGGACGCGGCTGCAGCGGATGGACTCCGAACAGGCCGTGGTCGAAGTGCGGTTGCAGGAGCAACAGCTGGCCCGCGCGGAAATCTCCCGCATCATCTGGCTGCACCCGGGCCAGCCGGCCCTCGGTCCGCCGTCGAAGCAGGAGGCCGACGGCACGTCGACGCCGGCGCGCGACGCCGCGGCAAACGTGCCGCCGGAGCAGCCCTCGTCGGCGGCGGAACCGGCCTGGACCGCGCAGGTCCAGGCCGTGCGCGACGACGGCGTGCGGCTCACCTTCCACCCGACGGGATTCGCCGACGGCGTGCTGGCGGGGCAGCGCGAAGGATTGGGGGACTGCCGCGTCGATCTGGCCGACGTCGAGCGGCTGCTGCTCGGAGCGGCGCTCGAGGCGGCGGCCGACAACCATCCGTATGCAGCGTGGCAACTGGCGGCGGCGCCGCAACCGCGTTTCGTCGCGGAGTCGACCGCCGGTCCTGACGCGGCGGCCGAGTCCGACTCGCCCCTGGCGGGACGCCCGGCGCCCGACTTCGCCCTGACCACGTTGGCCGGCGCGCACTATCGCCTGGCGGAACGTCGCGGCCAGGTCGTCGTCCTCGATTTTTGGGCGAGCTGGTGCGGCCCGTGCATCGAGGCCCTGCCGCAAGCCGAGGCGGTCGCCGCCGAGTTTTCCGCCGAGCGCGTGCGGCTGACGGCCGTCAACGTGCAGGAAGACGCGGCCACGGCCGAGGCGGCGCTGGCGCGCCTCGCGGCGCGTCCCGAGACGGTCCTCGATCGCGACGGAGCCGTCGCGGCGCAGTACGCCGTGTCCGCAATTCCGCAGACCGTGGTGATCGACGCGGCGGGACGCGTGCGAGAAGTCCTCGTGGGCGGCGGTCCGCAGTACGCGGAGCGGTTGCGGATCGCGATTCGCGCCGCCCTGGACGAGGCGCCTCGCGCACAGCTGACGACCAGCCCGTAGCCGGTTCCCGCCAGGCCGGAAACCCGAAATCCCCGTCCCGGTTGGCAAGTCCGCGCCGTCCAACAATAATCGGAGCTCGGCGGGGGGCGTGGCGCCTGCTGCCGGAATCCGCGCTGCGTTCTCGATCGCGCTGGATCGGCCTTGCAGTCGCCGTCGGCGCCGAGGTCGTTGGCGTCTTGCTGGCGGCGAAGCGATCGGTCTCGCCCTGCTCCTGAGGATCTGCATCCATGTTGCGAAAAGCGCCTGGGTTGTTGCTGCTTGCGTGGGCACTGGCCGTGCCGACCCTCTTCGCCGCCCCGGGGGGCGAGGTTCCCGTGGTCACCGACGTGGAACGGCAGCCGCTCGCCGCACAGGTCCGCCGAATTGTCGAGGCGCTCGATTACCTCGGTCAGCCGATGCCTGCCGCGGTGCGGTCGGCGGTTCAGGCCGCGGCGACGGGAGCCGACGAGCGGGAATCCTCGACGGCGATCCAACAGGCGCTCGATCCGCTCTGCCTGGCGGTCGTCGAGATCAATCCGGAGAGCCGCGTGAAGGCCCAGACGGGGCCGGCAGCCAAAGGACTGGTGCAGCAGGGCTGGACCGTTTTTTTGGTGAAGGTGATCAACCAGGCGGGCGTGACGGCTCCGCTGGAAGTCGAGAGCCCCAACGCCGCGGCGGTGGTGGCCTCTTCGTCGTCGCTTCCCGAACCGCCCCCGGGCATTTCGCCGGCGGAGATCGAGAACCGCTGGGCCGACGTGCAGACATTCGACGATCGGCCGATGACTCCGACGCTGTCGGGGCTGCCGGTGGAGTATCGGCTGGTGCAGATCTTCAGTCGCGACGCGGGGCGGCGCGAGGCGCGGCTGGCCTTCCATGTCGGCCAAGGCACGCAGGATCTCGGTTTCCGCTCGGACGTCGACATGCTGTTCGACTGTGCGCCGGCCGTGAAAGTCATCTTCCGGGTGAAAGACGAAAACGGCAGCGATGCGATGGCCCGCTTCACCGTGCGGGATCGCGTGCAGCGCGTCTATCCCGCCCAGAGCCGCCGTCTGGCGCCCGATTTCTTCTTCCATCCGCAGATCTACCGCACCACGGGCGAGCACATCCACCTGCCGCCGGGCGAGTACGAGGTCTCGTGGACCCGCGGTCCCGAGTACCGGCAGCAAACCCGGAAGATCGTGGTTGCGGAAGGCGTGGCCGAACAGGTCGAGCGGTTCGAGCTGGAGCGGTGGATCCACCTCAGCGAGCAGTTCTGGTTTTCCGGCGACCATCACGTCCACGCCGCCGGGTGCGCGCACTACGACAGCCCGACCGAGGGCGTCGGACCGGCCGACATGATGCGGCACATCCTCGGGGAAGACCTGAACGTCGGCTGCGTGTTGTCGTGGGGGCCGTGCTGGTACTCGCAAAAACAGTTCTTCGACGGCCGCGTCCACCCGCTTTCCCAGCTCGATTATCTGATGCGGTACGACGTCGAGGTGTCGGGATTTCCCTCGAGCCACGCCGGCCATCTGTGCCTGCTGCGGCTCAAGGAAGACGACTATCCCGGCACGGAGCGGCTGGAGCAGTGGCCCAGTTGGACGCTGCCGGTGCTGCAGTGGGGCCAAAAGCAGGGGGGGGTCGTGGGCTTCAGCCATTCGGGCTGGGGTCTGAAAATTGACAGCGAGACCATCCCCTCGCTCGACATGCCGGCGTTCGACGGCATCGGCGCCAACGAGTACGTCGTCGACGTCACCCACGACGCCGTCGACTTCATCTCGGCGGTCGATACGCCCATCCACTGGGAGCTCAACATCTGGTACCACGCCCTGAACTGCGGCTTCCGCACCCGCATCAGCGGCGAAACCGACTTCCCCTGCATCTACGGCGAGCGCGTCGGACTCGGCCGGTTGTACGTGAAGATGGACGACGGCGTGCTGGATTTCGACCGCTACGCCGAGGGGATCAAGCAGGGTCGGAGCTACGTCACTGACGGCAAATGCCATCTGTTCGACTTCGCCGTCAACGACGTGGAAGTCGGCCGCGGCGGCTCTGAAGTGAAACTGGCCGGCCCCGAGGGGGTGAAGGTCCGCTGCAAATTCGCGGCGCTGCTGCCCGAAGAACAACCTGCCGAATTCGTCGGCATCGCCCAACGCCCCCTGGAAAAAAAACCGTACTGGGAACTCGAACGCTCGCGGATCGAACAGTCGCGCCGCGTGCCGGTCGAAATCGTCGTCAACGGCCGCGTCGCGGACCGCGTCGAACTGGTCGCCGACGGACAGCAGCACGACCTGGAATTCGACGTTCCCATCGAACGTTCGAGCTGGGTCGCCGTCCGCGTCTGGCCCTCCTGCCACACCAACCCCATCTGGGTGACCGTCGACGAGAAGCCCGTGCGGGCCTCCCGCGACTCCGCCCAGTGGTGCCTCGACGCGGTCGACGTCTGCTGGGAACAGAAGTCGCCGAAGTACCGGGCCGAGGAAATCGACGCCGCGCGGCAAGCCTACGACCATGCCCGCGAGACCTACCGCCGGATTCTCGCCGAAAGCCCCTGATCCCTGACCGCCTGCAGGCCGAAGACCGCCGCGCGGCAGCGGGCCGCACGCCCCGCACCCCGACGCTCGGGGCCGCCGTCGTCGGGCGGCGGCAGCGCCGCGGAGGGCGACCGCGGCAGCACGGCGGCCGACGGTCCAGGGCGGGGGGGCGCCTGCCCCGCGGAGCACCGCTGATGGATGGCCCCCCCGACCCGCGGACCTCGCCGACGGGTTTCTTTCTGCGACGGCGCGAGCGGCCGGCCAGCGGTCTCGTCGCGGCGCTGGCTGGGCTCGCGTCGGCTGGGCTCGCTGCGGCTGGGCTCGCTGCGGCTGGGCTCGCTGCGGCTGGGCTCGCTGCGGCGAGCGACGGCCCGCCCGCCTTCCAGTTGGCCCCCTTCGCGGCCGACGTCACCGTGCCGGTCGGCCATGCGATGATGGGCGGCTTGTGGAGGGCGGTGCGCATCGCCGACCCGCTGGAAGCCCGGGGATTCGTGCTCTGCGGCGGCGGGCGGCCGATCGTCTTCGCAGCCGTCGATTGGTGCGAGATTCGCAACGCGGCCTTGGAGCGGTGGCAGACGCTGCTTGCCGAAGCGGCCGGGACCTCGCCCGACCGGGTGCTGGTCGTAGCCGTCCATCAGCACGACGCCCCTGTCGCCGATCTC
>Ga0169931_10012297_pt1 | contig 11896 bp, 3 predicted proteins | sample Kivu_15m_20L_FD_129675 | JGI IMG/M metagenome (GOLD analysis project Ga0169931, IMG submission 129675) | Freshwater microbial communities from Lake Kivu, Western Province, Rwanda to study Microbial Dark Matter (Phase II) - Kivu_15m_20L... | ecosystem: Environmental > Aquatic > Freshwater > Lake ...
CTTTATTCAATTTACCTATTTGATTGTCTAATAATCTTTTCTATATAGGATTTAATGAATTTACAGCTTAATAATATTATCTTAACATAGTTTTTAATTTATCTATATATCTATAATATTATTTTTCTTGTAGTGCAATATTGACTATAGCTTTTGAGATATTATGATTCATCTTCTAGAGTTGTTTTGTTTATTGGATTAAGACACGGAATTAATCTTTGAAGTTTACTTTATAGGTGTTATCGCCTGTGTTGCCTTTATCTAGAATTTTTTGTTTTAGGAATTACATTGCACGTTACATGATGCTTGAGGACCAGTTTGTGTATTTGTTTTGTTGATATTGATCTATTTATTTTATTAGTTAGAGATATTATTTTTTTATTTATTAGAAGAGTTATTTATCGAATTTGTCTTAGTTTTTATTGAATTTTACGATAGGACCTTTCATTCTTGACATTAATGATTTTGCCCAGCTGATAATACCAGCGACGGGTGGTTTTCCTCTGCTTATGACAAGACCTACTTTGCCTTATTAATAACTTGTTTTGCCTTGTACAAATAATTATCGATATACAACCAATTCTTTTCTATAGCTTTTCAAAACATCTGTATATTTCTGTTGTAGTCTTTTTGAGATTTATGGTAAGGTATCGATGTTTTTGAAATTGTTTAATAGATCGAATGCACCTTAACTGGATCTGAGATCTTTGAATGTATCATCAATTAGTTTCATAGTGTTTATCTATAAAGTTTTTTGTCTTTAGATGAAAGTATTGAAGAGTCGGCCCCAAATTTGATGATTTTCCTTTTTGAAAAAGTTCTATTTAGCAAGCCTTAAAGGGGTGACAAGTTCTTTAACTTAAAGGGTTAATTTATCGATACCTTCTGAATTTCCTGTAACTGATTTTAAATTAGGCCCTAAGAAAACTAAAAACTTCTTCATATTTTATGTAATCTCTAATAAATCTCTAAGAATTCCTACCATATATTTACATCTTTAATACAATGGTGGTGGTTGAAATTCCCATCTCTATAGTTGTTAATCATCCATAGAAGTCTGTGTCTTCTGGAATTCTGTATCCCAACTCTCCAATATCGATTTACCTTGTATAATCAAATCTTTAGCATATATCAATTCAGATTAAGCTTTTTCTGTCAACATAAATAATTTTGATATTTTGATGTTATTTTGTACTTTATCTGCAATTTAATCAGTAATAAGAGAGATCAACTCTAACATCTTTTAAGAATTTTTATAATTTCTTGAGATGATCCAGACCATCTTCAATCCGTTCATTAATGATGGTATTGTTTCTTGAATGATATGAAATCCTTATTCAGATGCTAAGTTTTTGAATTGTCTTTCTAAAGTAGTCAAAAACTTCACGTTTTATTTAGCTTAACTTGTTAATTTACTTAGATGTTTCATTTGTTTAGTAAATTCTTAAGCGACAGAATTACCTAAACCATTTTCTGTTTTTGAATATGCCTATAATCTAGAATGGATTATTTGAACACTTTTATGTGAAAGTTGTTGTATGAGATTTGAATATGATGCTGTTCTTGATCTCCACAATTAAATTTATGCTAGAGCTGTTTGGGTTAATCTTTTTCTTTGTTCATTCTAGCGTTTGATGGTTTAGATGATTGTATTTGTCCAAGACTACATTGCTGTTGAATAATTATTCATCAATTTTGAGTCTTGTATATCTCGTTCAATATCATCACCTATAGCTATTATAGGTAATTCTATTGAGACTGTTCCTGAGACTTGTACAGAGGTATGACTGATGTGTGATATAAACTTCTAGAGGGTCTTTCTTATTTATGCATTTTTGCCTTATAGTGGTAGATGAACCTAACTTAGAAGACAACTTAATATATCAAGTTGATTTTGAACATTTCCAGTCGTTAAGTTACCAGCACGATTATGCGCATCCATTTTGTAACTTATTTGAATTAAATGATAATTAAATCAATATCTAATATCTTTATATAAAGACTTATAAATTATCATAGAGTTGATAAGAGATGTCATGTTTATTAAAAATCATCAGGGTATTCAATTTTTTATCGACCTTATTATGAAGAAGGGGAGGGAGATAGATATTCTGAGATGATAGGTTGGAAATAGAATGTCAAAAAGACGAAGGCAAGCATAACTGCATATTTAATTATTGTTCTCTTTAGCATATCATGTTTAGGACTATATATATTTTAATTATGATAGATGATAGGTATATATTAATTTTTTGAATATTCCTCAAAGATTTGACCAATAGTAACCCCAGGTTTCAACAATATATATTTGAATCTATCATTAGCTATATTATATATTTATTACTTTATGACTTCAATACATAAAATGATAGTCCTTTGATTTCAATTTGTTCATATAAAGAATACATGACCTCTTCAATTCTTGCATCTTTTTTAAATAATACTCTTTTATAGATATTGATCTACATAGGATTGTTTGGTTTTTTTAGATTATTTGCTGCTTTATGTCTTACAAAATAGACGACTATGCAGCCTGGATTATCCCTTCTTGCATTTATTATCATATCTTTTATTTTACTATTATTTTTTATCTATTAGGACATATCATTTTAGTTATTCATCAACCCTATTACTATAATATGATAAATATTTTATAAGATTTATATAAGATTTATATAAGCTATGATAGTATTATTTGCAAATAAATATCAATCATATATATTATCATACCTTCCTTCTACCAATATTAGGATTGGCAGTATATGTCCTATCTAAATATTTAACTTATTTTTAATTATTATAAAACGACTTCGAGCTTTCCGTGATAGTCTGTGGTTTTTGTGTAGGTTTAATCCATCCTTTTTATTTACTATGATGTTGTGCTTCTCGACTATGATGATAATATGTATTTTATTTACTTTGTCCTTATCTTCTTTTATATGAATCTCTTCTATTTTGTCTAAGTTCTTATATTCTTTTTATTTATTATTGTTGTCTTTTTAATTATTATTGTTGTTTTTTAAGTTAACGTTGTTTTTATTATTATTTACGTTGTTATTATTTCTTTTTTTGTTGGATTGAAGCATTCATATTTAAGAATTGACTATCTTCATTAAGACCTTTAGTTTCTTTAGATTTCTTTTTAGTGATTTATTTATATAGAGCTTATCGATATTCTTTTATTGAATATTTAGTGTTTTAATCGATTGAGATTTAGATGACACCGTTGTATTATATTTATTATGATGGGGTATGAAAATCTTTCATGTATGGATGTTTTAATGCTTATTCTACGGTTATACGATTATTGGGATTGAAGACTAACATCTTTTTTATGAGATCTAATGCGTTTTAATCCATATTTGGGAAGAATGAATTGAACGATCTTTTTTTTATAAATGAGATTTGATTTAGACATTCTTGTGCCATGACGGATTACATAGAATCTATTTATTATCTTGATGGTTTTCCTAATAATTCTAATATTCTTTAGACTTGATTTAAGGTAGAATTGCCAGGAAATATAGCTTTACCAAAATACATTTATCCTAATATACAACCAATAGACCATATATCAACAGCTTTAGTATATTTACTAGATCCTAATAAAATCTATGGTGCTCTATACCATCTCGTTGCGACATATTCTGTCATAATTGGTTAGGTAACAGATTGATTAACCGTAGCTATAGATCTTGCCAACCCAAAATCTGCTAATTTAGCTAAACAATCAGAATCTAATAATATATTTGATGGTTTCAGATCTCTATGTATTAATTCTCCAGAATGCATATATTTAATACCTTTTAATACTCTATATAATATTATAAGTTACTGATACATAACATATTTTTTATGTACATTTTCCATGATATTAGCTCTAATAACAGCATGTAAATCAGTTTCCATAAAATCAAATACAAGATATATATCTTTATTATTTTCAGCTTTAAGAATATTTAATAATGATACGATATTAGGATGTCCATATAATTATTGTAAAAAGATGACCTATTATAATATTAATATATACTTATCTATATGTACGTTGTGCATCTGTTGCGTTTTGAAATGCATCAAATACTTTTTTTAATGCGACTGTTTGTTTTGTTGTTTTATCTATTGCTTTCCATACGACACCGTAGGCGCCTTTACCTAGTTTTTGGAGGATTTAGAATTTTCGAAGGATGTGGGGTTAGAGTTCTTAGGCCATTGCCGTTAAAATATATTTATATACTTTTATTATTATAAATAAAGTAATAAAATAATATCTATAATAAGATAATTAGTGACAGTAAATAAACAAGTTAAAGAGTTAAAGATAATAACGTTATATAAATTTATATAGAAGATTGATATATACAATTTTTTATTTACTGACAATCTTATTGAATTATTAGAAGAACTATCATTATGATTATTATCTAAATCTTAATAAAAAATTGATAATTTCTTAATCATGTTGATATCTTTTTATTTGTAGTATAATATATAGCATAATTATATAGTTTTATTATCAACTAACATTTAATAAGATAATTATCATAATTTATAAATCTTTTAAATGGGAGGAACCTAATCTGTTCTTTATAATGTACCAGTAACACAAAAACCCTAAGGCTAATCAGCAATCTATAGACATCCTGCATATAAAGATAAAATACAAGGCAGACCACAATAAAATTTAGGGACTATGAAAGAAGTATTAATCAACAGTTTTAAAATATATGGACAAAATCCATGTCTAGGTATGAAATGTATCATATAGGAACTATTGACAAGGGGTAAATTACATATATAAATTATAAATAATTACACGATTTAGGACAGGCAATCGGCAGTGCCATCATAAACTAAAAATTATATAACCAAAACTAAGGATAAAAGATGAAAATGTTTGCAATCTTCTCAAAAAATCGTCAAGAATGGAGTGTCCTAGACACAGCAGCCTGTCTCTATGGTCTAACAACAATTCCAATCTACGATACTCTAGGTGATTAAAACATAACATACGTGTTTAATCATACCCAATTAACAACATGTTTCGTAAACGAGGGTGGAGTTAAGGCATTGATGAAATGCAAAGATCTTGTCAAAGTGGCAAATATTGTATCATTTGATAAATTTACATAATAACAACAAAATTATTTTAAAGAAAAGAATGTAAATTTGATATCATATTCTGATATCTTACAAAAAGGTAAATAAAACAAACTAGATTATAATTCATAATAATATAAAGTAGTACCAGATGATATTATTACATTTTCTTATACATCAGGTACTACAGGACCACCTAAGGGTGCTATGATGTCACATAAAAACTTTACATCTTTTATGGCTGCATAAAGATTTCATAAAGATACTAAATTTATGCAAGATGATGTTGCACTTTCGTATTTGCCATTACCGCATATATTAGAAAGATAGTTTGATTATGCTTTATTGTGTAATGGTGCTAGGATTGTATATTTTTCTGGGGATATACAAAAATTAAAAGATGATCTTGCTATTGTCAAACCTACTATATTTTTGAGTGTTCCTAGGCTATATTCTAGGTTTTATTAAGTATTGAAAGGCAAATTTAATTAGATTAAAGGTATGACTAAAAAAGCACTTGATTATGCATTATATACTAAGTTATAAAACTTGAAGAATAGTGGGGTTTATACACATAGAATATATGATATGGTATTCTTTGCTAAAACTAGATAAGCATTAGGTGGAAGAGTTAGGTTGATGGTATCTGGAAGTGCACCATTATTGCCAGAGGTACAAAACTTCTTAAAAGTATGTATGTGTGCACCTCTCTTATAAGGTTATGGACAGACATAATCAACAGGTGCTATGCTTATCACAAATGCATAAGATTCTGTAGTTCAACATGTAGGTGGTCCAGTCGTAATTTTTATATAATTTAGTGTAGTTTCTAAATAAAATTAGTCGATATACCATAAATGAAATATTTATCTACTGATAAAGATGCATAAGGTAATTCCACACCACGTGGTTAGATCTGGTGTCGTGGTCCAGGTGTATTCATGGGCTACTATCACGACTAAGCTAAAACAAAATAAGCTATTACTGAAGATGGTTGGTTGAAAACAGGTGATGTTGGTAAGATGAGTGCTAAATCTAAAGCTATAAGCATAATTGATCGTAAGAAGAATATCTTCAAATTACAGCAAGGAGAATATGTAGCTGCATAGAAGGTAGAGATAGTATTGATGAAAGGTGATAAATTGGCAGAGATATTTGTACATGGTTAATCTACATAAACATTTGTTATAGCTATTGCTGTTCCACATAAAAAATATGTTTTAGAATTTGCATAAACTCATAAGATCTAAGGATAATATTAATAGCTATGTAAAAATTAGTTGATTCGTGCATAATTTGTAATATATTTGAATAAGCTTGGTAAAGAAGGTGGTTTGGTAGGTTTTGAGCAGATTAAAAATATATATTTAGAGCCTACTCCATTTGCTATGTTGGGTTTACTTACGAATACTGCTAAGATTCAAAGGCATTAAGCTAAAAATCATTTTAGACCACAAGTTGATCAACTATATAAGTAAGGTATGTTGAAGACTGATAAGAAATGATTTATCCATGTATTATTTATCATAAATCCTTTATTTTTATTATAGTTTATATTTTCATTGATTTTTTATATATTATTTTACTCTTTATGATTATAGAATAAATTATAATAGTTCCTTTATAGAAGAAACATCAATGAAATCTTTAAAAACATCATCATCTTCACCAATCCTCCTCCCCCTCGACACATCTTCCAACGCCAAACAAAAAAAGCAATTCATCCAATAACTCTAAAACTAAGTAAATAAATCCCGCATAGCAGTCGTATCTCTATAATTATTCTAGTAAAATATAAATCATAATCGTAAGATGTAAAACAATCTCTATAAAAACATATAATAACTTCAGAAATAGTTACATAAATGCATCCTTCAAATAAATCACTAATCCAATAAAAACGTATACCCCTATATTATCTTAGAAAACTTTATAAGAATTGATTATAGTGCTGAAAGGTTAAATGAACAAGGTGCAGGCAGTTCAACGTAATTAATAATAATACTAAACAAACAATTTTTAAAAGAAGATAAAAAAAGTAGAATATGATATTAAACAAATCCTCCAAAAATATAACTAATAGATTGCGAAGATAAAAAACTTAAAATAAGAAGCGAATGCATCTAGAGATTAGAGGGTTGTATATTCGAATTTATTTAATAAGATAGAGAAATAGATAAAACATTATGAACGGATATATAAACAGACGTTGATTAAAAATTAGGTATTTCTTGATAAGAAGAGATAGATAGGATAGAAGAAAACTAATAATAATGCTATTGAGTTTAATGATTAGATTAATTAGACATATAGGTAGAAATAAAAAGCTGAAGAGTCGAAAAGATCACATTTAGAGGATAAGAAATCAAGGCAAGATGTCTTGGCGAAAAGTAAAGAACCGAAGATCGTTATGTAGAATAAAAAAAGTATAAAAACGGTAGATTTATAACCATTTCTAACCAGTATAAAATAACCTCCAAAAAAGTATATCTACACATAAAAATCATAATCCTGCGTAAGGACACCCAAACACCACCCCTCAATAAACTACTAATAATAAATCTAAAAGAAATAAGACAAAATAAAATAAATAATCTCATCATCATAATGCAAAAACCTAGTTTAAGCACTTGATAAATATAATAATATCTACTCCTAGAATGACAGGTTGATCGATTAGATCTAAGCTTATAATAAATAGATATAGATATTTTAGGATTAGATTACGAGGTTGATGATGCAGAAGAGGACATCTTAGATATATTAGAATGGTCAATTATCAGAGATTATTAATATTAATAAACATCATAGGGGGAATAAACCTGTATAATACCATTAGATCTCGAATTAATAAAAGAACAAACAGATCATCTACCAACTATTGACCCTTCTCCCTCAGACCTAAGTATCATCCTAAATAATAATAAACAACGATCTTTTAAAAGATATCGATTAGAAGATATAAGAACTTCATTGTTGTATAAAATATTAATAACGTAAACGTAAAGAATCTGTTATGATAACTTTTGATTAGGTGAATGGTAATGATAAGGTTGTTTGTGATTTATTGGATAAGGTTGAGAGGGAGAGATTGGGTGAGTGTTAGAAGATATTTGATAGGAATATGTTGAAGAATTAGTATTAGAAGGAGTTGAAGGAGATGAATAAGATTAGGAAGAAGGGGAAGAAAATGTATTGATTTTATATTATATTATGAAGAATAAATATTATTGATTATTAAAAAGTATATGTATTTATTTAGATTTATTAGGATAATGTTGATAGGGAGCTATACTTTTATTATTAAAATATCATAATAATAATTAAAAATATCATTCATTTTAATAATTGCTTCAATTTCTAAAAATCCTCAGCCAATTATCCTGGACTCAACTGCCAATAAAACCCATAATTATTCAAAAAACATTCCTGTGTCTTCCTTCTCTCCGGTACCTTCCCACTAATCCCTCTCCCATTAGTCCTTCTTACAACATTATTCGTAATTTGATCTATTTTTTTACATTTAACACAATAGAATATAGAATTGGGTTGATGATTATAATAATCTGAGCATTCTGTATGTACCCATCTTTAGCATTAATCACACATAATCCATTCTTTTCCATCATCTGTAAATTAGAAATAGATCTGTTTGCAATAGATGCAATATGCTTATTTTTTATATTGTTTTAAGCATTCTAGGCATAAATTTTACACTAGGTTTTCGTTTGATAGATTTATTTTTGTAGGTTTGTATAGACTGCAGATTTTATTTGAGCATATATTAACATTTGCTATTACACTATTTCCATTATTATTATTGGTATTATTTTTATGATGATTTACAGGTAATTATTATTTTATTTTCGATTATTAGCTTTATTATTATGATATGGATGAGTTTTAATTATTTATTGGGGTTTAATTAGGTTATTGATTGTTGTTATCTTATGGTTAGATTTACATAAACAAATGTGATGAATGCGAGGGATAAGTTTATTTGAATCAAATAAAAATATATAATGAGGATAATATAATGGGTTATAATTCTAATGAAATGAATGTAAAATTTAATATAATCTATATTATAATCATGCAATAGATCTCTACCTAAACAAAACAAATCCTAAACATAACCCAACTAATCCTCTACATAATCCTTTTCATCCTCTCCCTAATAAAAACAATCCACTCTCTCCGTAATTCACTTACCCTTCTCTTAAAATTCTATATCTCAACAACAATAATAACTTCAATTTAAATAACAATCCAATCTCTACAAATAGCATATAATACAAAAGATCTTTAACTTAATATAATAGATTTTTTGATAATTAATATATATGCGATTGTTTTTTAGTCATTAGCTATATTTTTATTGGGTGATTATTGGTATTAAACAAGAGAATTACTTATAAAAAATAGTAATTAATATTAGCTTTAAGGGGAGAGTCATATAGTCAGATATGTTATCATGGGAATCGGATTGATCTTTTATAGTATCTTTATAGCTTATGGTCTTATCACAAATTAACTTTTAATCTACAATACATATCGACAGATCCTTATTCTAGGCTGTCAAGGTCTATCAATTTGTCTAATTCTATACGCGTTGACCCTTCAACTCTTCCGTGGTTATACCCTAAAATCATCTATAACTAAATATAAATAATGGATAAATAGTATATCAATTTCGACCCTTCAATTCGAGTGTCTATACTACATCTCGACGATATTGAATATATTAAGAATTGGATATTTGATAGCGATTACGGTTATTGTTGATATATATAATCAGGAGTAGGATTGGTTGTATTTGTTTAGTTATGTTTATACGGGTACGAATATGATTATTATTGTTGTTTATTTGTTTGGGTTTAGTATGGATAAGGAGAATATTGGGAATTAGACTTTGTTATCGGGGAATAAAGAAAGTTTATAGACTTATGGTGAGAGATAGAAAGAAGGGCAGAGGGAGGATAAGAAGAAGAGATAGACGGAGTTATCTCATAGTTTTTCAGGAAGTTCTTATTCTAAATAAAATTGATGTTAATATTTTACTTACTATTCAATAAATCTATCATATCACATCTAACATCTATTAAAAGATCAAAATTAATTTTATAATTAATTAGTATTAAACAAAAATAATAATATAAGATAGATATATGAAACATAATATAAATAAAAATAGTTTCAATATAATCCAAAGTCTAATAAAAACACATAATACCACCCCATCTTTCTATCCAAAACATCAACTCCATCTCCTTCTCACCTCTTATGATAAAAATTCATTAAAAATGAAGGCAAATTTCAATCCTCTTCAAAATATACTTAAAAATTAGACAAATAATTTTCTTAAAGATCGTACAGTGACATAAAACATGACCCTTCTCTCTAATCTAAACAACATCTATACCTTTTTAAATCTATATGATACCTAACTACTAAATTACAGTCTCTCTAAACTAATCTCTTAAATAAAAAATAAATAATCTAACAACATCTCATAAAAAAGTCTTACCCTTTAGAACATCTTCAAGATCTATCGTGCAATAATCTAGTTAAACCATCATCAATCATCTTAATTACGATTGATAAGATAATAACTAAAATCTAAGATAATACTATTTTTATAAAATATTAAGGAAGTGGATATATATTATCATATTTAGAGGATACATGGAATGGTTAAATATATGATATTGGATCCGAAAAGAGATGAGGAGTTGATAGAGATTTTGATGAAAGGTTTGGAGGAGAGGTTTAATACGATTATTGAAAATAATGATGGCATTCATTCTGATAGAAACTTTCCATATTCGAATACATCATCATTATATTAACTATTAAAAGTCTATAACATCTTTTTAAAAGGATAATCATAGTCTTCATAATCTTCTAGTTATTTACAATTTCTTAAAAGATGTTATCTAAGCAATTTAGCCATAGTTAAATCAACTCAATCATCAACCTCAAAAGAATATATAACAAAAGGTTAATCTATATTTTAGATAAGATTCCAAAAGCATTTGATCTAAAATGGTTATTGGTTCGATCGTAATATCAAGATTGGTATACATTAATATGATATCTTAATAAAAGGTATATCTCGATAGGAATATTATCCTTTCAAGAATTTAAATATAGATAATTTTGATTATAAATAATTTAGACCGATTAACTAGTAGTAAAGGGGGATCTATTAGAGGAATGTTCATCTATGGTTTAATTAATGTTATAAAAAGTTTAAGAAAAATATGTTGATAAATTTGAATGGGCCATATCATTTTATATATGGTGATAAAGAGGGGTTGATTAGATCATAAGAGATAAAGATGGATATTGCCAGGTATTATGGATATTAGGAGTTTAGGGTGATTGATTATAAGTAATGGTAGAGGGAGACGCCTAATAAATATAAGGTTAAGGAATATTTGAATAAATTTATAAACTAAAAGATAATACTATAATCATGAAGCAGGATATTAATGTATGAATAATAATGATAATACTGATATTTATATATATTTATTCTTATATATAAATTATCATGTTTGTTGTTATTTGATGATATTTTATTTTAATATTATATTGAATTGATTGATTAATGGAGAATTACTTTACATTTACCAGATTACTAGGCCTCCGTGATACTTAAGGTGCTAACTTACCACTTTTCAAAGATGCAAGAAATCAAAGATATTAATCTGTACAAAGAATGATGGATCTTATAAGTATTGCATTGACTACATCACCTAAAATACCAACACCAATATTAACACTCAATCCA
>Ga0169931_10012298_pt1 | contig 11896 bp, 9 predicted proteins | sample Kivu_15m_20L_FD_129675 | JGI IMG/M metagenome (GOLD analysis project Ga0169931, IMG submission 129675) | Freshwater microbial communities from Lake Kivu, Western Province, Rwanda to study Microbial Dark Matter (Phase II) - Kivu_15m_20L... | ecosystem: Environmental > Aquatic > Freshwater > Lake ...
CTTTTATATGCCTCGAATACATTACCTTATTTATCATCAAATAATATTTTTTTGTATAATTATTCATCAGTTATAATAACTAATCGAAACAATTCAATAACTCTATAATTTTGTATAAATATAATAATTCCTCCTCCTTTTTATGTCTTTTATATGACTTTGTTGATCATAAATCGACATATTTATGCAAAAACATTAAAATTTTATTTGGCAGTGGTCATCTAACGATTTATTATTATTTATTTTCCATTATACTGTTTTATTATATTGATATTTAATTGTTATTTTTTTATTATATGATTATATTTCTTTATTATTGTTTTACTATTTAACTATTTCAATGATTATTTTAGCTATTATAATGGTTACATAGTTCCACCAGCGATAATCGTCATTCTACTCATTTCAATAATATTTTTCAGTTAATCACTTTAAAGACATAAAATTTTAAAAGCCCCTTTCTTTTCATCAGACCATTTGATAATCATTATCTGTTTTTTAATATCAAATTTAGTAAATTATAGAAGAAAATTTAATACATTATTGATCTTACTTACAGTGATATTAGTTTTTTAATAAGTTTTGTTGTTGTTTTTATTATTTTTATTTTATGATTTTTTGACATTAAAAAAGCTCAGTTTTTTATCTACATTATTCAACTGAATATATTTTATTACTTTTTGTATCTTCATCTCTTTTAAATTAAGTTATAAAAGACATTTTATATAATCTAATTTTACATAGTTTTGATTTTTATCTCGTTTCAATTTATATTTTTAATAAAGTTATAAAAAATGTCGTAAAATTTATAATAAATGTTCTAGCAATTTGACATTTTTAATTTTTAGTTTATCTTGATATAGAGAAAGATATTAATCAATCTGTTTTGCAAGAATTTATATATCAGTAATTAGAACCTAAGGAGAATGAATTTGCTTTTCAAATTATATTAAGTTATGGCCTTAATCAAAAACTACTATTGAGTTATGAAGATTTATACCAATTTTATTTCGAATGTCACTATTTAATATAGAAGTATATGGTACACAAAGAATATCAGCATACTATATCAAATTTCTTATAGCAAAATAAGAACAAACATTATTTTATTAGCCTAATTTAAATGAATCTTAAACATTTTTGTTGAAATAATCTTTTACATGAAACTGATGATAGTAAGGACAAGAAGAATGATCAAGTATATGTTGACACTTTTAATTGATATTATTTTTTTATTTATTTATATCAGAATTAATACAAAGGTGTTATTTAGAGGCTAACTATAAACATTTTAAATCTGATGATTATCCGATTATTTATTTTACAGATTATATAACCTGAGATAATTGTGAATGAGTTCTTGAAACATAAACAAGCTTAGGCAAAATGCTTTTGTCTTATATTTGCAACTGCTTTTCAATAAATACATTATCATTATTATGAATACTCTTTTTGTTTTTATTTTTTAATTATTACTCATCAGAAATCACTTCATGTTATTCATCACTAGTGATATCCTTGCTTGATTTATTTTTAATAGCATTTGTCTTTCTTTTTTTCATTTATTACTTAACTGATAAAATATTTATCATTTATTATATTGCTTTGAGTTTTTTGCTTAATATTTTTTATCCTTTTTATTATTTAGGCTTTTTCAACCAACTTGGCAATGATTTTTTCTATTATTGATTTTCTATCTTTGATTTATTATGTCTTAACCAAAATAAAATAGGTGCCAACAGTGAGTATGTCTTACCTGTTCCAGTAGGACTTTCTATGATTGCTAATTTGATTTTTTATTATTTAAGTGCATCTAATAAAATAAATCCTATCTATATTTGAATAGAATAGGGTTCTTTAGGAAAATATTTATTAAGTTAAGCGATTTATTACGATGTGTGATTATCGATTTGCATTTGCTTAAAAATATACTAAAAATTATTCAAATATCTATATAAAACTATTATATTATAAAATGATATTAAAATTAATTGAATTAGAATAAAAGCTTATTATAAACTTATATGAGACGATATTTTTATGATTCATCTTCAATTATTTCTAAATGGCTCGAAAAAAATGCTTTTGCTAAATCATATGAAGATTCAATTTATTTTAATGCGTTCTTGTCTGCTTTTAAAAATAATCCCACATAAAAAATGTAAAATCTTAGAGAACAAATTCTTGATATGAGCATAAATGAACAACTCAAATACTCAAATAATTCTCATATAGAACATCTTTTTAATTTATTTCATCTTTTGTATAAATATAGCAGAGGAAGACAGATGATTGTTGATTCTCATAAAAGTCAAGAAACTACAGCATTAGTTGATCCTGATAAATTTCCTATTTGGGATTTAAAAATGTATAAACCTATTTATAGATCTTTATGGGCAAGCTACATTCCACAAATGAGATATGATTTAGGATATCAACCTATCATAAGATAAAGCCAAATTTAACACATCGCTGGAGGAAGAGGAGTTTATGCAATATTACCAAAAAAGAATAATAAAATTTAGATTGGCTCATTTTTAGGATTTGTTCCTGGAAAGATTTATTCAAGTTTTAATGATTTTAAATCATTAGCACTGAAGGATAAAAAATAATATCATAAAAAGCCTCAACATATTCATTTTCCTAGTGGAAAAATTCTATAATTATCTGATGTATCAATGCAAAGGTCAGAAACATTCGGTTTGAATAATTAAGATAAAAACAAAGTGGATGCAACATATCATAATCCTTATGCAATAGGCCATATGATTAATCATCCTCCTCCAGGATATGAGCCTAATGTTATATTTAATTAAATAAACATTCAAAGTAACTATTTTCCAAAACATTTATTACAGTTTTTACCTTATTAAAACTATATCCCTGATAAGCTTAATATTACTTTATTTGGAATTTATTCAATCAAAGAGATATAACATAAATAAGAACTATTTGTTAATTATAATGAAAATCATATATATCCCATTGATAATGTTCCTGAATGGCTCATATAACCACCAAAATTTTCATCAATTTTTGCATTTATGAAAAAAGGATAGTACTAAATTACATAATCTGCATATTGGTAATACGTTTAGAAGAAAGCCTTGAAGAAAAATAAATAGCTTTGGTAGAAATATGAGAAGCAAAGAACTTTTCGTCCAGATTAAACAATTTTCTAATCTTAAACTCAAAAATATAAAAAATTAAAGATTAGATTATCTGATTAAAATTAATATTAGCATATATGATATATTATTATTGTTATGAATAAAATGAAATATAATATTAACAAGAATAATCATGATAAAGCACCTAACCAAACATATAATTCTTCAGTATGGAACTAAAATAAAGTTCCTCCTTTGGTCAGCATCAATCAAATATCAAAATAATAAAGTAAATAAAAGCAAACTATAAAATCATTGAGACATAGTGATGTTGTATCAATTTATGCAGAAGAACATTTATCTTCTTAAAGAAACAATAGCTAAATATATACATATCCTTTTCAATATATGAGATAATAAGCATAAGATATAGATCATGTAAGATATGATATCGAAAATGGAGATAGATAAGAAACTTTTATAAGATAATTAACTAGAACCAATCGTAATAATCATATCAATAAACAACTATTTAAAAATATGGGCTAATAATAATAAGAAAATCATGAAGATATATCTTTGAAATAACATTCAAAAATCTTTTAAATTAATAATTGCAAAGCAATACAACTTTACAATACAATTGTCCAACAAAAATAGTAAAATTATGATATGAATGATTAATCTTTCATATTTTAATGGATGTAAGGCAAAAAATCAACATAGTTACTGGCCAATATAGTTACAAATAGTTCTAGATTAAAATTATACATTCATTATTTAATAAAGAAGATAAATATTAATGATAGGAACAAATTATTAAATTAATTACATCAATCAAATATTAAATAGTATAACCCAACACTCAAATAAACATATACATACATTTTATGTTTGATTTCGAAATTATTTAATAGGCAATAAATTATATAAATTGCTAAAAATAATATTTCTGATATAAAAAAAGGAGTTTCTTCATTAAAAAAATAATATGAGATTCCTATTGAAGTTTCTTTATATTAAAATGGCATCAATTTGAATATAGATCCAAAATCTAGTAAGATAAAACTGTAAAATAATGTTAAGATTAGATAACTTAAACATAAAATATATGAAAAGGAGGAACAAATTGAATCAATGAAATAAATATATTAAGGAATCATACAAAATTATGTTTTAAGCATCGATAATTTAACTACTAATATAAAATAATCACAAATGAAAGAACGTATGGGCTCATTTACTAAAGTACTTCAAGCTCCTTTGAAGTAATCAAGAGTCTATCTTGATGTATAATAGTAATATCAATAAGAGAAAATAAGAAACAAAAATCCTACATTTGGAATGATGAAATGAAACTGATATATAATTTTTATATTTTTAAGAACATTTTTCTATAATATATTAATGTATTATTAATCGAAAATTATTTATTAAGCTTCAATAGTAAAAAAATAAACATCATATCAACGGGTAGAATTTTTAATATTTATAAGCTATATTTATTTTATGACTTCCATTATTATTTTAGCCTCAAGATGATTAATTATTTACAATTTTAATTAAACTAATTCATCCTAAAAGAAATTCCACATATATTCATCTTCTTTAAGCTAAATAAAAATATTATATACTTATATAGTTAGCATTTTAGCCATATTTTACTACAAAATTTATTATGTCTACAGCTTATTCAGACAATGACTTTTATCAGCAAATAAAACACCAGCATATGTCACTGAGTACTTCATCACACGCTAGTAAGCACGCGATATCGATTTCTATGTTATGAATAAATAACTTTTAAATCAGGAATCTCATATTTTATTCGGGAACATGACCAAGGATAAGGTTTTCCTTTGAGACCATACATTCTACTGGGTTATAAAGATTCATTAAAGCAATCAAATATAACTCTAAAGAAAATCTTAGTCAATTGTTTTAGATAACTTACTCTTTAAGCTTATTTTTTAGCATCTTACCACTTGGGATCAAAATATATTAATTAATTCGCATATTACCAATGCAAATTAAAAATTTTGATGCTCATAACATATTATGAATCTGGATCATAAGCAATATCTTCACCTCGAAAATATCTAAATCAATGTATATATACTTCAAAACATCTAGTGATGATGGACCAATAGGCTTCAATAAATTTGCCATAAGTTTGTTTTCTAATTTATTTTCTATTTATATATATTTTTACCATATAAAAAGTTAACAAAATAATTAAGATAATCTTTAATAGATGATTGATTCGTAACTATCCCTTATGGTTTCTTTAAATTCTTAATAAGATAAATTTTACTTTTTTATCATAAATTCCTTTAATAAAAGTTATCAAAGTCTATGACTAAGATATTTCTATCAAGGATTATAGAATCAGTTCATCTAATATTATATATAAAAGTTATTTTTAAGTTTTTCTTAAATTTTATCTCAATTTAACTATCCATTATAGAGTTTATTAAGGTTCTATATTTAATTTTAATTTAGTTTGACCATGAGATTTATTTAAAGTTGCATCAGAATTCTTTTTAAGCTCAATTTATTTATTATATAAAGTTTTTTAAGCCTATAATCTATATTTTTATACTTTTTTATTCTATTATAATAGTTTTGGATTGAATAATTACAATGATATAGGTGGAATTTATTTGAATTCCATTTATATCTATTAATCTGAGACTTCATTATAAGTTCTATCTATTAAACTTTATGATGATTTTTTCTATCTTTAATGAGTGACTAATTACATTGCCCTATTAACTTGTTTCTAAATTTTATTATCAATCAGTTAGAATTTTTTCTTAACTAAATCATTAATATCTAATCTACTATTTTTTACCTAAGCCTTATTGTCATTATGAATATTTTTATGACCTTATTTAACTTTTTATGGATCAATATTAAATTATTATATATTAGGAAGGTGATTTTTAAATAATTCTAACTTTTTTCTTAATTTTTGATTTTCAATTTATTATAATTATTTAGAATTTTCTTAATTATTGTTAGGCTTCATATCACTATTTTATAAATAATCATTTTATAATTTCAGCATCTCATTTTAGAAATAATGTATTCTTTATTATCTTTTGATTGTACTATTACTTTTTTAAATAACCTCACGCCATTTTTAACGTTATTATTCATAATATTTTTTTGTTTTTATTATTTTTTAATTCTGCTTTTATTATTATGTTGCAAAAAATTATTTTTTCAATTATTTTTTTAGTTGTTCGCTTCTTTATAATGAAAATTATAAGGCTTAAGATAAATTTTTCTTGTTTTTAATTTGCTATAGAAATATTTACCATTTTTACATGTTGTCTTATTGAATTTTCTTGACCATTTTATCTGTTTTAACTACTTAATTTGCATTTCTAGCCGTCTACAATTATCTATAGCCCTATCTCTATGTTTTTTATATTTAAAATTATGATAAAAGCTTCTTTTTCATCTTTAAGCCAAAACCTAAACTTCTTGTACTTAAAGGAGGCTCATCAGAGGGTTTCAGGTTTTTGAGATATTTACTTCTTATATCATTACTATACGATTTTATAAGTTTTTTAGTTTTATAATTACGCCAAGCCCTTTGAATTCTTTTTGCACATGAATTTTTTAATAAATCATTGATTTTATTGATTTTTTGTTTTTATCTATTAGTATGTGACATGTTCTAGATCCTTCTTATTTCAAATATATCAACTTAAGAGATATTCGTCTCAACTTTTTGATTGCTTGACCGATTTAAAAGAAAATCTTCATATCTATCTCTTATTTAATTAGAGTTTGATGTATACTTAATGATATTATCTTCATCATTTATCACTTGATCTAAAATACTTATGTTCCGCACAATTTTGTTTCCTTACTTACTCCTATGAGAATTTGGATTTTTTTTACGTGGAGATAACTAACATGATTTAAATTTTTGCATTACTGATTTGATTTGATTGCTGGTCATGTTAGTTTAAATTGGTTTAATGGGCTTTTTTCTACTTGGAGGATGTTATATTTGTAAAACAGGCAAATCTCTAAGAGTATTAAGATTTGAACTATTCATTGTCTTTTTTTCATAATTTGGTGTTATTATTAATTTAAATTTTTTCTTATGTTTGTTAGGGCTTGGACTCGTCGAAGACTATTGTGATCGATATGAAATGGGGCATTTTTGTTTCATCGGAAATTAAATGCTAACATTAACTACAAGATTATTTCGATTTTTTATGCTTCTAATTGAGATTCACTTTACTTGATTTTTGGAGTAATGTTCATAAACTTTATTTAACCTTTATTTTATCGTTTAAATTTATAATTAGCATTTATATATTCGACTATGGCTTCATCACAATATAGCATACTCAAGCATACAATTATACCATTAATATTCAAAATTACTCATCAAACATCTTTTTGTAAATTGTCAATAATTGAGCTTATTTAATAAAAGATCCACAAACATCATCTTTAGTATTACTACCATCAGATGAAGAACCTTAAGAATTAAAAAAACATATAATCAATATTCAAAATGAATTCAAATGCAATTTGACTCATACTTTCTTTCATTGTTAAGAAAAAAGTTATAGATCAAAACTTTTTGATTAAAAAATAATAACTCCTGAGAAACATGGTTAATTAAAGCCATAATTGATTGGATAATTATCATTATGCTATATAAAAGCAGCAGGTTATTATTCTAATTATCATTTAATAGCTGCTACTCATATTTCTTCAACTTCAACTAAATTTCCAGTTTTATTTGTTGGAAACATGCTTTCGATTTGGTAAATATCTTTGTATTTAGCTCAATAGATCATCATTCAAAAATCAAATCTAATAATTACTTAGATACTTTGAACAAAATCAAAATATTTCCCAATTAAACTTTAATATTTCCATCAAAAATGGCCACATTAGATGATTTGTAATTTTCTGTAGCCCTTCAAAAAAATGATATATTAACAAGCAAGATATAATTACTTAAATAAAAACAGAAATAAATGAAAGATTGCTTAATACCTACATCAATCTTATAATAAAAAAAATTCAATCCTTTTTTGAATCCATCAAAATACTCATCTCTTTTAAATAGTGAAGATAAAACAGTTTGTTTTGATTTGCTAAGGCAAATGAGAAAACAATGGAAATCAAATCCATGATCGTTTATATATTAAATATTTATTGATAAATATCAAAAATTATCATTAATATCCATAATTTTCAAAGTTATATCGTCTTACTTATATTTTTATTGTAATTTAACCTATTGGTTTCACTCTCAGAAGTTGACGATTTTATTATTCACCTAATAAGATTTTTTATGGCATTTTTAATTAATTTATATAACCAAGAAGAAATCCACAACAATTTGCAGCAGTTGTTTGAGGTATGGTCTCAAATATTTTTATTTTTCGTACATGATTTCCTTTGCTTGACGGAAGATGAATATTACCATAACCTTTAGCAACTGAACGACCGAAAAAATCTTTTCCATATAAAATGATCATAATTTGAGGCCATCCAACTGGATTTTTACTTTAAAATGTAGGTTAAAAAGGAAAGTTCCAGATTAATTTTCCTGTATCTGCTGAAGCATTTTGACTAAATCCTGTGTCTTGCCCGTGCGACAATTTCCAATTTTAATTAGTAACAATTTTATACATGAGAGTTAATGAATCTGCAAAATTTATCTATCCAACTTATATTAATCCTCTATAAGAAATAAACATGGCATCTTTTTTCTTGTACTTTGCTATAAAATCTAAATCATTAGGTTGATCATTAAGTTCTTAACTATCTTAACTTTCTTCTTTTTATATTTTGTTATTCAATTTTTACTATTACTTAATTACATTCTTTTTCATTTGAATTAATCTTTTTAAATAGTTTATATAAAATGAAATCAAAATAATGATTGTTATAATAAATTTATAACTTATATCATGAACGTCATAGAAAAAGGTATTAAAATTAATGCAAAATATAATGAAGCCTAACAATATGCTAAGAAAATATAAGGTATTGCAAGAACTACTAATTGGTTTTAAACAAAAACTAAGTATGAAGGTGCCAAAAGATTATTACAATAAAGAAAAATTGTATAAAAATAACTCGAGTTCGGTAGAAGATAATTAGTCCTTAAAAGAAGTGCTTTATTACAAAATTTATATGATCAGTAATTTTAATCATGGTAAGGAAAACTTCGTTAAAATGGATTGGCCATATTTAAAAACAAGCTTTGATCCTATAGAACTAATTTTAATAAAATTATTAATATTCATAAATATATCATATATTTACTTTTTCTTGATAAGTGAGTATAATTGTATAACTTTCTAAATAATAATATATAGATAATTTATTTTTTAAATGTAAAAACAATAGAAAAAAGTCTATTTGGACCTATATCATTCATTTGGATCAAACTTTTTTGTATAAAATAAAAACTAAATTGGAATCATTGAATAAGATAATAAATTCAAAATAGTATATGCTGTCGGAAAGACAATAATTAAACAATGTATATAAACTAAAACCATGGAATTTATCAAACTTTCAGATCATATATAAAGTATATAATGTATAGCCATATCACCAACTAAAAATCATATTGCCATATGCTAAAAGATTAAAAACTAAAACTTTTTATTGCTCAATTTATATGGCTTAAAAAATAGAGATACAGAAATTAAACATTTTAAATTGCCACAAACATAAAAACAGTCTTCATTTAAAATTATAGCATTTTCACCATCACAACCTAAGTATGCATGTTGCATGACTTCTTAACCAGACAATCAACTTATGTTTTTAGATATCAGTAGAAGTAGGGGATTAGCTGTTAGTAATTTTAGTGTTGAAGGAACATAATCTATATCAATATGTCCAACGCAATCACATTTGATTAGTTGCGCAGGAAAAAACATATTTAAGCTATTTAAAGTATAAGACTATTCCTTTAAAGCATATTAAGAAGTTAAGAAACTGCCAAAGGCAAGAAATTTTACAGCACATTCTTGGTTTGATAAAACAAAGATATTAATCGGAACTGACAGAGGAGAATTATTCATGATCGGTCCAGTAGGAAATAATTTTTAAGTAAAAAGACATCTTGGAAATGTATTTTATAATTAAAGTGTTATTAATGATCAACAAGAATTAGCTTTAACAGCAATATGTTCTTTTTCAAGAGGTTTTATAGTCGGTTCAGCTAAAGGACAATTTTCATTATGGATGAAAAAATAAGAAAAAGAATAAAATTTTGAAGATTAATATACAGGAGATCTGACAAAGAAATGGCAAGTTTCATAATCAAAAACATCAAAAGTAATCAGTATTGCTATATGCCCACAGTAAAAACATATAGCCATAGCCTTAGATAACAGCATTATTGCTAAAACTACTTTACCTTAATTACTTCAAGCTTAATAATCATAAAAGGGAAATAAAATTGTTTAAGGCGATATTCTCTAATATCTGTATAATGGCTATCACAAGCATTAAATAAATTCAATTGATATATGTCTTCAAAGACCAATATTTGCTACTCTATCAAAAAAATAAAATACTATTAGACTATGGAATTATAAAAAGCCAAATTGTTAACTTGTTAAAATATTTGATAGTAAATCAGATGGTATATAACAAACTAGTACATAGTTAATAAATTGCCTTAGTCTCCATCCTTTAGGTTATTATATGGCAGTAGGATGCTGCGACAAACTAAGAATTTATCATATTTTATAAAACTAATTTAGAAATTTCAGATAAATCTTGGTTCGCAGTGTTTGTTGCCTGAAATTTTCAAATGGCGGACAATTTTTAGCAGCAGCTTATCCTCGACAAAAAGCAAGTTCTCAAAAGAGTAGTGTTCATTTAATAAACATATATAATAGTTATACTTTATAATAAGTAGGGAGATTAAATGATCATTCAAATATAATTACTGATATATGTTGGAAACATGATGACAAAGCACTTTATTCTGTTGGAATCGATAGTATAGCTACATAATGGAAACAAGGAGACCCTAATTCATAAAATAAATAATGGATTGCTAAAAAATGGACTCAAGGAAATGCAAAATATACAGCCGTGGTGTACTAAAGAACAGGAAAATCAATACTAGCTGCTGGAACAGAAGCTCAAAAATCAATTATCAGAGAATTTAAAGTTGAAAAAGATCAAGTTCAAAAATTATTTTCTTTAGGAGGTTTTAGAGTAAGTAGACTTCAATGGTTAACAAGTCAATGGAATATCCCAGCTATTTTAGCTGGAACTGAATAAGGATATTTAAAAGTATTCAATTCTGGTTTTGATAATATTGTATAACAGTCAATTAATGTTCATCGAAAGTAAGTGACTGGAATAGTCGCTTCACCCTGTGGAAGATATGTTATAACATGCTCAAAAGATGGTGTTATATTTATTTATCAAGTATCTTTAACAAACAAATAAGGCTATGTAAATCGTAAACTAAACGATCAAATAAATGATTATTAAATAAATCCTTTAATAGGTGTTTTAGATGATGATTTAAGTTAAATAGTTTTATATCAAAAAAATGATTTAAACTAAAAGACAAGATATACAAAAATCTTATAAAAAAGTTTATAATAAATGAAAAGAAAACTAATAATTCAATAAGATGATGATAATAGAAAATATGAATAATAAATGTTGACCTTAATCAAATAAAAAGATAAATTAATTTCAGAATTAAATCAATAATATGAAAAATTGAAGTAAAATAAAAAGTAACTATAAATTTC
>Ga0169931_10012299_pt1 | contig 11896 bp, 17 predicted proteins | sample Kivu_15m_20L_FD_129675 | JGI IMG/M metagenome (GOLD analysis project Ga0169931, IMG submission 129675) | Freshwater microbial communities from Lake Kivu, Western Province, Rwanda to study Microbial Dark Matter (Phase II) - Kivu_15m_20L... | ecosystem: Environmental > Aquatic > Freshwater > Lake...
GAAGATTTTTACAATTATTCCCCCTGGCAGGAATTCAAAATTTATTTCTCCAAAAATGTTGGGACAAGTGATCCTCAACACTGTTTGATTTACGATGTGAAACAACCTTTGGAAATCTTTATAAGAAAGGATAATAATATTCAAAAGATGACAATATCAGAGTGTCAAGAATTTGAGATTGATCCTAGTTTACAAAAATTCGAGTTTTGGAGAAATGGTAAAATTTTCGACGTTCTAGATCAAGCCGAAAAGTTTCCAGGAGGAGGATGGGAATTTGTATGAAGAGGGCTTTCATTACTCACGTAACAGAAAATTACCTAGAAATGGCACATAACTTGGCCCTTTCTATACGGACATTCTCTGATCTTCCTTTTTTTGTTTATGTTATTAATTGTGAAAAATCCTCGGATAATTTTTTCGAGGACATACCTGGGGTTTTTCTTCGAAAAATTGATTTACCCATAGATGCACTGAGGACCGAAGATTTTGGCTTGGCATCCCTGGGTAATTTTTATGTGGAAAGGAGTTCTCCTCGGATCTACAAAATTCTGTGCGCCAAAACTATTGCGATTGAAATGGCTTTGGAGACAGAAGTCGAAGAGGTGTGTTATTTAGACTCTGATTGTATAGCCACCCCTATGATCGATCAGATGTTTGATTGGATGCCCCAAGTTAAAAACTATCCTTTGTGTACCGAGGGTATTCATCAGTATATGATTATAATCGAATCGGGAAAGGAAAGAGGTAATCCATTCGAATCAACTTGGCCCGTGGCTGATCTAACCAAAACCTTAGAATGGCCTTTGATGCAATTTTTACAAATGCCTCCTGAATCCAGAGGAACATATCGAACAACCAATGTGATCCTTGCCAACCTAGAATGTTTACCTTTTGTGAAGATTTGGAGGGAATTTTGTTTTATCTTACCCAAGTTAAATTTAGATCTTCCTTTTCTTGCTCCATATCACGAAGAAACAATTTATAATGTCATGTCATGGAAAAAAACCAACGAAGGATTTCCTTTGTGCTACATAAATCTTCGAGAAGGAATTGATACAGTTAGACATTTTTACGAGCAGGGACAACCCGGATTTTCCACCTGGATGTCGGAGGAAAATAAGGATTATTCTTTGAATTTCTACAAAATCCCGGATGAAAAAAGGAATATTAAAGTTCTTCACGGGGAAAAAAGAAATGATCAATTCAAAAAAATCCTAGATTATCTGATCAATCTCAAAAATTCGAATTACTTCGAAAATTGCTAGTATGAATGTTTCTCTCCTTGTTCACACGTGTGATGCCTATCAAAAATATTGGTTTGGCATGTTGTATGGATTAGACTTTAATTGGGATTTTGATCAAATTCCGGTTTATTGGGCTTCGGAAGAAAAAAACGTTCACGATATAAATTTAAGTTGTCGAAATCTTCCTTACAAAGTAAATCCATCTATAGTTTCAATTTTAACAGGTAAAACAGACAAAAACGGGTTTTCAACTCGAATGAGGTTGGCGCTAGAACAAATTCCTTCTAAATGGGTAATTTACATTCAAGAAGACATGTGGGTTCTGGCAAATCCGGGGGATAGAGTGTTGGAACAGTTGGTTTTATTTGCAGAATCAAAAGAAGCAAATTCGATCAAAATTCACACCAAATTACATTACTATGATGCATACCGGTTGGAACCTACCTCCTTTGAAGTCAACAAAAAAAGAATTTTGAAATATAGTGACGGAGATAATTATTTACACTCCCACAACGCCACGATTTGGAATAAAGACTATCTTTTGGCCAATCTGGCTGATGGAGAAGATCCCTGGACTAATGAGATCAACGGTTCTAAAAGAATGTCCTACCAAAAGCACAATCACTTCCATTATAATATTTATTGGTATTGTCAGCCGGGAGTTTGTGAAACTGGCAAAGATGCCAAGGAATATTTTATTTTAGGTCCTATTATGGACGACCTTACCAGCTTGAGATTACAAATGGAATCTTAAACTGTTTTTAAGATTTTAAAAAAAGTTGTCGAAATAAATTGTCCTGTTTTTTGTACAATTAAAGTCAAAATACATTCTATGTTCGAAATCTTTAAAGAAATTAAAAAACCATCGGATTCTATGATGGATCATTACCGGCAGCAATTCATTAGAAATCAGAATAAATGGATGAGAAGATCCAAATTAACAACGGAGCACCTGGATGCCGAATTTAAGTTGGAGAAAAAAAAGTATCAGTTAAGAGGAAGTTTTGACCCTACACAATTTATCATCGAGGAAAATGGGTCTGGTAAATTTTTTATGGTTGATTCAGATAGGGTGGACAAAGCAATTTTAAAAAATAATAAGTGAAATTAGAAATTAAAACATTGTCCCCTAAATCTCATTTGGAAGTTTGTTCCCTCATTAATATGTATGATTCGACCATTTTAGAAGCCAGGATCCCAGCCAAGGATTTCTATGGTTTTTTCGTTTTGGACGTAGATCCAGATACTTCGGATTCTTTTAGTCTTGTTTCTGAAATTGAAATGAAGACAATAAGTTAAAAAAAACACCAAGGTTGATGATATATAAACCAACCTATGGAAACCAATACTTTACTCGAAACAATCCGTGCTGTCATTCACGAAGAGCTTTCTAGATCTAAAGAAAATTTTTCTTCACAAGATTTAAAGGTAATACAGATTGGGATGAATGATCTTAAAAATTCACAAACAGAGATGAAAAGAGAACTCTCCGAAATCAAGAGGAGGCTTTTGGATCCAGAAGAGGGTGTAATTGTTAAGGTCAATGAAAACACTAGATTTAGAACCGAACTCGAAAAAAAACACGACAGAGAAGAAATTGAATATCGAAAAATGATGTTAGAGCACACAGAAATGGTAAAATGGAAGGGAGGAGTGAATAAAGCTCTTTGGATTTTTTTTACCGCTTTAATTGGCATTTTGGCCAAAATGTTTTTTCTTTCCGAATCAAATTAAAATATTATGAAAACAGTTGCACCCCAAGCCAAATATACCACCTCTGATAATTTTATTAAATGGTACGACCAAAAGATTTTTGGAACCAAACAAGGTTCTCTAGGGTTAAAACATTCTACGGTCGGTAAATTGATGGGATTCGAAGAGTTCAAGAAAACATTTACCGGGTTACAATCCAAATAATTTTAATTTTTGCTGGAAATTTTTTTGATATTTGATGTATAACAACATTAAAAGAAAAAATTCATGAAAATAAAATTAGAATATGTTTGGCTGGATGGATATGAGCCAGAACCAAATCTACGATCCAAAATTAAAGTACTAGAAGTTCCCCTTGAAGGTGAAACTTCTGTTTCCCCTATGCACTGGGCGAGAAACAATTTTTCCAAAATTCCAGACTGGAATTTTGATGGTAGTTCCACTCGTCAGGCGGAGGGAAAACTTTCCGATTGCATTTTAAAGCCTGTTAGGGCCTATCCAGATCCACTCAAGGGGGGATTTTCTTTTTTTGTGTTATGTGAGGTTTTAAATTCTGATTACAGCCCACACGTTTCGAATGTTAGATCCAAAATGGAATCGGAAGATTCGAGCATGTGGTTTGGATTTGAGCAAGAATATGTTTTCAGGTGGTTCAACAAAGGCAAAAGTCTCCCCGTTGGGTTTGAAAATTTTGACCCACCAGAAGAGCAGGGAAAGTACTACTGCTCTGTTGGTCACCCATATTCAGCCGGAAGAGAAATTTCAGAACAACATCTAGAAGCTTGTTTGGCTTGTGGAATTAACATCACGGGAACTAACGCAGAAGTCATGCTGGGACAGTGGGAATACCAAATTTTTGGTCGAGGAGAAAAAACAGCAGCAGACGACCTATGGATGTCAAGATTTCTTCTAATCAGAATTGCAGAGTCTTATAAAATAAAAGTTGATTTACACCCAAAGCCTATGGGTGACAGTAATTGGAACGGCTCTGGTATGCACACCAATTTTTCAACCTACAAGATGAGGGAAACCGGCGGTAAAGAATATTTCGATTCCATTTGTGAAGAATTGTCAAAATCACATCAGATGGCAATATCACTTTATGGGTCTGACAATCATTTGAGACTAACGGGTAACCACGAGACACAAAGCATTCATAAATTTAGCTGGGGTGTCAGCGATAGAGGAGCTTCTATCCGAATTCCAGTATCAACGTCTCAAACATGGAAAGGCTATCTAGAAGACAGGAGACCTGGTTCAAACGCCGATCCCTATAAGATCACAAGTTATTTGTCCAGTGTTTTAAACAAGATTGAGCAAGATTGAACTTTTAAAGATGCCAAACAAAACATTTTCCTTTAGTGACGATCTTTCTTTCGAAGAGAAGGATAAATTCTGGCAAATTATTTACACTCAGGTGTCTAAATCCATTTCAAAAAAACAAGACTACACTGTTATTTTTCAAATTGATGACCAAGTGGTGGGGGGAGAGGGTTATTCAATCATTATCGAGAGACAGAATTTTGATGTTTTTTTAAAAAACTTTCTCCTTTGGTGTGAGCACTTAGAGCGCTATGAAATTTGCTCGGAAGTTAAAAAACAAATACAAAAATTAAAAAAATGGAACTCAAAGATTACAAATTAGCCAACTCCGTTTACTTAAATGGATTGAGAATAGAAAAGGGAGATATTCTGCGAGAATCATCTACCCAGAAAACTGTCAAGGTGTTGAATGTTTATAAAAAAGATCAGGAGAAACCCTTACTGATGGTAGAATACAATGCTCCGGGAAATTTTAGTTTACCTTTCCACAAAACGGCGGAATCTTTTCAATTTTTGACCTAATTTATTTGGTGTAGAGAATATATAAGTGAAGTCTATGAGGATTCACCTATGTCTAAAACCAAATCTATCGATGATCTAAATTGGGCCTTGAAAATTTACTCCGACATTGTGAAATACGGGGATAAAAGTTCCGTCTCAAAAGACAGCGAATTGTGTTTGAAAATTTTGGAAACATTTGAGGAGTATGAAAAGTGTGAGGAATTGCATAGAATAATTACTAAAAAAGAAAATCCAAGAATAACACCTAAATAATTTACAAAAAATTGGAAACACCCAATAAATTAGAAAGAAAAGTTTACGAGAATGCTTTGGAAAGGATGGAAAAATTCGGGTCTGGGGCATTGATGCATCCTCATTTGTTGGAAAGGAGAGATGTCATCAAAAATTCTTTATTGGAATATTATGAATCCACAGAAGAATATGAAAAATGTAAATATGTGAGCGATTTTTTTTTAAAACTGGAAAAAGATTTATTGGTTGACTCGATCGTTAAATCCACAGAAAAAAGAAAACAAAAGAAATAAATTTTTCAAAATCTGAAATCTTTTGGACCCATCCAAGTATATACCAAAACCTATTTTGGGAATTAAATACAAAAAATAAACATGAGCCAATTTTCTCTCAAAGATTTAGTGCTAAAGTTCGAAGAAGAAATCAAACAATTACATCAAGCTGGGCTCAGCAAAATGGAAATTGCGAAGAAATTAATTGAAGACAAAAACATCACCCTGGGCACAGCCCAAATAGACTCTTTCCGACGAGCAATCTCCTCTAGATTGGCCGGGCCCGAACCTGAATATGAAGGGTCTGAACACATCCAAGAAAAATTTAAAAGTGATGAAATTTCGGACGAGAATCTAAATGATATGATTCGAGAGGAAGAAGGAGTTGCCAGATCTGCATTTAAAAAATACAAACACACAACAGATTATTATTATGACGAGGCGAAAGATCTGTATATCGTCTACATCAAAAATAAGGCATACAAATTTACAGGTACAATAATCAGAGATATGAAAAGCAGATATTCTGCTTTGACCGGATCCTCGGAAACAATCAATGAAATTTGTCGAAATTTTGAAATCCCCCGAAACATCTTTGTGGCTTTGAAGACGATTTTGGGGTGGACCCATGATTCCGAACCCTTCACAGACGAAGAAATGTTTTTAAGGGAAGAGGAGGAAATGGTGGCAGACGCTCTCCAAAAAAGAAAATTTTCTTTCTTTCAAAAATACACCCGAGAAGAAGAAAAAATGATTAAAGAAGCGGCCAGCAACTGGTGGGCTTTTAGAGGACTCATCATCAATCCTTTAGCCGAAAAGTTGACCCAGGTTTTTGCCCAATACCGTGTTCCTAAACTCAACTTACCTTCGGGGGATCCTCACTCTTTGGTGATTTCCCCTTTCGACTTACACTACGGAAAATATTCTTGGTCTGGGGAGGTAAGAGAAAGTTACAGCCGACAACAAGCCAAAGATTTACTGATGTCCAAGACCTCAGAAATTTTGGCAGACGTTATTCACTATAACGTGGAAAAAATTGTGGTTCCGGTTGGATCTGATTTTTTCCATGTTGACACTTTAGGAGGTACCACTACCAAGGGAACTCCACAAGATTGCGACGGAACCTTTATTCAAATTATGGTTGAAGGACAACAGCTGATGGTGGAATTTATCGATACCCTTAGACAAATAGCTCCGGTTGAAATTCTTCTGACTGCCGGCAATCATGACTTCAAACTTTCCCACGTGCTTTTACAATATCTGGGAGCCTATTATAGAAATTGTGAGGATGTAAATGTTATTCGTTGCCATAAGTTCAGACAGTATTTTGAGTATGGTGAGAATCTCCTGGGGTTCACACACGGAGACGGGACAAAGCTTCAAGAACTTCCATATCTCATGGCAAATGAAGCTCAAGAGGCTTGGGCCAGAACCAAACACAGGAGTTTTTTTACGGGGCATCTTCACCATGAAATGGTGAAAGACTACAAGGGGGTCAAAGTATTTCAAATGCCAAGTCTTTCTGGATCAGATCGATGGCATCACAACCATGGATATGAGGGATCTACTCGAGCATTACATGGTTATTTAATTCACCCCTCAAAGGGATTAAAAGTCACTTTGATGGCCAACGTTTAACCCTAAATTTTTCCGATAGATTTAAAAATAAAACAAGAACATGTCTGAATATGGATCTTTCCAAATCGATTTAGTTACCACATCAAAAGCAGATAAAGAAAAATTAGAATTTATCCAAGCTGAAATTCTTAAATTAGAATTCGATAAAAATTTGCTGGAAAAAATTTCAACAAGCATCGAGATAGGAAAAACGATGGTTTGGGAAATTTTTCTGGAAGAAGATGGCGTTGAAATTTTAGACGAAGAAGAATTTTCGAATTTAATTTCTTCCTTAGAATCTGTTTTGGGAGATTTTTCCCTAGGATCAAATTATTCTTGGACCGTAGATCTCCCATTTTCTACTAAATTTTGGCAGAAAGAAATTTCTGGCTGGGAAGTAATTTTTGAAGAGCAAAACCCCTTTGAAGAGGGGTCAAATATTAATGATTTCGATATTTGGGACGATGAATGATCCTTTACGTTCTTCTGGGGGCCCTGGTTATTTTCGATCTGTTTCTAGAGGGAACAGGGAAAAAAATTTAGCCAGAATTTTACAGCCTGTGGAAAATAATCAAATTTTCAAATCAAATTCATGTCGATTTCCGGATCAAGTTTATGTGATTAATTTAGACCACAGAACTGACCGATGGGATGAATTTAAATTCAGAAATTCAGACTTATTTCACAATTTCACAGTCACAAGATTTTCCGCTGTTGAGAAAGAAAACAGACAGTCTGCAATTTTTGAATCACATTTTTCTTGTTTAAAACAAGGTTTATCCCTTCATGAATCCATTGTTGTCATGGAGGATGATTCGTACTTAGTCCCCGGTGCTTTGTCAAAATTGAAATTGGCATTTCAGGATTTACCCGGCGACTGGGACTGTCTTATTGGAAACCATTATTTTTTCGGCCAGATGCAAATTTTGACTTCACATTTGGCCAAACCTACTCCCTATGCCTCTACGATTAATTTTGTTGTTTATAGAAACACCATTATCTCAAAGATCGAAGAAAACAGACATCACGAAAAAAGACTGCCGGACTTCGATCACTTTCTGACATCAGAAAAAGTTCCCATCCAAAATTATACAATTTGGCCGATGATTTCTCGTGAATATTTATCTTTTTCGGACCATAAGCAAAAAATAAGAAACATGGAAATCCGGGCGGCATCAAACTCTGACCTTTTTCAGTTTATCGACGGAGACACTTACTATCCAAGTATTCCAGATTGGTAAGATATATACATAAAATTTGGGTTTATAATTATGAGTACAGAAGATAGTAGATTAAAAAATTTTGAAACCTGGCTGAAAGATGAAGCAGAAAGTCGTATATATAAAACAGATCCACAAATAACACCCGCAGGGGAAAGAAGGGGGAGTACGGCAGTAGAGGTAGCCAGGCTTTTAGGCAGAAGAAATCCTTCTACATCAAATACAAATTTTAGTCAAGCTCCAAATTCAACCGCAGAGCAAAAAAAGGCCATGGAACAAATTGTTGGATCCTTAAATAAAGTCGGCATCACAAACAAATTTGTGCAAATGGCTGCTTTAGGCGTGGTAAACAAAGAATCCAAGTTCAACCCTGCAAAGCCAGAGATATCTTATAAAGGAACATCAGTCGGGAGGATCAGAGAAGTATTTGGGGAAAGAGTAGCGGGCTTGAGTAATGCTGAGATTGAAAATCTCAAAAGGGATGATGATGCATTCTGGGAAAGAGTTTATGGGGTAGATTGTCCAACTTCTGCCGGTAGAAATCTTGGTAACACCTCCCGGGGGGACGCTTCGAGGTATCGGGGAAGAGGCTACCATGGCTTAACAGGGAAAGCTAACTATCGAAAGTACACGGATCTTTTGGGTAAAATAGGAAACCAATTTAATCTGGTGGAAAATCCTGAAATTTTGAACACAAATTCTCAGGTAGCGGCGGATGTTGTAGCTTTGTATCTGTTAGAAACTTTGAATTCTTCAACTATCAAAAGCAAGTATGGAAATAAGGACCCCAACGATTTTAAAAATCTAGAGACTGCAGTCCAAGCGGTGGCCAATGCAGTAGCCGGTCCAGGAAATTCACTTACTGGGATCATTGCACAAGGATATCAGCAAGCTTTGTCTTTTGCCCAAGAGTTAGACAAAACGGGAGCTTTCTCCCCCGAACAAACAGCCTAAAAATTTTCGGGGTTTTATTTTTTTCTATCGAAATTATTTTCTATTCTTGGGTAAAATTTAAACCCAAGCAGTATGAAATTTTTCAACCTCCATCATTAGCGTAGAAAACTCCAAAAAATTCACATTTGGATCGCCCACAAGACTGATTTTGATTATGACCCCTCCAAACACAAACTACCCCACGAAGGGGATTGTGTGGTTATTTGTAAGAAATTGATTAAAATGAAAGACTCTGTTTTATTGATGACCCCATTGACCGATAAAAGATACATCAAAAACGAAAGACTCAAGATTTACGTTATCATGAGAGATAGGCATGTCCAAATTATCAATCACGTTTATTCTTACTCCGTTTCCTTGGGTCCTCGGAATTGGAATAGGTTAATTGATTTTTACAATTTTGAGATGGAGGATCGAAGAATGGGATTTGAAAAAGACATCACCTCAAACATCAAACATTCTCTTAAAAATATACTAAACCAACTGGACGATTCCACTTCTAACCCCAATTAACAATGACATTCAAACACAAAAAATTTTATTTGCTCCTCCTTTCCTCCATAATTTCTTTCGTAACTTCCACAATTTTGTTGATAGGGCTGGGGATTATCTTGTATGACGTGTTAACTAAATAGAATGAAAAAAGGCAAATTTGGTCCTTTTAAGGACAACCGCCCACTTAGCGCAAAAGCTAAAGACTTTGGGCAATCACTTTTATTTTGGAAGGGTAGAAAGAAAGGTATGGTTCACACTCGTGATTTGAAGTGGGATGATATTCGTTATATTTTCTTTCCAAGAAGCTTTTCTGAAAAGTACGGATATCTGGGTTCTGTACCTGATTACAATAACTATGATAAAGTTATGGTGCCATTAGTTTTGGCTATGGACTATGAAGCAAAACCTTGGTGGTGTCCTCGTTGGTTTCTTAGATTTCTTCAAGTATTTGGTAATGATAAATCTATTATAAGAGTTCGTAACAACAAATTATCTAATTTACATAGGAAATTAACCAAAGGTATGATGTTTGTGGATTATAAAACAAAATGGGAATGGTATGACTTACGAATTTCGGTGCATGCCCCTCAATACATTCAGGACCTTGCCGATGCTATTGAAGACCATTATTATCGGAAAGGTTACAAAAAAGATTTAACCGAACAAATCAAAAAAATTGAACCGGATTTCAATAAGTGGATGAGTAATGAGGATTTGGCAAAATATCTAGACCAAATTAATGGAAGCACTGAACATTCCTGAGTTAGTTCCCGCGGGATTGGTTTCAAATTTCTTTGACGGCCAGTTGTTAGAGAAATGCGGTGAATCTCTTCAAATCCAATCGGTTTCTGGCCGGGATTTGGTTCTTGTGTCTGATTTGGAAAAAGTTTTGCCTTCTGAATATTTTCTGTCTTTTGTGGAGAAGATTCGGGGGGAAACTTTTTTTAATGGATAGGTTAGATTTTTTGTGAATTAATTTTAGAATTTATTCTTATATTTGGGGAATGAGAAACGTACTAGAAAATTATAAGGACAATGGCCTGCTCCACTCTCAGTCCCATCCTCGCTTTCCGCTGACAATTTGGAACTACAGCGAAAAGGTTCAATACGATGGATTATGGGACGATGTGACACTTATGTGTAGAGGTCTTATTACCGATGATGTTACCGGCGGGATCCTTGTTAAACCCTTTCCAAAGTTTTTCAACTACGAAGAAATTGTGAACAAAGGACAAATTCCGACCCAAGGAGACTGTGTCTATGTGCAGGAAAAGGCGGATGGCTCTTTAGGCATTCTGTTTTACTACGAGGGTGAATGGATTATGGCTACCCGGGGTTCTTTTACCTCAGACCAGGCAATAAAGGGATTAGGGATGGTTCAATCCAAATACAAGTTGGATAGTTGGATAAAAGAATACGCTTACTTGGTTGAGATCATCTACCCGGAAAATCGTATCGTTGTAAATTACGGGGAAGAAAAGGTCATATTTTTATCTGTGGTCCCTAATAATTTTTACAAACAAACCAACGACGAAGAATTACATTGGTCTATGGCCTGTGATGTCTTTCAGTGCAACGGCATCTCTGATAAAGACATCACCCAAACAAAGCAGCATTTTAACTTTTCCGATCAGTTATACCGTAGTTTGAAGGCACAGAACGATGTTAACAAGGAGGGTTTCGTTCTCAGATTTCAACCTGGTAACTTTCGGATGAAAATTAAATTTGAGGAGTATCTCAGGTTGCACAGAATAATGACAAATGTTACTTCCACTTCGATCTGGGAGGTCTTGTCCACCGGAGGTGACATGTCAGCCATCCTTGTCGACACCCCTGACGAGTTTTATGTGAAGGTGACAGCATATGCCAACGAGCTGGAAAATCAATACCAGAAGGTAGAGAAGGAATATTTGGCTATCTTCGACACCCTCAAGGACATAAAAGATTTCAAGGAGAGAGCTAGTTTTGCCGAAGAAGCAAAAAAATACAAAAATCCTTCCCTTTTATTTAAAATGTACGATCGTCAAGATTACTCCCCCTTAATCTGGAAATCGGTAAAACCAAAATTTCATAAAATTTAATCCATGAAACAAACAATAGCAGAGCAAATCAAATGGGATTTCAAGACCAACGGTGTCTTGAAAATTAAGGATAAGAATGGCAGAATCTACTGGGAGATTTCAAATGGATGGTGGGCAAAGAGGGAATACGATTCTCAAGGCAATATAATCTACTTTGAGGATGCAAATGGAGATTGGGCAAAGAGTGAATACGATTCTAAAGGTAAAGAAATCTACCATGAGAA
>Ga0169931_10012300_pt1 | contig 11894 bp, 11 predicted proteins | sample Kivu_15m_20L_FD_129675 | JGI IMG/M metagenome (GOLD analysis project Ga0169931, IMG submission 129675) | Freshwater microbial communities from Lake Kivu, Western Province, Rwanda to study Microbial Dark Matter (Phase II) - Kivu_15m_20L... | ecosystem: Environmental > Aquatic > Freshwater > Lake...
TGACGGGTTGCGCACGGCGACAGCGGACAGCAATGATGCAGATGATGCCGACGATGTTGAGGACGGCGATGCTCGAGGCTGGCTTGCGGTTCTTCGCGAGAGATCCGTCGTGCGAACATTCGCTGGTGCGGAGACGTGGATCGCAATTTCGCCACGCCGGGAAGGTTCTGCGGAAGGATCGTCGCCTTGAGCCTTCCTGACGAACCCGCTCAACCCGGTAGTTTCGATGCACCATCAACTGTTTTGTCCGAGTCCACGGCGACACCCGAAGTTCGGCTGTACCAGCGTTCTGCGATTGAGGTGGCGGCACTGCGCCGTGTCGTTGACACATGGCAGACCGAGCTTGGCTTCTGGTCATTCGACAATGTGCTGCAGGTGCTCGCGCGGCCAGGAACCCTTGTCCTATATGCACCTGGAAGCGGGCCCGACTGGGAAGGTGTGATCCTTGCGGATGTCGGTCACGACAGCGCTGAGGTTTGGTACATATATGTCGTGCCGGAGGCGAGGACGCGCGGCGTGGCGCGTCGCATGATGCGACAGCTCATTGCTCTCCTTCAGAAGAAACCGCACATCGGTCGGCTGTTTCTCGAAGTGCGGCTGAGTAACCTCAAGGCAATCGCGCTGTATGAGAGTCTTGGCATGCGGCGGCAGTCAGTGCGCAAGAGATATTACGCGAATGGCGAAGATGCCCTCGTGTTTCGGCTCGACCTTCATCAGGACGTGCAGCGGTCGTGAATTCCAACAACACTGGAAAGTTGCATCGCGAGACGAGCAGGATCACCGATCTCGTTTGGATCCAGACGAGTTTCATTGGGGACATCGTGCTGTCGACGGGGGCGTTTCGCCTTGCGCGTGAGTGCATTCCAGGTGTTCGTCAGCATGTGGTCACGACGGGTCCCGGCGAGCGGGTGCTTGCGGGCTCCACGAGCATCGATTCGCTGACGACATTCAGAAAGTCTGGGCTCGGATTTGGCGCCATGAACGATGTCAGGGCGCGGATTCACGGGCTTGTGCATGCGGCCGGCGGTCGGCAAGACTCGACGGTCACACTTCTGCCGCATCGAAGTTTTCGATCGGGGCTTCTCGCGCGCAGGCTCGGGTATCGCAGCATCGCCTATGCCGATACGCCGGCGGGACTTCTTGCGACTGAGACCGTTCCCCGCGTCGCGGTGTTGCATGAGACATCGCGGGTCGCGCTGCTGCTTGAGCCGTTGGGGGCCGGGCGTGAGGAGATTCTCGCCGCTCGACCCCATCTCGACAGACGTGTTTCGCCGCCACTCTCTTCAGATGTGAAGGCCATGGCCGGGATCCCGGCAAACCCGGGCTGGCTGCAGACGCTCGCCGACTGGCCAGGTCGAGTCATCGGCGTTGTCCCGGGCAGCAAGTGGGGAACGAAACGGTGGACGCCGGCTGGATTCGTCCAGCTCATTTCGGATCTGTTGGTTGATCCGGACAATCTCGTCGTGCTGATCTGCGCTGACGATGAACGAGTGCTCTGTGGAACGATCGCGGAAGGTGTGCACGCACGCGGTGGGTCGGTGCGTCCCGTGGCCAATCTCGTGAATCTCGCCGGCGCGACGACTCTCGACGAGTTGCGAAGCCTCTATCCAGAACTCGACTTGATCGTGACCAACGACAGTTCGTCGATTCACTATGCTTCAGCGTTCAACGTACCGACGGTCGCCGTGTTTGGTGCGACCGTTCCGGCGATGGGGTTTGGACCGCTGGCATCGCGCAGCGCAAGTGTCGGCATTGATCTTTCCTGTCGACCCTGCAGCGATCATGGACCAGAGGTTTGTCCTCTCGGACATTTTCGCTGCATGAAAGATCTGGCCGTGTCGAAGGTCCTACAAACGTGTCGGGACATTCTCGCCATGTAGGCGAGCCGAACGTTAGCCTAGCGCACCGCGAAGAGCAGCACCTGGGTCCGCTGGGACGCGTTGAAGTTGTTGTCGCTCACGAGGATCAACGTCTTCGTTCCATCCGGCAGATCCGGACCGACGTGGATGGCCTCGAGGTTGTCCAGCGACTGAAACCCAACACTCAGCTTCGGCAGAATCTCATCCAGATCAAGAACGAGGCGCTTGCGGGCCGCGCGCAGGGGCAGAGCACCGGTTGACTTCAGAGACTCCATCCCCGACACATCCGTCGCTCCGTCGAGATCGACCTGCCAGAGACGCACTCGCGTCCGGTAGGAACCATCCGCCTGATTGACTCCGGCGCGTTCCATGGCGAGAAGCTCGCCCGAGGGCATGTAGAACATTTCCACAAGGCCATTGAGGTGCGGTTTCGCATTTGGTTCCGGCGGCCATGGTTTCACCGGACTCAGCTCATAGACGAACTGGCCATCGGCGACGATGCCGCCTGGATCCAGCCGATAGCGAACCATGCGCACGAGTCCGCCACGCGAGTAGTCCGGAATCTCGCCGTCCTGAATGAGCGGCAACTCCGCGGCCACGAGAAGAGTTTTTCCGTCCGGTGTCACGGTCATGCTTTCAAACGCGCCGTTGTTGCGCACGCCTCGCGTTTGCTTGCCGGACTTCTCGGGTAGAAACACCTGAGGAACGTCGAGGGTCTTCATGACACGACCGTCGTCAGCGGCAAGGAACACGGCTGGATCGATGCGAGGATCCTGGTTCATGTCGCCTTCGGAGCTGACGAAGACGCGACCATCAGACATGACCACCATCGCTTCCGGATCGATGCTCCCCTTTGGAAACGGCTTCCCGTCGAAGTTCACCATCGTGACTGGGCGGCCCGGGGCAAGGATCACTTGTGCAGGCGTCTTGCCGTCACCGCTGCCGGTGACCGAAATCTTCGTCTGATACCAACGCGCTGGCGCCTTTTCACTTCGATCATCGGAGAGGGCAAGAAAACTGTTGCCGTTGTTTTTGTCTCCGGTTCCCGCGAGGGCCGAGATCCCGCCAAACTCGGTCCCGCCGACATCGATGCCAGACGCGAGATTCTGATCGGCAAGATACTCGAGACGCAGTTCGTGGGCGCACGCTGGAATCAGGAAAACGATTAGGAGAATACCTGCGATGGATCTCATGATTTTGCGGCCTCGGCAAAGATGGCGCGCGAGATGATCAGACGCTGAATCTGTTGCGTGCCCTCGTAGATCTGCGTGATCTTCGAATCGCGGTAGAGTTTCTCCACTGGATACTCGTTGCTGTAGCCGTACCCACCGAAAATCTGCACCGCGTCCTGACAAACACGCACCGCGATGTCGCCGGCAAAACACTTGGCAATCGAAGCATACTTGGTATTGCGCATTCCGCGATCGAGTTCGGTTGCGGATTTCCACACGAGAAGCCGTGCAGCCTCAATATCCTTCGCCATGTCGGCAATCATGAAAGCGACTGCCTGGTGCTCAGCGATGGCCTTGCCGAAGGTTTTGCGTTCGAGGGCGTAGCGCACGGCGTGCTCGTACGCGCATTGCGCGATGCCAACGGCAAGGGCAGCGACCATCGGACGTGACAGGTCAAAGGCCTTCATGGCGATCTTGAAGCCTTCACCCTCAGCGCCAAGAAGGTATTTCTTGTGGACCTTGACGTCGGTGAAGGTGATCCCGCGCGTATCCGAGCAGCGCTGACCCATGTTGATTTCTTTTTTGCCCGGCTTGATTCCAGGAAGTTTCGCCGGAATCACGAAGGCAACCATGCCCTTGGGGCCGAGCTTCGGGTCGAGGGTTGCAAGAAGAAAATACCACTCGGCCTTCGAGCCGTTGGTGATCCACATTTTCTCGCCATTGATGACGTAGTGATCGCCATCCTTCTTTGCCGTCGTGCGAATCCCTGCGACGTCGCTTCCAGCGCCCGGTTCGGTCACGCAGTAGGCAGCGACCTTCGGTGAATCGATGAGCGGTTTCACGAATTCTTCGAATTGGGCAGCGTTGCCGGCGACGAGCACTGGACCGAGTGCAAGATCGTTGGCCGTCATTGCCGTCGCCATGCCGGAGCATCCCCAGGCGAGTTCCTCGACGACGACGGTCTCCATGATGTGCTTGAGCCCAAGCCCGCCAAGGTTTGCCGGCACGGAAAGATTCAGCAGACCATTGGCGTGCGCCTTGGCGATGATCTCGGTCGGGTATTCCATCGTCTGGTCGTGGTGGGCAGCCTTTGGTGCCATCTCGCGTCGCGCAAAATCACGTGCTGTCTTCTGGATCGCAAGCTCTTCTTCGCTCAGCATGAAACTAACCATCGATTCACCTCGGCTTTCACGATTGCATGTTTGGTGGCACAGCGTTTGCGGTCCGCTGCAAGGCTGTATAAACGACTATTGAGTTCCGAACAGGCGATCTCCAGCATCACCGAGCCCAGGCAGAATGTATTTCTTCTCGCTGAGCTTTTCGTCGATCGCCGCCGTGTAGATCGGCACGTCAGGATGAAACTCCTGAAGATACTCAACGCCCTCCGGAGCGGCGAGGAGACACAGGAACTTGATCGATTTTGGCGAGGTCTGCTTCAGGCGATCAATCGCAGCGACCGCCGAGTGCCCCGTTGCCAGCATCGGATCGACGATGATCGTGTCGCGCGTGGAGATGTCTTTCGGCACTTTGAAGTAGTACTCGACCGCAACGTGGGTCTTTGGTTCCCGATAAAGTCCGATGTGACCGACGTGGGCGGTTGGAATGAGTCTCAGGATGCCGTCGAGAATCCCGTTGCCGGCGCGAAGAATCGACACGATGACCAAATCATTTCCGGCGAGCACGGGCGCACGCATCGGAGACAAAGGGGTCTCGATGTCGATGAGTTTGGTCGGGTAGTCGCGCGTCACTTCGTAGGCCAGAAGCATCGAGATTTCGCTGAGCAGTGCGCGGAACTTGCCGGTGGACGTGTCCTTCTTGCGCATCAGCGTGAGCTTGTTCTGAATCATCGGATGATCGACGACGGTTATCTTTTTCGCGGTCACGGACGTCTGCTCCCATGTTCGCTCAGAATGATTTCGCGAAACCGTGTGGTGCCGGTGGTCGTTTAATCAGGATCTGAGGTCAATGATCAGACGAGAATACAACAGGTTGGGCTGTTGCGCGCCAGGGCAATCGCGCGGATCGACTTCTAACCATAACCATGCATTCGGCGGAGTCAGACTCTTGCGAATGCGAGGACTTCAACGGTCTTTCCGCCGTGCAGCAGACTGCGTGAGCTGGTCTTGAGCTTGGCCGCAGAAAGAGTTTTGCGCATGGCTGCGAGGATCTCTCCCGAGGGACAAAGGCAAAAACCGACCACGCGATGCTTACCTGCCCGAGTGGTGATCAGTTTGGCCAAAGCCTGATAAATCCCGGGCGCGTCATCCCTTTGACCGAGGCGATCGCCGTAGGGCGGGTTGAGCAGAAGAAGTTCAACCGCCGTGGCAATCGCCGGATGATTTGGTTGCCCCGAAGAAGAGAGAAAGTCGCCGACGTTGGATGCGACACTGACCTCGGCACGAGGTGCGATGAGTTTGGCAAGGTGTTCGACATTGGTGACGGCAGCAGTGAGTTGCGCTCCGTCGACATCATTCAGCCAGACGGAAACCTTGCGCGCAGGGCCTGCTCCGGGTTCGAGAGCCTTTTTTCGCAGATGCGCGATCGTGGCCTCGGGTGCGCACACGAGGGATTCGACGGCAAATCGTCGGGGACTTGCGGCGCCCGTGACGTCGAGTAAATGCGCCAACGCTTCGAGAGCAAGCGTGCCGCTGCCAGCAAAGGGCACCGAAATGTGCAGCATCTCAGAGTCGACGCCCTTCCAGAGGGGCAGGTTGACCAGCCAGCGCAGGAGCACTGCGGCAAGATCTTCCCGCAATGGCGCGATGGCGATGAGTTCCTTCTTCCAGCCGCGTTCGGTGAGCGGACGTCCGGCAAGACTCAGCCCGACGCGCAGGCGATTTTTTTCAAGGCGAAGATCGATGATCTGGTCTGCGGTGTCGTCGTCACCCCCGACTGTGAACCCTTCGTCCGTCAGGACTTTTTCTGCCAGCTCGCCGAGCATCCCCTCATGATAGAGCCGAGAGCCGAGTGAGTTGACACGCACATGGATGCGGGTTCCCGGCGCAAAGAGAAGCTCCATCGGGATCTTGCGCAACGCTTTTTCAAACTCGGCGTGCGAACCGGCACGGGCCTTCTCGGCAAGGCACCAGAGGATTTCACGGGCCGTGCGCAGGCGATAGGTCAGGTCGATCATGGAGCGCAGGTTCATTTCAGGAATGACGATTCCAGCGCGGGCAAAGCTGGGCGCCATGTTCTCCCGAGACTTCGTGTGCGGTCTGTCGCCGAGAAGGGTGACGACCTCTTCCATGCATTCTGAGTCGATCCCCTTCGCGTGAAGAACTTCCACCGAGAATGATCGACCAACGATATGCCGCCGGATCCTGCGCTCAAGATTTCCCGGTTCAGCGTCATTTGGCTGCTCGGGATCAGGTTTCGATTTGGTTCGAGAAGTTGTCGTCGGCTTTTTCATCAGGATTGGGCTACCTTCCTCATGTCCAATGCCAGATTCGGCGTCCGTCGTCGATGTCTTGCGCAGAATTTTTTCAATACCGTCCTCACGCAAGGTCGCCAAAGGTGCACAAAGTTTCGATTGTTGTCACGAGACCGGGATTTGCCGAAGCGGCCGTCGCAGAGCTTGCGGCCCGCTGGAAGATCTCAGCGCGGGCGCTGGGCGACCGTGTGGTTGAAACAAGCGCCGAGGCAAAACTTCCTGCGGTGCGGGAAACGGTGTTTGTGCGGCAGACTCTCTCGCGCGCGACCAATGTCGCTTCTCCGGGCGCAAATACGAAACCTGAGGAGATCGCGCGCAAGATTGCCACGATGATTGCGGCAGCAGCGGAACGGGCGAATCGGTCCGGGCGACCGTGGACGTTGCATGCGTTCGCGGTCGATCATGATGCCGCACTTGCCGCATCTGCACGAATCGCAAAAGACGTGATTCGCGCCCTGGAAAAGACCGCAGCCGGACTCGCAAAGCGTCGAGTGACACCTGACGTGTTCGCGGGTGGCGATCAGGCGGGATTTGTCGTGCAGATTCTCGCGGCCGATGTCGATGACATCTGGGTTGCGATCAACGCACCCTCCAGCGGCATGGAGCTCGCGGTCGGCGGCGTCACGCGGATGCGACGAGTATCCGGGACGCCGTCGCGCAGTGGATCGAAGCTCGAAGAAGCACTGGCGTTCGCCAACCTTGAGCCGAAAAAGGACGAAACTGCGGTCGATCTTGGCGCTGCGCCCGGAGGGTGGTCCATCGTTCTTGCACGACGCGGAGTGTCTGTGATTGCTGTCGACAAGGCGTCGCTCGAGATTCCGACTGCGCTCAAAGCGCGCGTGACGCATGAGACGGCGAATGGACTCAAGTATCGTCCGCTCGCGCCGGTCGACTGGCTGTGTTGTGACATGGTGATCGATGCCCGGAAATCGCTCGATGTGCTGCAGGCCTGGTGTCGTGAAGATTTGATGCGGGGATTCGTATTCAATTTGAAGTTTTCACCGGCAAAGGCGTGGTCGATCGCCGAGGAAGCCTTGCGCGTGCGAGAGGAACTGCTTGGTGCCTCCGGCGGTGGTTGGCGGCAGATCGAGGTTCGCCAGCTGTTTCACGATCGCAACGAGATCACGATGATCGGGCGTCGCTGATCGCAGAATTTGGCAGCTACCAACAGCAACGGACTCAAGGCTGCGTGATACGGGGTGGCTTGACGCACCAGTCGACTGTCGGCTTGGCCTCTCCGTCGTACTTGATGGCGACGTGGCGACGGATCAACTCATCGCCGATGAACACGTCGCCCTTGCGCAGATTGCCAAGCACGCGGAAATATTTGTCACGCTTGATCTCCTCCACGTGCAGACGCGCGCGGGACGCCGTCAAAATCTCCCGCACCATGGCCTTGGCCTCCTGGGCCCGCTCCTGTTCGCACTGTCCGTCTCCGCGCAGCTCCGGAGCGTCGATGCCGCGAATGCGCACGTGGATGCGTCGACCAAACAGGGGATGAATGGTTGGGAGATTTACGAGTACCGTGTCGCCGTCGTAGTTCTCAAGGTATTCGACGCAATGGAAGCTCGTCTCCGTATGCGCGCAGCCGCGGCGAGCCCGATCGGCAAGGTCGTCACCAGTCTGGTTCGACGTCGATTTGCAGGACGCGAGACTCAGCGACAGCAGAACCAAAGCTACTGGCGGCGTGATTGTTTTCATCGCCAAAGCGTAGCATGAAACTGGCTATCCGAGGTGCAAATCCGGTCGCTATTCGTAGAATAGACCGTTCTGCCATGTCAGTTCGGAGATAAGGTTCTGCCCTGCGATCGAAGGATGAAAGCAGTCGAGCCGCGACACGTGTTCCCACTCAAACGGTGTCGCTCCAAGCGAATCGTCAAACAGCACGCGATCAGGAAACATCGCTGCGATGTTTGCAAGAGTGTTGTTGGCAGCCCGCCACCGTGCCCGGAAGGCCTCTCGATCAGCCGCAGATCGCGATTCGCCGAGCAGCGGTTTACACATTCCAAAGAGATTCCACTTTGTTTGGCAGGAACGCGTCGATCCGAGTTCCCAGATTCGATACACGTCGGGAATCTGGACGAGCACAATTCGCGTATTGGCGTTGGCAGTGAGAATCGACTGCACCGCGAAGACGACGTGGTTCTGGAACACGCGCATCTTTTCCACGTAGTCGGCTTCTTCCCAGGTACAAACGTCGTTGGCACCGATCATGATCGTCACGTAGTCGACTTGATTTCGCATGAGCCGTTGCGTTTGCCCGACCAGGTCCGCTGCGACCGATCCGGCGATGGCTTCGTTTATGCCGCGGATCGTAAGGTCTGGGTGGAGCTCACGAAGACGGAAGTAGTGGGAGTTGACGCGCCGCGTCGATGAATCTCCAGTGGTCCAGCTCAGATCGCGATTGTTGAGCAGACGATCGGCATTGAATCCGGCGGAGATGGAGTCCCCAACGGCACCGATCGTGAAGGTTTCGGCTTCTGCTGCCGATTGGGCTTGCGCGGTAACGCTATAGCCTCCGAACAGCGCAGCGAGTCCGACGAGCAGTGGGCGACGTGCCGTGACAAGGAACGCGTCCAGGGATATAGCCGCGGTTGCGCCGGTTCGGTTCATCGTGAGCTTCTCCATTGGTTCACTGCACGAAATCGATCAGGGTCTGACTTTTGAGGATGCCTGAAAGGAATACCCTGGGCACCCTGCGCCCGTCGAGTGGGTGTTGTTGCGCTCATTATATCAATATATACAGATATTTACGATGCGTAATCGCTGTCCAGCAACAATCAACCCGACCAGTTCAGAATGTGGTCCCGTCACCTTTGATCGGAAACGGGGGGCCGCCGTCAGCACGAAGTTTTCGCGCGATTTCGCGGCCTGCCGTCCACGTTCCCCCCTGTAGCACCTTGGCCAGTGGCAGGGCGGCGCGATCAAGACCGAAGATCTGGGCGACAAGAACGCCCATCTGATCGAGAAGATGAACGGTGAGTGCACGCCACTCCACGATTTCCGGGTGAGCGGCGGTCCATGTTCGTTCGTTGAATTTGGGATCCCGCGGCTGGATCACTGAAAAATCCCAGAACAGTCCACCGTTGCGATACTCCGGCAGCCCGGTGAGTTCGTTGATGCCGGTCACCGCAATGCCGAGTTGCTCGAGCGGCTCGATCAGCGAGTAGGTCAGCCACTGGGAGAGTTTATGAAACGGCATCAGTGCTCCGCCCGCGAGATCAGAGGGTAGATCCGCGTGCGGCCAGACGTCTCCGAGCGGCGAGCCATGCAGTGTGATGCGACTCGGCCAGATTGGTCCAAGTCCTTCAAGAACGCAGTCAAGAATCACGCGCGCCGGAAGTGTGCGCAAGCCGCCGGCCAACTCACACAGAACATCGACCATGCCACCGGGACGAGCGCCTGGAAACAGTTTCGGCTGCGCCGCGATCGTCGAGCCGAGTGCGCGCAGGAGTCCTGCTCGTCCCGACACACCGACAAGCGGGTTTTCCGGTTTGACCTGGAATCCGTGCTCCAGGTCAGCATCGGCGAATGCTCTGAGGCGCTTCGCGTCAGCGCGCAACGGATGCTTGGGTGAATCGGCGAATGCACCGGCAGCAAACATGTTGATGCTCGCGACCGCAAGTCCCTCGGACTTTGAGTAGCGCTTGCCATCCTCTGCGTAGGACCAGCTCATGCCCGCGCCGGCATCAAGCAGCACACTCACGACGACGAGGTCGTACATGACCCGAGCTTGTTCCCGGAGATCTGTTCGGTTGCTTGACTTGACTGCGTCGAGGATGCGCGCCGTGCGGGCGACGGTGCCGACATCAAAATGTCGCCAGCGACTATGGTAGGGAATGTCGAGCGTCGGGTAGTCGCGTCGGGTGATCTCCGCGACAAACTTCGCGCAGGGTTCGAGTTGGCGTTCATTGATGGTGAACGTCGCGGAACGGTCGCGCCGCGCCCGCTCCCAGAACATCGCCGCGCGGCGCCTGATCTCCGCCGGATCGCGCAGGGTCCGCACGTCGCTGTGGTGTCCGGCAGAGAACGGTGAATGGCCGGCAGTGGACTGTGATTGGGCCGTCATTCGTGCAGACCGCGACCTTTGGTTTTCTTGAGTTTGTCGGCGCCGGGTTTTTCGCCTTTGGTGAAGTATCCAGCGGCCATTTTCGCCTCGATTTCAACCCGCGCGTCAGGTGGAACGAGGTCGTCAGGTATGGAGACGCGTTCAACGATTTTGATTCCTGACTTCACAACTGCGTCATGCTTCATGTTGCTCATCGACACGAAGCGATCGATTTTCTTGATGCCAAGCCAGTGCAGGACGTCAGGCATCAGTTCCTGAAACCGCATGTCCTGAACTCCGGCGACACACTCGGTGCGCGCAAAATACTGATCTGCGCTGTCGCCTCCGGTCTGACGCTTGCGCGCGTTGTACACGAGAAATTTCGTCACTTCACCCAGCGCGCGACCTTCTTTGCGGTAGTACACGATAACGCCAGCACCACCGCGCTGCGCCGTCTCGATGCACACTTCGATGCCGTGTGCCAAATATGGTCGACAGGTGCAGATGTCAGAGCCGAACACATCAGATCCGTTGCACTCGTCATGCACTCGCACCGCGAGCGGCTTGGATGGATCGGCGATCGTCGCAGCATCGCCAAAGAAATAAATCGTCATGCCGCCGATGGGCGGCAGAAACACTTCGAGATCATGCCGAGTCACCAACTCTGGAAACATCCCGGCGGTGTTTTCGAAAAGCACGCGGCGGAGTTCGGCCTCTTCGACGCCAAAACGCTTTGCCACGCCCGGCAGATACCAGACTGGTTCGATCGCGGCCTTGGTCACAAGACAGGATCCGTCTTCCTTCAGCAGGTGTCCGTCTGCTTTCAGCCGCCCAGACGCCTGCGCCTGCACGAGCTCTGGCATATGGATATGGGCCTTGGTCACGGCAATCGTCGGTCGAATGTCATAGCCGCGCTTGATCCAGTCGCCGAAGGCGTCGGCAACAACCGCGCCAAATGGATCGATCGACACGATCTTCTCGGGATCGCCCCACTGGGGAAACGGACCAATCGGCACGGCCGGAGCTGTATTCGTAAGATCCGGACGATGATCGGCCTTGAGCGCTCCGGATGCGACCGCCAGTGCGCGATAGACGGCGTAGGCACCGGAGTGCGTGCCGATCACGTTCCGATGCTTGGGCTCGGTCACGGACGCGATGACAGGTCCGCGAACTTTCGGATCGGCGTGACCCCATACGATTGGGGTTGGCTTGTCACCGGTCTGACCCGGATGTGACGTCAGCGTGATGTGTTTGACGCGGCGCTTGGCCGGTTTTTCTGTCGTGCTCATGTTGGTTCCGCCCCTCGTCTCGTCAACTCATCCAGTTGTTGTCTGTTGCCGCTGCCCACTTGGTCGTCGTCTTGCGCAATGATGTCCAGAATTCCA
>Ga0169931_10012301_pt1 | contig 11894 bp, 12 predicted proteins | sample Kivu_15m_20L_FD_129675 | JGI IMG/M metagenome (GOLD analysis project Ga0169931, IMG submission 129675) | Freshwater microbial communities from Lake Kivu, Western Province, Rwanda to study Microbial Dark Matter (Phase II) - Kivu_15m_20L... | ecosystem: Environmental > Aquatic > Freshwater > Lake...
AATAAAAAAATTAATATATTATTTAATCCAATAATATGTTAACTTATTATAATTCAATATTAAACATTAAACATTAAACATTAAATATTAAACATTAAACATTAAAACCTAATTTCTCAACATGTAGTGGAAATTGTTCTTTATCTAAATAATAAGTCAATGGAGGTTTATAATGAGTATTTTTATATTCATTTTTTAAATTTGGTTTTAACCATAAAAATTCTTGAATTAAATATTTATCACAGAATGGGTATCTAGTTTCAAATCCAAAACATCCACCCACATATTCATCACCTTTTAAATAATTTTCCATTGAACCATTAAAAAAATTTGGCCACGGAAATACTTCATTTAAATTATTAGTAAAATAATCTACATTACCATAACCTTGACTATAAAAATGATTGAATGCCATAACTTCATCTGCTCCTATTCCTGAAAATAAAACATTACTATTTTTATCCATTTTCTTTGATTCATGTAAAATTTTACATTTCCCTAAGATGCAACCCATTTCAAATGCATTTGCTATATAATTTCTCATTTTAGGATGATATCTCCAATCCCAATAACATTTTTCACAATTATTATTTAAAAAATCTTTCCAGTATTTTTTTTCATTTTCTTCAATAGAAATTATAAAATGAGAATTATTTAATATTTTTTTTCTTTTTTCTATTATTTCATTGTTTTCATTTTTATTTATTGTAAAATAAATTCCTTTCTTTTTATATTTTTGTAAACAACACGCAATTACTCCACTATCTGTACCACTACTTAATGAAATAATTGGTATCGTATGTTGAGGATATCTTTTTAATATTGCATTTTCTAATGCAACACAAAAATCATCATAATTATCTTTTTTTTGCTCTAAATCAAATTTAAATATTTTATATTTTTTTAATAATATATTATTATTTAAATCAAAAACTAATACTTCATTTGGATTTATTGATTGATAATTTTGATTTTTTATTAACTTGCATGTACTTTCATAACTAGAAATTACTATATCTTGATTAATATTATAAAATAAAGGTTTTGTTTTAAAAATATCACTACATATAAATAATTTATTTTTATTAAAATCAAGTAATATTATTACGAATTCACCATCTAGATATTTTACAAATTCTTCATCATATTTTTTATATGCTTCAATTATACTATAACAATCTGACTTAGCATCACGAAGTATTTCTTTATAATTATATATTTCACCATTAAATATACAAATTATATTATTATCTATAATTGGTTGAGGAGTTATTTCACCAGTTACATTTAATAAAAAATGAACAAAATATAATCCATTAAAATGTATACAATTTGTTACATCTGGACCTCTATTTGAAATAAATTTATAATATTCTTTTTTTATTTCCAAATTTGATAAAATTATACCACACATAACTTCTTTATTTTATTTTTATTATATAAATAAAATAAAAATTATTGACGCAAAAATGTTATATTCCAATCATCATTAATTAAAATAGTATAATTATAATCATTTATTATTTTATATATTAATTTATTTGTTTCATTATTATAATCTTTATTTTTTAATTTTAAATCAAATTCAATACATAAATAAGAAGGAAAAATATTATCATTAAACATTTTATTTAATACATTTATTTCTGCTCCTTCAATATCTAATTTTAATAAATCTATATGTGTATGATTATTTTCTACCATTAAATCTTTAATTGTAGTAACATTAATAATATCATATTCATTACCAAACATTCCTGGTATTAAAGATTGACTAACATACGATTGATTATCTTGTTTATAAAATCGTAAAGTTTCTTTTTTATCCCATAATCCAGTATTTAAATAAAAAAATTTATTTAAATTTGGTTTTGAATTTCCAATTTTATTATAATAATCTTTCTGAATATTTCCTGTAAATAATAATTTATTATTAAAATATTGTAAAGTCTCATTAAAATGAATATTACTTCTCTTTGTAGGATCTATTAAATATATATTAGGATTATATTTTTCACTTAATAAAATATCAAAAGAAATATCTTCTCCTACTCCTCCAGAATAAACAATACTATTTTCATTTAATGTAATATCTAATGGTATATACCAACCTCCATAATCTGTTCCAAGTTTTTCCATATATTAAATAAATTTAATTTAATATTATTAAGTAATTTTTTAATAAAAATATATTAATTTTTTAACAAATTATCAAGTAATTATTTTATTTATAAATTTAAAATATAAATTTATTTTATAATTTATTATAAAATATGTACATTTTTAAAATAGATGGTCCTACTGGAAGATTAGGAAACGAGTTAATAAGATATGTAGTTATTTCTAATGTTTTACAAAATTCTCCATATAAAATAAAAGAAATTTATATTGATAATAAATTATTACCTTTAAAATATATAAATTTAAATTATAATGAATTAGAAAATCAATATTCTCAAAAAATCAATATTACGAATGATCAAATTTTTAATATACCAAATTTAATTGGAAATTATATTATTAATATAAATGGTTATTTTCAAAAATTTAAATACTTTAATAATAATAATATAAGAGAATTTATTTATAATGCTTTTGATAAATTACAAAACATTGAAATAAAAAATGAATTAATTATACATATTAGAGCGGGAGACCAATGGCTATATAATAAATATCCCAAATATCCGGTTCATCCTTATCAAAATGTAATTCCAATAAAATTTTATAAAAAAATTATTGAAGATAATAAAAATTTACAAGTTAGATTTGTTTGTGAAAGTTTAAATGATAAATTTATTGATTGTATTAAAAAATGCTATCCAAATGCTGTATTTCAATCAACAACTTTATTAAATGATTTTAATACATTATTAGGAGCAAAAAAACTTGTTTTATCAGTTAGTACACTTGCATTTTGTGCAGGATGGTTAAATAAAAATGCTGATGAAATAATTATTCCTCAAGATGGATTTTTTCATGATAATTCTGCAAAGAATGACCCAGAAAAAATTGATTTATTTATTAATGAAACAAGATATAAATATGTAGAAATAGAACCAAATTATTCATATGTAAGATGGAATGGTGATGAAAATGATTTTAATAGAATAACTAAATTTGAATAATAAATTATTTCTTAAATAAATATTCTTTATTTAAATCTACCATTAAATTCTTATAATTTGTTGTTCTTTTTTCTATATCACTATAATCTTCTCTTTGAACAACTGTAGGAGGTATAATTAAAAACCATTTATCTAATTTTTGTAATTGTATCCAATATTTATCAATTGCATAGTATTTATGTTGATTCGGGTCTATCATTAATTTTTGAATACCTGTTTTTATATTCTCAATCAATTTATCATAATAATGACTATTCACTATATATCCTGTAGTTGTTTGACAATGAGTCACTTTAATTGCATAATCACTTATAACTTGATAAGGTGGAACATTATTTCCAGCTACTAATAATACATCCCAATTCTTTTCATTTACTAAAAATTTATTTATTTGATTTATAAATAAATCGGGATTTAAAAATTCAATATCATCTTCTAAAATCATAACATGATCCCAATTATTATTTTTTGCTATCTGTAAACATTTTAAATGACTCAAACTACATCCTATTCTTCCATTTATCATTTTTACTGCATTAAAACGGATACTATTTACTCCTATTTTTTTACATTCCTTCTCTACTAACTCTTTCCTATCTTCTCTATTTTCTAAATTAATATAAAGACAATACTTTATATCTTGAATTGAATTTAATTTTGACATTATAATTCTTATTATTAATTATATAAATTTATTTAAATTTATTTAATTAAATTTATTATTTTTTAAGGAAACATTATAAATGAAGCTAAATATTTGTCTTTCTTTAAAAATTCTAATGCCTGAAAATAATTTATTCGTTTAATAACATTATTTAAATGCGATATATTTGTTTCATATAATACTATCATTTGAATTAATTCATTTTTTTTACAATTTTTTTTATATTTTTGAATATTATAAAAATTAGCAATATGTGTTAAATATTTTACATTATATTTTTCATTATACTCCATTTCAATTGTTGAAATATTTTCAATCTGATAATAATTTTTTATAATATCATTATTTTTTATATTATTTTGTGAATCTAACTCATTCTCATGTACAATATTATATTCTTCAATTTCTAAATTCTGAGTCTCTACTAAATCATCATAACTATTACATTTTTTTATAATATTTTGATTATCTACTTCATCAGATGATGAAGACTCAGAAGAATTTTTTTCTTTAATACATAAATTAATATTTTGATTTTGTATATTTATAAATGTAGGGTCATTATTTTCACTTTCAATATCAACCGATAAATCACTTTTAAAACGCTCTCTTCGTAACTCCATCCATTTATCATTTAATAATTTCCACTCTTTTCTTCTTTGTTCTAAATGATTTATTTCATGTAATCTTTTTTCTTGCATTCTCATTTCAAAATCTTTCATAAAATCGACACCACTTTTTATCTTATTTCTTTGATTATAATTTTCATGAAATTTCTTATTTATAGATTCATGACTTTTTAAAAATATATTTTCATTTTTACTATTATCACTATTTTTATTTATATTATTTTTAAAATAATTATTTTGTTTTAATATTGAAAACCGATTAGATGACATATTATTTATTTTAATATGTTATCTTAAATTATTTTTAAATACCATTTTCTTTATTTATAATCTATTGATTATTACATTCCTCTAAAATATCCATATGTTTAAATATAATTTTATTTGATATACTTGGATATCCTTTTGCTTTTGGCTTTAAACAACTAATTAATTCAATATTCTGTTTTATATTTTCCCAATCATCTTTTGATTGTTCTTCCTTTAAATAAGAAATTGATTTAGTAATTAAAATATATAGATTTTCAGACAACTCCTCTACTTCATTTGCTTTATCATTTGATTTAATATATTCTTTTATCATTTTTTGAATTTGATTTATAATATCAATAATTTCTTCTTTTTGTAAAACATTATTAATCATTAAATTGACTAAAAATAAACTCATTGCTCTTCTTTTATCATTATTTTTTGTGTATTCACAAAATTTATCATAATTTTTCTTAGGGTTCACAAACTCAATATGATTAAATAAATTCATAAATTCTTTAAAATTATCTTCAAAAATTTTCTTAAAAATAGGGAAATCATTCATTAATGATTTAAATAATCTAGCATATAATGATGAATAAAAACTATTAGAACTTGCTATATTAAAAATAAAATGACCAATTTTATTTATATTTTCACTTTCATTATTACTATCATTTTCAATCAAAAATGAGATATCTTTCTTAATTTGTTGTTCCATTTCATCAAAATTATTCTCTGTAATTTTATTTAGTAAACTTCGAATATTATCTATATTTTTCTCTATTCCCTCACTTATATGTTTTTGTGTTGTTTGAAAATTACGAATTGCCTCCCAATCTTCATCATTTATCTCCATTGCCTTATTTCTATTTTTTTTACTAAAATTTCCTGTATTTCCTACTACACTAGTGTTTCCTCCATGCACCCCTCTTGACTCTTTTTTTGGAAAAATTGGGGTTTTAATGTAAGAAGGTGCTCCAACTTGTTCTGCAAGTGATGATACCAAGTCAAGGGTTTCTTGAGATAAATTACATAAGAATCCAGCATTTGTTATATCTTCAAAATCACTAATATGGTATTTATATGTTATTTTTACTGCCATAACTATCTCTATAATATAGTATTTTAACTTTTATATCTATTTAATCTTAATTTTATTTATTTTAAAAACTTTGAATATTTAATAGAAATTACTTAAATGAATAAATCTATTTATAATATACAATGTTTGAAAAGAATCATTCAAAACAAGGACGCTATAGAAATAATAATTTTAAAAATGATGATAACCATAAAAATAATGAATTAAATATAGTTTTACCTACTGATACTAACAATCCTACAGAAAATAATGAATCCAATATACCAAATGATAATAGTAATTATATCCCAAGAGAATTTGAAAAATGGGATGATATTCAAGAAGTGATTAGTACTGACCTTTTACGAGGCATTTATAGTTATGGTTTTGATAACCCTAGTCCTATTCAAAGAAAATCTCTTCTTACTATCTTTGATGAAAAAGATATTATTGCTCAAGCTCAATCAGGTACTGGAAAAACTGGTGCATTTACAATTGGAACTCTTCAACGCATCAATACTTCTCTTAATAAAACGCAAGGTCTTATTTTAGCACCAACCAGAGAACTTTCTAAACAAATTTATGATGTTGTTATGGGAATTGGTAGTATGATGAAAAATGTACGAACTCTTTTATTAATTGGTGGTACTTCTACTGATGGAGATGCAGTGCAACTTAAAAATAATGTTCCACATATTATTGTAGGTTGTCCTGGAAGAGTATATGATATGATGAGGCGTAATAATATTGTGAGTAAAGATATTAAAGTATTAATTTTAGACGAGGCAGATGAAATGCTTTCTATTGGATTTAAAGAGCAAATTTATAATATTTTTCAATATCTTAACTCGAATGTCCAAGTCGGTCTTTTTAGTGCTACATTACCTCCAGAATTACAACTTCTTACCGATAAATTTATGCGTAATCCCATTAAAATTCTTGTTAAATCGGAAGCATTAACTCTTGAAGGTATTCGACAATATTATGTCGCACTTAATGATGATGGACAAAAATATGTTACCTTAAAAGATATTTTTAATATTATTTCCGTTTCTCAATCTATTATTTATTGTAATAGTATTAAACGCGTATCTGACCTTACTGATGCCATGATAAAAGATGGTTTTCCTGTTTGCTGTATTCATAGTAATATGGAAAAATCAAAAAGAGATGCGGTAAATGATGATTTTAGACAAGGCAAATATCGTGTTCTTATTTCATCTAATTTAACTGCTCGTGGCATTGATATTCAACAGGTTAGTACAGTTCTTAATTTTGACCTACCCAAAGATATGAATACTTACTTACATCGTATTGGACGCTCTGGTCGTTATGGAAGAAAAGGTATTGCAATTAATTTTGTTACTAGATGGGATATGAAAACAATGAAGGATATTGAAAGACATTATCATACTACGATTGAAGAATTACCAGCGAATATTGAGATTTAATTGAATTATATAATTAATAATATATATTTAATAATTATCGAATTCGTAATTATTTAATATAATTAATATATTTTTTTTATAAAATGATAAATTTACCATCTCTTGTTGAAGAATTAAAAACTGAACAACAAAAACAATTATTATTTATAAAACAAAAATTAAGTTTATCAAATCCATCCAATACAGCAAATGAAAATATTGTAGGAGAAGAATCAAAATTTAAAATAAATACATTACATGAGTCTTGCTTTAAATTACCTATTTGTTATACTGAAAATAAATTTGAAATTAATTCAAATATATTAAATGATTTAGAACTTACAAATTGCAAAGATTGTTCTAATAATCCAATGTACTCAGTTATTTTTACACCTGAAAATGTATTTGGAAAAAAATACATGAATCAATGGTCAAAATATTATACAACTGATGTGCCTTTCCTTTCTCAATCTCAACAGTTTTTTGAATCCTTTCAACCTATACAGAATATTTCTAGTGACATAAAACCAAAAGAAATTTGTTCAAATATAAATGATTTATGGTTACAAATTATTAATGATACAAAATTTAAAGAATCTTTTGGATATATTGACTCTCCTGTTCTTCATAAATTGAATCATTCACCTATGATATTACAACTGTTAAGTATATATAATTTATCATCACCTGTAATATCATTACTTTCTCCGATTGTTTTATTAATTATTCCTTTTTTTATTTTAAAACTACAAAAACTACAGGTTTCTTTCTCTAGTTATATTTCTTCATTAAAAACAATCATGGCAACACATCCTATTGGTAAAATATTTTCTTTATCAGAACTTGGTTCAATGCAATGGGATAAAAGAATTTACATTATAATGTCAGTTATTTTCTATTTTGTTCAAATTTATCAAAATATTATGTCCTGTATTCGTTTTTATAAAAATATGTTTTTAATTCATAAAAATCTTTTCTTATTAAGAGACTATTTTCAATTTACAATCAATCAAATGAATCATATTCTTGCACTAACTCAACATCTTTCAACATATTCTAATTTTAAACGAGATTTAGAAACACATAAATGTAATATTGAAAATCTTTATAATATTCTCAGTTCTATTAAACCTTTTAAATGTAATATCAATAAATTATTTGATATTGGACATATAATGAAACTTAATTATGAATTATTTGTTGATAATAATTTACAAGAATCAGTTGATTATAGCTTCGGTTTTAACTCATTTTATGAAAATATTTCTCATTTTAAAATACTTATTCAAGAAAAGAAAATAAATAAATGTATCTTTTCTTCTTGGGATAATAAAGAATCAGAAGATTCTAATACTGAATCTGATAATGAAAGTGAATTAAGTGATGCATCAACATCATCTGAAAAATCCTCTTCGAGTAAAAAAGATAGAAAAAAACAAAAGAAAGATAAAAATAAGAAAAATAAAAAGTCAAATAAAAACAGTAATGTTACAAAATTTATAAATATTTATTATCCTAATACAGAAAACCCAGTTAAAAATAATATCACTTTAGATAAAAATATTATTATTACTGGTCCGAATGCTTCTGGTAAAACTACAAATATTAAATCAGTATTATTAAATATCATATTATCACAACAAACTGGATATGGATTTTATGATTCAGCAATTATTAAACCATATGATTATTTGCATTGTTATTTAAATATTCCGGATACTTCAGGTAGAGATAGTTTATTTCAGGCGGAATCGAGAAGATGTAAAGAAATTTTAGATATTATTGAATTGGAAAACAATAAGAAACATTTTTGTATATTTGATGAATTATATTCAGGTACGAATCCTTATGAGGCAGTTGCTAGTGCCTTTGGTTATATTGATACGATTTCAGAAATGAAGAATGTAAATTTAATGTTAACGACACATTATATTGAATTGTGTAATAAATTAGAAAATAATAAGAATATAGAAAATGTACATATGGATGTAGAGATAATTGATGATCAAAATATAAATTATTTATATAAATTAAAAAAAGGAATTTCAACAATAAAGGGAGGAATAAAAGTATTATGTGATTTGGATTATCCTCAAAATATAATAGATAAAACAAAAAAAGTATTAAGTGAATTATAATAAAATAAGTAAATTAAGGCGTTCAATATTTATTTTTTATTTATTTATAAAAAGTAAATATGTTAGCAGATTCTTTACCAATATTATTAAGTGTAGTGTTTACAATTCTTGCAGTTGGGGCTCTATTTTTTTATATAAAGCAGCGACTTGCTATAATTGAACATTCTCAAATGGAACAAGCAAAGGTATTACAATCTTTTATAACATCGATGCATCAAAAAAATCAAATATTACAACACCAATATCAAGTGAATAAACAATTTGACAAAGAAGAAAAAAATGAACATGATTCAAGTTATTGTACAAGAGATGGATGTTTTCCTCACACAAAGCAAGATAAGATAGATGTTTCGGATGAAGAATATGAAGAGGAAGAGGAAGAAGATGAGACTGAATCGGAAAGTGGAAGTGAAAGTGGAAGTGAAAGTGGTAGTGATGAGGAGGAAGAATATAAAATAAAGGAAATTCATTTAACGAATAATATAGATGATATAAATCATGAATTAAAAAACGATGACCCGAATATTAAGGTAATAGAAATAAAGAATAGTAATTTAGAATCACATGATAATGAGGATGATAATGAGGATAATGATTCAAAAACAGTGACTTCAGAAAGTTCAAGTATATCAGGAACAAGTGAAGAGAGTGATGAGAACCAAGAGATTCAGGAAATTCATTTAGATGAAAACAATGAGAAAGAGGTAAAAAATTTGCATATAGAATCGACGGAAGATGAAGAAACGAAATATAAAAATATGTCAGTAGCTGCTTTACGAAATCTAGTGAAATCAAAGAATAATAAGGAAGTAAACATGAGTGACTCAGCAATAAATAAACTAAATAAGAAAGAATTAATTAAATTATTAATTTAAGTAAAGTATTGAAATAATATTTTAGTATATATATAGTATGAGTTGGGGTACTTGTTATTCAGGTTCAAATAATTTACATTTTAATTTTCCTCCTATAATGAGTGATGGTAGAAATTATGCGACATGGCAGCCGGGAGCAGTAATAAATGAAAAAATTCGTGAAAAAAACAATATTGAATCAAATTTTCAATATAGAATGTTTTTGCAGGATAATGCAAAAAAGATAATGGAAACAAATACACAAATGGCTTGTAATAATTGTGGTGCATGTCCTCCACTTTTTGATGGTCCAATGAATCCTGTAACTCAGCCAAATCATCCTTATATATTCAATACACCTCTAGAGAATAATCAACCATTTGGTTATCAAGGAAGTGATTTAAAGAATTTATATATATCTAGGAATGATTTGCAAGCGCGAATGATAGCTCCTGCATTAAGTCAATATGAATATATAATGAGAGGAATACCAAGTGCAAATTAAATTATTAAATTATTATAGAAATAGTAAATTAATAATGGATTATAAATAAAAATAATTATTACCAATAATATAATTAAGTATTTTAATAATAGGTTTAATTTGTGAGATAAGTAATAAACAAACGATAGTGCTATTAATACAATCAATGGTATAATGATTTCTAGAGGCGCAAATAAATAAAAATCCTAATATATATAAAATTAAATAAATAAACCAATATTGTATGCCAAATAATTTATAAAAAAAGTACAATTGAATGCACAAATTATTAAAATGACCGCTGATATTTAAATTATTACAGGACCCGAGATTTTTAATAGTATTAAAAAGGTTTTCACTAAATACACATTTTTTGCTACTATCTGGTAATGTGGTAACAGTAAAATAAATATAATTAATAATTCTTGTAATTAAAAATAAAATAATATATAATAAAATTAAATTAAATTTTTTATAAAAACTAAAAATAATAAAAAATAGTAAAGTTATTATAATAATAAAATAATCATGATAATTTTGTAAATTTTTAAAATGAGGTAAATTATCATGAATAATATCAGGAAGTGTGACATGATTAATTGAGGAGCCTTTATGAAAAGAATGTTTATTAACAATTGATTCAAAAATATAAGAAATAAATAAAAGAAATAATATAAATAAAAATATTTTTTTCATAAAATGTTAATATATAGTATAATAATAAAATAAATGAATAATAAAATAAAGATTTTTGCGAAAAAATATGTACCGAAGAAACTAACAAAAAGTGATAAGAAAGTAGTAAAAAGTGAATTATTAAAATCACGAAAATTTTATAAAAAAGGGTTTTATTATACAAGAAAACAAGTAAAATCATATCCGCACAAGGTATCACCGCATGTAATAAGAGCGCGTAAAATATATAAAATAGAGGATATATATGCATCACCTGAATTAGCGAAAAAGACAGGTTGTAGTATAAAATCATTATCAGAAATAGAAAGAAAAGGGCAAGGAGCGTATTATTCATCGGGAAGTAGACCAAATCAAACAGCGCATTCATGGGGTAGAGCGCGTTTAGCGAGTGCGATAACAGGAGGAAAATCAGCAGCGGTAGATTTTAAAATATTGGAGAAGGGATGTGACCATAAGAGAAGTAAGGCATATAAGATGGCGTTAAATGCAAAGAAAAAGCATGGGTTTGGAACAAGAAGGGTGCCAAAGACGAAATAAA
>Ga0169931_10012302_pt1 | contig 11893 bp, 13 predicted proteins | sample Kivu_15m_20L_FD_129675 | JGI IMG/M metagenome (GOLD analysis project Ga0169931, IMG submission 129675) | Freshwater microbial communities from Lake Kivu, Western Province, Rwanda to study Microbial Dark Matter (Phase II) - Kivu_15m_20L... | ecosystem: Environmental > Aquatic > Freshwater > Lake...
TTAATTGACTCATTTAGCAATATCGTGCGCATATCAAAAGATCAAAGGCAGAAAACAAAAAAATTTGACAACATAGAAATTTCACTCACAGAATTTTATATGTACAACAAAAATATTTAAATATTTAAAAAGCATTATATAATTATTTTAACTGTTGAATTTATTAATTTATTAATTACAAAAATGGATCAAAAAGCCCCTGAACCAGCAGTAAAAGTCGCGCGCCGCCCAGGCCGACCGCCCAAAAAGCGACCCGATGTTGCTGTAGTTGACGTCATTGGTATACTTGATCAACCGCGGAATCCAGATGCGGTAATGGAAATGGCCTACTGTAATCCTATTATTTTCAAGAAGCTGTTCGCGCTTTTCAAGAGTTATGAGGTCGCCGATGTGGAGTTTATATTCGCGCCCACGACCATCCGAATTATAACCAAAGATCATTACAACAAAGCAACTATCTATGCGACTATCGACGGCGCCAAAATGAATTGTTATTATTGCCGCGATACATATCACATTTGCATCAAACGCGACATGATCGAAAAAGTGCTCGGCAATATTGATAAAGATCAAATAAAAGTGGGATTTTCGCTAAAGGAGCGAACCTACCGCTCTGTGATATTTATAACGGTGCGCGATTGCCAATATGATAAAATTAATGCTTATGAAGTGGAAACTGCGTTCAAGCCCAATATTGAGGGCGCCGAACCCGAAATGATTGATGACTCGGATTATTCCGTGCGGTTTACACTCGAGTCCAAACATTTTAAATCCGAGATAACCAAAATCAGTAAAATGTCATCTGTGCTAACTTTCCGAAAGGAAGGCGCCGGGCCGCTTCAATTTATATTTGATGAGGCGAAAAAAATAAATTATCAAGGAACATATAATGATTCATCCAAAATTAAAATGGAATCCAACATCGGCGCTGATGATATTTTGAATACTTCTGTAATGATTGATTATATTAAACCATTCTCAAACGCGGCCATTGGCGACGAGGTTATCATCGCGGCAGACACCATGCGCAAACTATCATTGACAACATTTTTAGACAAAAAAGGCGCCGATTGGGTGTGTTCAGTAAAGGTTTTTGTAGAAATCAAAACATATGGATAAATTACAACAAATATTTTTTTGAACTAATTTGCTATCATAATTTATAAACACGAGTATAAAAAACGTCAAGTAAGTATATAAATGCATAATCGCGCCAAGATAAATAATCTTTTATCCAATCATATAATTTGCGCGTCTGTGCGTGTGAGTGATTTGTTCAGCGCGCCGAAATTAACTCGCGATGTTTTGGAAGTTGCTGTTAGAAATGAGTTTGTGGGCGAGAATTCATTGGAAGATAATCAAATAGAATCACTTTTAGATGAAATTATTAAATTACTATCAACCGATTGCACCGAAGCGCCGGTATTATCAAATAGTGATAATGTCACGACCATTAAACTGGGTGATATCACCGTAAATTTGCCCCAAAAAATATTCAAAATGTGGCGCGGCCTGGGCAATGACGAGATAATTCGCCGCGCGCTATACAATAGTTTTGACGATTACTTGATGTTGTATGAGCCGGCTGCAACACATCTGGTTGTTGATATGCCACTAGAATATATGATAGACACGTATACAGTATATGAAAACACTATACAAAATGTCAATGTTGGCCCGGGATCCAAAGTATTGGTATACCTGCAAAGTAAATTCATCATAATGTATTACATCAATATAATGGTGCCAAAACTGTGTGCCGGGGGCGCCGAGGTAATTTTGCTACACGATTGTGCATTTTTATCGCAAATTGCCGCGGCAAGCCCACGGTTTGTGCGCGCCGAATGCGCGACCATTAAATTTATTGATACCAAAGATATAATCGTGGATAAATTATACAATCGTGAATATTTTGCATAATTATGATCATACTTGCGCCAATATTCGCGATATTTATCGTAGTATTTATTATTATATGTGCATTTATTGTAAATGCAGTGACTAATGAATCACTAGTCCCGGCGCGTGATTATACTGGCGGCCGCGGAACGTACAGCAAAAATAAATCTGACCGCTACATAACACGAAAACATATTAGCATTGTTAAATCAACCCTTTCATACGCACCCGTGGTAGAAATCATAAAAACGGCATTGAGTAACGACATTGCGAATTTGAATCCCATTGCAACATTTGCAGAGTTAAAGCATCGACTTCCGTACAGCAAAGACGTCAAGATCAATTCTAGTTCGGTTCATTTGGGTCAAATCAAACTATTTCTTTCGGAATTAGAATTCATGACATACTGCTTACATGAACATTCTGATTCGGCCTTATTTGTATATGCCGGCTCGGCCCCAAGTCATAAAATACTGCTGCTTTGTGATATGTTTCCAAATATCAAAATGTTGCTAATAGACCCACACGATCATCATGTTATGGGCAAAACAAATGCAGTTGTTTACCTGAAAACAACCAGCGTGGGTAAAAGATATGGTATCGGTAAGCATCATTTTAATGTTTATGCCGGTGGACGCGTCGTATTCGCGCAAAGGAAAAACATCGCCGAATTAACTCGCAATGTCATTGCGCCCGATATCGATTTCATTAAATCCTCAAGTTATAAAATTTATATTTATGAAGATTATATGACTGAGCAAATTGCGCGGTTGTTTAGCGACACTTCATGTTATTTTATTAGTGATATTCGTACAGTGGAGGGCGATTCGCCATCAGATTTGGATATTATATGGAATTCGGCGCAGCAACTAGTTTGGCTCGATAAAATGCGCCCCATTAAAAGCATGCTAAAATTTCGACCACCGTATAATGCGCAACCAAATAGTGAAATTGCCGCGGCAAATTATCCTGAAATTATTGCATCCAAAGCCCTTGGTATTGATTTTGTTGCAGACCACGCCGCTGGTAAATTCAAGTATTTTCAGCCCGAAACTATATTTTTGCAGGCATTTGCCCGCGTTAACTCCTCTGAAACCCGACTAATTGTTAGTAATTATAGCGATTTCCGCGAATATGATCCAAAGGATTACGGTGAAAAATTCAGTTGTTTTAATAAAATACAGCGCGGGTTAATATTTCATAATCATGAAATGTTGGACAAATCCATGCGTATTGATGGATGCAATGATTGCGCGCTAATGGCCAAAATATATTCTGACTACAACAAAAAATATAATTTGAAGTTTGACGGGCTTGCTCAAATAAAAGATATCATGGGGAGTATGAACCGCAGTTTTCAAGAATATCCGCTGCACGGGTTGTTGTATAAACAATATCCCAACCTCGACGCCGTTCAACAATATCAAATGTATATTCCATATATAATGATTTTTGAGGAATATCGAGATGTTTTAGCTGGCTAAATTACTTGATGATTAATAGCGCAGATAATTTTTTGTGTACCTGGCGATGAAAATTTTCAAGGAGCGTTAAAAATCTTCCTGTGGTTATTATAAAATCCATTAATCCCGCGATTGCATTCATGTAATCATCGACCGTCGCGAGATTATCGAATTTGGGCGCGGGGTCGTTTGTGATGCCGAAGTTCATGTCGTCCGCGCTCGCCAATCTCTCTACATACTCCGGCCGATTGCCATTTATCATTAATTTATTACTGAAATCAATAAATTCATTAGTGAGTTGATACAAAAGCGCTGGTATTTTAACCAATTCTTCAGTGGAATACTTGGCTGGCATTGGGCCCAATACACATGTAGTGATCGCGCCGCTGCAAATCTTGTTATAAATATCATCGATACGGCCGTATAACTGCGCCAGTTCAATATCCAGCAGTTTTACTAATCTCGGGGCGTTCTCGCCGAAAAGTACTCGATTAATATAATCATATCTGTTAATGCCGGCATTAGCCAAAACACGCAAATAAAACTTGCGCACAGCGGCCAAATCTGGTTTCGCGAGTCGAAATCTTGCAAATTCCATGAATAGTAAATTAGTTGTGTATGATGTGTCATCGAGCGCATATTCGCGACCACCAACGGAAATGTATTGATCATCGGGTTGATATGAGCCGGTATAAATATCTTTGATTGCGGCTTTGACCGGGCATCCAATACATTCAGTCATTAGGAAGATATATATTCAGCGGATGTATTGAAATACACTTAACATATAATCAAAACGAAATAAAATATTATCAAATATATTTAGGATATACAACCATAAAATGAACATTGATGAGGATAAACTATATCATTTGGCCGCGACAAAAATAACGCTTGAGCCAAAAATCTACATGCAAACCTATTTATTTGGCTATAATATCGAGGGCCGGCCGAATGGTTTGTGGTGCTCGCGCGGCAGCGCATGGCTCGATAAACTGCGCGAACAGGGCGCCAATTCCACATTTAAACCGTGCTGTTATCTTTATGAAGTGACATCGCCGAGGCCTCCCGTCATCGTTGATGATCCAATCAAATTCATGAAAAAATACTCTGAATACACGTATTTTCTGAATTTGGACTTTTATGAAATCAAATATGTGGATAAACTTGGCGGCGCAAATGTACATTTACGGCCGCGCCGAAGTATATCTGAAATTTATCCACAGGTAATACGAACGGCAAAAAAAGTTGGTTTGTTTGAGGCGCTCTTACAACTAGATATGGTTTTTACAGACCCTGAGATTGCGCGGCGCGAATGCCAAACTTATGCAGATATGGGCGAAACTATTGAGCGATATCGCTTTATGCGATGGGACATGATACCATCGCCCATTTTGTTTGTTTACGACGCGACCCCGGCGCATAATTATTATTTTTGGTATCAATCGCTGGATGTTACATCTTGTTGTTATTGGGACACAAATGACGTAAAAATAAAATTATCGATGATCAATGATAAATAGATTTATGATCATATGATCATACCTCAATATACGCTCATGCCGGTGGCAATCTTTGTAAGATCACTATCTGAGATACGCTTCACGACCATAGTCTCGTTGCCGTCGCAGCCGCAGCATTTATCCATGCCGCCGCAGATGTTTTCGACGCCTTTCTTGCTAATATGGACGGCAAACAATATGGCCAACACAAACAATAATAAATAACAAATGAGTAATTCGTGCATTGGATTTATCTATAAATATTTATAAGTATATAAACGCGGCCAAAAAAATAATTTAAAGATCATAAATTATTTTTCCCACTTGAGTGGAAATTTCTCCGCGTACTCTTCAAAGTCAAAACTCATATTTTCATAAGGGCTCCCTTCAAATATATGTTGGCGAAATTCGAACATTAACTGATCGGGCACTTTAACATCCATGAAATATTTATAACTCACGCCATTGAGTCGCGCCCATATATAAAACAATGAGTAAACTCCGCATTCTGTTTTGGATTGCTGCTGTCGTATGGTTGTAACTTTAATGATTTGGGCCTGTTTACCAGTACAATTGTTGAGTTGATCGCGCGTTTTCACAAGATAACTAATCCATTCCGGCGCGGGCGAATTGCCGCTGCTATTGAAAAATTCCACGGTCGGGCCAGCGCTATCCACAAATAAGGCCATCCAATGCTTACCATTACCTTGATAAACATCGGTGTTTATTACGCATCCGGCGCGCCGAAAGCCACTTTTGTACAAATCGGCAAATTGAATGGTCGCCAAACTATCCGGCTCATTCAGCACGTTACCATTTTTGAAACTATAATCCATATAATTTAACATATTGAAATTATAGGGATAAAAGTCCTTGAACCGCGCCGCATACTGATGCATAACAGCATCAATATTATAATTGGACAATAGTGTATTGTCGATGGGGCCGTGTACCTTGAAGTTCATGACATCCTTGCCGATATCAATCGACAATTTATCAACGGTGCATTTTGCACTGTCGCAGCCCAATATTTCCTTGGATTTTTCCAAAATTTGGTGTTTTGGCGCGCTAATTTTCAACTTTTCGGCTATTTTGCCGAGGGTTTGTTCAGAAAAGCAAGCGCCGGCATTAGGCCCCACAGTTGAACATTCGCTGATTTTCTCGGGTATTAATTTGGCAACTATGTGGTCTTTTTCCACATTTTTGCGCTCGGTCGTCATGGGGTCTAGTTATATATAATTAGTTAATAAATACTCTACTCATTTAGTATTTATTAACTAATTAATCGGAGTTTATATAAATATATATACTACATAAATGTACTTAGTCATCATTTTGTTGATCGTCGCGATCATGATGATTTATGCATATAGATGCAAATGCGAAATGGACAATCAATCATTACAAATATGCCGAATTTGCGACCAAGATTTCGACCTAAACGCAAATGCCGTAATTAACCCATTCATTTATCCATATTCGGCCACAGATGACACTTCCGAATTATACGCGCAATCAAGCGCAGGCCTGCTTGAACAGCGCAGTTTGCCAGATCATGACATTAAAACAGGATAATCGCCCCTGATCATAAAATTCACACTATACAAATATTTATAATTATTCATGGAATATTTTTTGTATTTATGTAAAATATTCACGTAAATATAAATATTTATATAGCGCGATAACACCACCACTGATTATATATTCTACATCTTATGCCAATCATTGATGATTTCCTTGCGGTCTCGCTTCCAATTAAAGTGCTGATCGTCGTATTAATTATTGTTGTATTGTATTTTGTTAGCGTTTCGCTTGCATTATTTGGCGCCGCGTACGCCTTCAAAAGCGAAAATATGACGCCGGCAAGTATGTATAACGACGCGTCAAATAAAATTTTATCATTTTTGAAATTATAAAATATTTATATTAATATATCTAAATTTTATAAATACCACCATGACTTCAATCATTGCTAAAATCAAAGAAAGCCCAGCTGTAGCAGTCACAATACTAGTATTATTGATATTTGCTTGCATTTATTTAACATACGTCACTGACGCGCTGGTAAAATGCCACGACAAGAAAAAGGAAAATATGTATACTAGCACCCGGCGACCCAACCCAATTCCACCAATTATGGATCCCAAGGACGGTGTTTACGGAGTCGCCGTTACAATTCCTCGTAAAGATTAAATCAGCTGAATACGGTCGGATATTATTTTATGATATTATGTCCAAACATGTATATCATCAATTTATATTCCACCATCACATAATAATTATTTTTTGATGTGAAAATATCAACAAATAATATATCAATCATGGAAAAAGCCGAAATTATTGTTTTAATCGTTATCGCACTTGTGCTTGTATATATTGCAAGCCAAGTTGGTGTTTTTGATATGCTCAAAATGCAAAAATTCAAAAAAGACAAAATGTACGAAAAGGGATTTGGTAATATGTACCTGCCCAAAGAATCTATGGTGGTGCCCGTGGGCAATATGTTTGTGCCCATTGAAACGCTTTCCGTCGGTAATATGATGTTACCCAAAGAGAAAATGGTCGCGCCTGTTGGTAACATGTACATTCCAAAATCAAAAGCAATCTAAATTGACATGACCAACTATGGAACATCTGCCCCGATCCACCGATGACAAGTTATTTTTTATACCATGTTGTATCAATAAATAAGTCAGTGAATTGATTATGGAGGTCGCGCCGATTAATGCTGAAATAATCGCAAATTCGGCCCAGATACAGTTCCACCATGGTGAATTTGCGCGCCGGCGCCGGGGCAAACAAAACCATATCTATGCGGCGACCGACCCACACCACTATCATATATGTCAAGACATACCCTGGCGCGATTACAGTTAATATTGCTAAATATGTCAAATAATCCATGAATTAAAATTAATTATTTAATAATTTATTATTATAATATTTTTTTAATTCACATTTATATACAGCATTTACCGACACCCATAATCATGGCAAAACCACGACGATCTTCCAAACGAAGCAAGAAATCCGCACCAAAATCATCCAAGAAATCTCACCGACGATCCAAGAAACATTAAATATTTATGCCGAGTCAATAGTATGACTTTCGCGCAGGTTTGTAAAAATTGTGATGTTATTTTTTTTGTTTTAATATTTTTTGTGGGTAAATTATCGATCATCATACATTAAAATGTTCAACACGTTTGAGCAACAATTCGGTGAGGCCCTCGATAACATGCAGTTGGACCTGGCCGAGAAAACAATAGTATTAAATCGTTATGTTAAACTAGTCACAACAACGCGCCGTAATTCATTCTGGATTTCTGTATTATTTCTATCACTAACAAACATGATAACAATCGGCGGAGTTATTATCGTGGCGTTTCTTACGCTTGAAAAAGTCACATTATTTGGCGAACAGGCCGCGCAAGCGTTATTTTGGACAAGTTTAACAATTTCTATTGCAGTAACTGTCGCAAACAAGTTGTTATACAGTTTCAGTATAGCAAAAAAATATTTATTTAACGGCGCGCTACTCGCCAAATATGAATCCGAAGGTTGGAGTTTTGTTTCTGGTGTCGGCAGATATAATGTAGACATGACGACGCGCGTGAAATTATTTACTGAGCGCATTGAGCGGCTTTACATTAAATCAGTTGAGATTATGACCACGATGGATGGCGCCGCGACAGACAAGGATCAACAGCACACGGCGATCCCACGCGATAATACTCAACATGATCTGGGCGCAAATATACTTGTAACCGGGTCGGGCGATCATATTACGCGCAGTGATGCAACCAGAGGCGCAAATCCCGCTAGCGTAGTAATACCGATACATGATAATATATCTCATGATGAAGCTCACGGTGAATCTCACCACATGTCGCCTGTAAAGTAATATCCAAAATTATTATTGACAAATATATCTACATCGGCGGTATTATGAGCGCTCGCTGTTATGTCGCCGAGTAAGCCGCCTAGCGCCCAACCGGCAATTGCGGCGACGACCCCTCTATGGGGGCCCACGGCGACCTTTTTTATGATCTTCTCAAAGTTGATATTTTTGTTTTTCACGATCGAATATCTGTGAATATCCAACAAATAACTTACCATCGCGAGTGCTTTGAACTCGGTATATGGCTCTTTATCCATTTCCACGTTTGCATATTGTTGCGAAAAGCCGCGGTACAGCGCCTCATTGATATTTGGATTATCTAATTTTTTCAAATGAACAACAATTTCGATTGGATTGGCGCCTTCGATAACCTCGCGCGTGAATGTCGACATGATATTAATTATTAGTTTATTTTTCTTGACATATGTTTTTAACACTTCATTTTTAACCGCGTTGGGCATCAAATTCAAACAAGTGAATATCATTGTGTCAATTTCTGTATCAAGTAAAATCTTGCTAAAATGGCCCAGTGAATCTGTTTTGGATACCGATGAATATAATCTGGTGACCAACTCGACGGGCTTATCGTCGCCGATGATATGGCATGCAATATACAAACCGCGCATCATATTTTTGAGTTTTTCATCGCGCATTTCATTATAAATATACATCGCGCCCGTGTATTTAGGCTCATTTTTACCCACTTGCGAGATAGAATCGCCCGTTTGGCCGCCGCCATCCGCCGGCTCATCGTTAGTTATGTTTGTATCGGTTGAATTGGACTCCACCGGGGCCTCGTTGATTTCCTCAATAGTTGACGGTTCAATATCATCGGTGGTATTTGCAACTGTAAATACCGGTATATTAAATGTAGTGAAAGGCGTTAACAATGAGGGCAATTCACCATATACTTCCGCGCCTTCGAGCTGTTGGGCTAAATATGTTTTAATATCCATGTATTTTAGGATTATTGAACTTATATAGAAATACCGGCGGAATATCTAATTAATAATTCAACAAAAAATAACATCCAAATTGGATGTAAATAGATTTATGATTTTTTTTTGTTTTTGACCTAATGACGTGACTAAATGATGAGCCAATCGGCGATGATCTGGAGGATATCATAACGATCATGAATAGCATGTATATTGTATAGTAATTATACTTGCAACCAGTTAGTGGCCGAGCTGGAAACGTAAGTTTTAGTGGCGCTGGCGGCTTGGGTTACAGATGCATTAGCAGCGCCGCCATTGATTGTTTGGCCAGTGGAGGGGAATACTTGGAGGGCATTTGCCGAAGCGTTACCGATGGTGATTGCGACGCCCAAACAAACAGAGTTAATTGGGGGTAATCTAATAGCATCATTAGCATTTCCGGTAACCACTCTAACATAGTTTCTATACAAAACGGCAGTTCCGCCAACTTGGGTTTGTGTGGTGCTGGCTGTAATGTTGTCCGAAGTGGTGCAGAAGGGCAAGGACATATCAAAATAACCTTTCATGGCTTCTCGCGAAACGGCGGTATTGAACAATGGTTCTGTGGCATTTCCAGTAATGCTGGCATCGGCGGCGCTATCAACAATTGATGTTGTTGTGTTGTTGTTGATTGTTGTCAACAAGAAAAATGTTGATCCGGCCACGGCAGTTCTGTAGATCTTTCGGGCAGTGATTTGCACGTCGCCAAGGGGAATGTTGGTAAGCGTAAGTGAAGTGCTAGGATTGGGGTTTACGGCGACGCTAGCAGATGAAGCCAAAGTTTCACCATTCAAACCGACAAATGTAACCTTGTATTGATAGTTACCATTACCCAAAGACCCGGCGGTACCGCTTGCAGCGGCGACCAATGTTGTGGCTGGGGCGGATAACTCTACACCTAATGCTTGTACGGACATAATTTATTTTTTGTGGAAATATATAAATACTTATATTTTTGTGAAATAATATAATTAGTTATTATTTAACGAACTCACCGAGTGGTAAAATATATCCATGTTGCCTATATTGATTGTTGTTTTAATAGTGCTATATTTTGTATTAAAATATTCGCGCGATGAATTGCCTAGGGTCGCCCCATCAAATTCCCCAGTGGTATATGATTATTTGATAATCGGCGGCGGCATTGCCGGCCTATACGCGGCCAAACGATTGCATGAAATGGGCAAGAATGTCCTTGTACTGGAATCATCTGATAGAATCGGCGGTCGTGCGTATCAAATAAATTGGCACGACACGCCAATTAAGCTAGGCGCCGGAATTATCCGGCCCGGCGATTCTCATTTATTGAAATTATGCGATGAACTAGAGTTGCCGCTGGTAGAATTTCAACAAACAAGCAGTATTGATATGGCAGACTCTCCATTCACGAGCGCGCAGTTGGCCGTACTCGTCGGGGCTGTAAAAGACGCCGTTACTGCATCTATAGATGCCAATGACATGAGTGTTTATACAATGACATTTCCGCAGTTTTTGAAGCAGATAATACCAAATGAATATGAAAAATTCTTGCACCATTTTGGTTACAAAGATATGCTCCACGCCTGCGCGTGGGATACTATTTATAATTATCCGATTGAAGATGTGGTCGCGCCTGATTCGGCTGTTCCTCGATATTATATTGGTGATCACAACGCCACATCCGGCTGGAATGCGCTTATTGGCGCCCTTTGCGCGGGCTTTTTGATTTATACCAACAGTCGCGTAGTTGGTATTGAGCGTGCGCGCGAGTTTGATAAAATATCTCCACTCGCGCCCATGTACGTAATGACATCGCGGCGCAAATATGCCGCAAGGAATGTCATATTTGCCACTGATAAACCTGGCGCCGAGGCTATATTGTCGCATAGCAACTTGGATAATGATGCGTTTGATTTTCTGCATGAAATTGGTACTGTTTCATTTGTCAGGGGTTTTTCATACTACAAAAATGGATATAATAAAATTGCCGGATTTAACATAACTGCCGATACAAATAGATTCATACCATACAATGATAAGGTGGTAATGAGTATATACGATGATGACATTGCGCCGGACATAAACACCAATTGGCGCGAAATTGCCGACGCGCGAATGACCAAATATGGTGTTAGTGTCGCGCCATGTGATGATTTTATTAGCAAAGAA
>Ga0169931_10012304_pt1 | contig 11892 bp, 5 predicted proteins | sample Kivu_15m_20L_FD_129675 | JGI IMG/M metagenome (GOLD analysis project Ga0169931, IMG submission 129675) | Freshwater microbial communities from Lake Kivu, Western Province, Rwanda to study Microbial Dark Matter (Phase II) - Kivu_15m_20L... | ecosystem: Environmental > Aquatic > Freshwater > Lake ...
AAAACAAATGAGATCTTGGTATTGAAAAAGGATCTAGAGACGACAAAGAGCAAACTCAGAGACCTAGAGACTGAAAAAATCAGATTGAATGACGAAAAGGTTTTGGCTCTCAATGAACTTGAAAGTAAGCTTCTTGCTAGAGAGATCGGATTGGAAGCTGCCGAAACTGAAGTAAGACGATTAAAGTCTCTTATCACATCCCAGAACGAAGAATTTTCGGAGAAAGAGAAGGCAACTTTCATCGAACATACTTCTGTTCAGAATCTGCTCTTGGAGAAAGCAAATGAGATCATGGTATTGAAAAAGGATCTAGAGACGACAAAGAGCAAACTCAGAGACCTAGAGACTGAAAAAATCAGATTGAATGACGAAAAGGTTTTGGCTATAAATGACCTTGAAGCGATGCTAAGTTCTGTTCAGAAGCAGTTGGCTGACCGAGAATCATGTCTCGTCGATCAAATAGCCTTTGAAGCAATAAATGAGAGTGTTATAAAACAATCAGCTGAGTTGGATGCCGCACGTGATTATTCTGTCTTGATGGCAGAGAAATATGACGAGGACTGTAAACTTATGTCTTCTCAACTAAAGGAGCAGCAGATAAACTTGAGTGAAACACTTGCGGACCTGACCAACACAAGAGCTTCTGTATCAGCACTTGAATCAAAGATGGAGGCCTATGCTTGTGATTTAGCTGATGTTGTGAATGGAATAATGGCATCGGCACGAGCGTTGAATGTACACACTTCAATGTATGATAATGGTCGAAAAGGCAATGAAGAATTTTCGTTTCCCAGTGCGTTGGAGCTGTTGAGACAATATGTGTCAAACATATTTTCTTCTTTATGCGCATTTAATCTTGAGATAGCATCAAAAAAGGATGAGATTGCTATGATCCATCAAAATATAATTTCCAAAGAAAACCAAATTTCAATTATTCTTGAAGCGAATATTAAACAGAGTCAACAAATATCTTCTATGGAAGATATCATCCGAATTCGAGAAAATGAAGTTGCAAAAGCTATAGCTGCTCAAGATTTAGAATGTCTCCATCATCAAAATGACATTGCTTCGTTCCTTCAAGAGAAAGGCAGCCTCAGTGGTCAGATAACTCGATTCTCGTCAGATCTTGAGGGGCTTCAACATCTTTTGGCCGCAAGAGATAGAGAAATACTAAGTCTTGGATCACGCTTACGCTCGTGCGAAGATGAAAACCTGATCCTTAATTCGAAACTTGAAAACTCAAACCTTGAAAGAAAGCTCTGCGCTTCGGCCTATGAGGAAAAATATTCTCAAATGGGTACGGTAATAGTAGATCAGGAGAGGCAACTGACGGAACAAGGGAGAGCGCTTAAAAGGATGAGTAAACTTGAATCTGAATTACTCCGGGTTCAAGAAGAACACTCAGTTTCAATAAACGAATATCAGGAAAAAGTGGCTTTGTTACATAAAGATCTATCGGAATTAAGAGAGAAAAATATTTCATTAACGAAGGCGGCTGAGCAATGCGATATGAAGCATCATGTCAATCAGTTGACCAAAGAGCTGAGCGAGAAAGATGATTGTATAAGGGTTGCTAATGAACGTCTTAGTTTAGCTGAAGAAAAGGTCTCATCATTAACTACGGATATATCTGATCTTGGGTATAAATATGACAAACGATTAAACGTAATCCAAGCGAAGAGTGAATCAGCCTCTAAAACAATATCCCTTCTAGAAGACCGCATCATCCTCCTTAAGCGAGAGAAAACCTCATTAACAGCTGAATTAGACAAAACAATAAATGAGTTTCAAAGCTTGAATGACAGAATTCAATTTTTGGAGAAAGAAAATACTTCATTAAAACAAAATTCATCATACATGTCGGAAAAAAACGCAAATGATGAGATGAAATATGCCACTGTAAAGAGTGATATTCCTCACTATGACATGGCTCACTACTCAGCGCTTTCAGATGAAATGGATGATTTCCTGTCGCGACTCACAACAGTTTCGTCCACAACTTGCAATTACAATGACCAGGACGAATCCATGGATGAGAGTTTATTTCTTCCAAATGACGTAGCTTTACCGAGCTCTGTTCCGAATGAGAATAATAATCCAAGAAATGATCAAGGAATGGAAACCCCGTTGAAAAAGGAATACGGCATGAAACGCCAGCCTTTATCTGACTTAAAACAGTCACTTGCGACCCCTATTACTTCACACAAAAAGGACGCCAACGTTAGTTCGAAGAAAAAGATTAAATCAGGAAACAAGCATAGATCTAATTGGATGATCTACGATAATTCGAAAATATTTGATCATTAAACTCTTATTTGTTTTATTGTACAAGTGAATAATAATACGTAAAATAGTAAACACAGTAATGAGTCAATGTGCCTAACTGTAGTCTATACCCTTTGACAGGTTTGGCTCGGTCATGGCACCTACTTCCCAGTATTTACCTGCGACGCGGATGGACAAAGATTAACTTGTTGCATGCAGCTCAGTATGGAGTATAGACCACGATCCGGATACATACCACGCAGACCTTTCTCGGAGGGGATCTTTGCTAGAGGATTAACTGCATATATTTGCCAAGGCATTAACTGCATGTACTCTAATTGAGATACTGTAGTCTGCAACTATAGTATTCGCTTATTGAGCTGGTTAGTAGGCTCTACAAGTGTCGGTGATTGTATCTAAAGTAAGCGACCAGACGAAATCATTCAGATCTATCTTAATGTCCATCGAGTCGAGGAGGGCCAGATTGCCTCATCATCGGGACATCTAGTCCAACAGTTGCTTGGGGAAGAATTCTACCCCAACTACTTCTCACTTGACTCATCACAAATCCGATCCACATTCAAAAAAAGTGAAGTCCAAGTCCAAGTCCTCAATGATTTAGATTAGATGGAGACACCTCTTGTAATATGTCAAAACAATTTTATTTAGACACTTTACTGTGCAATTGTGATAAACTTACAACTTCCTCGTAGAAATACATTCGTTTGTCCATGAAGCTTTGATGATCAGTCACTTGTACTTTGACCTCATGCCATTCGTGTGACTGAATCCAATATATAAAAGGACGACACCGTTATATTGGTACTTTTTACGTTATTGACAGAGAGATTTGAAATCCGTTGTCGATAAATGGAACGCGTTTACATCGCAAACATGGGAAGTACAGACAGCTTCACCGATGCTAGCCCATCTCACCTTGTTGTCAACCTTCACCACTTACGTAATCAATTCATCAATAAATTATGAACAAAACGTAGGAATGTAATCTGGTGGATGTCTCAAGATATCCACACAGAAGGACCCTTATTGATATGGTTCCTGAAGCCAGAGAAAAGACTATCTTCATAAAGTAAGGTCAAATCATAGGCTTGAGAATCATCACCCACAGAAAGGAGAAGACATACGCGTTTTATTGGTCATGGCCAAACCACAGACTATATGAAAAAGTTCTCACGCTATTTACAGGGCTGTGACAATCTAGATGATGTCCAGTACAATCGAAGTCAATTTCGACCAAGAACTGACTATCCGAAACTTAACATAACACAGACGTAGGGAATTCAGCAAACTGCTAAAAATGATTCATAAATATTCCTAGGGAAAATATGGGCGTTGGAATCAAAAGAAAAATAATGAAGAGTGTTTAGGATATGGGTGCTCAATTGAGATGAAAGATATACTGTAGTATCGATGACTTTCGATAGCTAGCTATCTTCATTGAAATAGGCGTTCTTGGAAAACGAATGATCGATTACATGATGTAAGCATTCGGGGGCACTAAAGAATATGAATGAAAACTCAGGGAAACAAACGTACCGGGCAGCGCAACGAAGTCGGACGGTACAATTATGAAGCACTTTTACACATGGTATTCCTCTCATCAAAGCGTTGAAAACGATGAGGTCGCTACATAAAATTCAAAAATGAAAGAGTAGTCCATTCCATGGAATATTGAGAAGACGACGAATTATTGTCACTGAAAAAGGGATTTTGGCATTTCGCCTTTATCCTACCTCGATCATCGGTGCGTCTGGATCAAAACCTTAAAAAAGGACGTTCCTTTAAGTAAGTAACTCCTCAATTAGCTCTGCTAACGACCAATATTCTTCAAGACTATAAAGTGGAGCCGTCCGATCAGCTGCGGATGTATCACGTGGGTGTTGTGTTTCTCTGATTCAAGCGAAAATCAATTGAGAAGCATTGTGTTGTGAATAAACTCACCAAGCCAAATATTAAAAACCAATTATTGTTCTATGGTTAATCTTTTATGAGAAATATATGATAATTGTGCTTTGCATCCTTCAACAAATAGATCGAGTGCAGTGATAGTATTTGTATTTCTAGCCATCAAGGAAACGGTGCAAAACGAGATGCAACAAATGATAAGTTGAGTAGGTTTATTGTTTCAATAACACAATCACTATTAAGAATATTGTGTTAAACTTCTAGAATTGTGAGAATCATTGTAAAAACGCCAGGACATTACCGACAGCCTAAGTTTACTGATATCGATCATGGACGACCTATATGGAAGATGATGATGATCATGTGAAATAACCATATGTCGACTCACCAGAATGTCTATCTGACGATGACACGTCATTTCATAGGGGTAGAGATGGATAGCAGCGATTCCACATCAGTCATGGTGCGAAAAGAATAAGGAATGAAGTTAAAAAAGGTTGCATACAGGAGATCTACTCGTCAAAAGGTTTCCTACTGGATCACATTGAAAATTCTTGATGGTGCCGCGTGTAGTATCAACTTAGCAATCAGAGGCTCCTAGTATTATCCTTGTAGAAGCTATTCGTACACACAGAAAAAGTATGCTTATTAATATGGTTTTGTGAACACTAATGCATGGATGTTGTCGCCACTGGCCACAGTGATACGCACTGTATTTGTTCATCGATCGTTTCATCCTATACGCTTGATCGTGCGTTTATTATTGGGAACGGACGATGCAGAGATGCAGACGAGGTGCAGAGGGCAGCGGCGTGCATCGTATTATACTACATAGTATCCTACTCTGTTAAAGGTTAAAGATCCTTGCGACTTGCGATTAGGGGAGGGCGGACTGCTACAAGCATACTAATAGTACCCAATTTCAAGTCCACTATACTTTCAAGTATCCATCTCTTACTGACCGACTTCCAGTTTCCAACATGTCACTGAAATTAAGGGATCTTATCAGGCAAGTCAGGGCGTGTAAGACGGCGGCGGAGGAAAGGGCAGTGATTGCAAAGGAGTCTGCTATGATTCGAACTGCAATAAAGGAGGAGCAAGTTCATTACCGTCATCGTAACGTGGCGAAACTCCTTTACATGCATGTCTTAGGTATGTGATCACCTCTTTCGTAGAAACTTGTAATCAGGCTGTTAATTAAATTTTCTAATTGCTTGTTGTCTTGTTGTTGAAATATCCCCTACTCATGGATATACCGTAACAAATACTTGAAGGTTATCCTACACACTTTGGCCAATTGGAATGCATGAAGCTTATTGCATCACCTCATTTCCCAGAAAAGCGCATTGGTTACCTGGGTATGATGCTTTTACTGACGGAAGATTCGGATGTGTTGATGCTTGCTACCAATGCCTTGAAAAATGATCTCAACCATGAGAATAAATTAGTTGCGGGTCTTGCACTTTGTGCGATCGGGAATTTAGCCACGGCAGACATGTCTCGGGATTTGATACCGGAAGTCGATAAGCAGTTGAAATCATCTCAACCCTACATCCGTAAGAAGGCTTGCTTGGCCATGGCTCGTTGCCTGACCAAGTGTCCTGACTTGGTTGAAGATTTCGTCGATCGTATTATTTCTCTTTTGAAAGATCGCAGTTATGGAGTTTTGTTTACGGCAGTCCAACTTATGATTGAAGTTTTAGTTGCAGATCAAAAAAATCGTGAGAAAGAAGGTATTGTGGACGGGGAATCTAGCACGAAGCTATCCTTTTTGAGAGCGGTACCAACCATTGTCAAGCTTCTTCGTAATGTTATTGGTGGAGGATATTCGAACGAGACTGATCTTGCAGGTTCATCCGATCCTTTTCTACAAGTTCAGATTTTAACTTTATTGAGATTGTTGGGGACCGGAAACTCCAAAGCTTCCGAAGATATGAATGATGTTCTCGCACAGGTAGCATCAAGTTCTGAATCTGCAAATAACGCCGGAAACGCTGTGCTCTATGAATGTGTTCAAACTATTCTGGCCATTGAGAGCGATCCCAGCCTGAGAATCATGGCTGTTAATGTCCTCGGTCGTTTTCTACTGAATAAAGACAATAATATCCGATATGTCGCCCTGAATACCTTATCACGATCTTTTGTTGAGCAACATGAATCTGGAAAATTTCTTGAGGAAAGTGACAACAAGGGTTCAAATACTGCATCTACCGCTCTTCTTCGTCATAGAGCAGTCATTCTTGATTGTTTGAAAGATGCTGACATTACAATTCGACAAAGAGCCTTGGAATTGATCTACTATCTTGTCAATACTGAGAACGTTAAGGATATGACTGCAGAATTACTCAACTATTTAGTTTTATGCCCTCGTGAACATCGATCAGACATCTGTACTAGAATCCTTCGAGTGGTCGATAAGTTTAGTCCAGATGATCGCTGGCGTGTTGATACATTGATAACGATGCTCACCATCGCCGGTCGTGAATGCTCACGGAATGTCTGCAATTCAATCGTAGTATATATTACAAGATCTTCAGACGACATACATGCATATGCAGTTCATAGGTTGCTGAACGCCATTCGTGATGATGATGGATCCCAAAAGGGTCTTTTACTAGTCGGTGTTTGGTGTATCGGTGAATATGGGGATCTTCTACTAAGTCCATACACATATAGAGCTGAGGAGATTGGTTTAGGAAGTACTACTGCGAAAGAATCAGCAAGTTCCAACGTGTCTTTCAGTGCGTTAGATCCAGTGAATGTGGTTAATACCGTAGAAGCGATAGTGTTTCGTCCAAGCTGTCCAGAAGAAGTAAAGCAGCGTGCTCTTACATGCTTTACAAAGTTATGGAATCGATTTTCTAGTCTTGGTCGTACTGAAGTTCTTCCCAAGCTGCAACGACTTTCCAATCTTTTCGATGCTTCAAGTTCACTTGAGCTACAATTGCGCTCATGCGAATACAATGCCTTGATCAACACAATGAATGGTAAAAAGATCATCAAGAAATCCCCTAGCGACCTTTTTGCTATTAATGACGGGGATTCCAAAGTGAGCGAGGCTGTAAAAAAAGCTGCAAATGAAGCCCTCGCTCGAATGCCTGTCGTGGAACTTAACTTATTGAATCGCAAACGCATTCCAGACATAAGCGAAAATCTCTTTGACAACGGGGATATTTCACCAACATCAGGTACAATCAAGCAATCATCGGGGAATGATCTATTGGATCTCGCGGCTATACTATCTTCACCCCAGACAAAAGTTGAGAATGTGCCGACACCGATAATATCCACAGCATCGACATCCGTAAAATCGATTGAGAAGACCGATAAGGAGCTGCTTGCTGATATCTTCTCAGTCGTGAGCACGCCAGTCCCCGCAACGACTGTGTCATCTCCTTTTGATGCTTTCAATTCCATTGGACAAGTTCCAATCATGCAGGTATCACCTTCTAGTCTAACAATCTCGACGTCTTTTCCACCAATACCCTCGTCAGCTCTGCAAATACCATCGATGGTTCAAAATATGCCAATTTCGGTCCCGCCGATGCCAACGTCATTTCCTCCCCAACCGTTTCCAGTTGGACGTCCACCGGAACCATCAATGTTTGATGCTTTCGGAATACCAACTAACTCTATGCCTCCACCATCTCATGTTATTCCATCTGCACTAAATCCTGTCTCTCTAGGGATACCAAGTTTTGACGGTTTCGGTAACACATCTATGCAGCCGGCTACATCTATGTTAAGTGCTCCTTATCACGCACAATCGAATTCTACAGTTAGGGTCCAAGGTTTCTCATATGCTGGCCTCACTATAGATTTTGAATGCACTAAACCTGATACGGCCCATGTGGATAAATCAACCATAACCATGAAGTTCTCAAACAGTTCTGATGCGCCTTTTCATGGCCTTAATGTTCAATGTGCTGTTCCAAAATATGTTACCATGGAAATGAAGCCTCCCTCATCGACAACAGTTCCAGTCAGCGTTGGGAATGATTTAAATCAAGTCACACAAGTAATTCATGTAACGAATTCAATGATCGGAACAAAGAATTTAATGCTGAAACTCAAAGTTGGATTTACTTCGAAGGGTGAAAAAATTGAACACTTAGCAACTTGTTCAAACTTTCCCATGGGTCAGTTCTAAGTGCCATAATAAATAAAGTTATTCAACCTAGAATATACGACTGCTTCATGCATCTACAATTATTTATCTGCTTCAATTTCTTACTGCGACAACGTTCAAGGTTCAAGCCTCCACTAATGTTCATACATATAAATTACTAAAATGTTGCTGTATCAGCAATCGTGCTATAGCAGAAACTGATGCATAATGCATAACGTATGTATGTACATGTAGCCTACTTACGTATGATGACTGGATGACTATTGAATACTGACTCAACAAGCAGTGAAGCAGTGCCATGCCCGTGGTAATTGTTTTTGTCTATACCCAAATGTCTTTTTCCCTCTCAGTAATAATTGGATAAGATGAGGGTGATATTGCCTTTCATGGGAATCTTCATGTTTCAACACAGCCTAATCACGGCATTTACACCAATAATAAATCGTTGTCAAGTGAACACCATGCATTCCATGGCAAAAACTGTTTACGAACGAGTTTTAGAGAAACCTAAATTCCCAGCTCAATGGCCTTTTACCGAGGACGATTTTACGAGAACGGATGAAAACGATGATACAATTTTCTACGACAGCCCTCGCCTGTAAGTCTAGAGAGATGAACCTATTTCATATCGCTCTGTTACCTTACGCAGTGACGATTTTCCAACGCTTTGAACGAAATAGTGTATACCACATCGACGACTATGCTGTACAAGCCTTGACAAAGTATTACGAGAATAATTTAGCTGCTGATGACGATGTGTTGGATATCTGCTCATCATGGGTTAGCCATTATCCACGAGATTGGAAAGGGGGAAATGTAGTTGGCTTAGGGATGAACGAGTTTGAGCTGAAGCAAAACAAACAACTCAAATCATATGTGGTCAAGGATTTGAATAGAGATCCTACGTTTCCTTTCGACAATGAATCTTTTGATAAAGTCACTTGTGTGGTTTCAATCGACTACCTTAATAAACCACGTCAAATCTTCTCTGAAATCGCCCGTGTCCTTCGCCCTGGAGGTGCAGCCTTAATATCTATGAGCAATAGATGGTAAGTGTTGTTGTTTCATTTCCATGGTCATGGTATGAATAAATTAATTTGACAGCATCTATCTGTCTTCTTCATATTAATATATGCATGTAGCTTTCCAACGAAAGCCTTCCAAATATGGTTGCGGACGAATGACTTAGAGCATATTTTTATCGTAGGATCTTTTTTTCATTATAATGGTTCATTCGAACCGCCTACATGCGAAGATTTATCCCCAAATTTCGGTCGATCTGATCCCCTATTTGTAGTGAAAGCCCATAAAAGAAAAGCTTAAAAATTACCTTAAAGTTGATGTTACGTTTTAAGTTTTTATTTTGATTTAGGGATTTAATGCTTGACATCACTCCAATAGAAGAGGCATACAGACAGGTTCGTCATGTGCAAAGTCCTCATTACCGAGATCTCTACACATTCCTACCACCTGTGACAGCCGGCATTCTTCTGTGGTGACAACAAAGTTTGCAAAAGCTCTGTCTTTAATAGGGTCCTGAAGGACTGAATTAATAGACACACCATGTCTTTCCGCTGCGTCACCAACTCGCCGAATGATACCGAGGCCGTCACAAAATGAAATACGTATATAGAACGGTGAGGTAAAGTCGTGATCCAGGTCGATGGATGATTGTAATGGAAATGGGTCAATAGGACTTGTTCCCGATGTGATTCTACAAATATCAGACACTATGGAGTTGGCCGTAGGATACCGACCAGCTCCAGGCCCAGTATAACTTGCAATTCCCATATTCGCGCTTCGAACAGCAACTGCATTCCCAGCACCTCGAGCAGACGCTAGTAAATGTGAATTGGACACTACTTTCGGGGAAACAAATACCGAAAGTGCTCCATCATGCTCAGAATATTTAGAAAGCCTCGTAGCCGTGCCTACGAGCTTTATTGTACAACCCATCAATTTCGCATAGTCAAAATCAGCAGTTGTTAACCGCGTTATACCCATACATGGAATAGTTTCAACCGGAACCGTTGTTCCAAATGCCAATTTTGCTAATATCGCAATTTTTGCACGAACATCAAAACCTTCCACATCAGCAGTAGGGTCAGCTTCAGCAAAGCCTAATTCTTGAGCTTCTTTCAATACCATGCTATACTCGGCACCTCCATCCATTTTCCCCAACATGTAATTTGTTGTTCCATTACAGATACCCTAAACAAGAAGCAGAAAATGAGTCTTTCTAAAATCTAATCGTATTATGTTATACCCATACAATCGTACCATTACTTCATGCACTACATCCCCCACATAACTATTTTGTAATACTTGAATGATTGGAATACCTCCACAAACTGATGCCTCATATGCAAAGCGAACTTTACCATTACTATTCAAAACAATTTGACGTATCTCATCTAAATTCTCTGCAATTAAAGCCTTGTTAGCCGTGACGACAGACTTTCCCCTCTTCAGACTATCTAATACGACTTTTCTAGCTATACCAGTGCCTCCCATGACTTCAACGACAACATCAATAGAATCATCCTGAATGATGGATTCAACATCTGTTACAATTTGTGTAACATTCTCATCGACAAGGAAAGATCGTGGTTTGGATAGGTCTCGAACACATATTTTGGTAATAATTGACCGACCAAAGGATGGATTGGATGTAATATTATGAACAGGAAAAGAAGGACTGAGTGCACCCTTTGCCGATATTTGACTGCTACTCCCACCTAATCGACCCATAATCAATTCATACACCCCAGATCCTACAGTACCAGCCCCTACCATACCGATTCTATACGTTTTCATCCCAGTTCCCATGATTTTGTTCATTATTATTTTCTGATTTCAAGAAAATCTATACGCCTCAGAATATCTAGAACTCTATGATGGCAAAAGTGAAGAGATTCCCTTTGTGCTTCAGGGGATGGGCGATAAGACTGTTGTTGTTGGTTTGAAACAAATTTCAAAAGTTGTATGGTGGGGATTGAATGATATTTAACACGATGAGGGATCGTGCCTGCGCATGAGACACGAAGAAATACCACTGCCGTAAACTGTAACATGTCTGTCTGTAACAGCTGTATGTAGGACTACACTTGTACAGTACTGTACAGGAGGAGTCCTAATGCCGTTCCGCTAAAAGCCGTTCTATTGCCGTTAACCCTAGCACCCCTCCCTTGCCCTAGTCCGAACCCTTCCCCCACCTTCCCCCCACCCTAACTCGGCTGATGATCGGCTCGGAAACTCCTTTTTTCTTTTACCGGGCTAGCTCTAACGATACCTGGTCGTGAAATTCCTGAATTTCGTGTAAACAAAAGTCGTGAAAAAATGCACGCGGTGCGTCATTGCTTATTGTTTGTATGTACCACAGAAGATTTTCTTCCCAATGCTTCTTACATCACTCTCATACAACAAACTTCCTTTTCAACAACAGCCTTATTTTGATAATCAGAGCTCACTATGGATCATTTTTTGCCACCGGACCATCCATACAGATCACCTTCACTTGAACCGCTCGAACCGACTGATGAATCACCCATCACCCTTCCTTCTCCAACCCC
>Ga0169931_10012305_pt1 | contig 11892 bp, 13 predicted proteins | sample Kivu_15m_20L_FD_129675 | JGI IMG/M metagenome (GOLD analysis project Ga0169931, IMG submission 129675) | Freshwater microbial communities from Lake Kivu, Western Province, Rwanda to study Microbial Dark Matter (Phase II) - Kivu_15m_20L... | ecosystem: Environmental > Aquatic > Freshwater > Lake...
GCCCGCAAGCTGGATGAAATTATTGACTTCAGCGGCGTGGAGCGCTATGTCGATACGCCAGTGAAACGCTACAGTAGTGGCATGTACGTGCGCTTAGCTTTTGCCGTGGCGGCCCACCTTGAGAGCGAGATCTTGATTGTGGATGAAGTGCTTGCTGTGGGCGATGCTGAGTTTCAAAAAAAATGCTTAGGCAAGATGGGCGAAGTGAGCAAGGGGGAAGGAAGAACTGTTTTGTTTGTGAGTCATAATATGGGGAGTATTCGTGAGCTATGTAACAAAGCAATCCTATTGAAGCATGGAATGATTGAAAAAACGGGATCTACAGATGAAATTTTACGACACTATTTAAGAGCTCAAGTATCAGTTGTACCTAGTAAAGAAGCGCTAAAAGATATTAAAACAAGAAGAGGCAATGGAGAAGCAAGAATAATAGATGTAATAATAAATAATGGAGCTGAATTTGCAGACCCCGAAAAGGAGATAAGAATTGATTGTAAACTACAGGTTTTTGAGCATTTGCATGGGGTTTATGCATCTCTTATCATTAAAGGGCCTGAAAACTCTGAGCCAATAGCAGGGACGGGTATGCAATGTGTTGCAAAGGGCATTTTGCTTCCCGGAGCTGAAGTAAGCTATACGATTACTATTGCGCCTAATCAATTAAGGACAGGACTTTTCCCGATTTATCTTTGGTTAGGACGTCCAAAGGAACACGATCTGGCTGTTGATCATTATCCATATGATGTTTTAGATACATTGTTTTATATTTATATCATGAGTAACAAGCGTACAGACGAATTGGGATACAATCCGGTTAGTCCTGCTGGATATTTCAATTTAAGCACAACTCTTACCATCGAAGAAGTCCATTAGGCTATTTAGCAAATCAATACTCATCACAGGCGGAACAGGTTCATTTGACAAAGTGTAAACTACTCCTATTTTCAAGGTATAGGCTGAATTTAAGCATTTCGTAATCATTTACGCTATGAACAAAACCAATATCAATGTTGCTAAAAACATCATCAATTCATATTTGGAATTTAAAATTCAACCTATGCGCATCACTAAAAATAAAATTTAGTTATTGAAATGAAAAAAATCCCATACGGAAGGCAAAATATCACGCAAGAAGATATTGATGCCGTGGTAGAAGTCTTGAAATCAGATTTTTTGACCCAAGGCCCAAATATAAAAATGTTTGAAGATGCCTTTGCGGCTTACGTAGGCTCTAGGTATGCCATAGCGGTGTCTAATGGTACAGCAGCCTTGCATCTCAATGCTATGGCATTAGATGTTAAGCCAGGAGATAAAGTGATTACTACACCTATCACATTTGTTGCTTCTGCTAATTGTGTGCGTTATTGTGGAGGTGAGGTTGTATTTGCAGATATCGATTCTGAAACTTATTTATTGGACATCAATAAAGTAAGGGAGTTATTGAAAGCAGATACAAAGAAAGAAATTAAAGGTATCATACCTGTAAACTTTGCGGGCCGGGTTGTGAATATGGAAGCTTTTCGCAAATTGGCAGATGAATTTGGTTGCTGGATTATTGAAGACGCTTGTCACTCACCAGGTGGTTATTTTATCAATAGCAAAGGAGAAAAAGTATTGTCCGGTTCCGGACGATATGCAGATTTATCGATTTTTTCATTTCACCCGGTGAAACACATAGCCGCTGGAGAGGGTGGCATGATTACCACCAATGACGAGATACTTTACAAGAAATTGCTTAATTTAAGAACCCACGGCATACAACAAGACCCAGCCAAGAAAACAGAAAATCATGGGGTATGGTATTATGAAATGCAAGAGTTAGGGTATAATTATCGCTTGACTGATTTTCAAGCAGCTTTAGGTTTAAGCCAATTAAAAAGAGCAGATGAAGGATTGAAAAGACGCATTGAAATTGCTAGTAGATACCAAGAAGCTTTTAAGAGCTTGGATTATATTAAGCACCAATCCGGAGTAGTTGAAGGGCATGCCTATCACTTATATGTGATACAAGTGGAGGAAAGAGAAAAGCTAGTTAATTATTTGAGAGATTTAAATATTTTCGTTCAAATACATTATTTGCCCGCTCATTTAATGCCTTATTACAGGCAATTTGGTTGGAAAATTGGAGACTTGCCTCAAGCTGAATATTATTATTCAAGATGCCTTAGTTTACCTTTATTCCCAACGCTAACCAGTGAAGACTTTGATTTTGTGGTCAATAAAATCAAGGAATTTTATGGAAGATATTAATAGTCAGATAAAAAAAATAGCCTTAGGTACAGTTCAATTTGGACTAGATTATGGTATATCAAATAATTCAGGAAAAACCCCTTCTCATGAGGTAGGAGAAATTTTATCCATTTGTAAAGCAAATAATATTGATACGCTTGATACAGCCTTTGGTTATGGCGATAGTGAAAAAGATTTAGGCCAATTTGATTTAAGTGCCTTCAAAATAGTATCAAAGTTTTTGGATAATAAAAGTTCAAAAGGTTTGTATTTGGACAAACAACTTGAGCAAAGTTTAGAATACTTAAATGTGCCTAGAATATATGGCTATTTAGGACACAGACCCTTGCTGGTAACCAATAGAGATTGGATATGCTTGCAAGAGTTGAAAAAGGAGGGCGTAATAGAAAAAATAGGCTTTTCTTTCAATAAACCTGAAGAGGTAGATATCGTTTTGAATAATGGTTTTATTCCTGATTTAGTTCAAGCACCATTTAACTATCTCGACAATCGGTTCACACAAAAATTGAGATTTTTAAAAGAGAATTATAAAACGGAAATACACACCCGATCTGTTTTTTTACAAGGATTATTCTTTATGAAAACAAATGAATTACCTCTTTTTTTTGAACCTTTAAAAAATGCACTTCAAGAAATTGAAACCATTGAAGATAAAGCAGGAGCTTTACTACGTTATGTGTTGATGCAGCCCTTTATAGATAAAGTGGTTATTGGAGTGAACCATAAACAGCAACTTATACAAAACATAGCTCAAGTAAAAGAGGCAGAAGTTCTTAAGAAATTAAATAGTAATTTTTTTCCAGAAGTATGTTTAATGCCTTCCAATTGGCCAAAACTTTGAAAAAACTAAAATTAGGTGTAATAGGCATGAGTGAGGGTAATGGACATCCTTACTCATGGTCTGCGATTTTTAATGGGTATGATAAAGAGGCAATGGTAAATTGTCCTTTTCCGGTGATTCCCGAATACTTGAGTAGAGAACCGTACCCAGATAACTACCTGAATATCCTTGCTGAGGTCACCCATATTTGGACTCAAGACCGCAAAACATCAGAGCGAGTTGCGAATGCCTCGCTAATCAAAACGGTTTGTGATTCGATTGCCGATATGATTGGAGAAGTAGATGCCGTACTATTGGCACGAGATGATGCAGAAAACCATTATGAATACGCCAAACCTTTTTTAGAATTAGGTATACCTATTTACATTGATAAACCTTTTGCATTAAACTTGGTTGACGCAAACCGCTTGTGGGATTTGGAAAAAAATGAGAATCAAATTTTTTCGTGTTCTGCTTTACAATTTGCACAGGAATTTCAGTCATCTAAAATCGACCATAAGAAGATTGGTGAAGTGAAAGCAATATGGGCAACGGTTCCCAAAAGTTGGGAAAAGTATGCCGTCCATATTATAGAGCCGGTTTTGAATATGCTTCCCGAGCGCGGTGATCTCTTAGAAGCTCTAAAGCTTCCTCTAAAGTCAAGTGAATTAAGAGGTGTTCAGGTAAGTTGGTCTTCCGGAATCATTGCCCAGTTTCAGTCAGGAGGGAATCTCCCTATACCATTATCTATCAAATTGCAAGGCGACAAGGGTTACCAAGAACTGAAGTTTCAGGATACTTTTTATGCCTTTAAAACGGCTTTGAATTGTTTTGTCGATATTGTGAATGGAAATAAATATAATATCCCTAAAGCGTTTACTAAAGAAGTGGTAACCATAATTGAAGCTGGAATAGATGCGTAGAATATTGATTACAGGGGGTACAGGGAATATAGGTACAAGATTGGTTACAGATATGCTAAATGATGGACATCATGTACAGTTCACCTCTCGTACCATGGAGTCTGCCAGTCGAGCTATGGAAAAGAATAACTGGGACTTTAAGAAGTGTAAACCTATTGTTATTGAGTTTTCGAATGAGAATGCTTTAGATAATACTCTAAATCAGTTACATGATTTGCCTGATGGAATTATTCATAATGCAAGATCTTTAGATACCTTTCAAATGGATGAGAATGGGGTAATAGACTCCAAGAGTTTTCAGCTAGAATTTTTTAATGGTGTTACGTTTCCATATCAACTCACAATGAAAATTGCATTAATTAGTAAGGAATTAAAAGATGTAATTTTCATTAGTTCCATGTATGGCAATGTAGCTCCTACGCCTGCGTTGTATACCGATTTTCTAAAACAGTCACCTTTGAATTATGGAGTGGTAAAAGCCGCACAAATTCATCTAGTGAAAGAATTAGCTGTTCGTTTATCGAAAAATAAAATAAGAGTAAATGCGATTAGTTATGGCGGAGTTGAAGGTCGGGTAGATGATGCATTCAAACAACGCTACGCAAAGTTAGTGCCTTCTGGTAGAATGTTGAATCATGATGATTTGTACCCTCCCGTTAAATATTTTCTAGATAACCCAAATTTGAATGTGACAGGAGAGAATTTAAAAGTTGATGGAGGATGGACAATATGGTAAATAAACGAATTGCTATAATACCTGCAAGGGGTGGGTCGAAACGTGTACCTAAAAAGAATATCATTGATTTTGATGGTAAGCCTATGTTGGCTTGGAGTATTGAAGCAGCTAAAGAGAGTAATCTTTTTGATGATATTGTAGTGAGTACTGATTCAGAGGAAATTGCGGAAGTAGCAATAAAGTTTGGCGCTAGTGTACCTGCTTTAAGAAACAACAGTGCTGATGATTTTACTCCCGTAAGCGAGGCCACTTTAGAGACCTTGTTGCAATTAGAAGTCCAGGGTAAAGTATTTGACGAGGTTATACAACTTTTTGCAGTTTGCCCTTTAAAAACAGGAAAAGATATAGTAAATGCCCATCAATTTTTTACTGAAAACAACGTTCCATTTTTAATTTCTTGTTATAAGTATGTATGGATGAACCCTTGGTGGGCAATTCAATTAGATGAGAATCATCAGGCCAAGTGGGTTTTTGAAGATGCTAAAAAGCGTTCGCAGGACTTACCAGAACTTTATAGCCCCACAGGTGCCATTTGGATTGCAAAAGTGGAAGCACTTAAAAAATCAAAATCGTTTTATGGGCCTGGTCATATTTATTGGGAAATGCCTTGGTATAGGGCTTTAGATATTGATAATGTAGAGGATATTCAATTGGGTTTAGTGCTTAAAAAATTTGATTTTTAAAATGAATAAATACAAAGTTTTAAAAAAACAAGTTTACACTTTAGGAGAATACGCTTTGGTACCCATACGTTTTGAAGATAAGTTTAAAATTATGCATTGGCGCAATGAACAAATTTATCATTTGCGACAAAGTGAACCTTTAACCGAGGCCGATCAAGTAGATTATTTTAACAATGTAGTAGCTCAACTTTTTGACCAAGAAAAGCCCAGTCAAATATTATTCTCATTTTTAGAGGATGGTATATGTATTGGATACGGAGGTTTGGTGCATATCAATTGGATAGATAGAAATGCTGAGGTTTCGTTTGTAATGAATACAGATTTAGAAAGTGCAATGTTTATGGAATATTGGAGTCTATATCTAAAACTTATAGAACAGGTAGCTTTCCAAGAGTTGTTTTACCACAAAATTTACATTTATGCTTTTGATTTAAGACCAAAATTATATGTAACACTCTTAAAAAATGATTACTTTTTTGATGCAAAATTAAAAGATCATTGCTTTTATAATGGAAGATTTATAGATGTTATAATTCACTCAAAAATAAATCCTATCATAAGTTGTTGAAGATTCAAATTTTAATAGACAATCCATCATCATGGATTATACCATATGCAAACAGACTTTTACTAGATTTAAGCAATTTAGGGCATATAGTTAAACTGATTCATAGGCATGAAGATGTGGAACGAGGAGACATTCTTTGTATTCTTGCATGTGAAAAAATATTTAAACAATTAATCTTAAATAAGCATAATTTAGTTGTTCATGAAAGTGATTTGCCTAAGGGGAAGGGTTGGTCTCCAGTTACCTGGCAAATATTAGAAAGAAAAAACAGAATTCCAGTAACGTTATTTGAAGCAGTGGAGGAGTTAGATGCTGGTCCGATTTATGCCCAAGAATATATAGACTTGGAAGGCAATGAATTACTCCCAGAAATTAAACATAAGCAAGGAATAATTACTCAAAACTTAATTATCGATTTTGTTAATCATTTCCCAAATGTTTCAAGTAAATTTCAGACTGGAGAAGAAACTTTTTATCCTCGTAGAAAGCCAGAGCACAGTATATTAGATATAAATGAAAGTATTGCATGTCAGTTCGATAAACTTAGAGTATGTGATAATGATCGGTATCCAGCTTATTTTTTTTACAGGAATGCTAAGTACATAATTAAAATTTATAAAGAAAATGATTAATAGTTTTAAAATTGAAAATTTCACTATTGGTGATGATCACAAACCTTTTGTTATTGCAGAAATGTCAGGCAACCACAATCAATCATTAGATAGGGCATTGGAAATTGTCAATGCAGCAGCAAAATCAGGTGCACATGGACTAAAAATTCAAACATACACTGCGGATACAATGACCATTCCACATAACAAAGGCTTATTTTACATTGACGATCCTAAATCATTGTGGCACGGACAAACACTTTATGATTTGTATGAAACTGCTTACACACCGTGGGAATGGCATAAAGAAATTTTTGACCGAGCGAGATCACATGGCATGGTACCCTTTAGTACCCCTTTTGATGCAACTTCGGTTGATTTTTTGGAGAAATTAGATGTTTCTGTTTATAAAATAGCATCATTTGAAAATAAGGATTGGCCTCTCTTAAAAAAAGTTGCCGCCACTGGAAAACCAGTAATTATGTCAACCGGAGCATCTAGATTGAATGATATTGCCGAGTCTGTAGGTGTGCTTCGACAGAATGGATGCAAAGATTTGGTTTTACTAAAATGCACTAGCACATATCCTGCTAGTGCAGAAAATACCAATTTACGAACAATTCCTCACATGCGTGAATTATTTAATTGTTTTACTGGACTTTCAGACCATACTGGTGGTATAGGTGCTGCTGTTGCTTCTGTTGCTTTAGGTGCACGAGTAATTGAAAAGCATTTTACATTGAGTCGTAATGATGGAGGTGTTGATTCAGCCTTTTCTATAGAACCCCGTGAGCTTAATGCCTTAGTAATTGAGAGTGAAAGAGCATGGAAAGCTTTAGGTAATGTTAAGTATGATATTTTGAATGATGAAAACGCTAGTCTAAGATTTAAACGATCTATTTATGTTGTTAATGATATTCAAGTAGGAGATACATTCACTGAAGATAATATTCGAATAATTAGGCCTGGAGATGGACTGGAACCAAAATACTTTGAATCAATAATTGGAAAAGTTTCTAAAAAACAACTAAAACGAGGAATTCCCATAACTTGGGATGTTTTTTAGATATGAGATACATTTTACTCACTGAGAAAACTTGGCATAAGCCACTTTTAGCTACATTGTCTAGCCGTGATAATGAAGAATGGAAACTTGTAGATAATAAGGATGAATTTACGCTTGAAAAATTGCAAGACTTTCAACCTGAATTAATTTTTATTCCGCATTGGTCATACATAATACCTAAAAAGATTTGGGGTATTTTTCCATGCGTGGTTTTTCATATGACGGATTTGCCTTATGGTAGAGGCGGAAGTCCGCTTCAAAATTTGATATTATCAGGTAAAACAGAAACAAAAATTTCAGCATTAAAAGTTGACAATGGAATTGACACTGGTGATATTTACCTAAAAAAGGATTTATCACTTATGGGTACTGCTAAGGAGATATTTGAGAGAGCAGCGCCAATAATTCTAGAAATGATTGAAGAAATTATTGATAAAAATTTAAAACCTATCAAGCAAGAGGGGACTCCAGTGCACTTTAAGCGAAGAAAACCTCAGGATAGTTCTATAGAAAATGTAGAAGATATTAAACTTATTTATGATTATATAAGGATGTTAGATTGTGAAGGCTACCCAAATGCTTTTATGGAAAATGATATTTTCAAGTTTGAGTTTAAGAATGCTCAATTAATTAATAATGAAATAATTGCAAATGTTAGAATCTTTAAGAAATAAAAGAATTATGGTTGTTGTAGCTCATCCTGATGATGAGATTTTGGGCTTAGGTGCTACAATGTATAGACTAGTAAATGATTTTGAATGTGTTACACACGTTGTTATCTTAGGTGAAGGAATTACTTCACGTTCTGATACACGTAACATAATTAAATGGGAAAAACAGCTTTTAATTCACAAAGCTAACATTGAGTCTGCTAAACAAAAGATTGGCTACAATACCGTGACTGCTTATAATTTCCCTGATAATCGATTTGATAGCGTGCCATTGTTAGATATTATCAAGGCTATTGAAAAAGAAAAAGAATTATTTTCACCAGATGTAATTTTTACCCATCATGGTGGTGATGTAAATATTGATCATCAAAGAACTTTTGAAGCTGTGGTTACATGTAATAGACCATTGAATACTGAAAAAGTTAATACTTTAATTACCTTTGAAACAATGTCCGGCACTGAGTGGCGAGCTTCTTCTGACCCTAGACACTTCATTCCAAATTTGATAGTTGAAATAAATGAGCATGGTTTAAAAGCAAAGATTGATGCAATGGAGTGTTATGAATTTGAAAAACGACAATATCCACATCCTAGATCTCCAGAGGCTCTAAAAATCAGAGCACAAATGTGGGGCGTTGCAAATGGGGTGCAATTAGCAGAAGCGTTTCAAGTAGTTAGAAAAATAGAGAAGATATGAGAATAGGGAATTTTAATTTCAATCAAGGAAATGTTTTTATTATTGCTGAATTATCTGCTAACCACAACGGTAGTTTAGAAACAGCTTCAGAAACCATTAGAGCAGCAAAACGTGCCGGTGCGTATTGTATTAAATTGCAGACGTACACTGCGGATACTATGACTATTGATTGCGATAAAGATGACTTTGTAATTAAAGGAACAATTTGGGAAGGTCAAAATCTTTATAAATTATATCAAGAAGCCTACACTCCATGGGAATGGCATCAAGCGTTATTTGAAGAAGCAGAAAAACAAGGGTTGATTTGTTTTTCATCGCCTTTTGATAAAACCGCTGTTGATTTTCTTGAAAACCTAAAGTGCCAGCTTATAAAATAGCTTCTTTTGAAATTACGGATATTCCTCTCATTGAATATGTAGCCTCCAAAGGTAAACCTGTTATATTATCTACGGGTATAGCTACCATAGAAGACATAGAGTGGGCTTTAGATGCGTGCAGAAGAATGGGGAATAACGATATAGCCTTGTTGAAGTGTACTTCAAGTTATCCTGCACCCATAGAGGAAGCCAACATGGTTATGGTAAAGGATTTTGCAGAGCGTTTTGGGGTTATTAGTGGACTGTCAGACCATACCATGGGAGCAACCGTACCTATAGTGGCCACTTGTTTTGGGGCAAAAATCATTGAAAAACATTTTATTTTGGACCGTTCTATAGGTGGTCCAGACGCTTTATTCTCGATGAATGAACAGGAGTTTACCGAAATGGTAAAAGCTGTTCGCGAAGCAGAAAAAGCTATTGGAGTGGTTGATTATAATCTAACTGAAAAACAAGCCAAAGGTAAAGATTTTGCGCGGTCGCTTTATGTAGTGAAAGACATTAAAGTGGGAGAAATCATTACTGAAGAACATGTGAGAAGTATAAGGCCCGGGTTTGGGATACATCCGAAGGAATTAAAGAATTGGTTAGGAAAGCCTTCGCCAAAAGTTTTTGAGAGGGGGGATAGGTTTTTAAATTAACTTAAACAATCGTAATTCACGCAAGCTATGAATTTGTATATACCAAATTATAACGAGTACACTGAAGAGGAGAAGTTTCGAATTAAAACGACAGCTCTGATGTGGCCTTTAAAAATTGGGGCTCTAAGAAAAGGATATTGGGTTTGCATATTTTCAACTTGAAAAGATTTTTACACACCACGGTGGCGATGTAAATATTGACCACCAACGCACGTTTGAAGCCATAATTACTGCTTGTAGACCTATGGCACATGAGCAGGTAAAAACCATAATTACATTTCAAGCCCAAAGATGGGGTGTAGCGATATGTTACGAATATCCGGAGGCTTTTTGTTTGGTTAGGATTATATCTTAAAAATGGAAGTGATTAATTTAATTGAATCTAATTTAAATAAGTTAAAACATGTAATGTTTTTTCATTCTCATTCTTTATGGCCAAGCCATTTTGAGACTGAGCTGGAGCTTATAGAATTGTTAAAAAAGCAAGGTGTAAAAGTATCCGCATTCACATGTAACGGCGCTTTGATTGGATGTGATATTAATCCTGAAAATGATCTAAATATATGTAGCAGATGTATAAACACTCGTAAAAAAGGCCACCGCCTCATATCTAGTCTAAACGAAATAAATATAAAAATTAATAATAAGAAACTATTTTCGCCCTTATTTGAAATAAATAGTATAGATGAATTGAAAAATCAAAAATACAAAAATTTTGAAGTTGGTTATGCTGTATTGTCATCAATAGTATCAAGTGAACGTAATCCATATATTACATATCATGATTATAAAACACAATTTGATGATCTTATACGGAGATCTATTAATGCGTATGAATATTTCATATCTAAACTAGAACTAGATAAGCCGGATGCGGTAATTGTATTTAACGGTAGATTTGCCTACACGAGAGCCTTGGTTAGAGCATGCGAAGCACTTGATATAAAATATTTTACACACGAAAGGGGTGCAAATAAAAACAAATACATGTTGTTTGAAAATTCACTCCCGCATGATATTTCGTATTTTAATAAATTGCTACAGATGAGTTGGGATAATAGCAATGTAAGCGAAAACGATAAAATTTCTATTGGTAATCAATTTTATATTGATAGGGCAAATGGTAAACAACAGAGTTGGTTTTCATTTACGGAGAAGCAAAATAGGGGGAGACTTCCTGAAAATTGGGATGGAAATAAACACAATATTGTAATTTACCTTTCTTCGGAAGACGAGTTTATTGCTATTGGTGATCTATGGGGCAAAACGCTATTTAAAAATCAAATAGAAGGATTAAAAAATATATTCAATTATTCGTTTAATTCTAAAATTATTAAATTCTACATCCGAATTCATCCAAATTCAAAAACGCTTAAGCAGTTTATAAAGGAAATACGAGAATTCGAAAGCGAACAAATAAGTATAATTGATCCCGATTCAACAATATGTTCATATACGCTGCTAAATAAATGTGATAAAATAATTTCATTTGGTTCAACAATGGGCATTGAAGCCACATACTGGGGTAAAGCTTCAGTTAATTTGGGCAATAGCTTTTATAAAGGTTTAGATGTTACTTATAATCCAGATAGTATTCAAGAAGCGGTTTTGTTAATTAATAACTTTAAATTATTACCTTTAGCTAATCTTAACACCATAAAATATGGCTATCATTTGTCAACCTTCGGGTATGATTTTAAATTATATCAACCCGAATGCTTAATGAAAGGAACCTTTAATGGGGTTGATTTAGCCACCGTAAATGGAGATTTAGACAGGTTATTATCAAATCAGATTAAGCTACCATATTTAGTAAATAGGATATTAATGGTAATAGAAATTAGCTTAA
>Ga0169931_10012306_pt1 | contig 11891 bp, 10 predicted proteins | sample Kivu_15m_20L_FD_129675 | JGI IMG/M metagenome (GOLD analysis project Ga0169931, IMG submission 129675) | Freshwater microbial communities from Lake Kivu, Western Province, Rwanda to study Microbial Dark Matter (Phase II) - Kivu_15m_20L... | ecosystem: Environmental > Aquatic > Freshwater > Lake...
TCACTGGCGGGCGAACGCGTTCGTGAACCCGGACCCGATCGGGGAATGCTGTTTCAGGACTACGCGCTGTTTCCCTGGCTCTCGGTGCTCGGTAATGTCGCGTGGGCGCTTGAATCACGCGGCCATGCCAAGGCGAAGCGCCTGGAACTCGCGAACCATTATCTCGAGCGTGTCGGCCTGTCGGCGTTTCGTAATGCGTATCCGGCTGAGCTCTCCGGGGGCATGCAGCAACGCGTAGCGCTTGCGCGTACGCTTGCGCTTGAGCCGCGCATGCTGCTGATGGATGAACCGTTCGGTGCGCTCGATGCGCAGACGCGCGAGCTGATGCAGGAAGAGCTGACCGCCATCTGGCAGCGTGACCGACGCACTGTGCTGTTCGTGACGCACGACATCGATGAAGCGGTGTATCTGAGCGACAGAGTCGTTGTGTTTACCGCGCGGCCAGGCCGTCTGAAGGCTGATCTCCCCATTCATCTGCCCCGGCCGCGTGAGCCTGAGCTGCGTAAATCAGCCGCGTACGCAGAGCATAGAAACCAGATCTGGGATCTGCTTCGTGACGAGGTCCTGGCAGCCAGGAAGCTTGCGTGAGCGTGCGCGCAAGTAATCATCTTCGCTGGCTGGGGGGCGTGCTGCCTGTCGCACTGCTGCTTGCCTTGCAGTGGGGCTCGATGCGTGAGGATGCGCCGCGTTATGCGGTTGCACCCTTGCAGATTGCGATCACGCTGTGGGAACTCGCCGCATCGGGCGAACTTTGGCGCGATGCGCTGGCAAGCCTCAGGCGCTCTATGGGTGGATTTGCGATCGGTGCCGCACTGGGCGTCGGACTGGGCCTCGTGTGCAGCGTGATGCGACCGCTACGCAATTTTTTTGATCCGCTGGTGTCGCTTGCCTATCCCGTGCCTAAGGTGGCGCTGCTGCCGGTGTTCATCACCTGGCTGGGGTTTGGTGATGCATCGAAAGTGGCCATGATCGCGCTGGCTGTGTTCTTTCCCACGTTCATCAATTCGCTGTACGGCGCGCGAAGCGTCAACGAGCGCTGGGTGTGGACCGCGCGTAACCTGGGCGCCAGTCGGCTGCAGATTTTCTTTCGCGTGGTGGTTCCCGCCAGCCTGCCGCAGGTCTTTAATGGACTGCGTTCAGGGCTCGCACTGTCATTTGTCGTGTTGTTTGCAGCCGAGATGGTGGGATCAAAAAATGGCCTCGGAAACCTGGTGATGAAGGCCGAGGAGAGCATGCGATTTGACCTGATGTACGCGGCCATCGTCGGAATTGGTCTGATTGGTTTCGGATTCGACCGCGCCTTACTCGCGCTTCGCCGCCGAATCTTGGCGCGTCGCTTTCCGGGCGAGGCGGCGCATGGCTGAACTTCCAAAGACACGAGGCGTCGCTGCGGAGCGCCTTCAGCGCGTGATACCTGTGCTGGTGGTGCTGATTGCGTGGGAACTGCTGTCGCGGTCGGGTTGGGTGTCCGCACGGCTGATGCCTTCGCTGGTACTGATTGCGCAGGCGCTGTGGGCAGATCTTCTCTCCGGACTCCTGGCCTTTCACGCGGCGGCGTCGTTGTCGCGCGCACTGAGCGGCTTTGCCCTGGCGGTGCTGGTGGGCGTACCGCTTGGCGTGCTCATGGCAAGAGTGCGATGGTTTGACGCGATGTTCGAACCCATTTTCTCGTTTGGCTATCCGGTGCCCAAGATTGCGCTGTATCCGCTGTTTGTTTTCGCGTTGGGCTTTGGCTCGCCTTCCAAGGTGGCGCTCATTTTTCTCGAGTGTCTGTTTCCGATTGTTCTCAACACCTGTTTTGGTGTGCGATCGGTTCAGAAGAAATACCTGTGGAGTGCTGCGAATATGGGTGCGGGTGCGTGGCGCACCTTCTTTCAGGTGTTGTTGCCCGCCGCAGCACCCGTGGTCTTTTCAGGCATTCGGGTGGCACTGCCGCTTGCGATGGTCGTGGTGGTGATCACCGAAATGATCGGCGACAGCCGAGGGCTTGGCTACTTCATTTCCTACTCGTCGGCCTCGTTCAAGTACCCGAGCGCCTATGCTGGGGTGGCGGTTGTCGCCGTGATGGGATTCACGCTCGACCGGGCGCTGGTTGCATTGCGCGCAAAACTCATTTTCTGGGAGCGGGCGCCAAGGCTCGCGCAATAACCCACACCGACCGGAGATGATGCCTATGGATCAGTCACTGCAGGATGCGTTGAATCGCCTTGCACGCGGTTGCCGAATCCTTGAAATGGAGGGGCACGGCGACATGACCCTGGGGCATTTGTCGCTTCGCGATCCACACGGCAGGGGGTTCTGGCTCAAGCGCAACGCAAGAGGGCTTGGGGAAATTCTGTCGTATCGAGATTTCGTGCTGGTGGATGAGCGGGGGCGGCAGCTTGAGGGCGAGGGCGGTCGTCATTCTGAGTGGCCGATTCATTGGGCGATCCTGAATCTTCGGCCGGATGTTCAGGTGGTCGCCCATACGCACCCGCCCCATGGCAGCGTGCTCTCGGCCTTCACCGATTCGCTGGCGCCCTATACGCTGGATGCTGACTATTTCCAGGCGCTGCCCTGCCATCGCGACGACAGCGCGCTCATTCGCACGCCCGAGCAGGGGTTGGCGCTTGCGCGCGCGCTGGGTGCGCATTTCGCTGTGCTGATGGCCAACCACGGCGTGACCTTCTGCGGCACCAGTATTGAGCATGCGGTGTGCATCGGGTTATTTCTTGAGCGGGCGGCACGGCAGCACACGATCGGGGCTTCAAGGTCGAACCCGCCTGTGTTTCCGGATGCCGCGGGTAGGGCGCGCCGTCATGGCGAGATCATGTCGCCGGTTCACATCACCCATTGTTGGGATTACTTCAATCGAAAACTGGAGGCGCTCGCAGCACGCCAGGGCGACCCTCGCATCTTTGCCTGAGACCCCAAATGGATCTAACGCCGTTTCTGAAAGCGTTTTCCGACGATGACCTGCAAACCATGGCGCTTGCGGGTTATGGCGCACCGATGGGCCTGGGGGAACGGCCAGCGTTGATGGTGGTCGACGCCACCTGGGCGTTCTGCGGTGATCGTCGCGAACCGCTTCACCAGGCGATCCAGCGCTGGCCCAATGCCTGCGGTCCCGCAGCGTGGGATGCGATTGCGCATATCTCAAGGTTGCTCCAGGCGTTTCGGGCTCAGGGGCGGCCTGTGATTTACACGCGAGGATCGTGGCGCGCCGATCGCTGGGATCTGGGTTCCTGGCGCTGGAAGCATGTGCCATCGCGGCCAGGCGCACAGCCCGCAACCGATCGCGATCCCGATGAGATCGTGACCCCGCTTCGCGCTGAGCCGAGTGATCTGATCATCGGCAAGCAGAAGCCGTCGGCATTTTTCGGCACCCCGTTGCAGTCCCATCTGACGCTACTGGGCTGCGACAGTCTGGTGATAACCGGTGGCACGACTTCCGGGTGTGTTCGTGCCACGGTGGTGGATGCATTCAGCGCGAACTACCGCGTGGCCGTCATTGCAGATGCCTGCTTTGACCGGAATCAGACAAGCCACGCGGTCAGTATGGTGGACATGAGCGCGAAGTACGCAGACATCCTGAGCACTGACGAGATCCTGGCAGCGCTTGGCTAATCCTGGCCCGGGCCTTGAATAAGGCAGGCTCGACGAAAGTCTTTGAGCAGCGGAAATTCCATCCCTGACCGGACGTGCCAGGCGCTCGACTGCTTAGGCAGTCATAATCGGGTTGATCATGTCCCCGCTCCCGCCATCTGATCCGTCCACGTCAGGCCCTGGTCGCCGTCGTTTCACTGCGCCCGCTGACCCCGCGTTGATCGATTCACGTTATGCGGCGTGGCGGCTCGCGGCGGCCCTGGCGGCCTCGACGCTGGGCAATGCGCCAATGTATGTGCTGGCGGTGGTGCTTCCCGAGATTCAGCGCGATTTCGACGTGGGTCGCGGAGAGGCTGCTCTCGCCTATACCTTCATGATGATCGGCCTAGGCGCCGGCGGATTCTTGTGCGGCCGATGGACCGACCGATGGGGAGTCGCCCGGGTCGTTGCGTTGGGCGGCCTGGGTACACTGGCCGGTTTTCTGCTGGCAGCTGCCGCGCCGGGCCTTGTCGTATTCGCCGTTGCGCACTGCCTGCTGCTTGGCTTTCTCGGAATCGGCAGCTCGTATGTGCCGCTGATTTCCGATACCGCGCTGTGGTGGCAGCGCCGTCGCGGCGTCGCGGTGGCAGTGGTTGCCTGCGGCAATTTCCTGGCCGGTACGATCTGGCCGCCGCTGGTGCAGGCTGGAATCGACGCCTTCGGGTGGCGAACCACCTTTACCGGCCTCGGCATCGTCTGCGGCGCAGGCATGTTGGCGCTCAGCCTGTGCCTGCGACAGAGGCCCCCTCTGACCATGGGTGCAGGCGCACCTGCCGGATCTTCTGCGATGTCCCCACAGCTCAATTCTGACCGTCCGTTTGGGCTCTCCGTGTTGTCGGCGCAGTGGCTGCTGTTCTTTGCAGCGGTCTGCTGCTGCGTGGCCATGGCGATGCCGCAGGTGCATATCGTGGCCTACTGCTCCGACCTGGGGTTTGGCGCTGCGCGCGGCGCAGAGATGCTGTCGCTGATGCTGGGCTTTGGCGTGGTCAGTCGACTGGCCTCCGGTTGGATATCGGACCAGATCGGGGGCCTTCGCACGCTACTGCTGGGGTCGGCCTTGCAGGCGGTCGCGCTGGTGCTCTTTTTGCCATTCGATAGTCTCGGCTCCCTGTACGTGATCTCGGCGATGTTCGGGCTGTTTCAGGGCGGTATTTTTCCTGCGTACGCGATCATCGTCCGCGAATATTTTCCTCCCGAGCAGGCAGGCGCCCGAACCGGTGCCGTTCTGCTGGGCGGTCAGGTGGGTATGGCGCTCGGCGGTTGGCTGTCGGGCGAGGTGTTTGACCTCACAGGGTCGTATGACGCAGCGTTTCTGAACGGCATCGGCTGGAATCTGGTGAACCTCGCCATCATGGTGTGGCTGCTTTGGCGGATCCGGCCTGGTCGTCACGGGCAGTGGGCTTCTCAGGCCGCCGGGCGTGGAGCGGTTGCATGAAGCGTTTCAACGACCGACGAACCTTGGTTAGCGCCGCGCTAGCAGGCACGGCGCTCGCGGTGTCAGCGTCGCGCGCCTATGCGCAGGCGCAGGCCTGGCCGGCGCGTCCGATCCGTCTGGTGGTGCCATTTGCCACCGGGGGCGGGTCTGACTTCATTGGTCGCTTCATGGCGCAGCGTCTGGGGCAGTCGCTTGGTCAGCCGGTGGTGGTTGAGAATCGTCCCGGCGCTGGCAGCACGCTGGGTATCGAGATGGTGGTGAAGTCGCCACCCGACGGTTATACGTTCGGACTGATCGCATCCAGCTACACCGTGACGCCCAGCCTGTACCGTCTTCGATTTGACCCGGTCACCGACATCACGCCGGTGCTGCAGTTCTCGCAGGGTCCGATGGTGGTAGTGGTTCCGAAGTCACTCCCCGTCAACTCATTTACCGATCTGATTGCATTGGCTCGCGCGCGCCCGGGCGAGCTTAACTACGCATCAGCCGGTCAGGGAAGCATCACCCATCTGGCCTGCGCCCACTTCGCCGAATTGGCGGGGCTGCGCATGACGCATGTGCCCTATAAGGGCACGGGCCCCGCGCTGACCGACACCATGTCTGGCCAGACTCAACTGTTCTTCAGCAGCACGGCCACTGCGCTGCCGCATGTGCAGTCGGGGGCGCTGCGCGCGCTGGCAATCACCACGCGGGAGCGGCTTGCCGCGCTTGCTTCGATTCCCACCATCGCAGAGTCGGGCGTGCCCGCGTATGACGTGCCGCTCTGGCACGGCATGATCGGTCCGGCCGGCGTTCCGGAGGCGGTGGTGGCCCGGCTGGTGGCCGAAAGCCGGCGCACGCTGTCGCTTAGAGAAACCGCTGATCAGCTCGCTCAAGATGGTGTCGCGCCCGCACCCGACAGTACGCCCGATGCCTTTCGTGAACGTATTCGCAACGAGGTCGCCCAGTGGCGCGGGGTGATCGCGCGCGCCGGTATCAAGCTCGAATGACCAACCGTTGGCCAGCGCCAGGCAAGTGGCGATCGTGGTAACGCAGCCTGTTCAGCTGGCTGCAGCGATCGTCTTCTGCAACACCTTTGCGCTTGGTGCGTTTCCGGTGCTGTTGCCGGACATCGCGCGTCAGACAGGCTTTGATGATGTCGCGTTGGGTGTGCTGGCGGGTGCGTTTGGCTTTGCCCGCCTGCTGTTTGACCTGCCCGCCGGATTACTGCTTGCCAGGCACCTTCGCAGCGGCATCCTCCTGGGCGCCTGCGTACTCACAATCGGCAACCTGCTGCTGTTTGCTGGCGATTCGCTCTGGCTGCTGGTGCTGGGGCGCGGTCTTTATGGAGCAGGGCACGCGACGCTATTGCTCAGCGTGCTGCTTACCGTGGCCCGCTTTGCCGCCACGAGCGGGCATGCGTTTTCGCTTAATGTCGTTGAATTCAGCGGCATGCTGGGCATGCTTCTGGGCATGGTGATCGTTGCGCTGCTGCCAGCCGAATGGCCTTGGCAGACCACGCTGATGCTCGCGTCGTGTCCGCAGCTGGCTGGCCTGCTATTTCTACCGGGCTTGCTGCGGGAAGTTCAGTCCGGCGCAACGCTTGAACCCGCTGGGACCAGTGCCGGCGCCATCGCTCCGGTCAAGTGGACAGAACTGATTTGCCTGAATCGATTGACCTGCCTCGCATGGGGCAGTGGCTTCGTGCTCGCGGTAGCCTGGGCGGCAGTGGGACAGTTCATTTTGCCGCTTCGCGCCGCCCGCGAGTTCGAACTGTCTCGCCTGGGCGTGGCCATGATGCTGGCGCTACCGCAGGTGGTTGATCTGTGCGTTCTGCTGCCGCTTGGACGACTGGCTGACCGGGTTTCGCGAACACGGTTGCTTGGCATCATTCTGCTCGTGCTCTCGATCGGGATCGCAGCCATGGCGTTTGGCAGTTTTCCCTGGGCGGTGTTCGGGTGCGCCCTGTTCGGACTTGGTCTTGCTGCCTGGATGCTCCCAATCAGCCTGTTGGGGCGACCGTCATCGCCGCATGCGGCGGCGCTGCGGGTATCGCTGCACCGGACCTTTGTCGATGCCGGCGTGTTTTTCGGCCCGCTTGCCGCGGGGCTGCTGGCTGACAGCGGCCTACTCTGGATTGCCGGCGCAGCGTCAACGATTGCGCTGATCGCCATCGGATTGGCGCTGCTCCAGTACGCGCGAAGTTCAAATCCTCGTTAGGGTCCAGGGGCAAGGCAAGACCATCGGTGTATCTTCACCGACTGGCAATCGCGGCTCCGAATGCCGGTCAGTTCTCGATGGAGTGTGTGTGATGTCCGATTTGCAACGCGATGCTGCACTGGAGCAGGCATCCGTCCCCACCCTGCTGATGTGCCTGGCGCAAATTACTCGCGACCCGCGTTGGCTTGATGATCCGTTTCGGCCCAAGCGCGACATCAGCATTTTTGCCGAGCGCAGCGGCGGCTTATCCGACGCGGCGCAGCAGACGATTCGTGCCGCCATGGCCAACGTGCTTGACGAACTGGCCGACGGACGTCGCACCCTGCCACCCACGCCCACCGCGGATGAGCTCGCGCAGATGATGAGTGTCTGCGTGGGCGAGAACGTGCCGCGTGAGTACACGGGCATGGCGATGGAGGAAATGGGTTTTGCAAGCCGCGATGTGCACTGGACCAGGCCGCCAGCACCGGAGCGCGTCAGCCGCTTCAGAGTTCTGGTGATTGGCTGTGGTTTTTCTGGCCTGTGCATGGCCGGGCGACTTCGCGAACTGGGTATTGCATTTGATATCGTCGATAAAAATACCGATATCGGCGGTACCTGGTTCGAAAACGATTACCCCGAAGCAGGGGTCGACACACCGAATCATTTCTATTCGTATTCTTTTGCGCCGAATCCGGGCTGGAGCAGCAATTACTCCAAGCGCGATGAAGTAGTGGCCTACCAGCGCCAGGTTGCCCGCCAGCTCGGGGTACTCGATCAGATCGAGTTCGGGGTGCAGGTCGACGAACTGCGCTGGAATGACGTTGACGCTTACTGGGACGTGAAACTGCGCGGTGCGAGCGGATCGCCCTCGCAGCGCCGCTATCAGGCGGTGATCTCCGCCACGGGGCAGCTCAACCAGCCCAAGACCGCATCGATTCAGGGAATCGATCGCTTCGCCGGCCCCCTGTGGCACTCGGCGCGCTGGCGTCATGATGTACCGCTTGAAGGCAAGCGGGTTGCAGTCATTGGAACCGGCGCAAGCGCGATGCAATTTCTTCGCAGCGTTGCTGCGCGCGCCGGCAAAGTCACCATTTTTCAGCGCTCGCCGCAATGGGCGCGACCGCCCCAGGATTACCACGGAACGGTAAGCACCGGCGAACGCTGGTTGCTCGAGAATGTTCCGTACTACTACGCGTGGTACCGGTTCGGCCTTACCTGGCGGTTTGGTGACGGCCTATTGCCCACCGTGCGCCGAGACCCGGTGTGGCCTCATCCTGAGCGGGCAATGAACTATCGCAACGACAGACAGCGCGAGCAGATGACACAGTATCTTCTCGAGCAGCTCGAGGGTCGCCCCGACCTCGTTGCCAAATGCCTGCCCGACTACCCGCCGTATGGAAAGCGAATCCTGATCGACAATGGCTGGTACCAGGCGCTCAAGCGTCCGAATGTTGAGCTCGTCACCGAGCCGGTCGATCACATCGAGTCTGACGCAGTGGTTGCCGCCGACGGTTCACGGCATCCGGTGGATGCGGTGATTCTGGCAACCGGTTTCGAAGCCGCCAGGATGTTGGGTTCGATGACGGTGGTTGGTCGATCGGGCAAGCCGCTCGCAGACGCGTGGGCCGATGATGATCCAAGAGCGTATCTGGGCATTGCCGTGCCCGATTACCCGAATCTTTTCATTACATATGGCCCCAACACCGGGCTTGCTCACGGGGGCAGCCTGATCTTCGTCATTGAATGCCAGGTTCGTTACATCACGACCTTGCTGCGTGACATGATCGAGCACGATATCGCTGGGCTCGAGGTGCATCGCGACGACCATGACCGTTTCATTGATCGGGTAGACGCCGAGCATGCCGAGCTGGTCTGGACGCACCCTGGCATGAACAACTGGTACCGGAACCGCGCTGGGCGGGTGTTCGGACCCATGCCGTTCCGGCTGGTGGATTACTGGAGCATGACCCGCGAACCTGACCTCGCGCACTACGAGGCCAGGCCGCGACGCGAAACCGTTACTTGATATTGGCGTAGTACATCTTTGGCGCGTCGTTCGAGTTGTGCACGATCGTCACGCTTTTCTTCATGGCCCAGGGGCGCATCTGGTGATGCAGCGGGATCAGCAGCGCCTGGTCGCGGGTGATGGTGAGGGCCTCGCGGATCATGGCGTCGCGCTTGGCCTTGTCAGTTTCAACGCCCATTGCGTCGACCAATTCGTCGACCCGCGGATGGCTCACGCCCGAGAAGTTGAAGTTGCCGTCCGCGCCTTTGGTGCGGGTGCGGATCAGCGATTGAAGCGTGTACTGCGCGTCATAGGTGGCCACGCCCCAGCCAAGCAGATAGGCGCTTGAATCCCAGTTCTGGAACTTCTGGGCGAACGGGCCGAACGGCATTGCATTGAGCCTGGCCTTGACGCCAAGCTTGGCCCACATGCCCACGACCGCCTGACACACCTCTTCATCGTTGACATAGCGGTTGTTCGGGCAGTCGAGCGTGAACTCAATGCCATTGGGATGCCCCGCCTCGGCGAGAAGTTTTTTCGCGCCGTCGATGTTTGCGGGCGACACCCGATCGAGTTCCGCAGAGTGGCCATTGACACCGGGCGCGACCATGATCGCGGCGGGAATGGACAGGTTGCGCATGATGGTGCGTTGAATGGCCTGGCGATCAATGGCCATGCTGAGCGCCTGTCGAACCCGTGCATCCTTGAAGGGGTTCGAGCCCTTCTGGCCATGCTTGAGTTCGTCGCTGCGGGTATCAAGCGCGATGAAGATCGTTCTAACCTCGGGACCGTCAAGAACGAACAGGCTCTGGTTGGAACGAAGCTTGGCCACGTCCTGGGTGGGAAGATCGGTGACAAGGTCGACATCGCCTGCGAGCAACGCGGCGATTCGCGTGGCGTCGGCTCGGATGGGTGTGTACAGGATATCGGTGGCGTTACCTTCAAGCTTGTCCCACCAGGCGGGGTTGGCGCTCATGACCACCCGCTGATCAGGGCGCCATTCCTTGATGACATAGGCCCCCGTGCCGTTGGTGTTTCGAGAGGCGAACGTCTCTTCTTTGGCTTTGAAGTCCTGAATGCGATCAGACTTGTTCTTGATTGACCAGTCGCGGCTCATCACATAAAACGTGGTGAGATTGTTCAAGAGCGTGGGTACCGGCTTTTCAAGGATCACGTCGACCGTGTGCGTATCGACCTTACGAATTTCCTTGATGCCGGCCACGTAAATCTGCATCGTGCCCTGCGGCTGACGGATGCGGTCAAATGAAAAAATCACATCGTCGGCAGTGAAGTCGGTGCCGTCATGGAATTTGATGCCCTTGCGCAGATTGAAACGCCAGCTGGTGGGCGAGGTGGCCTGCCAGCTGGTGGCAAGCGCAGGTTCGATCTGGTATTTCTTGTCGTAGCGAACCAGCCCCTCATAGGCATGCCCCACGATGTTGTTGGTGGTGGCATGGTTTTGAGAGTGGGGGTCAAGCGTGAGGATGTCGTTTTGCGCAGCCCACCGCAGTTGCGCAGCGCCCGCCGACATGGCGGCGGTGGTGAGCGCAAGCCCGAAGGCCAGCAGGCGGGCTCGGGCGATAAAGCGTATTGTTTTCAAGATTGTCTCCTCAGAAATAAACCCGCAAGGTAACACCACTTGCGGAGAAAGCGAACCTGTCGCGGCGCGCTGAATGGGCTTCAGACAACCGCTATTGACGGGCGGGGCGGGCCCGCGCGCTACTGCCGTTTTTTTTCGAGTGTGGCAGCACGCCAACCGGCCTGCCTGCAGGTGTGGACGGTTGTTTTTCCCCCGCCGGGGCCAGGGTTGAGGCGACGCGCTGCAGCAGCTTTTCGCCGCGAGGCGAGAGGCCAACGATTTTTGTGCGGCGATCACCCGGGCCCGGTTCTGCGATGAGCATGCCGTCGGCGACCAGTTGGTTAAAGTGCATCCGGACCGCACGGTCGCTGTGCCGCAACTGAGCAAACAGTTGCTTGACAGTCAAGTGCGGCCGGTTCGAGAGATGCACACAGCCCGCCGCCAGAAGAAGGTCGATCGGGATGAGACTGCTGGCTGGTGACAACGCGTCGACCAGAAGATTCCGGACGCGGATCACAGCGCGGATTGCCGAGTAAGCCTTGTCTGTTTCCATGCAACGTAAACCAGGAGAAACAAATCGAGGTTATCGATAATCTCCTCGGTGCTCTACAGGAATCAAGTGCAATTTCTGCCTCGATATGCGGAAGACGGTTCAAAATATCGACACTTTCGGCGGAAATAGATGTTCCGGCGACCGACAAAAGGGTCAGAGATCGATGCTTGGCCGCGCGACAAATCCAAACGTATTTTCAGGATCCGCGCAGGGTTCGAGCGCCCACCGCCGGCCTCCAAGCACCAGGGCTGGCGGCTCCTCGCTCGGCATGTCGTCGAACTCGAGCAGCGCCGCATCAAGGTCATGAACGACGCCGCATCCCAGGGTGGAGCCCAGCAATATTTCGCCTGATGGGCCTAGTGCCGCCCGTTGAATCGATTCAAACCTCAACCCAGTGTGGGTAATCAACTGAGCCTGCGCGCCGCTGCCCAGAACGCGCAGCACCCAGGGCGCGCGATCAAGCGTGAGATAGACCCGCTGCGGGCCGTTCTGCCAGAACCACCGGCCGCGATCA
>Ga0169931_10012307_pt1 | contig 11891 bp, 5 predicted proteins | sample Kivu_15m_20L_FD_129675 | JGI IMG/M metagenome (GOLD analysis project Ga0169931, IMG submission 129675) | Freshwater microbial communities from Lake Kivu, Western Province, Rwanda to study Microbial Dark Matter (Phase II) - Kivu_15m_20L... | ecosystem: Environmental > Aquatic > Freshwater > Lake ...
ACACTATTAAATAAAATGATTTCCAAACACTAACAGCCAATCCAACACATCATCAACACTTCCTACCGTCCCAGTCGTGGCCGAATTCGCACGTAAATCGACTAAATGCTCGCAGACGATTTCCAAGTCCTTAACAGTGATCCGCATACACACCCTTAATTGCTGAAAACCAAACATAATAATCCCAAAATCATGCGATATGTTGATGAAGTTTACAAGGATTATAGTCTTAGTGATCCCCTCCCTTTGTTGACATAATTAAGACGTAGTCAGGACAAGGGATGGTCCGAAAAAGAGAGATCAATTAAAGGCCTAAAAATATTTTCTAAGAATGCTAACACTAATAAGGCTACATACAGTAACAGCATATAGCCTAGAGTACTTTTCAAGACTTAGCCTGACTAGCAGCAACATATTGGCTTTATGGAAGAAATTAACCATCAGAACGGGAGTGTGGAGAGGGCGGATAAAGCCTACAGGGTCAGTGATGATTACTTACAACAACGAAATATACAAATTCAATCGCGAATAAAAAAAGAAACTGTAGAGGTTAATAATTCGCTGTAAAAATCAATAAAAAATTCATTGTAAAAATCTGTAAAGAATTCGTTATAGAAATCATTAAGGAAAAAAAAGATATTGATCGTGACTCCAAAGAACAATAGAACTCCAAAAAAGAGAAAAATATACGACTAATAGTAGCATAGTTTCAACTCTCCTACTGCCAAAAAACAAAATCAATATACGACTAAATATCGATAAATATAAAGCACCCATAGCCAAATACCGCACGATTAGATAGCTATCACTGCAAATAGACAAATTAGACATATAGATCATTCCAGTGAAGAATCCCCTGAGCAACGCAATCAATCTAATTCTTCAATTAAAAAAAGATAGTATGCCTTGCATCCGCATCTTGAGGCTTATCAGCTCAGAAAAGCATCAAGTCCTGTCATCAACATTAACAGAGTTGTCTAATATAGTCAAAGGATAGTAGTAAAGCATCCGTAGGTTGCAACTTCGCGCGTATTTTAAGTTCAGCCACCATCTTCGGGCTAGCCTTTTCAAGTAGTTCCACTTTTTTCTTTCCAAGAGACAACAAATAGAGTAGAACTTATACCTAGAACCGTACCAGCAGAGAATAGACAAGCACAAGGACTTTCTTAATTGATCCATGCATAACAATCTCTGCCGATCCAAGCACAGCATTCTTCATCAATTAAAGCATAAAAGTCTTCATCAATCCATGCACAATAATCTTTATCGATTCGCGAACAAAAATTCCAGCAGTAAAGAAGTAGACAAAGTTTTCCTCTATAAAGACACGCTCAATAGCCTGATCAACCTATACCATAGCCTTCTGTATAAGAATTAACACGGCCACCCTCTAAACCTCCCAAAGCTCCACAATCTTATTTACGTGTATAACTCAAAAAATCTAATGACCTGAAACATGCAAAATCCGATGATATTTTCAGCATGAAGCAATAATAGACGTAAAAGAAGCCTTCTTGGCTTAAATAAAAATCTTCTTCAGACCTTAGAAGCACTCCCATCATGCAGCTAGTAGCTATTCCTTAGACTCATCCTCTTCAAAAGCAATAAAAACAATAGCAACAAGCAGCCTATGATTATTTTATGAGCCAATAACCTCTGCCTACGATAGAAAGCCCCAGATTTACAAAAATAGATTCGAAGAAATAATAAAAACTACAAAAAAATTCATAATATGTAGCCTAGCGATATAGATACTGTATAGGCTGTGAGTAAGCTTTGCTGGAGGCAAACATTCACCACCACGAGCTTCATTGTTAGGATTTCAAGCGAGTTTTATCCATGCCTGCACCCTAAATCGTAACATATCTCCGTCACAAAATACACAAATACTAAGCCTTAGTGATGAATGCATCTAAATAGTTAATCGAGGATGATCCGACTGAGTTGAGTAAGCATTCCTATAGGATTTTGTAGCAAAGTAAGGCTATTGTATAGAATGGTGATATTACTTAGAAATATACGGAAGAATATGGTCGAGCGGTATAAATTGCCAAAAAATGGTGTCTCATGACTGAAGCAATCAACAAGATCAACTGGTTTCTCAAGATCCGCGAACGATTCAAGAAGGAGTTGCAGCTGTGATAATGATACGATTTTGAGATTAATCATTATGAAATCATGATAAATATTTGATATCAAGGACTAATAAGTCGTAGAGACGATTGTTTTGGTATAGGCTAAGCTGTTTTTGTGAAACCAATAACAAGGGATCTTTCTTAATTTTATGCATGATGCTACCGTGATGATGTGTTTGGTAATAATATACATGAAGAGCAGGCAGTCTATTTGAATTCCTAGTGACTCACTCATGCTATCTATGTTTATATAAGCTTCATTCTGTGTCTGCTTTCTCAATATTCAGTGTTAGGTAGTTGAATATATCAAAGCAGTAGCGTTTCAGAAGCCAAATCCTACCCAAAAGGATCTACAACATTTTTAATCACATGCAGGACCAGCTATGACCTCCCTCATGTCCTCCATAGGGTCTTAGCCAATAAATTTTAAAGTTGAGTCTAAATGAATTTAGAATAATGATTTTGGCTATCACTAACAATCTGAATCTAATGCAAAAATGATGAACCATTCGATACAGTCATCAGATACCATGTCAGTAAGATAAAAAAACACGTTTTATACTTAAAAAAGCTATAAATAAGCTTTACTGAGAGGTTTTCCGGTCAAATCCCATAGCTTATATAGTTAGCACATGATTGATATTGATTTTATAATAAATATCAAAGAAGGTTCAAATGAGTGGTTTTCCCTTTAAACAGCCATGTCTTGATAAAAAAACTCACTATTAGCTTCATTCTGACTTCGCCTTCACATCATGCGAAATGCAGGGTAACTTTTGAAATATTCAGGATGGCGTAAAACCATGTAAGATTCCATCATATTCCAAAAACTAAACGACTCCGTTCATCTTTTTGCGGTGTTCGATGGCCATGGTGGACCTGAGGTCGCCAACTACGTCGCTGAGATCTTGCCCAGCGAGTTCATGGCCGACGCCAACTTCAACAAAAAATGTTACAAGGCTGCCTTCAACTCTGTTTTTAAGAAGATTGACGAGCACCTATGCTCGGATAAGGGCTAGGAGGAGCTGAAGAGGATCAACAGGCAGCTTGAAGCAAAAAGATATGCCAATGATGAGAAGGTGAGCTACAACGCCGGATGTACTGCCCTGGTCTTGTTGATGACCAAAGAGAAATACTATCTTGGAAACATTGGAGATTCTCGGGCTGTTCTTTGCCGCAACAAAAAAGCTGTCGCCCTTTCCAACGATCATAAACCTGAAAATAAAACCTAAAAAGAGCGAATTTAAAAGGCTGGAGGTTATGTGAACAACAATCGGGTCAATGGAGTCCTCAGCCTCTCCCGATCATTCGGTGATTTCTAACTCAAACATTTTTCTGATCGGGCATATGCCGATCAGGCCGTGATCAGCGTGCCTTAAGTGATTGAAATTTAGAGGAGTAACTGTGATCAATTTATTCTGATGGCTTGTGATGGAGTTTGGGAGAAATACCAGAACGACAGCCAGCCTCTCATCGAGAAGATCTCTGAGATGTGCGATAAAAGGATGGACAAGAAGTTGCTCTTGGAAGGAGTGTTTAACGATCTGGTTGCTAAGAAGACTAATGAGAGTCTTGGTAGAGATAATATGAGTGGAATACTAATTGAACTATTTTGATTGTCTACTTTTGTAGCTGCATCAATACTTACTATCTATCTATATATACAGAATAACTATAAACTACATAACTAGATTAATACTATCAACTGTATCGAATCTGATGAAATGGATGATTCGTAATAATTCAAAAAAATCAAATGCAACAGCACCTATCCTCAAAACTATAAAACTACGCCGCATATCTCTACCTCACTCCAAAATAACGCAGAAAAAGAATCGACAAGGCTCAGCAAGACAAACAGCCCCGTGCTAATCCTCAAGGCAATCATAAGTTTCCTTAAACTAACTTCCTTCCTTTTCAAGTTGCCCAGGATAGTAACACTTTGAACCTGGTCACCTATCGATATCCTGCCAGGGAAGATGCCAGAGCTGTTCTGGTTATGTTTCATGGGCTTAACTCGCATATCGGACATGGAGCGCATCTCGCTTAGGCTTTCTCGCAAAATAACATCACTACCGTAGGGTTTGATCATCGAGGATTCGGACAGTCTCCAGGCACTCCTGGCAAGGTTACTAACCTGTAGGAACACCTTAGAGACTCTCTCAACTTCGTCAGCATGATCAAAGGACTTTACAAAGACCTACCGATTTTCATCCTAGGTCTATCTATGGGTGGAATGACCACTTATCATCTCAGTCTGAGATATCCTGAGCTATTCTAGGGCGCAATCATGATGGCTCCAGCTATTAAAAATTTAGTAGGCGGCTTCATGGTTGGGACTTCTAAGATATTGAGACAGATTTTACCCGAAAACATGTCTTTAACAAAACCTGTTTATGGTCAAGGAAGCAAGAATCCTCAAATAACTTAGGATGTTAAAGTTGATCCTTATGTTTTTAAGGAAAGATTCAAATTATCGACAGTAAATACTTTGCTTCATACCATGCAGATAACCCCATAGACTTTCAAGTACTACAAATGTCCTTTTATGATAGTGCAGGGTGGACTCGATAAGATGGTCAACCCAGAAGGAGCTTTTGATCTTTTCCAGCAATCCATCACGCCTCATGATGATAAGGAGATACTATTTTATGAGCATATGTGGCATGATATCTGGCATTAAGATTAGATCAACTAAATTATCGAGAAAGTATTAATATGGGTGAACGGAAGACTGAAAATTAGAGTTCAGAAGGGAAATCATAGAGAAGGACTTGGTCTTAAAGAACAGGAAAAGATTAAATAGGTTCTTGCCAAAAAAGAACATATTGAGGATCTAGACAATTAGGAGATCGAATGATATGCTTTATCATTTCTGATCCGAATTATTAAATTAACACATATCATGAGCTAAATCGAACACAAGACCAGAGACTACAAACGTGTAGGGAATGCTTCCAAAGAATAGCGCTACAAAAATGTGATGGAATAACTCGAGGAAAGACTGGACAAGAATGCCCATCCGCTTTCGACTACTTCTAACTTGCTATGCTTGTTGAAGCAATAGTTCAACTGGTGGTGGGTAGGCTACTACTGGCTTGTCCGTAACTAATAGCCTCAGTACTTGGCTCTAGGGCAATGCCAGGGACCAGCTGCTTGTGCTAAATTGTACAAAGGAAAGGGCGTTTGTGGGACTGTATGGGCTACCAAACAAACCATCATTTTAGAAGACGTCCACAAATTCGAAGGCCATATCGCATGCACTTCAGTAACTAAATCAGAAATGGTTATTCCTATCGAGTTTCAAGGCGAAGTAGTGGGAGTATTAGACATCGATGGAGCATAGTATGGGTAATTTGACACTGAGGATGAAAAATGGGTGAAGATTCTTTTGGGCAAAATTGAAGAGTTGGGCCATTTCGAGTGGTTTGCCAAAAATATTTGATAAGACTATCTTGATATCATAATTGATCTTTAGTAAAGTTATCTTAGTTTATATTATTTGACGTTTAATCTAGGAGGTATCTTAAAGAAACCTTCAGTTTTGCCTGGTATATTTCGAAAACATACCACCTGTTCTCTTAAAATTAAGAAACTCTTAAAGACTCCTATCATTTTAGACAATCAGATATTAGCTAGATGTATTTATGCGACTAAAAAATCAACCTAAATCCTCTTTTGATTGACGTAGATAAAATCGATTTGTCGTCTTTAATAACAAAAATAGACAAAACTTTAACATGGTCGCTATCGATTCAACCTAAAAATCTGTTTCGATTGAAATCGAATGACGATTGCACAAAAATCAAAAGGCTAAGATAACAACAAAATATGTCTTTAATATAAATTAGCTCTTAAATCAAGCATTTTATTAATTAAATCAACTGCCAGATATCTAGACTTTATCAAAAAAAATCAATTCATAAGTTTATTTGATATTTTTAGTATCAAATAGTTTTTTCTGGAGATATGATTTTTTTTTGAAAACTTTAAGAAAAATTTAATAGTGATAATCCAAAATATGCAAATATTTTGGCTTTCTATAGTTATTCACTAAGATATGAATATAATAATGATATGCATCGAATCGATATTATTATATTCTAAGACTTTTTAGAAGCCAAAAACCTAAAGAATGATAAAAATATTATGTTTGATATCGCCATCTAAAATAATGTTTTAGATAAGACGTTTAAATTTTTTCAAAGTTATAAAATTCAATAATAAAAAATGATAAAATTAATTTACTATTAAAAGAAAAAAAATATTTTATCGATCGGTTTTTTGTATGTTAAATGATTTTTGATACTATTACATTTTCTTTTTATTTATTGTATGAATCTTAAATTCAATAGATTACTAGTAAGGGTAGTGAAAAAAGAAGTATTTAGGATTAGACAAAATTTAAAGTCTAATTAATTCAGTAAAAGACATTATTTCTTACCAAGAGACTATCGGCAACCTGATCAATCCATCATCAATAAACATTATGTGATCAATTCGGTTCCAAAACTGACGCCGGCCTGGCCAGCTACCTGGTATAATTTACCAAATAGATAACAAAATCAAAGATTAAGATGATCAAAATATAGATTTATGGTTATCTTTTAAGTCATCAAACATGATTGGGTCTGCAATATGTCTCAAAAAATTCTTCATCGCAAAATATCTTAAAACTCGATTTAGTCAAAAAAGGATAAAAAAACTATCAAATTTATAATTAAATTATGAAAAATGAGATCAAAAGAAAAAATGATAAATCTTTTGTCGATCTCAATCACTCGATTTCACATATATATCTATATTTGATATGAATTGAATCAATAAAAAAGTTAACTAAAAATTACTAAAAAAGTTATAGTTTGATTAAAAGAAAAGATTTTGCTTAGAATTTCAAACTAGCAGATAATTATATTTAAAAATCAAAGCCTTTTTATTAAACAGAAAAAAAGTATTTTATTCTTTTTTCAATAAATGAACGATGATTAATTATGGATAAAATATCATCTCTTAATCGGTTAACTGGTTTTAAAGTAAGAAAATAGAGAGATTAGGTTCATTAGTCGAATTACAAACGTTAAAATGGATTTAAGAGTAGAGACTCAAAATGCATGATGAATCGGAATCTATCAAAAAAAAAGTATTGTAATTAAATTAATGGTATAAAACCTAAGAAATCATATAGCACAAGGTTTTTGAATATACCATTTTTACTTTTAGTTAAATTGATAAAATAGATTCCATATGTGCACAATCCTCATCTCAAAATAATTCAAATAAAAACATCATCTTTAACTTGTCCGTCTAAAGAATAAAATGATACATAACTTAATGAAAGCTAACAGAAAAAGCCAAATCATTTAAAGTCATTAAATTCCTAAAAACTAAGTTTCCAAGAAAGCCTTGCAAAATTATTATTTAGCTAAACCTTACCAATACTCGAGAATCGTTAATGCAAAATTTCATAATTAAGCAATGGTATAGTATTTGATAAAAAATCAGAAAGTCTATCTAATATATTGATAAAAAAAGATATCAAAAATTATATAGATAATATCTAATCATCTATTAAATAATCAACTCAAAAAATATTACGTGAACAATAATTGATTGTTTTAAAATTCGATTCTAAAGTTCGATTTTGTTTATAGTAGAGTCTTCAAAATTTTAATTAAAAATCGCGGGAAAAAAATAATTTACCTTAATGTTCTTCTACAGTATTTTAGAATAAATATCAAATTAGCTTTCTTGCAGAAGAGCATAAGACAAAAATTATTACTTAAATATCATATAATTGTTCAAAATTCCAAAATAATCAAGCATCTAGTTAACATTAACAAATATCTTAGCAAAAATACAGTTAAGATTATGAATAAAACAACAAGCAATCTATCTTATTTCGAATTAAAGATAATCAGTCAATAATTTCAAATCCAAAAGATAGACTTTAAGATTTTTCTGATTTTTTTTTGGATTCTTTATCAAATTTCAATGAGCATCTAACTAAATGTAGCTTCAATTACATAAGACAAAAGCAGAATTATGGTTTTTTTAGTGTATTACTGCATCTTACTTAGAATTGGTAAGTATATTAACCGTATATAAAATAGACAGAAATGTAAAAATTTGTAAGGGTCTTCTAAATAATATAGAAAAAATCTTAATTTCTGACTAAAAATCTTTTTCCCTAAATAAGCAAGCTGCTGATTGTCATAAGAAAAAAAGCTAATATTTAAAGTTTCTCTTAGTTGGTATAAAAACAGTTAATTAAATTATTAGATTCTTAGTAGTATGAAAGTTTAGAATAAAATCGTATAAAAGCGGTTTAGATGGTATTGAAACAATAAAAAAGAATTTTGAATCTGAAAGATACCCAAATTTTAGATATATTTAAAAATTTTTAGGAATACCTCAAGTTAAAATACCAATAAGGGCAGCTTCAACTCCAAAAGATGCTATATTTAAGAATAAACGACCAAAGTATCGAATTGATGAAATTTATATCATAAAGCAAATGGTTTTAATCTCAAACTTCGATGTGGCAAGATATCATCAGGTCTTTGTAAGTTAGCTATAGTAAAAAATCTAACTAAGAGCAGAATAATTTTTTAAAAGATGTATAAAATTAAAGATTAATGGACAATTAGTGTCTAGGTTGTACTAGATTCTTTTTTAAAAATGTTAATTTCCAGGATAATTCAGTCAATCAAACATCATTCTTCTCTTTTTAATCAGTATAAATTATCAAGAAAATGCCTACTTAAATAAAAAATATTTTATTAGGCCTGCTAAATAGTGGTGGAGGATTGATACTTACTGGCTGCAAGAAAAATGGACTTCAGTGTTATGCTCGCGGAGACAGAATCAGTTAAAGATAAAAATAAATGTATTATTAATTTGTAAAAGACTTAATAAAGAGTATCAAACCAAGTGTATAGATGGGCAACAATATAATGATCTAATTCGTTCCTTTGGTAGCCAATCCTTTCAAATACAAACCTTAAGGTGGAATGAAATAGTATGCTGGAGATGAACTTATTGGTAAATCTAGAAGGGTTTATAGAAAAAGACGATAACTTTAAGGTACTTTTGTGATGAGAATACGAGTTAAACCTTCAGATCCACTTAAGGTATACTACTGGCAAGATAAAAACTAATATTTTCTGACGAAAGTCAAAGATAGAAAGATAGTAAAACTTTCTTTCAAGTCGATCCCAAAACTAATGAAACAAAGATTTGAAAAACACTACAGTTTCTAAAATGAGACTCATCCTTAAGTCTTAATGATGATGCAAAGACCTACTGATCGGTTTTTTCACAGATGCAATAGCTGCGACATAGGGATTCCTCTTAATTAAGCTCTTAATCAATAGATGTAGCCTAGTGAGTATCCTTTTATTTCGATGCTGTTGTTTCCTAAAAATATAGTAGGCAAAGTAAGTCTTAGTCTCAAAAGTATCGATTTAAGATGCATGGTTGTGTTGGGATTTTAAAAGTATGCTTTTAAGTCAGCTATTAACACAGGTATTCTTTACCACTTTATCAGTCATAGAGACTTACAGTAGCAGCTGAAAGATCCAAAGTTCATGTTTAATAATAGATCTTTAGTGGCTATTCCTGTGACCCGATATCTCAGGTTAAAAATCTCACTTAACGATGCCGATCTGAACAGGCTAAAAGAGTGGCTAAAGGCATAATTCCCCACCTAGATACTCAGTTATTATGAGTTCATAACATAAAATAACAAAAAAGAGTACTACTTGAAGACTTAGTCTTATACTTCTTTGTTGTTCATGTATTATGTAGTCAATAATTTTAATATCCGAGTCACGATGAAAGAACCTGCATGTAAGGACAGTAATAATCAATAGCAGAGAGATTAAGGATTAAAATTATTATGGAAAAGTTAGTCAACATCGTAAAATATTGATCATTGATAACCATATTTTGTATAATTTAATATTTTTAATAGACTATTTATCATATTTACCAATCATAATCAATAATTAATACAATTTACATCCTTAATGGTCGTGGCTCTGAGCCAATCCAATACAGCAGGCAGACCCTTGCATACCCTATTGATTGATCATATACTCAAATGAATAAGATTCACGCTGTGGGTGCGCTGAAAATTTTTGATGAAAACTAAAACATATCACTTATTAACATTCAAAACAGGTTCAGGCATGTCCCGAAAGTTTATGTTCGAAGAGTCTGTTAGATGATTTCATCCTCAGAAGAGTTTTGGATGATTTCATGCTGTTCAGCAGATTATTTTTAGACTTGCTGCGACTGTTGAGTCTTTGAGTGACCCCAATATTGGTCCTGGTGGCAGTTTGTGACTTCATTTTGATGTATTCTTCGATAGTGCTGATATCTTTGCGACTATCTCTGATCTCACCTTTAAGAGCTGCAACTTAATTGGCGAGCATGGAATTGCTAGCGTTATTCTTTTCCACTTGCGCAAGCATGCCCTAGATCCACTTCCTGTATTTCTTCTCCATTTCTTCCTGGGCCTTTTCCAGCTCTTCAACTTGTTTCAACAAAGAGTCGTGGTATGGCTCTTCGGTCTACCACTGCAACATTTGTTTGCTGAAGCTCTGGATGGGCTAGGGGGAGAGGGTGTTCTGAGTTGAGGGAGAGTCGGTGTGTTTGGGGTTGTGCTTGGACTGAACTGATATGCGGCTGAATGTTACGGTTGAGCTCATTTTTGTGCGAAATATTATTTGGAACAGATTAGGCTATTTGCACATTAATCAAATACTATGCAACTGGTATCATCAGCCTCGTTCACTTGTTCTATACTTATTAAATATTTGCTTCTATTTTGATCTTACAGCAGTGGTAAAATAACTTATCAAGTATGTGAAGCATTTCTGCCCCTAATTGCTTTGAAATTTTTACCCTCATGCACCATCTAACATGCATGCTACTACTCTTATTTCTCCACGAAATCACTAAAAAACATATCGCTGAATGCTGATGGTGATTGCTATCCCTTTGAAGTGTGCACAGCCTTGACCCTATTCGACTAATGCGGGTTGTATATCATCGGACTCACTCCTTCATCTTCGTCGTTATCTCCGAAATTCATATTAGGTGGTACATAGGGTTCGGGTTTAGACTCTTCTTGCTATTAGGAAGGTTTTTAAGCGTTGCTATTGCGTTTTCTGCGTTTAACGCTGGGATTAAACCCGAGCAGCTAGCTGTTGGCTTTAACGGTGGGGGTATTGTCCGATACTTTTTTAGGTTTTTTGGTGAAGGCCTAGTCTTTAGCGAAGATGCTGTGGAGCGTCTTGCCTTTTTTGATTTACATCAGCTCAACAAATATTTATAAATTATGACCGTAAAAACAAAACAATAATGATCTATTATTCAAATAGAACGTATGATATTAACTCATATTAGGTTGTACTAGCGAGTATCTGATCATTTATTCTGGTAAATATGTATTTGGTGAATGATAGTATTCTTCGCTTATTGTTGGTTAGATAAAAAATTAATGATTATGATGCTCATATATGGAATGATACATATATACTATCAAAACTACTATATTTAATTTTATTATTTCTGTCAAAGGTTGTTTTTGCTAGTAAAATTATATCATAAAGTTTCCTATTAATCACGTGAATCGTTCTTGTATTAGTTCTTATATTTTTATTTAATCTCGTATATTAGTCTTCATAAATTTGAAAAAGACTTAATTATTTATACATGCTAGATCAATTGCAATTGAAAAATAGAAAATAT
>Ga0169931_10012308_pt1 | contig 11891 bp, 7 predicted proteins | sample Kivu_15m_20L_FD_129675 | JGI IMG/M metagenome (GOLD analysis project Ga0169931, IMG submission 129675) | Freshwater microbial communities from Lake Kivu, Western Province, Rwanda to study Microbial Dark Matter (Phase II) - Kivu_15m_20L... | ecosystem: Environmental > Aquatic > Freshwater > Lake ...
CGCTCGCTTCGTACGCGAGACGGACCGTGTAGGTCTCCTCGCTATCTTCCGAGCGGTCAGAGTAGGGAACGATCGGGTGCAAGAACTGCAAAGCGTAGAAGCCCAGCAAGGTATTGCAGATCGAGCCGACACCAGGCAGCCCCGACGCCACGCACGGGACGCGAGTGCCGTCGGCGACGCTCGCGCGGTCAGCGATGGAGTTGGCGACTGCAGGAGTCAGCAGGCCCGCTGTACGCAGCGGGGCGAGCGCCGGATTCGTCAACAGATTTGCCTGAATCGTGGCGAAACCCAGACGTACCAAATCGATCGAAGAGAAAAGCTCGTTCGTCGACTGTCTGAAGTCGACGACCTTGTCCGTGCTCGTATGCGCGAGTCCGACCGTTGCCGTCAGGCGATCGGTCAGATCGAAATCGAGCTGACCGAAGACGGTGTTCGCTTCCGTGTCCTGCGTCGTGCTGATGAGGTTGCCCGTGCCGCTGCGGAAGAACGAGCCCGCTGCGAAGGAGCATCCCGTGCATCCAGACGAGATCGATCCGGCCAAGGTCGGACCGAACGGAGCGAGCTGCTGCTCCACGCCGGCGAGAAAGAGCGGAGTCGGCGCGCCGGTTGCCGCTGAGGCAAGCAGCGATGCGTAGGAACGGAAGTGATCGCCGATCCGAATTTCGTTGGAGTACTCCAGATCTTCCTGCATCAGGTACGCGCCGAGGAGGCCGCGCACTTTGCCGCCGTTGTCGAAGGCGATGCGGAATTCCTGAGTGAAGGTTTCGATATCGCCAACGTTACGGTTTACCGTGCCGAGCAGTGCGCCGGTGAAGTCGAAGTCGTAATCGAAATCGGTTTTCTGATCGCGCCACGCGGTGATCGAGGTGAAATCGAACGCGTCGTTGATTTCCCATTCGACGTGCAGCGAGCCACCGCTGTTGTCGACGCGGTTCAATGGCTTCTTATTGATATACGCTGCGCGGTCGAACGGCTTTCCTGCTCCGGTCGAACCCGGATAGATCACTCTGTTTTGCGGGAGGCCGGCGGCAATGGCAGCCAGCGCTCCGGTGGGACCATTCACGAGGTTCGAGACACCACAGCACACTTCGTCGATACGGCTCATATCTGCGATGAAGCGCACTTCGACCGAGTCGCTGGCATTCCAGAGCAACTGTCCGCGGAGATCCCAACGGTCGCGATTGTTGAAGTCGCTGTTGTCGCGCTGGTTGAGGAAGTAACCGTCGCGCTGGTTGATGACGCCCGACAAGCTGTAGGCCAGCGAATCATTGAGCGGACCCGTGACCTTGCCCTTCAGGATTCGCTGATTGTAATTACCGAGCGTCGCTTCGATGAGACCGCCCGTTTCGAATTGCGGCTTCTGCGTGACGACGCTGATGACGCCCGCCGACGCATTCTGACCGAACAACGTGCTCTGCGGGCCGCGCAGCACTTCGACGCGAGAGACGTCGACGAGGTCGCCGATGGCGCCTGCGGAACGAGAACGGTAAACGCCATCGATGAACACGCCCACCGAAGGCTCGATGCCCGGGTTGTTCGCGCCGTTGCCGAAGCCGCGGATGATGAAGTTGGTGTTCGTCGATGTTTGCAGTGTCGTGACGCGCAGCGACGGGATGATCGACGCGAGGTCGGTCACGTCCTGGATCGACGCTTTGTTGATGGTCTCGACCGACGTGACCGACACAGCGACCGGAACATCCTGCAAGGTCTGTTCGCGCTTGGTGGCGGTGACGACGATCTCTTCAAGACCTTCGCTGTCTTGCGCAACGGCAGTGCCGGTGAGCAGCGTCAGCGAGACTGCGAGACCAACGATTGGGAATCTCTTCATTGACAGGCCCCTCTATATAAACCCGCAGCGAACCTCATGGTCCGACGGGCCGTTGTTTAGTTCGGACATCATTCTAACCTCAACCTACAAGAAAAAACCCAAGGGGGCGCGCACTGAAATTGCGCTTGTGGGTTATTCGCCACGAACCCGCTCGGATACGGCCCGAAGTGCGGCGACGAGGCGGGTGGTTCCCTCGTCCGTCAGTTCAATGTATTTACGGCGCCGATCTTTGGGGTCTTGAGTGCACGAAACGAGCCCGGCCTCTAGCAATCTCTCAATTCGGCGGAGGGCGGTAGTGACCGGACTTTTGGAGGCAAGGCAGAGGCTGGTGACGGAGACGCGACGCCGCGAGAGCCTGGCGCGCAGCAGTTCGGAGAGCATGCTCCAAGAGGCGTCGGGCTCGAGGATACCGGTCAAGGCGCCAGTCCGACACTCATCGATGTCCTCTACTAATTGGAGAAGCCTCAGTTCGCTCGAGGGTTCTCGAATTGGAGGGCGCCGGGCGGAGGTAAGGGTGGCTCGTTCGATGAGGCGTTCGATCTGGGCCTCGTGGACCTGATCGGAGTCTTTGATGCGTGAATCGCGCTGGGAAAGATGCCTTTTTTGAGCCTCGATCACGGCACGCAGAAGCGTTCGACGAGCGACAGGCTTGGGAAGGAAGTCGGCAACTTCCCCTCTCGCCGACTGCGCATAGCGACCAAGGATTACTGGCTCGGCGACCAAGATGACCTGTACGTCTTCTCCGAGGCCTGCTTCACGAAGTTCGGCGAGGCCGTCTCGACCCGGAACTGTTTGCGGGTCGATGACCACCACGCCGATCTCGGGATGCGATCGCAGTTGCATCGATGCGCCACCGGCCCCAGAGATACGGTCCGAGAGTAGGACCCGCATCTCGGATTGGGTCAGGGCTCGAGCCATGAACTCCGCCGACGAAGGATCAGAGTCGACAAGTAGGACGAGCGTCTCGCCAAGCTGCCCCAATTTTCCGGGGCTCTCTGCGCGTACCGATTCTTCGCCGAGGTCCAGCGCCGACATCCCCGATCCCCCCTCAAATTTATGTGACCGGATATTTATGTGATATCCGATTCACATGATGACCTGATCAATCAAAAAAAGTCCAGATGAGTCCGATGCGGGATGATTCCGGAGAGAGTTTTCTTTGTTGTTGCGAGAATGCGACATTTAAGACGTTGAGTCGTCCGTGATTTTGGGGTCTACTTGAGCGGTTAGGTCTCAACCCTTCCTCCCTTCAGGAGTTGTCCATGCGCAACAAAATCGTTGCAATATTTGTGGCTGCTGCGATTTCGCAGGCTGCGTTTGCTCAAAGCGCCTCGCAAGGCGGTGCCGACGAACTCGAACAAGTGGTCGTAACCGGTACGCGTGTGGCGAATCGTTCGGCCCTCGACACGGCGGTGCCGGTCGATATTGTTCCGACCGATGCGCTTACGAATATTGGTGTGGCTGAACTCAACCAAGCGTTGTCGGTGGCGCTGCCCTCGTTCAACTTCCCGCGTCCGGGTTTGACGGATGGTACGGACACCGTTCGTCCTGCGACGCTCCGCGGCCTCGCGCCCGATCAGACGCTCGTGCTTGTCAACGGCAAGCGTCGTCACGCGGCCGCACTCGTCAACGTAAACGGCACAGTGGGTCGTGGTTCGGCGGCCGTCGACCTCAACACGATTCCGAACGCCGCTGTTCGCGCAATCGAAGTGCTTCGCGACGGCGCATCGGCGCAGTACGGCTCCGATGCGATCGCCGGCGTCATCAACTTGCGCATGCGCGAAGATCGCGACGGTGGTGAGTTCACGCTGAGCTACGGCCAGCGTCAGTCGCAGTACGAAAACCTGACCGGTGCAGCGCCGGCCGGCGCGACGTGGTCTGCGCTGAACGTGCTGAAGCGTAGCGTCAACGACGGCGAAACCCTCACCCTCAGCGGTTGGAAGGGCTTCGCACTCGGCGATTCAGGGTTCCTCACGGTCTCGGCCGAGTACAAAGACCAGGAGCGCACCGAGCGTGGTGGCTACGACATGCGTCGTCAGTATCCGCTCGTGAACGGCGCGTTCGATCCGCGTGAACTTACTTTCAACCGTTTCAGTCAGTGGTACGGCGAACCGGAATTGAAGCAGACGACGATTTTCGCGAACGCAGGCGTCGATCTGAGCGAATCAAGCAGCCTTTATGGCTGGGCGAGCTACCAAGATCGTTCGGCGCTCTCGGCGGGCTTCCAGCGTCTGGCGGATGATCCGTCGGGACGAAACGTACTGTCGATTCACCCCAATGGCTTCCTGCCGAAGATTCAACCGGACGTCACCGACTACTCGCTCGGTTTCGGCTCGCGTTGGGAGATGGGTGAGTGGGACATGGACGCTTCGGTCGTCTATGGCTACAACGAAATGTTGTTCACCATCGTCGACACGCTGAACCGTTCGCTCGGCGCAGCGAGCAAAACGTCGTTCGATGCGGGTGGCTACGATCACGAGCAAGTGGTCTTCAACGTCTCGGGCGTTCGCACGTTCGAGGTGTCGGGGCTTGCTTCGCCGCTGAACGTGGCGTTGGGCATCGAAGCTCGTCAGGAAGCGTACAGCATCACCGCGGGTGAGCCGGACTCTTGGCGCAACGGCGGCGTACGCCTGCCGCTTGGCACGCCGGGCTGCACCTCGCCGACCGCGGCCGATACGGCGGCGGGCGGTTGCCCTGCACCGTCGGGTGCTCAGGTGTTCCCTGGCTTCCGTCCGGCGAACGTGGTTGATGAGAGCCGTGAGGCTGTGGGTGCTTACATCGACCTCGAAGCGAACGTCACCGACAAGCTGCTCGCCTCGATTGCTTTCCGTGCCGAGGATTACTCGGACTTCGGCAGCAACGTGTCAGGCAAGATTGCGGCGCGTTACGACTTCAGCGACACGGTTGCGGTGCGTACGTCGTACTCGACGGGCTTCCGTGCTCCGTCGCTGCAGCAGCAGTACTTCGCCACGACGTCGACCAACTTTATCGGTGGCGTGCCGTTCGACATCACCACGTTCCCTGCGACCGATCCGGTTGCTGCGGCGCTCGGTGCGAAACCGCTCGATTCGGAAGACTCCACCAACGTCTCTGTCGGTGTGGTGTTCCAGCTCGGTGACGGCGCGAGCTTGACGCTCGATGCGTACAAGATCGAGCTCGAGAATCGCATCGTGCTGTCTGAGAACCTGACCTCGCCGGGCGTCCGTACGTTCCTGACGAACCAGGGTTTCGTGGGTATCGGTGGCGGTCGCTTCTTCATCAACGGTGTGGACACGACGACCGAAGGTCTCGATGTGGTCTTCAACTACCCGATCAAGCTCGAGTCGGGTGGTCGTTTCGACATCACGGCCACGGCGAACTTCAACGAGACGAAGGTGACGAAGATTCCGAGGACTGCTCAGCTTGCAACGCTCAGCCCGTCGCCGATCTTGTTTGGTCGTAACAACCGTCTCACGTTCGAGAAGGGTACGCCGAAAGACAAGTTCGCGCTCTCCATGTCTTGGACGCAGGGCGACTTCGGTGTGACGGCCCGTGCCACGCGCTACGGTGATGTACTGTCGGCGCAGAATGCTCCGACGGTGACTGCTCCGGACTTCCTGCTCACGGCGAAGACGCTGGTCGATCTTGAGGCTCGCTACACCGTGAGCGAGCGCATCAAGCTTGCCGTCGGTGCGGACAACGTGTTCGACGAGTATCCGGATCCGCATCCGCCGGGCCTCAACTCGACGGGCGCGACCTCGTTCTCGAACCTCTCGCCCTTCGGTCGATCGGGCCGCTTCGTCTACGGTCGCGTGACGTTCGGCTTCTGATCATTTGACGCTCATCAAGGTCGCACCCGAGGTCGTGCTGTTGCACGGCTTCGCGGCGCCGACCCGAGACTTGGACGCGGCGGTCGAGATCATCTCGGCCGCCGCGCCGTTTCGGCACCTCAAAACTCCGGGTGGCCGCGCGATGTCGGCGGCGATGACGAGTTGCGGACGCTGCGGTTGGTACAGCGACTCACAGGGTTATCGCTACGAGCTGCTCGATCCTGAAAGCGGCAAGTCGTGGCCGGCCATGCCGACTATTTTTGCGAGCCTTGCTCACGAGGCCTCGGTGGCAGCGGGCTTCGGTCCCTTCGAGCCAGACACTTGTCTCATCAATCATTATGCGCCGTCCGCTCAAATGGGCGCGCATCGGGATGCCGACGAGCGTGATTTCTCTCAGCCCATCGTGTCGGTCACGCTCGGCACGCCGGCGACATTTCTTTGGTATGGCGCTGAGCGTCGCGGATCACCGTTGAAGGTGCGCCTGTTGCCGGGCGATGTGTTGGTGTGGGGTGGGGCGGCGCGCAAGGGCTATCACGCCGTTCAAAAGCCCGAGGGCGGCATCCGCATCAATCTGACATTCCGCAAGGCGCTCTAGGCGCTAGACCAACACGCGTTCGATACCGCCGGCGTTCGCCTGCTCGACATACTCGCGCATCCAGTTTTCACCGAGAACGTGCTTGGCGATCTCAACGACGATGTAATCGGCATCGAGTGCGGTTTCGTCTTCGTAACGCTTGAGTCCCTGCAGGCAAGACGGACAGGAAGTGAGCACTTTGACCTCGCCCGTAAAGCCGTCGGCCCGCGCCGCACGTACACCCTTTTGCATTTCTTCGGCTTTACGGAAGCGCACTTGCGTCGAGACGTCGGGTCGCGAGATCGCGAAAGTACCCGACTCGCCGCAGCAGCGATCGTTCTTGGCGACTCGGCCGTTCGCATCGGAGTTGACGAGCTGATTGACCACCTTGAGCGGTTCGTAGCTCTTCATCGGCGAGTGGCAGGGATCGTGGTAAAGGTAACGCACGCCCGTCACGCCTTCGATACGCACGCTTTTCTCCACGAGGTACTCATGGATATCGACGATACGACAGCCGGGGAAGATCTTGTCGAATTCGTAGCCTTGTAACTGATCGAAGCAGGTACCACAGCTCACGACTACCGTTTTGATATCTAGGTAGTTGAGCGTATTCGCGACACGATGAAAGAGCACGCGATTATCCGTGATCATCTTCTCGGCTTTGTCGAAGTCGCCCGAGCCGCGTTGCGGATAGCCGCAGCACAGATATCCGGGCGGCAACACAGTCTGCACGCCGACGTGCCAGAGCATCGCTTGTGTGGCGAGGCCGACTTGCGAGAACAAACGCTCGGAGCCGCAGCCCGGGAAGTAAAAGACGGCCTCCGCGTCGCTCGAGGTCGTCTTCGGATTACGAATGACCGGAACGTAGTTGCGATCTTCGATGTCTAGCAACGCACGTGCGGTTTTCTTCGGCACACCGGCGGGCATACGGCGATTGACGAAGTGCACGACCTGCTCGCGTATCGGCGCCTTGCCAGTGGTGGCGGGCGGCGCCTGCACCTGCGGTTTGGCGAAGGCCTTGAGCACCTGATGCCCAAGACGTTGGGCCTTGAATCCCCACTCGATCATGCCCTTGCGGACGAGCTTGATGGTCTCGGGGTTGGTCGCATTGAGGAACAACATCGAGGCCGCCGTACCCGCATTGAAACGCTTCTTGCCCATACGGCGCAGCAGATCGCGCATCGCCATCGAGACGTCACCGAAGTCGATATCGACGGGACAGGGCGCTTCGCATTTGTGGCACACGGTGCAATGGTCTGCGACATCGCCGAACTCGTTCCAATGACGAATCGAGACGCCTCGGCGTGTCTGCTCTTCGTAGAGGAAGGCCTCGATGAGCAAAGACGTCGCAAGAATCTTGTTACGCGGGCTGTAGAGCAGATTGGCGCGCGGCACGTGGTCGCGCAGACGGGCTTGCACTTGCCGCAACGCAGGCAATCTTTGACAGCGGACGAGATCGTGCCGATATCCGACTGCTGCATGATGAGCGACTCGTGACCGAGCAGGTTGAAGCTCGGCGTGTAGGCGCGGCTGAGATCACCGCCGGGCAGCAGCTTGCCCTTGTTGAAACGACCCTCGGGGTCGATGCGACGTTTGTAGTCGCGCAGATCTGCAGTTTCTTCTTCGGTGAGGAACTCGAGCTTGGTAATGCCGATGCCGTGCTCGCCCGATATCACGCCGCCGAGGTCGCGAGCGATTTTCATGATGCGCGCAACGGCCGCGTTGGCCTCCTGCAGCATCTGATAGTCGTCGGAGTTCACCGGGATGTTGGTGTGTACGTTACCGTCGCCCGCATGCATGTGCAGAGCTACCCATACGCGACCTTTGAGGACACGTTGATGAATGGCCTGCAACTCAGTGCGGATGGGCGCGAAGGCATCGCCTGCGAAGATCTCGGCAAGCGGGTCGCGCAGCTCGCGCTTCCAGGACACGCGCAGGCTGCGATCCTGAAGTGCGGCAAAGACGGTTCTTCCGTCGAGCGGCGCGTCGAGATCGTTCAGCAGTTGCTTCCATCGATTACGGACTTCGACGACGAGCTCGCGCGCGCGTACCGGACGATCGGCGAGGATCTCGGCGCGCGACAGGGCATCGAATTCGGCATCGCCCGTTTTTCCAGGGCGTAATTCAGTGCGTAGATATTCCTCGAGCGCATCGGCAAGGCGCAGCTTATTTGCGATGGAGAGCTCAATGTTGATCCGCTCGACCGCGTCGGTGTAATCACCGAGTCGCGGCAAAGGAATGACCACGTCTTCGTTGATTTTGAAGGCGTTGGTGTGACGTGCGATGGCGGCAGTGCGCGCGCGATCGAGCCAGAATTTTTTTCGGGCATCGGCGCCGACGGCGATAAACCCTTCGCCATCGCGTCCGTTGGCGATACGCACGACTTCAGAGGTGGTTCGCGCGACAGCCGATTCGTCTTCGCCGACGAGATCGCCGATCAGCACCATCTTGGGCAGCTGGGCTCGCTTGCTCTTGGTGACGTAGCCGACGGCCTTGAGATAGCGCTCATCCAGATGTTCGAGGCCGGCGAGTTTGACTCCGTGGGCGCGATCCGCGGCCGCAAGATGATCGATGATCTCAACGATCGAGGGGATGGCTTCTCGCGCCTGGCCAAAATATTCGAGGCAGACCGTGCGGCTGTGGCGCGGCATGCGATGGACGATCCAGCGTGCTGCGGTGATCAGGCCGTCACAACCTTCTTTTTGGACGCCCGGAAGACCACCCAGGAATTTGTCGGTGACGTCTTTGCCGAGACCGGCTTTGCGGAACAAGGAGCCCGGCATCCGTAGTGTTTCGGAGCGCAAAATCTTGGCGGAGGCGGCAGCGTCGCGACCGTCTTTCCAGGTGAGACGCCACTCGACCTCGGGTGCATCGTGGATCTTGCCGAGGTTATGGCCGACGCGTTCGACCTCGAGCCAATTACCCTCAGGGTCGACCATCCGCCACCAGGCAAGGTTGTCGACCGCCGTACCCCACAGCACCGCTTTTTTGCCACCCGCATTCATGGCGATGTTGCCGCCGATGCAGGAGGCGTCGATGGAGGTGGGGTCGACGGCGAAGACGAAGCCCGCGCGTTCGGCCGCATCGGCGACGCGCTTGGTCACGACACCGGCTTCCGAAAACACGGTGGGAATGCGGCGCTCCGCGCCGGGCTCGCCGATACCCGGCAGTGCGACGTATTCGACTTCGGAGACACGCTCGAGTTTTTCGGTGTTGATCACGGCCGAAAGCGGCGTGAGTGGTACGACGCCACCGGTATAGCCCGTGCCGCCTCCGCGCGGGATCACACTCAGACCGAGTTCGATGCAGGCCTTCACGAGACCCGGGATTTCATCTTCGGCGTCTGGGCAAATCACGACGAAGGGATATTCGACGCGCCAGTCGGTTGCATCGGTGACGTGCGAGACACGTGCGAAAGCATCGAAACGAATGGCGTCCGCGCGAGTGTGTTTGCCGAGCAACCGTCGGGCTCGAGCGCGAAGTTTGCTCGTGACTTTGAACGACTCGGCGAAGGCGTCGACGGCGCGTTCAGCGGCCTCAAGCAGCAGGCCGACCTTGCGGTCACGCTCGCGGTCGAGTGCCGTGCCGCCGGATTCTCGACGCTTATCGATTTCGCTGAGTCGATGCTCGAGCGCGTCGATGAGCATTCGCCGACGACGCGGATTATCGAGTAAGTCGTCTTCGAGATAGGGGTTGCGCTGTACGGCCCAGATATCGCCGAGCACCTCGTACAACATGCGTGCCGAGCGACCGGTGCGGCGTTCGCCGCGCAGTTCGTCGAGAAGGTCCCAGCACTCGGCTCCGAGCAAACGGATGACGATCTCGCGATCGGAGAACGACGTGTAGTTGTAGGGGATCTCGCGGATGCGCGGAGCCACGCTCTCGGGCTGAGCGAACAAAGGCAGTTCGGCGACGACGGCATTCATGGTGGTGTTCCGACCATCCTTGTCGGGGCCCTCATTGTCCCATTGTTGGCCTATCATTTGGGGGTTTATGACGAACTCATCCCAACAAAATCCTCAAGCGGCCCAAATGGCTGACGAGTCCATGCTGCGAACGCTGCGGCACCAGATCGAAGCCTTGTGGCCGCAGGAGTCGAAGCTCTTTTCGCGCTATGCCCTGCCACGGGGCGCGCGAATCCTCGATCTGGGCTGCGGGACCGGCGAGGCAACTTTGCGTCTGGCTGCAATGTTTCCGGGCGCCGAGTCGGTGATCGGGGTCGACTTGATGCCCGAACTGCTTGCGGTGGCGCGCCAGCGGGTGATCGAGGGTCCAGGTACGGTCACTTTTGAGCAAGGCGACGGATTCGCCTTGCGTTTTCCCGATGAGTACTTCGATCTCGTGGTTTGCCGCCACGTCACCCAGATGGTGCCGGAACCCGAGCGGATGTTGTCGGAGATTCATCGCGTGTTACGTCGCGGAGGGTGGGCCCACGTGCTCAGCGAGGATTACGGGATGTTGCATTTCCCCGAACGTGACGGGGTCGATCCCGATCATCTCTGGCATCGAGCGGTAGTCCCGTTCACCAAGGCGACCGGCACTGACGCACGGATCGGACGGCGCACCTTGCCCATGCTGCGAGCTTTGGGATTCACGCATCTCGGTATTCAATATTTGACTCTCGATACCGAACGCGTCCCGCGTGAAGAGTTCGCGGGCATCCTCATCGCATGGCGTGACGGCTATACCGAGCCGCTCGCTACGCACTCCGGGATCTCTCTCGCGGAAGTCCGCTCGATGTTCGATGCGATCATCGCGACTCTTCAAGACCCCGACGGCTACGGCGTTTGGCAGGTACCGGTGGTGGCGGGGCGGCGTGCATGAGCACGAAACGATCGAGTGTCGAGCTGGTCGCACATCCTGCATGCGGTGATTTGGGTGCCGTCGGCGCCGTGACGGTTCATGTGGGCGCGACGTCTAAAGTGCTACATCTCACATACGATCTGCGATCTCGCGTGGCGATCAAGATCCCGGGTTTGCGCATCGAGCGAGCGAGTCGTTGTGATGAGCTGTGGCTTCATACCTGCTGCGAGCTCTTTACTCGAGATCCTGAGTTTCCCGGCCCGTATCTGGAGTTCAACTTCTCGCCCGCGGGCGATTGGGCGTCTTATGCCTTCGACGACGTGCTCAAAGGTATGCGTTCGGTGCCATGGCCAGATTCGATCGATCCTCCGGAGGTGAAGTCGACGTGGTCACCGAAAGAAAGTGATTCGTTTCGCCATCGCCTCGTCGTCGACCTCTCGATTTCTCGTTCGATGCTCGGGTCGCACTCGCAGCTCTTTCCGACGGTGGTGCTGGAGACGATGGCGGGAACCTCGCTCTGGGCGATTTGGCATCCCATCGATCGTCCTCACTTCCACCACCCAGACAATTTTTTGAGAGCGATGGAGATCCCATGATTCGCTTCGGAATCGACCGACTCATCGACGAGCCCGCGCTGCGCGCTCCACTCGAGGGACGACGCATCGGTGTGCTCGCGCACCCGGCATCCATGACGGCCGATTTTCGGCACAGTCTCGATGCACTGGCATCACTTCCAAAGTTGAAAATCACCGCGGCCTTCGGACCGCAACATGGCCTACGCGGTGATAAACAAGACAACATGATCGAGTCAGCGGATTTCATGGATCCGACCCTCGGCATCCCGGTGTTCAGTCTCTATGGGGCGGTGCGCAAACCC
>Ga0169931_10012309_pt1 | contig 11890 bp, 12 predicted proteins | sample Kivu_15m_20L_FD_129675 | JGI IMG/M metagenome (GOLD analysis project Ga0169931, IMG submission 129675) | Freshwater microbial communities from Lake Kivu, Western Province, Rwanda to study Microbial Dark Matter (Phase II) - Kivu_15m_20L... | ecosystem: Environmental > Aquatic > Freshwater > Lake...
CCGTGTTGAGCAAATGAACTTGTCATTAGTGCAAGTCCAAAGGCAAGTGAAATTGTTGTTTTCATGGTCTTTGTTTTTATGTTATTATTTGTTCTGCATTTCTTTAGCATAGGGCATAACGTTGGGTAGACGAAGATCTTCGTTTATCGCCGGAAGTATCGGCTGGGTCGGATCTTCGTACTATCGGTCAATTTGGGAGGGTTTTGCGAAGGTTTTGACGGCAATGTCGTCAGGGGGTGTCCAGATTGTCCATGGGGTTCACGATGCCTTGTAGGTAGCGTGTGCTCACATGCGTGTAGATCTCCGTGGTCTTGCTGCTGGCATGCCCCAGCAGGGCCTGAATATAGCGCAAGTCCGTGCCTTGCTCCAAAAGGTGGGTAGCGAAGCTATGCCGCAGGGTGTGCATGGTGGCGGGCTTCTGTATGCCGGCTTTCTCCAATGCGGACTCCAGGACTTTCTGCAGGCTTCTGGCACTGTATGCACCACCTCCCTGGCCTTCGAAGAGCAGGGTACGCGGTTGGTAGTGCTCAACGTAGCGCTTCAGCAATTCAGCGGTGCTTCGCCCAAGCAGGGTCGTGCGGTCTTTGTTCCCTTTGGCCGCGCGTATCCTTAACAGCCCGCGGTCGATCAGCAGGTCATCGGGCCTCAAGGCCAGCACCTCGCTTACACGCAGCCCGCCCGAGTAGGCCAATGCGAGCATGGTTTGGTGCTTCAGGTTGCTCGGCGCTTTCAAGAGGGCCGCTATTTCAGCCTTGCTAAGCACCAGGGGCAGTTTGCTCTCCTTTCGCGGACGCTCGATGAACTTCACCCGGTGCACGTCCCCAAGCACATCCTTGTAATAGTAGCGCACCGCGTTCACCACTTGGTTCAGGTAGCTGTTGCTCACCTTGCGCACAGTGGCCAGGTGATGCTGGAAGTCCTCAATGTCCTCGGTTCGGATGTCGTTCGGGTGCTTTTGGGGAAAGTGCTGGAACAACTGCCGGGTCGCGCTCAGATAGACCTGGATGCTTCGCGGGCTGTACCGCGCGATCTCCAGCTTCTTCCGCATCGCGGCCAAGGCGTTCTCGTGCTCCGGGGTAAGGGGCTCCGCTTGCGGCTCTTTGCGCTGCGTTCGCTGAACGGTCGGCTTCGTTGCCTTGTTCACGTGGTTCACAGGTGCCTTCGGTACCGCTGCCACTGCATCGGGTTTCTTCCGCAGGCCGTTCATGTCCACCCAGGCCTTGCCCTTGAACGCGGCGAAGATGGCCTGTAGCTGTTCCCGAGCGTTCGGTGTCCACCAACAGTGATGGGACGCGCTCCAGGTGGCACCGGCCTGCCTGGCGGCATGCACGAGCTCAGCATCGTAGGCGAAGTGCAAGGCAATGCACCGCTGGGCCTTGTGTACCAAGTGCTCCAGCTTCACAGCCCGTTCGCGCTCGACAGCTCTTTTGTCCATGCGGTGAGCCCAATGTAGCGATCCTTGGTGAATACGTGCATTGGCATTCCATTTTGCGGGTGGCTTCGGTAACAGGTGGGTCGCACAGGGGAGTTCCTCCGCACCTACGGGCTCACCAGGTGCACACCCACCTGCGCATAGGGCGCACCGCCCAGGCTGTTGAGCATGGCGAAGGGCTGGTCGCCGAAGAAGCCGCGGAAGAACTCCTTCCCACCGGGCAGTTCGTCGGCGTTGAAGCTCCAGTCGTGGCGGTAGCCGGCCTGCACGCTCATCCACACGAAGCCCTTCAGCTGGCGCTGGTACTCGGCCCGCAGGCGCAGCTCGCCCCGGCGCACCTCGAAGCTGTTGGCGTCGGTGCTGAGGCCCTGGATGCGGTAGCTCTGGCCTTCCAGCTCGTAGCCGGTGAGCAACAAGCTCCGCGCGCTGAAGGTGCGGCGGTAGTGCGCCCGCGCAGGCAACAGTACTTCAGTACCCCATTTGCGGTTGGCTGCCGTGTAGTTGTACATAAGCACCGGGATGAAGTTCACCGAACCCACCCGGTAGGTGCGGCTGAGGCCCACACCCCACTGCAGCCGGTCGTGCGGGCGCCTGCCCCAGAGCGCTGCCACGCTGCCACGTAGATACTGCAGGCCCTGCGGGGCGTCCAGGAAGTAGTCGCCGCTGAGGTCGGCGCTGGCCTGCACGATCAGGAACTGCGTTTCGTTGAGGGGCTTGAAGAGGGTGGTGTTGAGGCCGGTGGTGCGCAGTCCACGGTCCGCCAATTGGTGCATGAGCCCGGCGCTTTCAAGGGTCTCCACGCGGTCGTCGATGGCGTAGCGTGTGTCCCAGTAAGTGGCACCCACCTGCCAGATGATGCTGTTGCGCGACACTACGGGGATGTTGGCCTGCATGCGGAGGCCACCGGTGTAGGTGGCGCGGCCTTGTTCTGCCGTGGGAGGCCCGGCATCCTCGGCCCAGCTGCCGCGCGGGGAGAAGCGCAGGTGGTACGAACCTTGCGCATCCCACATCACCGAGATGAAGCGCGTGGGGCTCTGGTCCAGGATCTTCTGGCTGCAGAAGCGCCTGGCCTTGTCGTCCGCGAAGCCGAGGTCGCCGTACTGGCTGTAGTCCTCTTCATCGGTGGCGGGAATGGTGTCAGGCTGTGCCCAGGTGAGCAGGGGCAACAGCAGGGCCGACAGCAACAGGTGGCGCAGGTGCATGGCGGCTTACTTGGCCTGCAGGCGTTTCCATACGTCGGTGCGGCCCAGGGCCTTCACACCGATGTAGCCACGGATATCGAGGGTGTTGGCATCCTTCAGGGTGATGACGCAGCTGTAGGTGCTGCCATTCTCCGGATCATAGATGGTGCCGTCGGTCCATTCGTCGTTGCCCCCGTAGGAGAAGTCCTTCAGCAGGCGGTATCCGCGCAGGGGCGCTGTGCGCAGGGCCTCGTCGGGGTTGTTCTTGTCCACCTTGGGTGTTCCGCTGGTGGGGTCGTTGGGTTCGCGCAGCCACACGATCTTGCCATAGTACTTGTCGCCGATCTTCTCGATCTTCACGCGGGCCTTGCCATGGCTGGGTTCCCACACGCCGATGAGGCGGTCGCCGGGTTCGGGGGGGGGCTGTGCGTGCAGGCGGGTGAAGGGAAGCAACAGCAGCGAAAGGAGGAGCAGGGTGGTTCTCATGGTGCAACGGTGAGTTCGAGGGTGAAGCTGCCGATCACGTGCCGATCTGCATCGTTGTCGGCATCAAGGTCCAGGTCGGCCACCACGGTCACGGTGCCCTGGCCCAGTAGTTCCGCCAACTTGGGCTGCTCGTCGGCCACGGTGAGCTGCACGGTGGTGGAGTCCTGGGGGAGGGGGTTGCGCACCGCCATCTGTTGCATGCCGTGATCGCCGCCCATCCACTGCACGCTCATACTGCGGATGCCCTGGAGACCGGTGCTGTCCGCACCCGCAATGGTGGCATTGGTCAAGCGCACGTCGCGCAGGTCGCTCATGCTGTGGCCCTTTTCCGTAAGGAAGGCCTCCAGCCCGGTGGTCCATACACCTTGGGCAGTGTTGCTGCCCTCGAACAAGGGGCCTGCGGCGGTGAGGTCAATGGGACCGCTCTCGAAGCGGAGGCGTTCAGGCTCCGAGCAGGCAGTGAACACCAGCAGGAGTAGGGTGAGGAGGGGAAGGCGTGGCATGACAGGGTTCGAAACTACAAAACGGGCGCTCCAACTGGTTGGTTCGATGCACCGCGTTGCGGTGGTCTGGAGCGGAACGAGGGCTGCGCGCAACTATGCAGCGGCATTACAGGCGGGGCTTCACTTCATTTCCTTCAGCTCCACGGGTCCGCTTTCCGACCTGTCCACGATGATGGCCGCGAACGGTCTTGTGGTGAAGGACTGTTCTGCTCCGACCGCTCTCCTGTAAACAAGGGTGATGCCTCCGTTCCCGTCCTTTTCCAAACGGACCGGGATCACTTCCGTTGCCATGGTGGTTTCCGGCAGAATGACAGCGATGACGAATTCCCGTTGGAAATCTATATCGGTCGGCTTCCCATCCGCACCCATGGTCGTTGCCATTCCGAAGATGGCGTCGAACGCCTCGGCTGTCATGATCCGCGGGTCCGCGATGTCAGTGACCGTGTTCTTGACGAAGTAATTCCTGGCCATCTTGATCTCCAATTCACGGGCCCCTTCAATGTCCACCGATACCGACGTGCCATTATTCCCCGCACTGTTGGGGTGCGGTGCACTGTGGCAACCTGCGATGAGCAGTGCCAGGGAAACAGCTGATGCTGGAAGTGGATGTGTCATGTGGGTCGGTGTTGTGTCCGTTGTTGGTTCGCTTTGCAAGCCTCCGTACCGACCGGCTCCTGTGTTGCGTGCATCAACAACATCGGCGTTGGGCAGCGCTGGATGGCGGTGGCAGGTCCCTGTGCAGCCCAAGAGGGTAGTTGGGAAGGGGTGCTAAGCTACGATGGCGTCGAATCCGAGGTCCGATGCGGCGGCTGGAATGCGCAGGTCGGTGAAGTGCTCGGCATCGCTGCGCCGTTTGTGGTGGAAGAACGTGCCCGGGGTGTCTTTCCGCGGTCGGCAGCCGAGGGTGCGCCAAACGGCGGCTTCTTCCGCATCGTGGGCGAACACGGCCATCACGTGCACACCGGCCTGCCCGGCCGCACGCACCAAGGCCGGCGCACTGTGTGTCCGGAGCAGGGTCGCATCGCCCAGGTGGAGAACGGGTCGCAGCACGTGAAGTCCGTGATGAAGGCCCACGGTGGCGATCAGGGCCTGTCGCAGGGTGCCACTGGTGCGCTGGACGATCAGCACATGCTGCGGCCCTTCCGGATGGAAGAAGCGCCAGCGCAAGGTCTCCGCGGTCCAGTGCGGACGCACCGCTGCGGTGTCCGTGGCTGCGAGGGCGGCAAGTTCCTCCAACACGGCATCCGTTGGGCCGGTGGTGGCTCCGTGATCAAGTCGTTGCACCAAGCGTTGCAGGTCGAACGCCGTGGTGGCCGCACCGAAGAGCTTCAACCGGGCCACCTGCAACGCCATGGCGAAGGGCGCCAGCACCTGTCTTCCCCAGAAGCAGCTGGTGACCTCCTGGTAGCGCAATCCCCGGAAGACCGGGGCGCTGTTGGGATTGGATCCATTCACGAAGAGATGGGGTGTATCACCGCTGGCGCTCAAGATGATACGCACCCCTGCTCCGCCGCTCCGGTGGTCTGCTCGCACGCTCAGGTCGATGAGGGCGGGAATGCGCTCCACCGTGCCATGGACCATCCATGGCAGGAACAGTCGGTCAGCGATGCCGACCACTTGTTGGTGCTCATCCAGCGCCACACGCATGGCGGCGATGCCCTCCGGCACGTGGGGTGCGCAGGTGTAAAGCCAATGGCGGTAGCGCGAGGAAGCCTGGTGTGCCCCTGCACCGTGCATGGCTCGCGCATGACCAAGCACGGCGGGGTGCAACTCCTCCGTGCCGGGCACCACGGTGATGCGGGCCGCAGTGCTCATGCCTCAGGCAAAGGGGGGGACGCCACCCGTAACGCGCACCTGTTGTCCCGTGGTGTAGCCGGCCTGTGCCGATGCGAGGAACACAATGGCCTGCGCCACCTCCGTGGCCGTGGCGAGCCGCTTCAACGGGCTGCTGGCACGCAGTTGCCCCAGTGCCACCGGACCGGTGCCGCGGGTGAGGTCGGTCTCCACCATGGACGGGGTGACCTGGTTGACGAGGATGTTGTGCTGCGCGAGCTCCACGGCAAGGCTGCGCGTGAGCCCCGTGAGCGCCGATTTGGCCACGATGTACTTCAGGTGTTCGCGGGGAGGAACCTCGGTCGCCACCGTTCCCAGATTGATGATGCGTCCCCCGCCCCGGGTGATCATGCCCGGGACCACGGCCTGTGCGCAGAGGAATGCACCTTTCACGATGACATCGATGTCGCGTTGCACATGGTCCCACGTGGTCTCCTGGAAGGCCTGTCCATGGAAACCCGCTGCCGCGCCGTTCACCAGCACATCCACTGCTCCCCAGGCCTCTGCTACGGTCTTCACCAGCTGTGCCACGGCGGTTCCATCCGCAACGTTGGCACGCACCGCCATGGCCTGTCCACCACCGGCGTTGATCTCGTCCACCACGGCCTGTGCATCGGCTTCGGCCTGCCTGTAGTTCACCACCACCCGGGCGCCATGGAGCGCGAACAGCTTTGCGGCGGTGGCCCCGATGCCGCGTGCAGCGCCGGTGATGAGCACCACTTTGTCCTGGAGGCCGGTCGATAAGGCGTTCGTTCGAAGTTCTTCCATACGGGGGGGCGTGAAGTCCTGTCGGGTGACCCCGGCGGTGATCCGTGCCTGCAGCCATGCGGCACCCTGCGCACCGAGCTCCATCCGTTGGGTGAAGCTACGGGTGCTGGCCGATACGGTGGCCACCTGGGACCGCAAGGACAGGGTGGTGGTGGCTTGCGGTGGGGGATCCGTGAAGGTGGCTGCGAAGTCCTGGAAGAGCGCGGTGCGCCCGGGCAGGAGCATGCCCACCGTGGTGGAGAGCAGGGCGAGGCCGGCCATGTTGGAGGCCAGTGCGGCATCCATCGTGGCGTGGCCGATGAGCGCTGGGAAGGAGCTCAGCTGGACGGGCCCCCACCGCACCCGGGCATCAACGGAGGTCCCTTTATGCAGGGCCTCCAGCTGGAACGCGGACAGGGGGGGGGGCGCCTCGCACAGGCCGGCACCCGTTCCTGCCGCCACAGATGTGCCAGAGAGCGTCCGCTGCAATGCCATGCGTCCCCTGGTCACCACCTGGTCCGTGCCGGCGTGCAGCACGCGGTAGTCCACCACCGGGGCATCACCGGGACCGTCGGCTGTGCAGGCCAGTTGCACCTGTTCACCCGGGAAGAGCGGCTTGATGAACTGTGCGTTGATGCTGGTGATGCGCCATTCCGTGCCGCCGAGCAGGCCCTCCACCGCCAGCGGCAGGTGCATGATGGGGAGCATGCCGTGCACCACGTTGTCCGCGAATTGGCTGCGCGCACCGAAGCCGGGGTCCATGTGCAGGGGGCTGCGATCCCCGGAGAAGGCTGCGAACCGTTCCATGGCCGTGCGGTCCATGGTGAGCGCACCGGTGATGTGGGACCGTTGCAGCACCATGGTCAGGCAGGAAATTCGAGGGTAAGGCTGTCAGGCGCCGGGATATCGCTACCGCCGGGCCAAACGAAGCGTCCTTCACCGGCCGGGGTCAGTACCGAGCGATCGAGGAACTCCAGGATGGGCCGGTTCTTTGGCGTGGGCAGGTGTTGCAGGAGCAGCCTGGGGTCGCCGCTTTCACGCGCCAGGCGCTGGGCCACGTGGATCAGCGTTTCCTCCACCATGCGCCCCATTACGCGGCAGCTGAGGATGAGGTCGGTGACCACCGGGCCATCGGGGGTGTGCAGCCGCATGCCCAGGATGCCGGTGAGGCCAGCATCGCCGAAACGATCGCTGACACGGAAGCACCAGAGCGCGTGGCCGGGGGTGTCGCGGAAGGCGAGCAGCTCCTCATGGGAAGGCCTGCGCGTGCTCAGGTTGAACTGATTGGTCTTGGTGAACAATTGGTGTACGCGGGGCATATCCGCGTCGCTCACTGGCTGTGCTATGACCCGCATCTCCAGCGAACGCAGCCAACCGGTCACATCACCTGCCTGGAGGCGCGCCTCGGTGCGCTCCCGTTCTGCGGCGTAGAGCGCGGTGCGCGCACGGTCCTCATCGGTCTGCGCGTTCGCGCCCAGGATGGGCAGCGCACGCAGGAAGGAGGTGTACAAGAGCTTGTTGGACGGCAGTTCCGGAACCTGCACTTGTGGCAGGAAGGTCCGCACACGTTCGCGCTCCACGGGATTGTCGTCCAGGAAGAGGGTGTGGCCTTCACCCAGGTTGAGCTCCCGGAGCATGTCTGCGATGTTGCCGGCCTTGTCGTTCCAGTTGATGCGCCAGGAGACCAGGTCCGACCGGCGCAGGATCATCTCCGGATGGTTGTCAATGGCCTCGAGGGCCACGGCTTCGTCGTTCTTGCTGGCCACGGCGAGCAGCACACCGCGTTCCTTGAGCGCCTTGAGCTGCCGCTGGAAGTCGGCGAAGCTCTCGCCCAATGCGTCGTGGCCCCCCAGCCGCAGCCCCTGCCACCCATCATCGCCCACGATACCCCCCCAGAGCGTGTCGTCCAGGTCGAGTACGATGAGCTTGATGGCCGCACCATGGCGCAAGGCGTGCTGTTGCACCAGTTCGCGTGCGGCCTGCTGGTAGTATACCGGGCTGAAGGGCGTCTTGGTCATGTACCACAGCTTCGGGGCCCACGCCTGTTGTCCCACGGCATGCATCCATCGAAGGCTGTTCATCAGGTGTACGCCCCGCTGTCCGGCAAGGCGCTCGGCCAGGCGTGCGTTCATGCGCAGCAGAACACCATGCGCGCCGCGCAGGGGGTCGAGCTCATCGGGGCCATGATGCTCGGAAGGGTCGATGGTCCACAGGGGGAGGTGGATGGAGTTGAAGCGGGCAGCCGCTTGGAGGACAGCATCGGCAAAGGCATCCACCTCGGCCTCCACTTCCGGCCAGTGCGTGGTACCCAGAGAATGCACCCGCTGGAACGCAAGGCTTACCCGCTCCGGACGGGTCCATACAAGCGCAATGCGTCCTTCACCTGGTTCCTCGGCAAGGCTGCGCAGCACCTGGTCCAGCGGAGCGGAACGCACGTTGAACGCCCCTTCGGCCTCCTTGCGCAGGATACCGGCGAAGTTGGCCGTGTGGTGGTCCGCGATGAGCAGGACTTCGATGGGGGAGGTCTCCATGGTCAACCCGCCATGCGATCGGCGAGGTGCTTCGCGAGGGTGGTCGGTGTCACGGGTGGTCCGGCGAACAGGTCGGTGAGGTCGTTGTCGCTCAATGATGGTGCCCTGCCGAAACGTTCTTCCATGGCTTCCTCCAGCGCCACGAGGAAGTTGGCGATGCCAAGCGAGTCGAGGACCCCGCCCTCGCCCATCAGGACCACATCCGCACCGGTGGGCACCTGTTCATCGTTCGGTAGCAGCTCGTTCATACCGGTGATCACCTGCGTCAACAGCTCGGCGATGGCGGTGGTCGTGGGCGTTGCGGTTCCGTTCATGGGTGTGGCCGTGTTCAGGTCAGGGGGTCTCGATACCAAGGCGTTCGGCGAGTGCATCCCGCATGCTGCCCAAAAGGGCGGAGCGGTAGGCGGGGAGGGGGTCTTCCAGGGCCTTCAGGATGCGCTTGTGACCCGCCCGAGCCGCCTTTTCAGGCCAGACCTCCTGGTTCTCCACGATGGTGAGGCACTCGAACAGGGTCGCATCGGATCCGGTGATGCCGAGTTCCACGAACTTCTCCAGGTGGTCGCGTGCATCAAGCCCAGCGCTCCAGATGCTGCCGAGCACAAGGTCACGTGCCTCGATCAATTCATGGTCGTTCAAGGCAGCCATCAATGCTCCGAGGCTGTCCGCCGCCTTCACCTGATGCAGCAGGCCCGCGATGCGCGTGCGCACCTCTTCGGACCCCGTCGCCACCCACGCACGAAGCAGTGGACCGATGGCCCTGGCATCACCGTGCGCACCGATGCGTTCCAAGGCCGCCATGACCTGTTCATCGTCGCCACTGCTGAGCGCCGCGAGCGCCAGCTCGCTGCGCTTACCCTTCGTTCCGCTCGCGCTCATGGCGCAAAGGTCGCACTTGGCAACGCCACTTCGATCAGATGCTGACGTAGCTGCGACGACCGGGGCGGCGCTTGAACTTGTAGCTCAACTCGAAGCTCAGGAAACTGACCGAGTCCAGGAGGCCCGGATTGCCGCGCGGACTGGTGAACACCGGGTTGATCGTGCCATTGGACCCCCTGCCGGTGGGGTCGCTGATGTACCGGGCCAGGGCCTGCTGGACGGGGTCGCCCACGTAAGCCGCGTCGATCTCATCAAAGGTGGCATAGCGGTCGCTCACGTCGTCGATCATGTCGTCCATGAACATGATGTAGCTGAACTCCATGCCCACGCTCATCTGCTTGGTGAGCATGTAGCGGATGCCCGCACCCATGGGCACACCCACATGCCAGGGGCTGATGCGCTGGGTGCGGCCCGATTCGGCGCCGGTGGCCCCGCCTTCGGTCATCCAGCTGTACAGGTCGGTCTCATAAACACCATCGCGCTGCACCACCTCGGCATCGGGGTCGCTCGCAGGTGCATTGCCCAACTCGCCAGTTCGCCAGCTGTAGTACCGGTTCTCCAGTGCGATATCGCCACGGAACAGGTCCGCCTTTGGACGCCCATGGTAGATGCCGAGCCCGATCTGGAAGGTCATGTAGAAGCGCTGCTGGAACAACGGGGTGAAGGGCTCGCGGTAGGCGTTCAACACCAGGTGGCCAGAGGCCCCCACCAGGTCGTTCCGGAAGCTGAGGCCGCGGCCGTAATTCTTCAACTCTTTCACGTCCATCCCCTTGATGGGGGCGCGTTCATCATACCCGACCCTGAACCAGCTGATGCGTCCTTCACAGGTGAGGGAACGGGTCACGTAGCGCTTGGGATTGTTCAGGAAATCGCGGAAGGTGACCTGCACGCCGGGCCGCAGGCCGTTCCACTGCATGGCCCGGTCATAATTCCCGAGGTCGCCATGGTAGTGTGTGACCAGTGGGCTCACACCGATCTCCAAGTGCCGCTGGGCCACCGTGGCAAGCGGCACCAGGGTGAGCATTATCAGGGTGAAGGTTCCGCGCATGGTGCTTCCGTTCCAGTGCCCCTAAGTTACTCAAAAGACGGGAACTCCGGCAAGGGTTGCCTGCTTATGCCCGCGGGCCGAAAAGGGCCGTTCCCACCCGCACCAGCGTGCTGCCACAGCGGACAGCCATTGTTGCATCTCCGCTCATGCCCATGCTCAGCGTGTCGAATTCCGGATGGCCCGCTCGCGCCCCCCCCCTCAGCCTGCCGAACAATTCCGCCAGACCGCTGAACTCCCTGCCCACCTGCCCCTCGTCATCCGTGTTGCTGGCCATGCCCATGAGCCCGCGCAGTTCCACGGAGGACCATCGCTGTCCATCCCATGCCGAGATGAGCTCCCCGGCTTCCTGCGCATCGAGCCCGTGCTTGGTCTCTTCGCAAGCGATGTGCACCTGCACCAACACCCCGATGCGCCTGCCGGCGGCGGCTGCGCGTTTCTGTATCTCGTCCAGCAGTTCCGGCCCGTCCACGCTGTGGATCATCCGTACGAACGGGGCGATGTACTTCACCTTGTTGCGTTGGAGATGGCCGATGAAATGCCACTCGATGTCGGCAGGCAACAAGGGCTGCTTGTCGCGGAGTTCCTGCGGGTAGTTCTCGCCGAATGCGCGGTGCCCAAGGTCGTACAAAGCGAGGATCTCCTCCACGGTACGGGTCTTGCTCACCGCCACCAGCTGCACATGGGCCGGAAGCCCGGCACGTACGCGGGCGTATCGGTCGGCGAGCGTGTCGCGGTCAGGCATCCTCGAGCGGGTAGATCACCAGGCCGCTGCGCAGCTTGGGTTCGATGTAGGTGCTCTTGGGGGGCATGGTGCCGCCCGTATCGGCCACCGCCTGCAGCGATGCAAAGGTGACCGGATGCAGGTGGAAGCCCATGCGCCCGGGCGCGTTGCAGGCGTTCTCAAGGGGCGCGGTCCCCTCGGCACCCGGAATGAACCGGATGCGTGGGTCGCTGCGCAGGTCGGTAATGCCGAGCAGGGGTCCGAGCACCTGTGCGCTCAGCCTGTCGGCATCGAGCTGCGCCACGGGATCCGTTCCGGTGGCAGGTTCCAGGTTGAAGCGGAACCAGCCTTCACCGCAGCGCAAGCCCACCGTTCCCGGGGCAGCACTGGGACCTGCGCATGGCTGGAGCCCATATCCGGTGCGCAAGGCCTCCAGCACCCTGCGTTGTGTGGTGCCATCCACATCCACCACCAACCGGTCGAAGTTGTAGATGTGCAGATCGGGCTCGGGAACGATGAAGGCGAGGCACCA
>Ga0169931_10012310_pt1 | contig 11890 bp, 10 predicted proteins | sample Kivu_15m_20L_FD_129675 | JGI IMG/M metagenome (GOLD analysis project Ga0169931, IMG submission 129675) | Freshwater microbial communities from Lake Kivu, Western Province, Rwanda to study Microbial Dark Matter (Phase II) - Kivu_15m_20L... | ecosystem: Environmental > Aquatic > Freshwater > Lake...
AGCTGATGTTGTTGGCACTGATCCAACCTGGGTTGGAAGAGTGAGAAAGTCTCTTGATAATCCAAATGCGCTAGATCTCTTTGTCTGTGGAGATAACTTAAGAAAAGGTGCAGCTCTAAATACTGCTCAGATTGCTGAGCTAATTGCTCAGGAACTCATCGCATAAAGAGCAAAAATTCACCTTGAGTGGGCAATCGAGCCTTATTTGCTCATAGGTAAGATAAGATTTGGGAGTATGAGGCATTCGCAAAATAAATCAGAAAGTAAATCTGTGTATGGAGAATACTACTGGCACCGGGATTTGTTATTCGATCCTAAAACTGATTTTTATCACTTTTCAAGGAATCTTTGATGATTTCAAGAGAATTTGCTCTAAAGCTTGCAGAGTTATATTTCAAGATTAGGTATCTTGAGAAGAGAATATCAGCGGAATATACGAGAGGAGAAATTCGATGCCCGACTCACCTATCCCTGGGTCAGGAACTATTCCCCTCTATTCTTGGATGTTTAATGCGCCAAGAGGACCTAGCAATTAGCACGCATAGAGGTCACGCCCATTACATTGCGAAGCAGGGCTCTGTTTACGCTCTCGTTGCAGAACTTTATGGCCGATCTACCGGATGTTCGAGAGGGAGAGGGGGGTCAATGCATCTCGTAGATAAAAAACAAAATTTCCTTGGAACTACGGCAATTGTAGGAAACTCGATACCAATCGGAGTTGGTTCTGCAGCGGCCATTAAGGCTCATGAGAATAATAAAGAAGAGCTGTCTTTTATCTTTTTTGGAGATGGAGCTGTAGAAGAAGGTGTCTTTGCTGAGTCATTGAATATAGCTGTTTTACAGGAACTTCCTGCGATATTTATCTGCGAAAACAATTCGTACTCGGTCTATACTCATATCAAAAATAGGCAACCTAGCATTAGAAAAATTCATGAATGGGCAAAGAGTTTTGGAGTGCGCTCTGAACTTTTGGATCTAAATAATGTGAAGGAAGCTGTAGAGAATACTGATAGTTTGATTCATTGGGCAAGAGAGACGAGAAAGCCACTTTTTATAGAGGTTGCAACATGGCGTGAGGTTGAACATTGCGGACCACTTAACGATGATCACCTTAGTTATCGTTCTAAGACAGAATTAGCTTTTTGGTCACTTAAGAATCAAGAAGAGACAATTGAAGACCTTGTATTGTCGATGGGAATTTCGATCGAAATTCTATCTGAAATTAAAGATAAAATTCTGTCAGACATTGAATATATCTTTGAACGCGTAAAACTAGATCCGTATGAAAAAACAAGTGATGTTTTTGCAGGAATTTATGCTTAACCCTTCGGGCACCATTAGTTATAGAGAGGCTACAGTAACTTCTGCAATCAATCTAGCGACAAAGCAACTAATGCATAGCAATCCGAAATTAAGAGTTATTGGGCTTGGAGTAAACGATCCAAAGAGAATATTTGGTACTACCGATGGCTTACTCGAGGAATTTGGAGAGACAAGAGTATTGGATTTTCCAACATCGGAAAACGCGATGTTAGGCTATGCGATTGGACTTGCCATTAATGGTATACCCTCGATTACAGTTCATCAAAGATTTGAGTTTTTTCTTTTGGCTATGGATCAGTTGGTAAATAATGCTGCAAAATGGTTTTTTATGTTCGGCTCAAAAACCTCTGTACCAATAGTAATACGAGTCGTTATAGGAAAGGGTTGGGGACAGGGACCAACGCACTCGCAATCTTTTCATTCATGGCTTTCGCACATACCAGGGTTGAAAGTAGCTATTCCCCACGATGCTCAAAGCGCCTATGATTTACTGATTGAAGCGGTCCAAGATCCAAATCCTGTTATATTTGTTGAACACCGGTGGATTCATAATCAGATTGGAAGAATAAGCATTAAGCCACCCAGCCAAGGGAATTCAACTAGGTTGGGAATGCGTTGTAGGAAAGAGCAAATAGGAAATCCTGCAGTTACAGTTGTAAGCCTGTCTTTTTTGGCTTCTAGAATAAAATCACTTTATGGGAGTTTCAAGCGATTAGATATTGGTTTTGATCATATCATTCTTGAAACAATTAAGCCTTATGACTTACAAACAATTGTAGAATCAGTGCGAGTGACTGGGTTACTTCTAGTAACGGATTTTGCACCTCGTACGAATTCGTTTGCTAAGGAAGTGGTATCGGAGGTTGTAATGTCTTCTGGTCTCCTAATGAAAAAACCACCAAAAATACTTACCAATCCAGATGTTATTGAACCAACAAGTTTCCATACCACTAAAGGATTATATTTTGATGATAAAGAGTTGTTTTGTGCAGTATTAACATTACTTGAGATAGATTACAGATTACCAAGTGTACAGGCAGAGATACATTTGATTCAAAGACGTTTGTCAGAAACACCGCATGATGTGCCAGATAATTACTTCAAGGGTCCCTTCTGATCGTATAAAATTCAGATTTAGTCTTTCAATGACTTATCAAAATTAGACAGGCATTAATCTTGGCATCAATTCAATTAAAATGAAATGAGCTACAGCTCTCTTTGGAGCATGGAATAGAAATAGTTTGCGTTCTATTTCCGTTTAAAATTTATAATTCTACTTTCAATTTCTCTATAAGTTGCGAGATCGGTACCGATGTCAATATGAATTCCATCAATTATATAGGTTCTGGCTTTCCCTATAAGAAGTGGCAAAATATCTGAACTTATATCCGCTATCCTCCCTTTATATGGTTTGATTGTCTTCAAAGTTGAGGCGGGGAAAAAGAAAATTCCAGCGTTAGCATATGATAAATTTGAGACTACTGGCTTATGGTGATATTCGATAACAACCCCTAAACTATTGGTTTGTATCATCCCGCTATTGGCATAGTTAGAAGTTGGAAAGATGCCTATCAAGGGTGTACCAGGACTTAAACATTCGCATGAGTTTAGAAATTCTAAAGTGTTGAAACTAGAGTAATTATCAGTATGAATTGCGAGAATGTCATCATTTTCCTTTTTGAATAGATTAAGGAGTGTTCCAGCCGTACCAAGCAGTGTCTCTTCGTAGAGTATTTTAATTCTAGACTCACAAGGAAAAAAGTTAGAAATAAACGACAATACTTGATCTGAAAGATGATGCACATTTATATATATATTAGCTTGATCGATTTGCAGAGCTTGTTCAATCCAGTACCAAAGAATTGGTTTTCCAGATACAGGTAGAAGACACTTTGGAGTGGTCTCAGTTAAAGGCTTTAGCCTGGTTCCCATTCCAGCTGCAAGAAGCAGAACATTCATCTCTTGAGTAAATTTATGATATCCGTGGAGGTTACAGGTTCATTTCCAATGCGAGCTACTTGAATAGCTGCTGCAATTGAACCGATGAATGAGGCTTCCCTTAAGTTTGCACCCACGCACAAAACTGATGACGCTGCTGCTAAAAGGCTATCACCAGCTCCAGCAGTATCAATCGAGTGTCTATTCAAAGCAGGCATTGCTCCAATCCTTGGGATTTCTTTATGGTTATCGGTTTCATAAATCAAACCATCTTTTCCTAATTTTATAATACAACTCTTTATATTTAATTGCGTTCTTAATTGTGATATTAATTTAGCTAAACCAAGATCCTTTGAATTTGTAGAAACTCTCGCTTCAAATTCTGTCGCTGACAAGAAATCAATTCCCGAATATTTTGTTAAATCACCAATTTGTGAGGAAATCTGGCTGTCACATGATAGTAATGCTCTTAGAGGAGCGCTCTTTATTAAACTGCCGGGCAATGCCTTTGAAATTACCCCATAATTAAAATCTGAAAAAATAATTAGATGTGCATTTTTAGATAGGCTAGTAGCCATCTTCAAAAGCTTGATCTCTGTTTTTTGTGATAAAGCCCCAAAACTACCTTTGGTAATTCGAAATCTGGAAGTGCCATCCACTCGAAATCTGGTCTTAACAATAGGCTCTCTGTCTGAGTCTTGAACAAATTCTAGTCCAATTCCCTCGTTTCCTAAAATGTTCTCTAACAGTTTTACATGTTGGCTCGAATCATTTAGAACTGAAAGGAATTTAACCTTAGCCCCCATCCCACGAGCGTGACGGGCCACAATTGAGGCTCCTCCAAGAAAAAAAGCGCTGTCGATTGGCTTCAAAACGACATTGGCATCTTCCTGTGATAACCCAATAGGCTCACAGTTCACATATTCATCAACAATGAAATCGCCAATTACTAGTATATCTATTTTTTCTACAGACTTAAAGAGATTTTCGACCCTATCTTGCGTGATGTTACTCTTTTGAATCAAGCGTGCGACATCGGACAGACCGTCCTGGTCAAACTCCGAAGAACTTATGAGATTAGATTGCGAAAAAGACGGATCACCATCAGTAAAAATAATCCTCTTATTATTTCTCAACGCATACTCAGACTCTTCGTTAAGTTTGCCCTCAAACTCTGTTCCTTTTATAATGATATCAGGATTTACAAGATCCAATATTTCGGTGATTGATCTGTCAACTAGAATCACCTGGTCAACGAGTGAATTATTCTCAACTGTATCAACTCGATCTTCGTCTGGAAAGAGATCATTATTTTTGGAAATTTTGGAGCTTAAAACTCCAACTACAAGCTCTGTTCCAAATTCGAGAGCTTTTTTAAAAAGTCTAATATGTCCAGGGTGTACGACATTGAAGTTTCCAGAGATAAAGACTCTCATCAGTCTCACCTTTCTATGTCTGGAGCGCAATATAAAGTAATATTATCCCATCAAATCTCAATTAAGGGAGAAGTTTTGAAAAAAGTCTTAATACTTGGCTCTAACTCTTTTGGAGCCACAGCCCTAATTGGTGATTTACTCGATAGTAAATGGGAAGTAATAGGAGTGAGTCGGTCTCAGATTAAAGAACCTCTTTTTCTAACCTACCTTGCGAATAATAAACTTACAAGTTTCACTTTTCATCAAATAGACATTGTCAAGCAAATCGAAGCTCTTTATGTCTTAATTTCAGAAAGTAAACCGGAATTTATAGTTGACTTTGCGGGTCAAGGTATGGTTGCGGAGAGTTGGTTTGACCCAAGTTCTTGGTACCAAACAAATATTCTAAGCAAAGTGGGCTTACTAGAATTTCTTAATAGGGAAAAGTTGATTGAGAAATACATAAGGATATCAACGCCAGAAGTATATGGGAATACTGTAACGGAGGTTTACGAAACGGCGGCCTTCAATCCGTCAACTCCATACGCACTTTCACACGCAACCATTGACAAACACTTGGAACTACTCAATACCCGGTATGGCTTTCCTTCAGTTGTTGGGAGATTTGCCAACTTCTATGGACCGGGTCAACAACTGTACCGAATTGTGCCAAAAACATTTATGAAATTTTTAAGCGGCAGTAAAATACAGTTACATGGGAGTGGAACTTCGAAACGTGCATTCATACACGGTGCTGATGTTTCTTCGGCGATTAAAAGCCTAATGACGCTGGGGAGAAATGGACAGACCTATCATTTTTCAACTAGAGATTTTTTCTCAATAAGTAATTTAGTTGGTATCATTGGCGCACAACTGGGTTTAGACTGGATGAAATTAACGGAATCAGTAATCGATAGGCCAGGAAAAGACAATCAATACCTGATGAACTTCTCAAAATCTGCCTATGAGTTAGGCTGGAATCCACAAGTTAGTTTTGATCAGGGGTTAAAAGAGGTTGAGTCCTGGATATTAAAGAATTTTGACGCGTTAACCAAATATTCTCTAGAATACAAACATGTCGAGTAACGGAAGTAACCTTTCAGAGAATTTCTTGCCCTCACAATACAAATCAGATTCCGAAATGGAAATACAACACAATTATCTTTCTTCACAATTTTCTGAATATAAAGAAATTATGAAACTAATTGAAATCGTAGTTTTAAAAAACGATTTTACACTAGGCGAAGCAGTGGATGAGTTTGAGAAGCGGTTTGCTTTTTTGCATCAGTCTCAGTACGGAGTTGGAGTTGGCAGTGGAACCGATGCAATATTTCTTTCCTTAAAAGCCCTTGGAATTGGTCCAGGAGATGAAGTAATTACTCCTCCTTTTACATTTTTTGCAACGGTTGGTGCTATTGCAACTACAGGTGCAACTCCAGTGTTTGTTGACGTAGATGTCGATGGCTTCAATATAAGTATGGATTTACTGGAGGCGGCTATAACTTCCAACACTCGAGCGATTGTTCCTGTGCATTGGGCAGGCCGTCTATGTGATATGCGCATATTGGGTGAAATTGCCACAAGGTACGGACTGAAAGTCGTAGAAGATGCATGCCATGCGGTGAATGCTACTCGTGATGGAGTTTACGCTGGGTCGTATAGTGATGCTGCCTGCTTCTCTTTTCATCCTCTTAAAAACCTGAATGTTTGGGGAGACGGCGGAATCATTCTCACAGATTCAAAAGAATTGTCTAACCGATTAAAGTTATTGCGAAATCATGGACTCGTGAACAGGAATGAGTGTCATGAGTTTGCCTATAACTCCAGGCTAGATACGATACAAGCTGTGATAGCAAATTATATGTTAGATAAAATCCACTTTATAACAGATGCAAGGGTGAAAAACTCTAAATATTTTGATTCCTTTTTAAGAAATATTCCACAGATTCAAATTCATACACGGCGTAAGAGCATTAAAGAGGTATACCATCTCTATTCAATTTTGTGCGAAGAACGCGATGAGCTTTACAATTTCCTAAGATCAAAGGGGATAGATGCAAAAATTCACTACCCAGTGCCACTACACCTTCAGCCTGCAGCCAAACATTTGGGATATAAGCCTGGAGACTTCCCAAATACTGAGAGAATTTCGAAGAAAGTACTCTCACTTCCTGTGCATGAATTTGTATCAACTCCTCAACTTGACTTCATGATAGAAAAAATTCGAGAATTTTATGGAATCTAAAATTGCAAGTATCCCCTTTGTTAATTTAGGCGCACAGTACTTACAGATAAGGGATGAATACTTGAATTTAATTGATGAAGTTGGCAAGAGTGGCCAGTACATACTTGGCGAAGAAAATCTATGTTTTGAAAAAGAGCTGTCTGAATTTTGCGAATCAAAATTTGCGGTAACAGTAGCAAATGGCTCTGACGCTCTTTTCTTAATTTTAAAAGCTTTAGGAATAGGGCCAGGGGATGAGGTAATAACGGCTCCAAATTCCTTCGTCGCTTCTGCCTGGATTATAGTAGCGACTGGGGCCACGCCAAAGTATTGTGATGTGGATGAGAGTTACAACTTGGATCCTATGATGTTGAAAGAGATAATAACAGAGCGGACAAGAGCGATACTCCCGGTGCATCTAGCGGGCATTCCATGTCAAATTGAGCAGATTTGCCAGATTGCAGAGAGCCGTAACCTATTCGTCGTTGAGGACTGTGCTCAAGCCATTGGTGCTAGGTTTAACGGAAGACATGTTGGGAACTTTGGCATTGCCGGGGGATTCAGTCTCCATCCATTAAAAAATCTTGGGGTTATGGGGGATGGCGGTTTTGTGACAACAAATGATCAAGAATTGGCTCAAAAACTGGTTTTACTCAGAAACCATGGACTCAAAAACCGGGACGAAATGGTTGTTTGGGGATACAACTCACGACTCGATGAGATGCAGGCAGCATTAGGGCGAATAAAACTTCGTCTGCTAGACCAATGGAACGAGAGAGTTGTAGAAATAGCCGATAAATATAAGGAAGCTTTCCAACATATCTTACATCTTCCAGTTGTGGCCTCGCATGCTTCACCGGTTTGGCATAACTTTCTTGTTTTCACAGATAAACGAGACGAGTTGCGCAGTTTTCTTTTGAGTCGAGGTATAGAAACACGAATCCACTATCCAATTCCAATTCACCTACAGATTGGTCACAACCTCTCTTACAAAAAGGGAGACTTTCCAAATAGTGAATATCAGTCAAACAATTCTCTGAGTTTACCTATTTATCCAAGTTTGAGCGACTTTCAAGTCAGCAAGATTATTGAAACTGTACTAGAATTTGCACTATTAGAATTATCCTAACCCCAATTTATTCATCATTCTTACAGTGAACCATTCATCACGATCCTGTAGTAAACCAGACTCATATTTAATTTTAAGCTCTTGGATAGCATCGCTTACATTCTTCTTTGGACTAAATCCACTATTAATTAGTTTGCTAGAATCTAATCTGTAGGATCTATTGTCATTAGAATCTTTGTAAATTACTTGAGATGGTATAAATGACTGAATTTTCTTAGAAATCTCAGTAATAGTTAAGTTTTCAAACCCCGCATTGTAGTTTCCAGATTCTAGTTCCTCAAAATTTGCGATGAAGTGAAGATAAACCTCTATCATGTCTTGAATGTGGATGTTTGGCCTATGTTGATTTCCGCCTAAAACGATCATTTCACCTTTAGTAAGTGCTTGAAAAGTGAGGAGATTTACGGCAAGGTCTAGGCGCATTCGTTGAGAAAAGCCACAAATCGTTGCAGGACGAATGTTAAAGACTTTAATCTTATCTTTTGAAGAAAGTAAGACTTGTTCTGCAACCATTTTGGTCTTGTTGTAGGACGATATAGGTAACAGTGGGGTATCTTCATGAACGCGCTCAAGCTCGCTTATACCATAGACACTTCCAGAACTCGCATAGATGAAAGCTCTAACTCCAGAAGCCAGAGATTTCTGCATCAATTGATGTGTTGCAAGTACATTAACTTCCCACGAAAGAGTTGGATTTAGTTCAACACCCGGGTCATTTGCAATGTTGGCGAGATGGATGACAATGTCAAAGTCTTTAAGGGAATAAGGAATCTCTCTGATATCTCCAATCAGGATACTCAAATTTGAGTGCCCACTCAGATATGTACCAAACCACCCTGAATCTAAAGTTGTTACCTTATGACCATCACTGAGTAGTCTAGTGATTAACTCGGTTCCTACATAACCCAGCCCTCCACTCACGAAAATATTCATCGATTCTCAATTGACTCTGTAAAGTGACGCATAACGATATGCCCTAAAACTAGTTGCAAGTCTTCGACAATTTGCATGTCATCTATAGGAAAATGAATGTACACATCAGATAAACTCATTGCTTTTCCACCATCGAAACCAACAACTGCGCAAGTCCTAACTTTAATCTGCTGAGCAACCCGTAAAACTTCAAGAATATTCTTTGAGTTTCCGCTTCCTGAGAACGCTATAAGAAAATCTCCAGGCTTGGCTTTAACCAATAATTGCCGAGAGAACACCTCTTCGTAGCCATAATCATTAGAAATAGCACTTGCCACAGCATTATTGGAACTTAAAGTCTCGACAGAAAATAATATTCCTGATGATTTATAAATTCCAATTGAAATATCATTCTCGATATGCTGTGCATTTGCGCCCGATCCACCGTTTCCGCACAAGTAAATTCTCGATGTTGAACCTTCGATTTTGGCAAGCTCACTAAGAATTAATTGAGCTGCTGCTGGCAAATAATCTTTAGCTGCTCGAGATAAATCAGAGATGTACGAGTTAACATCAAAAGACTGCATACCCGCCATTATACGTCAAGATTTCGTAGTTTAGTTTGAATCACCTAATTTTAGGCCCACAGTGGCATGAATCCGTAAGTCCGTTGACCAAGTTTGCATCGTAAGCAGACAGCGTTACAATTTGCGTGTCAAAATTAATGTTCACAAAAAGTTCATAATCGGTAGGTTCGAGCTAAGATGAGAATAGCCATGAAAGCCATAAAACGAAAGGAAGATTTTAAAGTTAGGCTTGAGAGCACAGCAAGAAACTTACATCAAATACATTAATTCCGATAGATCATGTTAGATGAAAAGAATTGCTTGAATGATTCGCTAAGTTTAGCAACATTTCTTCTAGACCGAATACCTAAGGCTGTCATGAAGTCTTTCGTGACCGAATCTAATGTATTGTTGCAATCGACGCTGAATTTTTCATCCAATTTATAAACCATTTCTACAACAGAGTCTTTGATTACCTCTGATGGATTATCAATGAGCTTGTAGCCCTTTGCTTCTATGAGTTTTCTATTTTGAGTTCTTGATAAACCACTAGATATAGTTTCTGTAGCAGAGACCACCTTTCCATTCTTAGATAGCACTTTTGGTAAAATTAGGTCCTGAGTTGATCCAACTAGATTCCACATCCAAGAATTAGTAAATACTAAAGGTTTCTCAAAAGTTCTCAAGACGGGTAAGGGCCCACAACTATTTCCAATCCAAAAGATACACTCACTCCAAAGCCAACAGTCTATCCAATCTTCTTTCTCAGCGTAATGTGCATAATCAAAAACTAGAGATTTCATTCGGTGACTTAAGGCTGGCATTTTTTTGCTGCCCATTCTTACGACTACGTAACCATTTTCTTTTAGGTATTTGCAAGCTAGCCAATAGCTTTCTACAGACGCATCACGTGCTTGTGAGTTGACATCTACCCCGTGAAATGATTCTCTCACATGTAGGATAATGACTTTATTGGATTGCCCTAAACACCTCTGAGCCCATTGGGCTCCCAAATCGTAGATTTTTTCACTAACTTCTAGCTTTAAAGAACTGGATGGAAATAAATTACCGTGATCTTCATTTTCATCAATTACTTCTGCAGAGTGGCTGTAAAGCACCTTTGCTTCGCTGTTAACTTGAAAGTATTCCTCTAAGGCAACCAAAGGAGAGTGCTCTTTTTTGAGATTTTCGAACTCGTCCACGATAACTCCAACTTCTCCTAGCCTTCTCTGCACTAATTTCCAATAGAAGGCGTTAGCTGGACGCGTCTTTGGCAGATAAATTCTCTTTACCCACCGCTTGTTTGACGCAGCATTTAAAAATAAAAAACCAGTGTGGCCTAAATCTGCAACAAACCAAGGCAATACTTGTTCATCTAAATTCTTCTTAACGACAGATAATGGGATTAAATCAATCAACTTTTGGTGTTGTTGCCTCCGCAGATTTAGGACCTCCTTCCATTCATTATGCCCAAGATTCCAGTAACTCCAAATCAGACAACTTCGAATCAAATTCTGATCCTGGTCTAAACAAGCTTTATTGAGAGTTTGCAACATGTACTCTTTAAATTTGTTATTTGGCAGTGTTCGAAATTCAAGAGAGAAGAGCAGAAGAGGAACTGTAATCTGTTGACTTACGGCATAGAGATTAAGATCTAGCCACGATCGCTTTCTTCTCGAGAAGTACTCTAGTTTCTCTGAGAATACTATCGAAGTGAAAAAAAGCCTATATCGGATAGGTATTAGGTAGATAAATTCTTTGGGAAGCATATCAACAAATTGCGCAAGCGGTCGTAGGCGGCTCAATAACCTTCCTGATAAAGATTGTTCTATAAATTGGTCAAATGTAATTTCAATCACGTTATATCACAATTCGAATTAAGCAACGTATTGGTAAAAATCTAAGCGGGCTTTAGTCATAGGATTCAGTTTAACAGAACATAAGAAGTTATTTTGCAGTCAATTTAATTAAAGAGATTTCAGCCGGGCAGAAAATTCTATAAGGAGCAAAAGGGCTGTGACCAATCCCTGCAGAGACATTTAAGTGTGGTTGATCTGCAATCTTTGTTAAACCCCTTGATCGCCAGTTAGGTAGGTCGCAATTAGTAGTTAGCGATCTACTGCCTCCAAACCAGGGCATGCGCACCTGACCACCATGGGTATGGCCAGCAAAAATTAAATCAATCTCATCTATAGCCATGGCATCTAAAACTCTTCTATATGGGGCGTGTGTTACTCCAATTGAGAGCTCGCCGCTTTTTTTTCCAGCAACTCTTTCATAATCATCTAGTTCAAGGTGTGCATCATCTGTTCCGCGAACATCAATTGCTACTCCATTTATAGTTATTGAGCTTCTCTTGTTATTTAGATTTATCCAGCCACGG
>Ga0169931_10012312_pt1 | contig 11888 bp, 10 predicted proteins | sample Kivu_15m_20L_FD_129675 | JGI IMG/M metagenome (GOLD analysis project Ga0169931, IMG submission 129675) | Freshwater microbial communities from Lake Kivu, Western Province, Rwanda to study Microbial Dark Matter (Phase II) - Kivu_15m_20L... | ecosystem: Environmental > Aquatic > Freshwater > Lake...
CTGCCGCTCGCCTGCAGCAGCGTGTATCCGTCGGCCGGTGCCCGGGCGACTGCCTCGGCCCCCACGCTGCCGCCCGCACCGGGCCGGTTGTCGACGAGCACCGGCTGGCCGAGCGACGCCGTGAGCTTCTCGGCAACGATGCGCGCGGTGAGATCGTTGGTGCCGCCGGCGGCGAAGGGAACGACGATGCGGATCGGCCGGTCGGGCCACTGCGCCTGCGCGCCGGCCAGCGGCGACCACAGCACCAGGGCCGACAGCACGAACGCCGCACAGCGGAATACAGCGGTCATCGGATCACTCCTTTCAAGGTAGATGCTGCGGCGCATGAAGACCACGCGGCCGAATTTTGAATACAATCTACACAACTTCAGCGCAGCCGTACAGTGCCGGTGAATCGCCCGTTCACCGGCCGGACCGCCTCCTGCACAGGGGCCGAGGGAGACAGGATGAATCGCGGGGAACCCACCTGGGAACGCAACGACTACTCGAAGGTGCCGTATCGGCTCTACCATGACCCGGAGATCTACCGTCTCGAGCAGGAGCGGGTCTTTCGCGGGCCGGCCTGGACGGTCCTGGGCCTCGAGGCCGAGATTCCCCGTCCGGGTGATTATCGGATCGCCTTCGCCGGCGATCTGCCGATTGTATTCAATCGAGGCAACGACGGCCGGATCAACGCGTTCGTCAACCGTTGTGCGCACCGGGGGGCCGAGATCGTCCGCGAGCCGTACGGGAACGTGAAGGACTTCACCTGCATCTACCACTCGTGGTGCTACTCGCCCGGCGGCGACCTGATCGGCGTTCCCTTCATGCGCGGCGTGAAGGGCAAGGGGGGCATGCCCGCCGATTTCCGGATGCAGGACAACGGGCTGCGCAAGCTGCGGGTCGAGAGCTTCAACGGCCTGATCTTCGGGACCTTCCGCGACGACACCGAGCCGCTCGAGCAGTACCTCGGCGCGCTGCTGGTGGAGAACGTCGGCGAGATCCTCGGCCGGCCGATCCGCCTGCTCGGCTACCAGAGGCAGCGGATCCACGCGAACTGGAAGATGTACCTGGAGAACGTGCGCGATGCCTATCACGCCAGCCTCCTGCACGAGTTCAACCGGACCTTCGGCCTGAGCCGGCTGACCCAGACCTCGGGCGGGTACATGGACGATCGGCACCGGCACGCCATGCTGTTCCAGTACAAGGGCTCCGACTCGGAGGAGGCCGCGCGCAAGACCTACACCGACGGCCAGGTCCAGCGCGGCGACTACATGACGCTGAAGGACGAGTCGCTGGTCGCCGCGATCCGGGAGAACCGCACGGGGGTCAGCACGCGGATCATCTCGATCTTCCCGAACGCGGTCGTGCACCAGATCGCCAACTGTCTCGGCCTTCGTCGGGTCCGCACGCGCGGCCCCGGCGAACTGGAGATCGAGTTCGTGCTGTTCGGCTACCAGGACGACGATGCCGCGATGACCGCGCACCGGATCTACCAGGCCAACATGGTCGGGCCCGCGGGACTGATCTCGATGGAGGACGGCGAGGCGCTCGAGCGCGTGCAACGGGCCACCAGCCCCGACCCGAGCGGCGCCGGCATCATCGAGATGGGCGGCAAGGGGCCGCTGCTGAACCTCGACACCCGGGTCAACGAGATCCCCGTGCGGGGCTTCTGGTCGTACTACAGCGAACTGATGGGCCTCGAGCCGGACGGAGCGCAGCGATGAGGGTCGATCCGAACGTGAAGCAGCGCGTCGAGAGCCTGATCGTCGACAGCGCCATGTACATCGACCGCGACGAGCTCGACGCCTGGATCGACTGTTTCGAGCCCGATGCCCGCTACATCGTGCTGCCGCGGGAGAATCGTCTGCTGGACCTTCCGGTGGGCATCATCCACTGCGAGAACCGGGCGCGCCTGGAGGACCGCATCGTCTGCCTGCGCCACGCCAACAAGTACAATCCGCACTTCGATCGGCACATCGTCAGCCTGCCCCGGATCCTGGCGGTAGCGGGCGGCGTGGCATCGGTCGAGACCAACTTCATGGTCGTGCAGACAGACAAGACGGGCGAGTCGCGCCTGTTCTGCGCGGGCGTCTACGAAGACCGGATCCGGCTCGACGGCGACGACGCGAAGTTCGTGGAGCGGATTGCCGTGATCGACACGTTCACCGTGCCGACACTGATGGCCACCCCGGTCTAGACCGATGAAGATCCGGCAGGCGCGCCCAGCGGGCGCCGGTCGTACAACGACACAAGAACGGGAGACATGGAGCAATGACGGGGCCCGCGGCCAATGCACGATCGATGCACGCGCCCGACGCCGAAGCCGGCGGCGGGCCAACGCCCGAGATACCGTCGTCACTGCCGCAGGTGATCTACGATCGGCTCAAGGGTGACATCCTCAGCGGCGTGCTCGAGGTGGGGCAGGTCCTTCGCCAGGAAGAGATCGCGCGCCAGTTCAACGTCAGCCGTGTTCCCCTGCGCGAGGCCTTCAGCCGCCTCGAAGCCGACGGCCTGCTCGAGGCCCGCCCTCGCAGGGGCTTCGCGGTGGCCACCCTCGATCCCGGCGAGATCCTCGAGGTCTTCGAGCTGCGCTCGGTGATCGAGGAGCACGCCGGCCTCGTGGCTGCCCAGGCGCGCAACGAGCGGGACGTGCGCGAGGCCGAGGAGCTCGTCGAGCGCATGGAAGCGCTCGACCGGTCCGCCCCCGATTTTCACGCCGACTGGATGCTGCTCAACTACGCGTTCCACACCCGCATCGTTGCCTCCAGCGGCCGCCGTCGGCTCGCACGGGTCGCCGACAACCTGCGCAGCTCGGTCGAGCCCTATGTCCGGGTCGAGCTGCTCATGACCGGTGACGTGGAGGAGGCGGCCCGCGAGCACCGCGAGCTGCTCGAGGCGTTCCGCGCCCGCGACGGCGCCACGCTCGCGCGGCTCAGCCGCCAGCACGTCGATCACACGGCCCGGCGCCTGCTGGCCGGGCTGCGTTCGCGTGCGGTGGCGGCGTCCCTGAAGGAACGGGAATGCCGGGCGGCCTGACCCGAACGAGCGTCGCGGCGGCCACCGCCCGAGGCTGGTGCAGGGCCACCGCCCCGCCCCTGCCCCTTCGAGCAGTCGGGCCGCCGGAGCACCCTCCGGCAGTCGGCCTGCACCCTTTCCCCCGAACCGCCCCGATGGATCCGGGCGGACCCACGTCCGGGTCGTGCCACCCGGACGCCCAACCCGCAGCGAAGACCCCATGAAGACCACCCTCGAATACTCGAACCCGCCCGGTGCCGGCCCGGCCCAGGGCCTGTACTCCAACGTGACCCTGGTGCCGGCCGGGCCCACGGTGCACATCGCCGGGCAGCTCTCGGTCGGGCGCGACGGTGCAGTCGTGGGCCGCCACGACTTCCAGGCCCAGTTCCATCAGGTCTTCGGTAATCTCGGCGACGTGCTCACCGGCCTGGGCCTGACCTACAACCACGTGATCAAGTTCACCACCTACCTGGTGCATTCGCAGGACATCGAGCGCTTCATGCCGCTGCGCGCGGCCCTCTTCCCGAAGCTGTTCGGCGGCGATCGCTATCCGCCCAACACCCTGCTGATCGTCGACCGGCTGGTGAAGGAGGACTTCCTGATCGAGGTCGAGGCAGTGGCCTACGCGGTGCCCGACGGCGCGATGCGCCAGGGCTGACCGCCCCGGCGGCGCGCGCCGCCGGGACGAGGCCGGCTCCCCCCGGCCCATCGCGCCATCCGTCCCGCCGGTATCGGCCACCGCCGGGCTCCGTGAGCGACTCCAGGATCCCCTTCCCCGATCCTGGAGCCACCGCGTTCCCCACGAACCGGGTCAAGGCCCTGCTGGCCGCGCCGCGCGCCAAATCGCCGGTGATCGCAGGCGCGACCACCCGACCGCCCGAGCTGATCCGCAGCGATCGGGTCTACCTGGCGGCGATCCCCGGGGTGGCTGGCTTTCATCGGCTTCCGCTGATCGGCGTTGTCGGTTCCGGCGCTGCCGGGTGCCCCGTACAGCCTCTATCTGGTGTACGTCGGCACACCCCTGCTGATGCGGGTGCCGCCGGAGAAATCCCTCGTCGACACCGCCGTGCTGGCGGCGCGCGGCATCGTGCTGGGTCTGCTGGTGGGTGCCGTCGGCGCGCTGGTCACGCCCGGGTCGACGTCGATGGGCGGGGGCGATGTGCGCATCTCCATCCCGAAGGGCGAAGTGACGATCAACGGCGCACCGGTCGACGGGCCCGCCCGGAAGCTGGAGGAGACCGGGCGGCCGATCGATCGAGGCGGCGGCCGCTGACCCCGTGCGGGGGATTGCCGCCGGCGCTCGTTCGAGGCCCGGCGGTCCAGCCAGCGGCTCATGCCGAGGGGCGGGCACACCAACGGGTGACGGTGTGGGGGTGTTGTCGCGCGTGGCACATGAATTGCTAAGCTTCACGTTCGCCCACGCGCCCCAAACGCCACCCGACGACATGGCCGAGCCTGCCCCTCTCATCGAAGCCCGCGGGCTCGTGAAGCGCTTCGGCACGCTGGTGGCGAACGACCAGGTCGATCTCGTCGTGCAGCCGGGCGAGGTCCATGCCCTGCTCGGCGAGAACGGCGCCGGAAAGTCCACGCTGGTGAAGATGCTCTACGGGCTGCTGCAGCCCAACGAAGGGCGCATCCTGTGGAACGGCGAGGCGGTGTCCCTGCCCAACCCCAAGGCCGCCCGCGCGCTAGGCATCGGCATGGTGTTCCAGCACTTCTCGCTGTTCGATGCGATGACGGTCGCCGAGAACGTGGCGCTGGCCCTCGATCACGACGAGCCCGTCCCGGCGATCGCCGGGCGTCTCGCGGACGTGTCGCGCGCCTACGGCCTGCCGCTCGATCCTTCCGCCGAAACCTGGCGGCTCTCGGTCGGCGAGCGCCAGCGCATCGAGATCGTGCGCTGCCTGATGCAGGACCCGAAGCTGCTGATCCTCGACGAGCCCACGTCCGTGCTGACGCCGCAGGAAGCCGAGGGCCTGTTCGAGACGCTTCGACGAATCCGCGCCGAAGGGCGGGCGGTGCTCTACATCTCGCACAAGCTCGAGGAGGTCCGCTCGGTCTGCGAGGCGGCGACCATCCTGCGCCACGGCAAGGTCGTGGCGCGTACCGACCCCCGGACCGAATCGGCCGCCCGCCTCGCCGCGCTGATGGTCGGGGCCGAGATCGCGCAGGTCAGGCACGCGTCGATCGAGGTGCCCGGCCCGGTCCGGCTGTCGGTCGACGGCCTGAGCCTGCCCGCGCCCGGCACGCATGGCACGGCGCTGAAGGAGATCCGGCTCGACGTGCACGGCGGCGAGATCCTCGGCATCGCGGGCGTGGCGGGCAACGGGCAGGACGAGCTCTTCTCGGCGCTCTCGGGCGAGCGGCTCGCGTCGCGCGCCGAGCTGATCGCGATCGACGGCGTCGCGGTCGGCCGCGACGACATCAACCACCGCCGACGCCGGGGCGCGGCGTTCGTCCCCGAGGAGCGGCTCGGCCATGCCACGGCACCGCGCTTCTCGCTCTCCGAGAACGCCCTGGTCGCCGGCCACGCCTCGAACGGGTTCGTGCGGCGCGGCTTCGTCGACAAGGCCCGGACGCTGGGCTGGGTCGACGCGGTGACGAAGGCCTTCGACGTCCGCAAGGGCCCGCGCGATCCCGAAGCCCGGGCGCTGTCGGGCGGCAATCTCCAGAAGTTCGTGGTCGGGCGCGAGCTGCTGCGCACGCCGGGGGTGCTGGTGGTGGCGCAACCGACCTGGGGCGTCGACGCGGGTGCGGCCAGCCTGATCCGGCAGGCCCTGGTCGATCTCGCCCGCCAGGGCAGCGCGGTGCTCGTGATCAGCCAGGACCTCGACGAGCTGCTCGAGATCGCCGACCGGATCGCGGTGGTGTTCCACGGGCGGCTGTCGGACGCACGGCCGCTGTCGGCGCTGACGCGGGAATCGATCGGCCTGCTGATGGGCGGCTCGGGCTTCGGGCAGGAGGCCGCCTGATGCGCCTGGTGCTCGAGCGGCGGCCACACGTGTCGGTCAGGCTGCTGGTCCTGTCCCCGCTCGTGGCGGTCGCGCTGACGGTGCTGTGCGGTGCGGTGATGTTCGCCGCCATGGGGCTCGATCCCTGGCAGGCGCTGCACGTCTACTTCGTGATGCCGGTGTCGGACGCCTGGGGCCTGCAGGAGGTCGCGGTCAAGGCCACGCCCCTGATCCTGATCGCGGTGGGGCTGGCCCTGTGCTACCAGTCGAACAACTGGAACATCGGCGCCGAAGGCCAGTTCCTGATGGGCGCGATCGCCGGCGGCTGGATCGCCATCGCCACCCACGGCGTACCGAACGGGCCGTGGCTGCTGCCTGCCATGCTGCTTGGTGGTGCGCTCGGGGGCGCGTTCCTCGCCCTGATCCCCGCGGTGCTGAAGACCCGTTTTGGTGCCAACGAGATCCTCACCAGCCTGATGCTGGTGTACGTCGCGGAGTATCTGCTCGACTGGCTGGTGCGCGGCCCGTGGCGCGATCCGGGCGGCTTCAACATGCCGCAGACGGTGACCTTCGAGCCGGAAGCGACGATCCCGCTGCTGTTCGGCGATGGGCGGCTCAACCTGGGCACCCCGATCGCGATCGTCGTGGTGATCGTCGCAGCCATCCTGGTCGCGCGCACGCTCAAGGGCTTCGAGATCCGGCTCGTGGGCGAGGCGCCTCGCGCGGCGCGCTTCGCGGGCTTCAACGACCGCAAGCTCACGATCACCGTGTTCCTCGTCTCCGGAGCGCTCGCCGGCCTGGCGGGTGTCATCGAGGCGGCCGGCACCATCCGCCAGCTGCAGCCCGCCATCTCGCCGGGCTACGGCTTCACCGCGATCATCGTCGCCTTCCTCGGGCGGCTCAATCCGGTGGGCTGCCTGGTCGCCGGCGTGTTCCTGGCCATCACCTTCATCGGCGGCGAGAACGCGCAGATCACGCTGCGCCTGCCGCTCGACGTCACCCGCGTGATCCAGGGCATGCTGCTGTTCTTCGTCCTCGCCTGCGACAGCCTCGTGGCGTATCGCGTCCGTCTCGTCTCCCGGGAAGCCGTGGCATGACCATCGCGGAGGCCATCCTCCTGACCGTCATCACGGCGGCGACGCCGCTGCTGCTGGCGGCCATCGGCGAGCTCGTGGTCGAGCGCTCGGGCGTGCTCAACCTCGGGGTCGAGGGCATGATGATCATGGGCGCCGCCACCGGCATCGCGGTGGCGATCCTGACCGGCTCGAGCGCTCTCGGGGTGCTCGGTGCCATCGCTGCCGGCATGGCACTGGCGGCGCTGTTCGCCGTGATGACGCTGGGTCTCGCGGTGAACCAGGTGGCGTCCGGCCTTGCGCTGACGATCTTCGGACTGGGGCTGTCCGGCGTGGTCGGTGCGCGCTTCGTCGGCGTGCAGCGCGAGGGGATCGGCAAGATCGACATCCCCGTGCTGTCCGACATCCCCTTCCTGGGCAGGGTGCTCTTCGAGCAGGACCCGTTCGTCTACCTGTCGGTCCTGCTCGTCGGGGGCGTCTGGTGGTTCCTGAACCGCACGAAGGCCGGCCTCGTGTTGCGCGCCTGCGGCGAGAACCACACCTCCGCCCATGCGCTCGGCTACCCGGTGCTCAGGATCCGCCTCGTGGCGATCCTGTTCGGCGGGGCCTGCGCCGGCCTCGCGGGAGCGTATCTCAGCCTGGTCTACACGCCGTTCTGGACCTCGGGCATGACGGCCGGGCGCGGCTGGATCGCGCTGGCCATCGTGGTGTTCGCCAGCTGGCTGCCCTGGCGGGCGGCGCTGGGTGCCTATCTGTTCGGCGGCCTGACCATCCTGCAATTGCACGCCCAGGGCTTCGGCGTGCCGGTACCCTCCCAGCTCCTGGCGGCGCTGCCCTACCTGCTCACCATCGTCGTGCTGGTGCTGATCATGCGCGTGCGCCAGGGCAGCACCGCCGGACCCGCCTCGCTCGGCGTGCCGTTCGTGCCCGACCGCTGACCGCCATCCGTTACGATCCCCACCTGCTTTCCCCTGCCTGACAACCACCCACTTGCCCAAGGAGCCCTCTTCATGTCCATCACGCGTCGTCAGCTGATCCAGGGTGTCGGTGCCTTCGCCGGCGCCGCCGCGCTCGGCCAGAACGCCTACTCGCAGACGAACCCCCTCAACGTCGGCTTCGTGCTGATCGGCCCGGTCGGTGATTTCGGCTGGTCGACGATGCACGATCGCGGGCGTCGCCGCATGGAAGAGGTGCTCGGGCCTGCCGTGCGCTCGACGCAGGTCGAGTCCGTCGCGCCGCCCGACTTCGATCGCGTGGTCAACCAGCTCGCCCGCAACGGCGCGCGCCTGATCTTCACGACCTCGTTCAGCTACTTCCAGCCCACGGTGCGTGTCGCCCCGACGCTGCCGAACGTGTTCTTCGAGAACGCGACCGGCACCTCGACCCTGCCGAACCTGTCGATCTACAACTCCCGGTTCTACGAGGGCCGCTATGTCCAGGGCGTGATCGCCGCGCGCAAGTCGCGCTCCAAGCAGATCGGCTACATCGCCTCCTTCCCGGTCCCGGAAGTGATCCACGCGATCAACACCGTGATGCGCGGGGCCTGGTCGGTCGATCCCAACATGAAGATCCGCGTGGTGTGGGCCGGCGCCTGGTTCAACCCGGGTCGCGAGGCGGAGGCCGCACGGGCGCTGGTCGATCAGGGCTGCGACGTGCTCTGCCAGCACACCGACAGCCCGGCACCGCTGCAGGTTGCCCAGGAGCGTCGCGTGTTCGGCTTCGGTCAGGCCTCGGACATGACGCGCTTCGCGCCGAGTGCGCATCTGACCTCCTCGGTCAACAACTGGGGCGACTATTACGTCAGCCGCGCCCGCGCCGTGATCGACGGCAGCTGGAAACCGGGCGACGTCTGGGGCGGCCTCAACTCCGGCATGTTCAGCCTGGCGCCCTTCACGAACATGTCGCCCGAAGAAGTCGCCGAAGCGACCCGCATCCGCGACGCGCTGGCGGCCGGCACGCTGCACCCGTTCGAGGGTCCGATCGTGCGCCAGGACGGCACCACCGTCATCCCGGCCGGGCAGCGCCTGAACGACGACCAGATCCGCTCGCAGAACTACTTCTATCGCGGGATCGACGCGACGATGCCGTCCTGATCGGGGGCGCCGGTCCTCGACCAGCGGCGCAGGGGGTCTCCCGGGACGGGAGGCGCCCCTGCGGCGCGGCTGGGGCGAACCGGTTCGCCGCGAGCCGCTGGCCGCATCAGCGAGCGTTCAGGAACGCCTCGACCTCGAGCAGGATCAGCTCGTTGTCATCGGCGCGGTTCGGATCGCGGGAGGACGAGAACGGGAGGTTGTTGTCATTGCCCACGATGATGTGCCGCGCATCGACCCGGTCCACGTTCTCGATGGTGAAGAAGGGAAACTGGAACACCCCGCCAACCAGCGGCTTGCGCGCATTGCCGTTCGGATCGCGGATGTTGAGCAGGTCGATGTGGCCGATCTTGCGCACCATGCCGCCGGCCTGGGCTGCGCCCATCTCGATCTTGTAGACACGCTTGAACTTGGGAAGGTTGTGGAAGCAGTTGTCCGCGCGCTGCCCAGCCGGGCAGGCCCGGTCGGGCGTGCCTTCGCCATCATCGCGCTCGATCACCAGCGCCGTGGTGGCGTCGAGCATGTTGAAATCGCCGATGGCCAGGCCGTTCTGCTCGAGCGGGTAGAACCAGTGCCGGCCGGTCCAGGCCCCCTTCGCCACGTCGAACTCCAGCACGCGCAGCACCTGCTTGCCGTCGCGTTCCTCCAGGCGCTTGTGCGCTGCGTCCCAGATCGGGCCCTCGAGCAGGCCGTAGAGGAAACGGCCGTCGGGCGAGGCGGCCAGGCCCTCGAACCCCTTGGTGCGGGGGTGGTTGAAGTCGAGGGCCATGTCGGGACGGTTGGGCGTTCGCACGGCATGGTGATCGGGCGAACGCAGGAGCTTGCCGTCCACCATGGTCTCGAACACCGCTTCCACCTTGCCGTTGCGGTCCGCACGGATGAGGTAGGGGCCGAACTCGTCGCCGATCCAGAGCTTGCCGTCGATCAGCTGCACACCCTCGATGTCGAAGTCCGCGCCGGTCAGATAGCGGGTGCCGGTGCCTTCGTTGGCGATGCGGAACGGCACCTTGCGGTCCGGGTCGTGCAGGAAGATCGTCTCCAGGATCGCAGTCCGGCCGGCCGCGAAATCGGGCCGCAGGCGGAACAGGAGCAGCATGGCATCGGGGGAGTTCAGCCGGTTGCCGAAGCCGTTGTCGGAGGTGGCGAGGAACGTGCCATCCCCCAGGGTGCGGATGCCTGAGAAGCCCTGCACGGGCTGGCCGCGGAAGGGCAGACGGACCCCGGTGGGCCGACCCGCGGAACGCCCCATGACGCTGCCGACGGCGTCGGTGCGCAGCCCGTTCTCGGTGAACTTGCCGGAAACCTTCAGGTCGGCGGGGGCATCGAGCGGGGCCGGCACGAAGGTCTCGGCCGCCAGGAGGGAATGGCCTGCGAGCGTGGCGGGAAACACCTGATCGGCCTGCGCAGGCTGGCCCATGGCCAGCAAGAAGGCAGCACCGGCGAGCACACCGGAACGGAACCGGGCCCAGAGCCGCTGGGTGTCGGCCTGGGCGGGCCGCTGCGGGCCGCGGCCGACCCTGACGACGGGGTACCTGGGGGCGTGGGCGATCACGGTCGCGGCGTCGGCCGCTGCCGCTGCCGCGGACTTCGGGAGGGTGCGTCGGAGGACACGCATGATGTCGGCCTCATGGCGTTGGAGGTCCTCGAATGCTCCATGACCGGCAAGTCAGGCTCATGACGCGCGGCCGGATCGCCGCGTGACCCCGACATCGTGTTGCGCGCTTCGCTGTGCTGCAGCCTGAACCCCAATCCCGGGCAGCGGCTGCACTGCTGGAAGCGCCTCGGCACGTTGTGAAACGCGCTCCAAGCGGCACGCCGACCGACCCGGCCCGGCCGAGCGACGCGGTTGGAATGCGACCGCCGCGAGCAACCTCGGCCTCGACGAACTCCGTGTTTCCGGGACGGCGTCGACGTCACGAAACGACTCGGCAGTTCTCGACGCGTTTCAGCTGAAACGTCCGGTAGCTGCAACCACCTGCGTCCCGACGGCTCCGAAGCGCGAGGCGGCGATGACGACTCGATGTGCGCCAACCGCACCCGGCGGTGAGGAGCACTGCAGTTCGAAAGTCACGCCGTCATTCAGCATGAATCACAGGCACCTAGCGGTGACCCGGGCGCCACCGCGCTTCCCTTGGCCTTGGCGCGTCCATCTCAACTTCCGACAGCCTCCGCTACCGGGGATCACGTCCCCCGCGTCCGGATTCGCCGCAATCCATGAGATGAACGCCTATCGCTCAGCGTCGCTCCACACCTCCGCGGCATATCGAACGAAGGCAGCGGTTTCGGCGACGGTGAACACGATCGGATACGACGGCAATGCCGTATAACCGACAAGCACCGGCTTCGTGCGGCACGGCTTGTTTCCTGAGGCATCACGCTGACGTTGAACGGCGGCGTGCATAGGCCGGCGCGGAGTGGACGATCGTCAGGCCGCGGAGCGCCGGCCCATGCAAGCCGTCCGCTCCAACCGATGGCTGGGCATCACGTCGTCTTCTGAGGAACCAGCTTCACCTGAAGCTCGCAGCCGACCGCCTGAGCGTACTTCTTGAGCGTGTTGAGCGACGGGGTGTGTTTGCCCGCCGATTCCAGGCGCGAAATCGCGCTCTTCGTCGTGCCCATCCGCTCCGCAACCGCGTCCTGAGTCAACCCCGCCCGAGCACGAGCGCGCAAGAGTTGGTTGATCAAGGCGTACTCGAGCTCCAGTCCGTCATAGGCCTCGGAGAACCCCTTTCTCGCACGGGCTCGCTCGATGAACTCAGCGAGCGTGTGCTGCACAG
>Ga0169931_10012313_pt1 | contig 11887 bp, 10 predicted proteins | sample Kivu_15m_20L_FD_129675 | JGI IMG/M metagenome (GOLD analysis project Ga0169931, IMG submission 129675) | Freshwater microbial communities from Lake Kivu, Western Province, Rwanda to study Microbial Dark Matter (Phase II) - Kivu_15m_20L... | ecosystem: Environmental > Aquatic > Freshwater > Lake...
GGGAGAATGAATGTGAGGGGCGAGCTCGATATTCTCGCGAACCGATAGGTGAGGAAAAAGCTGATGATCTTGAAACACCATTCCCACCAATTGCGCGCGTTCCCGCGCTGTCAGCCCGCGACAACTTCGTCCTGCGATTCGAATCTCCCCTGACATCGGCTCCAGCAGTCCAACCGCTGCTCGCAATAATGTTGTTTTTCCAGAGCCGCTCGGACCAGTGATCGCAAAGGGCTCTCCACGAGAAATCGACCAGTCCAGATCCTTTAAGATGACTCGCGCGCCCCGACTCAGCGTGACGTTTCTGAACTCAACGAGCATGAAGGAGCCCCTTTCTAACATAATGACGCTCCAACCGACGCCCTAATCCGAGGAGCGGAAAAGTGAGGGTGGCGTAAAGAAGAGTTGCGGCCAAATAAAACTCAAATGGTCGAAAGGTTGTACTGATGAGCTGCTGAGCTTGCATCGTCAGCTCATAGACACTGATGACTGAGACCACTGCGGAGTCTTTGATCATTCCTACCAAAGTATTCAACGAAGCAGGAAGCATGAGCGGCATCATCTGCGGGAAAATCACAGTTTTGAAAGCTTCAAATCGAGTCAATCCGAGAGTCGTGGCTGCGTCGTGTTGCCCTCTCGGAATACTCAGATAGGCGGCCTTGATGACCTCACTCAAAAAAGCAGAGCTATGTAACCCCAATGTTATCACTGCCGCGTGAAAAGCTCCGAGCTGAACACCGAGCTGCGGTAAACCGAAATAGACTGCAAAAAGCTGTACGATAAACGGGGTCGCTCGAATCAAATCAGTAAATACGGCTACCCCCCAACGGATCGGCTTGGGACCCAAAGTTGATAAAGCAGCCAAAACAAATGAGAGAAATAATCCAAGACCCAAGCCAACCGCTGATATTCGAAGCGTCGCTAATAGCCCCTTAAACAACAGTTTAGTCCACTCGATCACTTGTGAGTCTGCGGCGGGAGAAATCCCATCTGATGGATCACTCGAAGCTTTCGTGGAGTCTCCAAAGTACTGAAGGTGCCACTGCCGGTATTCCGCACTAGCTCGAATCCGATCGATCGCTCGATTGATCGCACTCAAAAGCTCAGGGTCCTCTTTCCGCACTGGAACAGCGACTTTCTCAATGAAGAGCAAATCCCCGCGGGGAGCCATCTCCAACCCAAACTTACTTCCCAGATAAAGACCGACCAATCGATCCGAAACGAGACCGTCGATCCGACCCGACTCCAGATCTTGAAAAATTTCAGTATCACCGCGGTAAAGCTTAAATTGAGCATGAGGGAAATGGTCGCGAGCAAAGTCCACATAGGTGGTTCCCATCGTCGCTCCAATCTTGAAATCGGAAGATTGAGAGTCCGGGGCTCCGGGACGGACAAAGAGCTGTGCGCCCGACTCGTAATAAGGACGGGAAAAATTCACCTGCTCCGAGCGTTTCTCGGTGATGGCCATACTCGCGACAATCACATCGATCTTACCCGCCAGAAGGGTCGCAAGGATCCCATCCCACTGAAGAACTTTAAACTCGCACGGGCGCTTTAACTCACGACAAATCGCCTTTGCCACATTCACATCAAACCCCGCCAACTCGCCATTGGTCTCGATGTAATTGAAGGGTGGGTGTTTTCCCGTAAGACCTACCCTTAAAGGTGAAACCGCCTCAGCAGCAGGCGCCTGAAAGAACGCAAAGGTAACCATGAATCCCAAAAGGATCTGTTTCGAGAAAAACTTCACAGCTCTCAACTCCTCAACTTTGTCTGATGGCTTGACTCGACGCACTAGCACCTTGGGCACCCACTTCAAGTGTTTTTGTCTTAACAGCACCTGGTGCAACCCGTATGAAGACGCTCAATCCCTTCAAAAGGCACTTCTATGAACCAAAAGAATGACACTCGCCTCGTCTACTCAAGCGACCCGAACGTAAACAAAAAATGCCCGAAGTGTCGGGAGCTGGTCTCAGAATGCTCTTGTGAGCCGGAAATCTCGTTGGACGAGGCGAAGAAGAGCCGTTTCGTTGCAGTCATCAGGATCGAAAAGCAAGGTCGCGGAGGAAAAACGGTCACTGTGATTGACCACCTCCCTAAATCAGAATCCTTCCTCAAAGATCTGACGACCCGCCTGAAAAAAAAATGCGGATCAGGCGGTACTTACATCATGAGTGGTATCCACGGAGTCATCGAAATCCAGGGCGACAAAAGAGACCTCATTCGTGCCGCCCTGGAAAAAGAAGGAATTCGATTTAAGGGATGAGCCCACGCTTCTTCAGGAGAGGTTCAACAGAGGGCATTTTTCCGCGAAACCCCAGGTAGGCCTGCTCAGCAGTGCGAAGATTTCCGGCCGAATAAATATAATCTTTCAGCTTGGAAGCGGTCTCCGAATGAAACACATCTCCCGTCTCCTCAAAAGCGGCAAAAGCATCTGCATCCAGGACTTCCGCCCATAGATAGGAGTAATACCCGGCAGAGTAACCATCTCCTGAGAATGCGTGCGCAAAATGTGCAGGCCGATGCCGCATGACAGTTGTCCGGGGCATCCCGATTTTATCCAGCGTCTCCTTTTCGAAGCGATCCACATCAAAAGCTTCGATTTGAGCCAAAGAGTGGACCTCCAGGTCCACAATCGCACTCGAAACAAACTCAACCGTTGCGAGTGCTTGCCCAAAAGTTCGTTCCAAGGAACGTCTCTTGAGAAGGAACTCAGGCAGTGGCTCCCCTGTTTTCCAATGGGTTGCAAAACGACTGAGAACCTCCGGCCGCTCAACCCAGTGTTCGAGTAACTGCGAAGGTAACTCAACAAAGTCTCGAACAACAGCTGTTCCAGATAGTGTGGGATACGTGACATTCGACAGCAAACCATGCAACCCATGACCGAGTTCATGAAAGATCGTGTGAGCATCATCCATGCTGATCAGTGTAGGCTTCCCGTCTGCTCCTCGGATGCAGTTGAGTACATTCACAATGATAGGGGTCTCAACGCCATGAAGACGATTCTGTACTCGAAATTTGGACATCCAAGCGCCCGAGCGCTTACTGGGACGCGCAAAATAATCCCCGAAAAACACCCCAACATGCCGATCATTTTGATCGAGGACCTCCCAAGTTCGAACGTCTGGGTGGTATTTCGGTAGATCTGTCCTCTCCAGAAAGCGAACTCCAAAAAGTTTTTGCGCGACATCAAAAGCAGCCTCAATCATCCGATCAAGTTGAAGGTAGTCTTTGAAGTCCCCTTCGACTGTTTCGGTTCGCCCCAGTCTCAGTTGCTTTTCGGCATAAAACCGCCAGTCCCAAGGCTGAAGGCCGCCCTCCAGTTCATCCCGAGACGCCAGAACCGTCAGCGCAGGACGCTCCTGTTCGATTTTTTCGACCGCCCGAGTCCAGACGTTCAGAAGCAACTTACGCACTTCCTCGGGGCGCTTCGCCATCGTGTCATCGAGCTTATACTCCGCGAATGTGGAGTAGCCCAAAAGTCGTGCGCGCTCGAGTCGTAGCTGAACAGTCTCTGCAATGATCGCAGGGTTTTGGTCCCGCCCAGATCCCTCTCCCCGAGTAGAAAACGCGCGAAAGAGTTTTTCTCTGAGCTTACGGTTCTCCGCGAGAACCAGGCAAGGCTCCACAGAAGAGCGAGAAAGAGTGATCACCCACTTTCCTGATTTTCCACGACGGTGAGCCTCCTGATGAGCGGCCTCGATCCAAGTGGAGGGAAGCCCCTTGAGCTCCTCCTCTGAGTCAATCACGAGTTCGAAGCTCACCTCGTCTTTCAAGATGTTCTGAGCAAACTGAGTCCCCAAAAAAGCCAGGCGCTCTAGGATCTCCCCCATGCGTTTACGCCCCATTTCATCCAAACGGGCCCCTGATCGAACAAAGGATTGATGAATTCGCTCGAGCAAACGGTTTTGCTCTGGACTCAGAATCTCCTTCTGATCTCTAACCTTCTGAACTACCTGCTCAATTCGAGCAAATAATCTTGGATTGGTGAAGATTTTGGAACTGTGACGAGCAGAAAGAGGAGCGATTTCCTTCTCAATCTTCTGTAGCTCTGGACTGGTATGAGCCGAAGTCAGATTGAAAAAAATGGATGCGACTCGATCCAAGTCCCTTCCCGCTCCTTCTAGAGCCTCAACTGTATTTTTGAATGATGGAATCTCCAGATTGGCACAGATCTCTTCAATTTCACGCTCGTGGTCTCGAAAAGCCCAATCAAATGCCTCACCAAAATGCTCCGGCCGAATCACCTCGAAAGGAGGTATCTCAAAAGGGGTTCCCCACTTTTTTACTAGAATTGGATTCATGACTTCATTTTCCTTTCCCATTCCAAGCTGGTTCGACAAATCAACTCGAGATCCGCGTATTGAGGCGCCCATCCCAAGGTTTTCTGAATCTTTGTTGGATCTGCATAAATCGCGATCACATCACCAGGTCGTCGCTCTACATAATCGACCTTAAAGTCGACGCCGCTGACGTTCTTCATCGCCGAGACCACTTCCTTCACGGAATACCCTTTTCCATACCCGCAGTTCAAAAGCTGACTCTCGCCCCCATTTCGGAGGTAGTCGAGCGCGAGAATGTGGGCGTGAGCCAGATCATCCACGTGAATATAGTCACGAATACAAGTTCCATCCGGCGTGGGATAATCCGTGCCAAAAACTTTCAGTCCCGGACGCTTTCCGAGCACGACTTCGCTAGCTACTTTAACCAACTGAGTGGCTCCAGCAGTAGCCTGCCCGAGCCCGCCCTTGACACGAGCCCCCGCAACATTAAAGTAACGAAGTATCACGTGGTGCATCGGCGAAGCACTTCCGTTCAGTTGAGCTGCTCTCTCCAACTCCCACAAAATATGCTCCGTTGTGAGCTTACTCCGCCCGTAGGGACTTTCGGGTTGAGTGGGAGCAGTTTCAAGCACTGGCGTCGTTTCAGGAGTTCCATAAGCGGCACAGGTACTAGAGAAGATAAAGTGCTTCACTCCCTCTTGGTGGCAAACCTCCGCCAAGTTCAGGGTTCCCAGTACATTGTTCCGATAATATTTCCCGGGATTTGAGGTGCTTTCTTCGACAACTAAGTGGGCTGCAAAATGGATGACCGATCTTACATCGTGTTCACGAATCACTCGGCTCACCAGCGACTGATCAGCCATATCTCCTTCTACAAATACAGCTTCACCGGGAACCGCCCACCGATGTCCACTGTACAAATTATCGAGCACAACCACTCCCTCACCTCGCTCCACCAGTGGGTGAACCGTATGAGAACCGATATAACCTGCCCCCCCGGTGACGAGGACAGAACCTTTGACCGCTGATGTAGAAGTTGTTTTGAGCATCGACTACAGATGTATCTACCCCTTGCAATTCCATCAAGTACGGTATGATCTCGCGGCATGTCAGCTTCAAACTCTCTCCTGGGGTTCTTCATTCTCATTCAATTATTGATGACATTTGGACTTGGAAAAAAATTTCCATTTCAGTTCATGGGAGAGCACGGTCCCCTGATCGGCGCCTGGTTCTGGGGCCTTCTGACTTTGATGAGTGTGATCCTCATCGTGACCCGATGGGGACAAAGAACTCTCCTCCGTCTCACTCATCCCAATTTCCTTCGGACGTCCTTCCTCGTGTTAGTCCTTCTCACTCCGGTTTATGATGCCCTCCAATGGGTCAAGTTTCGGGACCTAGGTTATCCTCGCCCCGATTTTCTCTGGTTTCTCGATCTCGTTGGGGTTCTTGGATGGCTGTGGCTCTTTCGGCAACGCACCCGGCTTGATAGCAAAACAGCCACCGTCTTTGCGGCAGTCTTCGCCATCACGCATCGAATGGTTTCAATTCTCTCACTTCCGCTCGTTTCATCACGCTCAGATATGATGGCTGCCATCCTTCAAGCCAATGAGCGTTTTTTTGAGCTCGGATTGCCGGCCTACGGAGCATCCTGGGATGGAGTCGGTCAAATTCCCTACCTGCCCCTAAGCTGGCTGAGTTTTTTTCCAAGCCACATCCTCTCGATCGATCCTCGATGGGTCGGGATCTTTTTTTGGATCGCAACTCTGCTGGCCCTCTTCAGTGGGACCCGCATGTTTATTGCTCGTAGCCAACTCGGGGGCATCGCCCCTTCCCTGCTCATGACTTTTCTTCTAGCAAACCCCTACTTTCATTTTCGTCATGAGCTTTACTTAGACCCTTGGTTCTTCATGGTCACCGTGACCGTGCTCTCGCTCGGGCGAGCTCGCCCGTGGGTCAGTGGCGTCGTCACTGGGTTAGGTTGCGCAACCCTTCACTGGGGTTGGACTTTGTTTCCATTTTTCTGGGGTCTCGCTTCCTTGCGCCAAAACCAGGGAGAGCGATGGAAAGCACTCCTAAGCACCGTGATTGCGAGCTTGATTCCATTCTGCCTCATCATGGGGCACTTTGCGTGGCATGAACGGCAGTATTTTTTTTCGGCAATCTTTCTCCATCAGGACCGCATACACACCGGCGTGAATCCTGGAGAGCTCTGCTTGGGATTCGCCTCATTCTTTTTCCAGATGGGCTGGGAAAGACTCCTTCAACCCTTACAAGGAGTTGTATTGCTGAGCCTCGGTTGGATCGGCCTCAAGCAGTGGTGGCAAGTTCAACCCAAAAACTACCAGCTGACTCGCGACAGAATTTTTCTTCTGATGTGGGCAGCAGGATTTGGCTTCAACCTCCTCGTTCCTTTTCTCGAAAACTACTTCATGCTGACCTGGACTCTGCTGGCAATTCCCGTGCTGGATGCTGTGACGTCACCAGAACACCACACGCCGCCGCAGCACTGATCCACTGAAGGTTTTGTAACAGCCACCAAAGCCAAACGGGTTGCTCAATCATCTTCCACACCGGGAGACTCACCAGGGCGAGTTAAGGTACCCCAAGAGTAAGTCCCCAAAAAAGGAGTTCTCGCCTCAAACTCATTCGTGCAGAGGGCAACAGACCGACCGCAGGAATCAAAAGAGCCACAAACGCATAGGGTTTGATTCTTGGCATCAGGAAAAAAAGAACGAACGCCGCGATCAATCCCTTTTGTTTTATAGACAGTCTTGTCTTGCGAAGAGCGCCCCACGTCATCAGTGCGCCCACGCAAACTATACCTACCCAAGCCAAAATCCGCCCGATCCCTCCACTCACCCCCAAGAGTCCCTCCACAAAATACATCACTCCTAAAAAAGGGGTCGGAGAATTGTGATCCGGCAATGTCTCTCTCCAGGCGAGATGAGCCCCCTTGGGAACTGAGTCAGCTTGAAATGAGGCCATGTAATTCGAGAAAGCAGCAGGAAAGATCAAAGCAGAAAGAGAGATCATGACCGCCAAACCGACCATCGCTCCCAAGAAAAACCTGAAAGCCGATCGCCGAGCCTCCAAAAAATGAGGCGTTTTTCGATCCTCTATCAAATAAACTACAAACAGAGGTAAAACTGAATAAAGCGCGGGCAAAAGCTTAAGACTACTGAAAATACCCAAGAGAAATCCGGAAATTCCTGCCCGGTTCGTTCGACTCCAGATCCAGACCACCGCAAGGAGTCCTACCCACTCCAAAAGACCAAAGTTTCCTGAACGAAAGTTCCAGGCCACTCCCCCAAATCCACCCACAATGAGGGCCGCCACACTCATCCACGGCGTCGAGGTGCTTGTACTCTCTTGTCGAAGAATCAGCAGACTCATCCAAAGCCCCATCAGTAGAATAGATCCTTGGATGATCCAGGTGTCCAACCCACAAGGAATTGCAAGCAACGGAAGCCAAATAGGAAGATAAGGAATCGATAAGTTTTGCCCAGTCAAAGCACTGAGCTCACTCATGGAATAAGGATTCCCAGTAGCCATCAGAAGGCGATTCCCATCACAGATCAACTGCTGATCCCAGCCGTGAGTTCTCAAGAAACCCACGCCAACCAGCAGTCCGAGCGAAATAAGAATTGCCCCCCCAAAACCAGCACTCCGAACACTGCGACTCACGAAGCTCGTCCCTCGAGTCGATCCTCAACTCCATACGCATACTTCAAGAAGGCACTATGAGCAGCATTCACAGCAATGATGAATCCAGCCAGTCCATCCAAAAACCCCAACTTAAAAAAGTAGCACTCCAAGAACTTGACCCATGGACGGATTAAAAGTTGCACCACGCTGGAAGGGACACCCCGTCGCTTTAGGCCCAAATGAGCTTGATAAGAATAGCGAACATTAGTTTGAATCTGATCCCTTAAATCCTCAAAAGTGTAATGCAAAAGTGGATGCATAAGTTTTGAGACTCTCGATGAATCCGACTGTGCAATCGGCTCCAGAGATTCATGCACTTCAGGTTCCGACCAGCGACAAAGCGTACGCCGCGAAAGTCTCACCAAGTAGTTGGGGTACCAACCTCCATGCATCACCCAGCGACCTAGAAACCAGGTCTTTCGAGGAATCCGAAACGCCACCACATCCTCAGTTCCGGGAGCACTCAAAACCTCTCGAATCTCTTTCGCCAACTCGGTCGATACACGCTCGTCTGCATCGATATTCAAGACCCACTCTGATTTTGCGTGGCCTTGAGCGAAGTTTTTATGGCTTCCGAAACCCTGCCAAGTTTTTTCAATGACCCTTGCTCCAAGATCAAAGGCGATCTCACGAGTTCGATCCGTACTACCTGAATCTGCGACGATGACTTCGGCCACCCACTCTCGGACAGACTCAATCGCAGAGCCTATTCGCTTTTCTTCGTTCAATGCAATGATCGTGACACTGATGGGGAGCTTCGGTGCGGACATGATATCCCCACCATGAATCACTCCCCCACTAAAGAAAAGAGGGAGCCAGCTCACATAAAGAGAAAGTCTCCGTTCAAGCTCCCGAAAGGACCGAGCATCAAGGCTGATAATGACTGTACAGATCCCAAGCAGCGATCATACTGCCATCTTTTGCCTGACAAATCGGCTCCTCGTTGCCCGAGCTATCTCGTCCCGTTCGAGCGACGGCCCCCATAAACTGACAAAAGAGTGAGGCCGGATTGGCGCCATCTCCGACATCGGTGGACCTTGACTGTGCCTGATTAAACTTTGAAAAAACATCGGTTCGCTTTTTACGAGAGCCAGTTAGCCAACTCCAAGCAGTACACTCCCCCACCGCGCAGGACTTTGAGACCCATACCACCCATTGAGGTTCTGATCGAGTGGCGGCCCGGGAGCGTAAGCAGAACACCTCTGCTTTATCCTCTAGGCTAAACACTCGAGCAAACTGAAGACCGGGACACTCTTTGTCTTTAGCCTGGACAAGGCTCTCCAGAGTACAAACACCTGGAAGGACAACTCCCAACACCAAAAGCACACGTAGGTTCCTGATCATGGAAGCTCTCCCATTGTCGTCACACCTGCAGTGTTTGCAATGAGATCCTCTTTTGGAATCCAACACCCACGCTTGAAATAAACGGATCGCTGAGAAACTGGAAGATTTGGATTTGCGGCTTCCTTCGGATCAATCCCACCGGAGACCGGACAAATCGAGTGATAGATTGGAGTAGCATCTAAACTCCCGATGTACTGTTCACAGGCACAGTGAAAAGGCTTCCCTGTCTCTTCATTTTTTGGACCCCAAGCGGAACCCCAAGAGTTCCGAACCAACAGATGACACTTTCCGTTCACCTTTTTCTGTCCAGCAACAACAATCGCGTGTTTGAAGTGCTTGCCTTTACCTGCTGCTCGACACTTGTGATGCTTCGTCAACTTCACCTCGCGCAGATTGGATTTTGTATCTACCTCAATACAGCGATCACTCGGACGCGAAAAAACAGTTGAGGCGATCGAAAGGGCCATGGGGAATCCATCTTTGAGCGTCGAATCCAGACGAGCTCGAAGGGCCTCGGTCGTAAACTGACGTGATAACTTTGCCTCAGGTAGATTTCCCACTAAGATGGGCTGGGACAGACACTTCGAAAAAATTTCCCGAATCGCTTCAATCGCGAGCTTATACCTGAGTCCTTTTTTTTCGACAAAATCCAAGATCAACAAATAGAGGGGGTCGGTTGAGCAAGCATAAAGCGGGGGGCCTTCCACATTCTGAGAATCCCTCAAGTCCTTCAAGACTTTGTCGAGCACCACCAAGACAGCTTCCTCTGCGACAAAGTATGGGGCTATTTTTCGAATCTCACGAAGAGCTTCCCAAGTGAGGTCCTTGCTGCATCCTCCGTGTTTGCGGGTTCCATTAATCGCATCTACGATGAAGCCCCCATCTACCCCTTCTACGCCCTCTTTGATCTTCCCGTCCTCGCCCAAGCGTGACTGCACCGCCATATAGATCGGATCTACTATCTGGGCCTCGGGGTTCTGCTTGAGGAGATGGTAATTCAAAAGAACAGCGCCGGCGTAGGAATAACACATCCCGGTCGGACCCTGATCATACTGAGGGATCTTTCGAAATGGGGATTCTGGCCCATTCATGAGATCCATGTCCTCACAAGAATCGGATGCTTGAACTGACACAGAAACCAAAAAAGTAAGAATCAGTGTGATCAGCGATGATTGCAATCCTGGAGTCTTCGTTCGGATCCACATGGAAAATAGGCCCTCTGTCCTTACGAATTCTCCTCTCTCTCAGTCCCTTGAGCAATCGGTGAGCTTGTTTAGCACTTACAAAATAAGCTCACCGAGTCCACTGGTCACAGAAACTCCCTAGCGCCCCTTCATGGAGCGCAAATCCATAAGAAACCTGTCAAAAAGATGGCGCGAATCCTGGGGCCCAGGGGAGGCCTCTGGGTGGTGTTGAACGGAGAAGGCATAGGCGTCCTTCACTCGAATCCCCTCCACGGTTCCATCGTTGAGGTTTAAGTGAGTCACTTCTGCGCGACTCCCCAGACTCGCAGGATCCACAGCAAATCCGTGATTCTGCGAAGTAATCTCGATCTTCCCCGTTCGAAGGTCTTTGACCGGCTGATTGGCTCCCCGGTGTCCAAACTTCATTTTATAAGTTTTTGCACCGACAGCCAAAGCCAAGATTTGATGTCCCAAACAAATACCGAAGATGGGAAGCTTCCCAATCAGTTCGGTCACCGCCTGTTTTGAAGCCGGAACGGCAGCTGGATCTCCGGGGCCATTCGATAAGAAAACTCCGTCTGGCTTGAGCGCGAGAACCTTTTCCGCAGGGGTATCAAAGGGAACCACAGTTAGGCGACAGCCTCCCTCTACCAGCAAGTCAAACATCGCGCGCTTGGCACCAAAATCATAAGCAACGACATGAAGATCAGGCGATGCGGGTACTTGAACATGGGGGAAGACTGGCTGGTAATCGAAAATCGTCTTAGTCGAGATCGCCGATACCAAGTCTTGCCCTTCCATCGATGGGATTGAGCGGGCTTTTTCAAGAAGTGCTGAATCGCTCAAGCTTTCGGTGGTCAAGATTCCCTGACAAGCCCCATGAGTTCTTAAGTGAGTCACCAGTTGCCGAGTATCGATCCCCTCGATTCCGCCTATTCCATAGGTTGCCAAGTACTTATCCAAAGAAGAGTTTGCTCTCCAATTCGACGGAAGCTCGCTGAGCTGTCGTACAACCATACCGGCTGCATACGGTCGCAAAGACTCTTCGTCCAACGGAGTAGCACCTACATTTCCCATCTGCGGTGCCGACATGGTCACGATCTGACCGACGTAGGATGGATCTGTCAGAATCTCCTGATAACCAAAATGAGAAGTATTAAAGACCACTTCACCACAGATCTCTCCTTCCGCGCCAAAAGAATGCCCTCGAAAAATCAATCCATTAGCCAAAGCAAGCGTGGTTGTTCTTTTTTTTGAACTCATTTCACAATCTCCTGTAACGCAAAAGGCTTGATCGAGTTTTCACGATAAAATGCAAGAGCCTGTACCAAAAGCTCGGCCGACCGCAGAGTTGAATAGAGCGGAATATCCCGA
>Ga0169931_10012314_pt1 | contig 11886 bp, 7 predicted proteins | sample Kivu_15m_20L_FD_129675 | JGI IMG/M metagenome (GOLD analysis project Ga0169931, IMG submission 129675) | Freshwater microbial communities from Lake Kivu, Western Province, Rwanda to study Microbial Dark Matter (Phase II) - Kivu_15m_20L... | ecosystem: Environmental > Aquatic > Freshwater > Lake ...
AAACCCGACACGCTGCCGCACGCAGCGCGGGAACGCTGAAGGGCGCGGTCAATGTCGAACACGCCAGCTGGTTCCAGCCCGGAACCTCCACCTTCATGTCAGTCGATGAGGCGCGCCGCGTGGCCTCGGCGTTGAGGCTCGACCCAAAGCGCGACACCTTGTCGTTCTGCAACACCGGGCACTGGGCCGCCACGAACTGGTTTGCCCTGTCCGAGGTACTGGGTCAGCCGCAGGTGAAGCTGTACGCGGGTTCAATGGTTGACTGGACATCGTCACCGCAGGCATTGCCGATGGATAACGCGCCCGGTCGGGTCGGTCAGCTGATGGTCGACTTCAAGATGTGGGCCGCCCGCACGTTCAACTGAGCCAAGCCTGCCCATGTCACAGGTCCCTGCCGGAGGCGCAGCCGCGTCGTCCCCCGCCCCGTCCAGGCTGGCAGGGCGGGGTCTGCTCAGTCTGGTGATTGGCGGTTTTTTCGTGCTGCTCGTCATGGCGGTCTCGATCAGACAGGCAGCGCTGTTTCTGGTGGGGATAGGACTGGGCGCCGCACTGGCCGGATGCCGATTTGGCTTCACCACCGGTTGGCGCCAGCTGGTCGCCGACCGCGATCCGCGCGGCGTGACGGGTCAGCTGCTGCTGCTCGCTTTGGCTGCGGCGCTTGCCATGCCATTGCTCGGCAGGTTTGGCGAACTGCAGGCGGCGCTGGGTCCGCCCAGCATCTCGCTGCTGGTGGGCGCATTTGTGTTTGGTCTGACCATGCAGATTGCCGATGGCTGCGGGTCCGGCACGTTGTACAAGGCCGGCATGGGCGTCCCGCTCAATCTGGGCATCCTGCCGGTGTTCGCCTTTGGAAGCTTTCTGGGGTCGCTGCACCTGTCCAGCTGGCTGTCGCTTGGCGGAACCGAACCCGTTGGCCTGGTGGGACAGCTCGGATCAGGCGCAGCACTTGCACTGACCCTGGTGGGGCTGGCGCTGCTCGCCGTGTTGATTCGGCTCTGGGTGGGTCCGGGACGGTCCTGGATTGAGCGCCGGTGGATGATCGGTGCGGTTGCGCTGGCGCTTCTCGCCACCTTGAATCTGCTCTTTGCGGGTCAGCCCTGGGGCGTGGTGTACGGTTTTGGGCTGTGGGCGGCCAAGGTGGCGCAGGTCACGCCCTGGTGGGATCCCGCAGCCAGCCCGTTCTGGTCGCAGACAAGCCATGCGGCCCTGCTGTCGCAGAGCGTTCTGATGGATGTTACGTCCATCACCAACATCGGTATTCTGGCTGGCGCGCTCTGGATATCGGCCCGCACTGATGAAGCGTCGCGCCCGCTTACTGCCGCACAGTGGGCGATCGGCCTCGCCGCGGGGCTGCTCATGGGATACAGCTCCCGGCTGGCTTTTGGATGCAATGTGGGCGCGATGCTAAGCGGCATATCCACCGGCAGCGTGCACGGTTGGATCTGGTTTGGGCTTGCGTTCGTCGGGTCGCTGGCTGGAATACGGCTGCGCAAACGTTTCGGATTCGATCGATGAACACGCCTTTGCACGCATCGAGATCTCAAGGTCCTCAGCGCAGACGAAGGGCGTGGGCATTCTGGGGCGTGCTTGTGCTCTTCATCGCATGGGATTTCCATGCATCCAGCCCAATCGATCTGCGTGACGAGCCTCCGCTGATCGCCGCGGGCTCGGGCAGGCTGAGCGCTGGCGGCCACTGCTCCATGTCGAAGTAGGGCCTGCGCCTGGCGTGAGTGTGCGCCGGCCGCTCTTAGGCAAACAGCGCGTCAAACCCCTCCTCGGGTTCAAATCGGCCGTCGCGAAACAGCAGCCGTGTTGGACCGGGCATGGCCCGCTCGCGCACAGGATGGTGTGGGTCACCCGGGTAAGCGACCAGACGGCCGGCCTCAACATTGCGCGGGCTCGGCTCGATGGTGGGGGGCGGCCGGCGCCTTGCTTCAGCCAGGATGTCCGCAGCGCAGTTGAATCGAGAGAAGTGCGCGAGCGTCATGATCTGTGGGGCCGCCAGATCGAGTTCGCGGGCCCAGTAGCGTTCAAGCGCGTCGCGCGGCCGCTGCCAGATGCCCTCGGTGGTTTCGCGCTGGTCGTGTCGGGCCACTTGCGTGGCCGGCGACATTGCAACGAAAAAGCGGGTGTCGAAGCGCTTGTTCATGAGCGTGGCCATCTTGGGTGTGACCCAGCGCGACCAGGGAATCAGTTGGCTGATTTCAAGTTTCAGGTCAAACGATTCGAGCAGCTCGAGAAAGCTGAAGCCCTCGCGTGCCTGCTGGCCGACGCGCTCGGCAAGCGCGCCATCGATACCGTGCGCAAACAGAACGCCGCACTCCTCGAATGTTTCGCGGCAGGCGGCCACAAAATAGCCGGCGGCATGATGGGGCTCAATCGCCTGGTCGGCCAGCGCGCGGTGCAGCGCGTCAGGCGCTTTGTCGAGTCGCGCAAGCAGGGCGTCATCGTGATCGTCGTGGTCGACCTTCCCCCCCGGGAACACATAGGCACCACCCAGCACATCCGAATTGCCGTGTCGGCGCAGCATGAACACCTCGGGGCCGTTGTCGGCATCGCGTATCAGCATGACGCTGGACGCGGGTCGGGGCGGTGTGGTGACTTCGGCTTCGTTCAGTTGCAGCGCCATGTTGCATTCCTGTCAGCGAGAGGGGTTGCCGGGCTCAGCGTTTAATTTGCTCCGCATCGGCGCCGCGGGCTTTTGCCGCGCGGCGACCCCACGACCACACATAGTTGAGACCTGAGGCAAGGACGGTGCAGGTTAACGCCGCGTAGGCTGGCTCAAGCCCGGCAGTCATCTCGATGATACCGGCAGCGTCGACCAGCACGCCGGTGAGCACGCCGAATTCGAGCGCGGTGTTGAGTTTGGAAAGCCGCGTGGGCGCCATTTCGTATTCGTGAATCAGAAAGTGGAATGCCACGGCGCCGAAGACGATGATCACGTCCCTTGCGATCACCGCTGCGGCGAGCCAGCTCGGCAGTAATCCTTCAGCGGCCAGCATCAGGGTGACGGTAAGCATCGTGAGCTTGTCCGCGAGCGGATCGGCGATTGCGCCAAAGCGGGTGCGCTGGTCCCACCGGCGCGCGAGAAAGCCGTCGAGCAGATCACCCAGCGCGCACAGTGCGAACAGCAGCAGCGCTATGCCAAATTTGCGCTGCGCAAGCGTGTAAGCGATCACCGGAATCAGAAGTGCCCTGACGATTGTGATCAGGTTGGGCAGCGTCAGAAGCCTTGGCGTCATGAGCGGGTTCGGTCAGAGAGAAATTCCGCGAGGGCGCGGCCGGTGTGTGAATCAAGCTGTTGAATCAGCTGCTCGGGCGGTGCACTGGACACCAGACGGCCACCGCCTGCACCGCCCTCGGGTCCGAGATCAACCATCCAGTCGGCTTCGGCCCAGATATCAAGATTGTGCTCCACCACCACCAGCGTATTGCCGGCATCGACGAGCCGATGCAATACGCGGATCAGTTTCTCGACATCGGCCATGTGCAGGCCCACGGTGGGTTCATCGAGCACATACAGCGTGTGGGGGCCGGCGGGCACCGACGCCCCGGAAGCCAGCGCCTTGGCCCTGGCGCGAGCAATCCGCGGATCGTCAACCTCGGTGAGCGTGCGAACTTTCGCAAGCTCGGTCACCAGTTTGATTCGCTGCGATTCGCCCCCCGACAATGTCGGGCTGGGCTGGCCAAGCGTCAGGTAACCCAACCCGACGTCCTGCAATAGCTGCAGCGGATGCGCGACAGACGGGTGTGCAGCAAACCAGGGCAGCGCCTCATCCACGCTCATCGACAAAACGTCACCGATCGAGGCGTCGCGCAGACGGATGGACAGCGTTTCGGGATTGAACCGCCGGCCGCCGCAGGCATCGCACAGTACTTTCACATCGGGCAGGAAGCTCATTTCGATGGTCTGCACGCCCTGGCCCTCGCAGGCAGGGCAGCGGCCGCTGCCAGTGTTGAAGCTGAACCGCGACGCAGTAAAGCCGCGAAGCCGTGCTTCAGCGCTGTCGGCGAACAGCCGACGAATCGCATCCCAGAAACCGATATAGGTGGCCGGGCACGATCGAGGGGTCTTGCCGATGGGGGTCTGGTCAACCTCGAGTACCCGGCTGATGGGCTGCCAGCCATCAAGTGTCGCAAGTCCGGACAGCCTGGGCTGGGGCTTGCGGTTGTTGCGGGCGCGAACCTGCGCCGCCACGTTGCTGAGCAAGACCTCGCGCGCCAGCGTGGACTTGCCTGAGCCCGATACGCCAGTGATCACACTCAGTCGGCCCAGCGGAATCTGCACATTGACGTGCCGAAGGTTGTGACGATGCGCCCCGCGCAGCGTCAGCCAGCCCGCCGGATCCTGGCTGCCCACGGCGCGGCGCGGCGATAACGGATGGGCAAGCGGCTGAGACAGGTAGCGACCGGTGAGACTGTCGGGGTGGGCAGCCAGCGCCGCGTGGTCACCGGCAGCAATGACCCGCCCGCCCAGCCGACCTGCGCCAGGGCCAATGTCAATCACATGATCGGCGCGACGAATGGTGTCCTCGTCATGCTCGACCACCAGCAGCGTATTACCCTTGGCGCGAAGCATCTGCAGCGTATCAAGCAGCACCCGGTTGTCTCGCGGGTGCAGGCCGATTGTGGGTTCGTCGAGCACGTAGCAGACACCCTGCAGGTTCGAGCCCAGTTGCGCAGCGAGCCGGATACGCTGCGCCTCGCCGCCCGACAGCGTGGGCGCGGCGCGGTCAAGGGCCAGATACCCCAGGCCGACATCTGAAAGGAAATCAAGTCGCGATCGGATTTCTGTCAGCACATCGCGTGCGATGTCGGCGGCGCGGCCCGAAAACTCAACCTGACGCAGCCATCGCGAGCAGTCATCCACTGGCATCGCGGTAAGTTCCGCGATCGATATGTCCGCGAGCTTGACCGCAAGCGCAGTGGCATTGAGCCTGCGACCATCGCACTTCGCACAGGGCGCTTCCGCCGGCCCCTGCTCGTCGGAGTCGGCGCTGCCTGTCGCGTCGTCCCGGGAAGCGGCTGCGCGTGCGTCGGCTGCGATCTGATCGGCCAGCTTTTCGGCAAGCGCACCCACCGACTCGACACTGGTGTCTTCGCCCGAGCGGTGCCGTTCATCCACCTGAGGAACATAGGGCAGCTTGATGCCCGTCCCGATGCAGGCTGCACACCAGCCAATCTTTGAGTTGAATGAGAACAGTCGCGGGTCGGGTTCTGCGAAACTCGCCGCACACGACGGGCAGGCCCGTCGGGTTGAAAACAGCCGGGGCTTGAGCAGCAGGGCCTCACGCTCAAACGCGTCGCGATCGCCGGCGGCGTGGGCGTGGTGAAGCGACTCAAGCGAATCGATCACCATGACCCGGCCTTTGCCAAGGTCGAGCGCGGTGGCAAGCGCCTCGCGAAGCTGCGCTTCATTGCGTGGATCCACCTGCAGCGACGCAACCGGAAGCTCAATGTCATGCTCGATGAATCGATCGATTCGAGGAAAGCCCACGGTAGGGAGAAATCGGCCATCAACGCGAAGGTGCGTGTAACCGCGAGCGTTGGCCCATTTTGCAAGGTCGGTGTAGACGCCTTTTCGCGCAACGACCAGCGGCGCCAGCAGGCCGATGTGCCGGCCGCGCAGATCGGTCATCAGCCGGGCCAGGATGGCATCGGCGCTCTGGGGCTCGATGCTGACGCCGCAGTCCGGGCAATGCTGCGTGCCCAGCTTCACATAAAGCAGCCGCAGGAAATGGTAGATCTCGGTCAGCGTGGCCACCGTGCTTTTTCGCCCACCACGGCTGGTGCGCTGCTCAATCGCAACCGTGGGTGGAATGCCGTACAGCGCGTCGACATCGGGCCGCGTGGCCGGTTGCACAAACTGACGCGCATAGGCGTTGAGCGACTCGAGGTAGCGGCGCTGGCCTTCGCCAAAAATCACATCGAAGGCCAGTGTGGATTTTCCCGATCCTGATACGCCGGTGATTACGGTCATCTGGTCGCGCGGGATCTCGACATCGATGTTCTTCAGGTTGTGTTCGCGCGCGTGGTGCACCAGGATGGAATGTCGCCCGCGCTCGCGCAGGGCGCTTTGCAGCGGTTTGCCTTCGCGCGCGAATCCGGAGTCGATGGCAGGTTCGGCTGCGGTCAGCAGCGGGGCAGCTGAGGGCTCGTTGGCAGCGTTGCCGTGGGCCTCGCTCAGCCTGCGCAGCTGCGCCAGATAGTCGGCCAATGCGCGTCCGGTGGCTGAACCAGCGTGGGCCGTCAGCGCTTCCGGAGGCCCGGCAGCGACCAGCTGGCCGCCTCGCTCGCCACCATCAGGACCCAGATCGATCACCCAGTCGGCCGCGCGGACCACATCCAGGTTGTGTTCGATCACCAGCAGCGAGTGCCCCGCGACCAGCAGCTTTCTAAGCGCACGAAGCAGCCGGGCCACGTCATCGAAGTGCAGGCCGGTGGTGGGCTCATCGAACATGAACAGGGTGCCGCGCCGGCCCGATCGCGCCGCCCGCCAGCCGGGCGCTGTGGGCTCGGTGAGTCCCTGACTGGCGGCCTCGGCAAGAAACCCGGCCAGCTTCAGGCGCTGCGCTTCGCCGCCCGACAGTGTGGGTACCGGTTGTCCAAGCCTGAGATAGTCAAGCCCGACATCGGAGAGTGGCTGCAACCTTGAACGAACCTCCGGGTCATCCGCGAAAAAGGCAAGCGCCTCGGTCACGGTCATATCCAGGATGTCCGCCGCCGAGGCCGCTGAGAACCGCGAGCCATCGGCGCGTCGCGCGCTTGCCGCGCCATTGAGTTTTACCTCGAGCGTTTCGTTGCGGAAGCGCTTGCCGTCGCAATCGGCGCAGCGCAGGTACACATCCGACAGAAACTGCATCTCGACATGCTCAAAGCCGTTGCCGCCGCAGGTCGGGCACCGGCCATCCCCCGAATTGAAGCTGAAGGTGCCCGGCGTGTAGTGCCGCTCGCGCGCCAGCGGCGCGGCCGCCAGGCGCTTTCGAATCGGGTCATAAGCGCCCACGTAGCTGACCGGACTGGAGCGCGCGGTTTTGCCAATGGGTGACTGGTCGACGAAAACGACATCGGCCAGCCAGTCATCGCCCAGCAGGCGGTCAAACGCGCCAGGCGCCTCGGTGGCTTTCCCTTTGGCCTTCATCAACGCCGGCAGCAACACGTTCTGCATCAGCGTGGACTTGCCACTGCCCGAGACGCCTGTGATGCAGACGAAACGCTCGAGCGGGATGCTGACGTCGATGCCGCGGAGATTGTGTTCGCGGGCGCCTTCAATAATGAGCTTGGGCGTGCCCGCCGCAACCGGCATCGCACGGCCGGTTACCACCTGTCGGCGACCGGACAGATAGTCGCCCGTAAGCGTTGCGGCGGCGCGCAGCGCGGCAGGCGGGCCGTTGAATACGATGTCGCCGCCACGCTCACCTGGGCCGGGCCCGATGTCGATGATGCGATCAGCTGCGAACATTACGGCGGGATCATGTTCAACGACCACCAGCGAATTGCCCGCGTCGCGCAGGCGACGCATCACCGCGTTGACGCGGTCCATGTCGCGCGGGTGGAGGCCAATCGAAGGTTCGTCAAGCACAAACAGCGTATTGACCAGCGACGTGCCGAGCGCGGTGGTGAGGTTGATCCGCTGCACTTCGCCACCGGACAGCGTTCGCGACTGTCTGTCCAGAGTCAGATAACCCAGCCCGACATCGCACAGGTAGGTGAGGCGCGCACGCAGCTCGATCAGCAGCTGTGCGAGCGCTTCCTCGCGCGCATCGGTATTGCCGCGCGAGGGATCCGTTTGCGCGGCAACACCATCAAAAAATTCGCGGATGCGTTCAATTGGAAGCAGCATCAGATCGTGGAGCGACAGGCCTGGCATGGCGGCCAGTTTCTCGTCCGACCACTGCACACCCACCGGCCGGAATCGCTGCCAGGCGCCCCGGTCGTCACGGGCCTGCAGTGCCCGATCAGCGAGCGCCTGGTCGCCCACTCGCCACCACAGCGCCTCGGGCTTGAGACGCGCGCCCTGACAGACTTTGCAGGCCGTATACGAGCGGTACTTCGAGAGCAGCACGCGGATATGCATCTTGTAGGCCTTGCTCTCCAGCCACTCGAAGAAGCGGTTCACGCCGTACCACTGCTTCTGCCACTTGCCAGTCCAGTCGTCGCCGCCTTCAATCACCCATTGCCGTTGCGCGGCTGACAGATCGCGCCATCGCTGATCGAGCGGAACGCCGGCACGCGGGGCGAACTTTGCGAGATCACGCTGACAGTCTTTGAAGCTCTCGGTCTGCCAGGGGCGTACAGCCCCTTCAGCGAGCGTTTTGCTCTCGTCCGGAATCACCAGGCCCAGATCGATTCCGATCACACGACCAAAGCCCCTGCAGGTTTCGCAGGCGCCCAGTGGCGAGTTGAACGAAAACAGGCTGGGCAGGGGCTCGGCGTAGTTGATGTCGCACTCGGCGCAGTGCAGGCCGCTGCTGAAGCGCCAGACTGCCGCGTCCTCGCCCTCGTCGTTCAGGGCGTGAACGGCGAGCCGACCCTGGCCTTGCCGCAGCGCAGCTTCAACTGCTTCGCCGAAACGGCTGCGCTCGACCGAGCTGGCGCGGAATCGATCCTGTACCACCAGCAGCACAGTGCGACTGCTGTCATCGCGCGCCGGTCTGCGCCGATGCACGCGGGTATAGCCCTGAGCCTGAAGATGCTGCTCAACTTCAGCCTCGGTGAAGTTGGCGGGTACTCGGACCTCGAAACAGATGAGCAGCCGCGGGTCGCCCGCAGCAGCGGCGCGCTGCTGCACCGTATCGAGGATATCGGCCGCGCTGTCGCGCTGCACCGGCTGGCCGCAGCAGCGGCAGTGAAGCCGCGCGGTACGGGCAAACAGCAGCTTCAGATGATCATTGATCTCGGTCATTGTGCCGACCGTTGATCGCGACGTACGGACCGGATTGGTCTGATCGATTGCGATCGCTGGCGGCACGCCTTCGATCCGGTCGACCTGGGGCTTGTCCATCCGATCGAGAAACTGGCGTGCATAGGCCGAGAAGGTTTCGACGTAGCGACGCTGGCCCTCGGCATAGAGGGTGTCGAACACCAGCGACGACTTGCCCGAGCCCGAGACGCCCGTGACCACCACCAGATCACCCGTGGGAATGTCGAGATCGATATTTTTGAGATTGTTCTGGCGGGCGCCGCGAATGCGGATCGCCGGCGACTCGACCGGAGGTTTTGGCACGATGAGGGTCTTGGGAGAAGGGGCGGAATGGACGTGCGGAGCGGCGTGAACCGGCACTGAATCCGAGTGTATCAGCGCCGCAGACCGGCTTCTGAAAGGCCCCGGGTGATGGTCGCTCGCACTTGCTGCTGCGTGGATCTGCGCTCATTGGCCCCGTCCTGCCGATGACCCGTGTCGGGCCAGGGCGAGGGGTGAGGGCAGGGGGCTAGAATCCGGTTGGTTCTGCATTCAATCATTCACCGTTAGCCAGCGCCTTTGTTCATGTCTTCAGCGATTGATTCAGCTTCGCCCGCAGCCCACCGTTCGCGGCCGCTCGCTGCGCTTTTGGCGCTGCTGTCTGGCACGCTGGGGCTTCATCGCCTGTATCTTCGGTCGGGTATCTGGTGGGTTTATCCGATGCTGTCGATGCCACTGCTGGGCTGGGCGCTACGCGCTGATCCCTGGTTCCGACATCCCGGCTTTTTTGCCTTCAGCCTTCTGGCGGTGGTGACGCTGATCGAGGCGATCGTGATCAGTCTGACCCCCGATCTGCGGTGGGACCAACGGCACAACACAAAGTCGGGACGCACGTCCGCCAACCGCTGGGCACCCGTGCTGATTGCCATCGTGTCATTGATCGGCGCGGCCATGTTGGGCATGTCGGTGATGGCCATCGCGCTGGAAGGCTGGTTTAACGCGCGGTTGGGGCGATGAAATGAGGTTGAACCGATGAGCACCGAACTGCTGTTTCGCGAGGACGCCTATCTGACGCGGTGTGAGGCACGCGTGATCGCCGCGGGCGAGCGCGGTCTTCAATTTGACCGCACGGTGTTCTACCCGATGGGCGGCGGGCAGCCAGGCGATACCGGCGTGTTGCTCAGGTCGGATGGGTCAACCCTGCGGATCATCGACACCCGCAAGGGCGACACAGCCGATTCGGTGCTGCATCTCACCGAGCCCGGGCAGGCGCAACCCGCGATAGGCGAGCGCGTCACGCTGGAACTCGATTGGGACCGGCGCTATGCGCACATGCGAATCCATACCAGCCTGCATGTGCTGTCCTGCGTGGTGGTGGCGCCGGTCACAGGCGGCAATATCGCTGTCGATCGCGGGCGGCTCGATTTTGATATCGACATGAGTCTGCTCGATGCCGAACGCATCGAACGCGGTGTCAATGCGCTGATTGCGCGCGCAGTTGACACCGAAACCGTCTGGATTACCGACGAAGCGCTTGACGCCCACCCGGAGCTCGTCAAGACCATGTCGGTGCAGCCGCCACGCGGCGCGGGCCGCGTGCGTCTGCTCAAAATTCCCGGGATCGATCTTCAGCCCTGCGGCGGCACGCATGTTCGAAACATCGGCGAGATCGGACCGATCAAGGTGCTTCGAATTCGCAATGAGGGACGCCGCAACAAGCGGGTCGAGGTGGGCTTCGCATGAACAAAGGACTGCAGCAATGACCAGAACCGTGGTGGCCACCGCAGACGCACCCGCTGCGATTGGCCCGTATTCTCAGGCGATTCGCGTGGATCGCACCGTGTATCTGTCGGGACAGCTTGCACTCGACCCGGCAACTGGCCAGCTGGTCGAGGGCGGGTTTGAATCGCAGGTTCGCCGTGCATTTGCAAACCTTGATGCGGTCGCTCGGGCCAGCGGTGGATCGCTCGCCGATTGTGTGAAGCTCACCTTGTTCCTTACCGATCTCGCGCACTTTGCGGTCGTGAACGCGGTGATGGAGCAGCTGTTTCCGAAGCCGTTTCCGGCCCGCTCCACGGTGGGCGTCGCAAGTCTGCCTCGCGGTGCGCAGTTCGAGGTCGAAGCGATCATGGTTCTGCCCGGCTGACGCGTGCCGCGCGAACGCTCCAAGGCCCCGGCCGTCAAAGGGGCAACGGGTCTTGATGCGTTTGCGCGCCTGGGCGTGCGGCGCGACATCGATCTGCTGCTGCATCTGCCGCTGCGCTACGAAGACCTCACGGTGGTGGTGCCGATCGTCAGCGCGCGGGCAGGCGATCATGCCCAGGTCGAGGGCATTGTCCGCGCCTGCCGGATCGATGAACGGCCCCGCCGAATGCTGCGTGTGGATATCGAAGATTCAAGCGGCGCGCTGACGCTGCGTTTCATCCATTTCAATGTGATGCAGCAGCGGCAGTTCGCCGCCGGCAGCCGCGTGCGTGCGTATGGCGAGATTCGCAGCACCCTGTTCGGATCTGAGATCGTGCATCCGCGCTATCGGCTGGTGAGCGACGGTGCGCCGATCCCCCAGCAGCTGACCCCGGTGTATCCCACCGTGGCCGGTATCGGGCAGGCGCTGATTCGCGCTGCGATCGCGCGGCGTCTGCGTAACCTTTCGCTGCCCGAAACCGTTCCCGCCGGCACCATCGGCCGGCTTGGGCTGCCGGGGCTGGTCGATGCACTGACCTTCCTGCATGCGCCACCCCCCGACGCGCCGACTGCGGCGCTCGAGGAGCGCAGCCTGCCCGCCTGGCGGCGGGTGATCTTCGACGAACTGCTGGCCCAGCAGCTGTCGCTTCGGCGAGCGCGTGCGGCGCGCGCCGACCTGCGCGCGATGCCGCTGCCCGACACAGCGCTTGCCGAACGGTTGAACGCGACACTGCCCTTCGCGCTGACCGGCGCGCAGCGCCGCGCTGCCGCTGAAATCGCCCACGACCTCGCGCTGGCGC
>Ga0169931_10012315_pt1 | contig 11886 bp, 13 predicted proteins | sample Kivu_15m_20L_FD_129675 | JGI IMG/M metagenome (GOLD analysis project Ga0169931, IMG submission 129675) | Freshwater microbial communities from Lake Kivu, Western Province, Rwanda to study Microbial Dark Matter (Phase II) - Kivu_15m_20L... | ecosystem: Environmental > Aquatic > Freshwater > Lake...
GGAGATGTCTACATGTAAGCAGAAAGCGCAAACCGAACAGCCGGTTTACTAATAAAACTAAACATAAACTAAAATTAAGATACTTTGTCACTTTTCTTTTCTTCTCCACTACTAGATTCCAGATCATCATGAGGGTATAATATTCCATCTGTATGAGGGATCTGTGGCCATTGTCTCCACATACTACACACTTTTCTCACATCATTGACTTTTCGAATCCCTTTCAAGAATTTTGCAATATGATCCAGCTCACGATCATGCGCATCATCAATGTAGCTTGTACAATCAATAGCGTTTTCGGGATGGAATATGTACGAGGAGGGAGAGTTATCGATGATGATTGCTTGACTTAAATCACGATCAAGCCGTGAAAGGTCTTTGACATAATTTCCTTCATGATAGACACATGAATCTCGAAAGAGACGAGCTCTTATACATCCTTTGGGATCAAGTTGATCCAGAAGTGGATCTGCATATTTGTTTAATGAAGCAGTATAAACGACAACTTCATAGTATTTGGCCATTTCAGCAAGGAAATAATCAACTCCAGGACGCTTAGATACGTAAACAAAATGAACAACATCTTCAATCTATGAATTCACAAACAACAAAGTAACATATTACCAAGTCAGGTGATTCAGAATGGAGTGAGAAATAAATATTTGAAATAAGAAAATTATGAGATACCTGAACGGGTAAAACAAAATCAGCTCCTGACACGGCACGGAAACTACTATGTACAAGGGTCTCATCTAAATCTAAAACCAAACATTTCTTCCCTTGATCATGAGGATGAATAGACGGAAGAAGTTTCATGGCCTCACTATCATCATCGACAAGAGAATGACCACAACTAACAATAGAGCGCTGGATTTTACTCTTCGTTCCACTGCTGCGTCTCCTTCGAGCATTAGTATTCTTATGCGTGGCAGTATTAGCTGCAGTCGCGTTGTTCGTTTCCCCCGCAGGTTTTTCTCCATCTGTTCCCAGCGGTGGTGGTGATGTAATAACATCTTTATTCGCGTCGTCTGGATAAGTAACGTCAGACAGTAAACAGCAGCACATCAATCTCAAATTTTCTAGAATAGATTCTCCATTATCTTCCCCCTCCACAGTTTCTACCGGCTGGTCCTCATCAAATGGTGCTGCTGTATCATGAGTTGTGTTCGGTGTTTTTTTAGCGGCAGATATTGCATCTGCCGATCTGGGCGTCGTTGCGTTTCCAAACTTATCTGTTTGAGTGATAAAGTCTGGAATGTATGTAGAAGAAGTCTGGACTGTGGGAGATTTGGGTGCCCCTGGTGATCGTAGATCCGATTTGCCACGAACACCATGTGGGGTTGGGACATTTATGGGATGAGTGGATTGAGCGCTTGCATCAGTTGTAGATGTAGGAATAGGTGTGGGAATGTCATCAGACTCAGAGGCAGCCGTTGTATCAATTGATTGTGGTGCTGGGAAAAGCCGACCTAAGCGTCGTGTCTCGACAGTTTTTTTCTTTTGTAACGACATGATGAGATTTTTGATATATGTAAGCTGATCGGAAACACGATGAGTTCTTTACAGTAGGCTACAATTCATATTTCAAATGTATGTATCCAACCATAGGAACAAGGAACAGATTCGATCGATGATACAAGAATCTCTGAATGGACTGAGAGAAAAGAGAACAAACGAGAGAATAAGAACCTCCCTCATTCATCAACTGTTCATTCAGTACAAGAGGAGATTATTCAAGGATTTTTTCCTGTCGGTCAACCTGTAGACGCGCAAGGATGCGCATTCTCTACATACTGAACTTTATACTTACATACGACCTTACGACTGTAGACAGCTCAAAGGCTAAAATAGCTTTAATCACTTACGAGACAAAACGATAGAAGTGTTCCATAGCAAACATAGTCGTTTGAAAAGATCATCAAATTTGGTTTGTCGAGTACATAAAGTTTGCTACATATGACAATTTGTTATTTGTTCTCTGTGAATATGTTCACAGGCATTGATTGGGTAATAAAGACTTTTATAATCATCGTCAACAACACAGAATCACAATCAACCATATGGATGACAGAGCTGTTCTCAAGTTGCAAGGAGTAAGAAACCTTCCGAACTCTACAGAATCGAAGCTGAAGCATAATGATGGAATGAAACCATCAACATCGTTCGCAGAAGCCCGGGACGAAGGATTTGAGGTCATTCTTATGCGTAAAAGAAATACAAGCAATCCCACGAAATCTAAAGCTCATCAACCTTCGAGGATAGATGAGGGTCTTTCAAAGACGCGTAGCAGAGGACGGTCACCCCCGAGAAAGATCGTGATGACTGAAAAACGGCCCAGTTTTATTGAGACTGAATCGACAGACTCTTCATCTTCCTTTTCCACATCTACTGTTTTATCGGCTCAGAAGAATTACAAACAAGATAGAAACTCCTCTATTCCAGCGTCGAGCCCGCTGAATTCTAAAGCGTCGATTGGAACGAAAGGGTCACGAGCACATTCTCATTCTAGAGGAAGGAGTCTCTCGAATCCTAGACAGAGTATTCAGATGTCCCCTCTCGCTAAGTCACCTGTAGATGATATAGAAACTCTCTTACAGTCCGTGTTGCAAGCCGGAAGAGGGGGAGCATTATCTCCAAAAGCATCTCCCCGTAGAGGAAGAAGCCTTTCTCAATCGAGACACTCTCGTCATTCAAGTCGGACACGAAGTCAAAGTCGATGCCGTTCCATGGGTATAGAGGAATACACATTTGCTGCCACAATTGAGCCAAATATTCACGATAGTGCTATAATGAATATGGAGATTAAAACACGCGATACTATTGAAATGAATGAAAATGAACTTTATGCAAGAAAAGCCGGATTGTCATTGTAAGTGAAAATGTTGATGTCTAGTTTCAGAGAATTATCACTTAGTATTCTAACAACTTACCTTTCATGTGCAGCTCCAGTCAACTAGGGGACTATTTAATTTCCTGTGACTCAACAGGTCAAGGAGTCATTCAGGACGTAGATGATTACGGAGACTATGTGTTGAGCCCCAAATTCAAAGTGGATCAATACCTATATGATGAAAATAATGCCATTCCACCAAATGCAACCTTTTTGAGAAAAAAGAAGGTCATCAACGCCATGAATGTGATAGTTACTCAAAAAGATTTATTAAACATTCAAACCATTGCTGGAAAAATCTCTGTAGATTGGAAGGGTTCCAAGCTTGTGGCTCCATCTGTAGCTCGACGGTTCGTCGATTTTCAGTTCGCCAGGATGAAACGTAAAGAATCCGTAGGTACAGCGAGTCCTTGGGGAGTATTAGGACTGTATGAATATTTAGCTAGTGTAAGAACTGATGCCGATTGGGCCGAGCAAGCTGCAAAACGTCGTGCGAATGGAGAACCGTAAGTGGTATATATCTGTAACAATTTTATTCTGATATTCGCTCATTCATCCCACTCATAATTGACCTTGAAGTTTCATAGCATGGAATGATTTTATCGAGAAAAAGAATCAGGGCTACAACAGGCCTTGGCTAACCTATTTCCTCATGGTAGTTTGCTCTGCTATGCTTTTAGTCTCAATAGGTGTAAATGGATGGGTGCTGGAGTCTTTATCAATCAACCCAATGATAGGACCATCAGTCACAACACTCATCAAATTAGGTGCAAAAGATAGTATATTGATCGTTCAGAAATATGAGCTTTGGCGTCTCGTTTCACCGATGGTTCTTCATGCTGGGCTTGTACACTACTTCATGAATATGCTAGCTTTATGGTTCGTAGGGGCAGCTTTGGAAAGAGCACATGGTCATTGGTCGCTTCTTTTCGTGTTTATGGTGTCTGGAATCGGAGGAACCATAGCCAGTTCTATCTTTCTTCCGAAATTCATATCTGTAGGGGCATCAGGAGGAATTTTCGGTCTGATCGGTGCATGTTTTGCGGATGTTTGCTTAAATTGGAGTATATTGTTTAATCCTTCGTTGGCAGGAAGGAGCATCATAAAACATGGCCTTATTCTCTTTGTGCTGTTTCTTGATATTTCTTTGAATGCGTTGATTGGACTTACGCCATTGCTTGACAATTTTCAGCATTTAACCGGCATGATATTAGGATTTTTATGTGGCATTACGACCATTAAGCGTGTCTCAACCAATTTTATTGGCGAATTTCAACGATGGGGGATCTTTGAGCGTGTGAAACAGATATTTCGTATTTACTTTGGCCTTGCTCTAAGTCTTTTTTCAATTATCGGTGGTATTGTTGTGCTTATGAATGGTGACGGTACGACATCACCGTGTCCAGCATGCTCTGTAATTTCCTGTGTAGAATTTCCTCCTTGGGTCAGTTACAACAACAGATGGTGGCATTGTGATGAATGCTCCACTGTTTCTGCAGTCGTATCTATGACTAGCTTTCAAATGAACATGACTTGTCCTTCAGGACTAAATGTTACAATACCTCTCCATGATGACTACATGAACGTTGAATTTCTCAAGAAAAATCTTGTTAATGTATGTCGTAACGTTTGCCTTAAACAGCACTAAGGAAGAATATTTAATATATTATAAGATGTGGAAAACAAAACTCCAATTGATTTAAACAATTAGTCGCATGGATGACCTAATCCCTATGGATCAACGGATATTTTTCGGCGGTAAAACGTGTCAATCGGAGAAAGTATCCCCAATATTAGTGTCAAAGATTTTACACTGAATTGTTCTGTATTGTAATAGAGGATTATCGCCTAAATGCATTTGTTGCTTGGCGATGATTTGGGGAAGGTAATTGTAAAAAGGGGCTCATGTGCATTAGAGATATGTTCGACTTTCTTACAATTATCAAGAAATGAAGAATCATCATGTCGACTAGGCTAACGACCAAGGAGCAAAATTTATTTGAGCAGCAACTTCTTGACGAAACGAAAAACAGTCTAACTATTCGAATCATCGATTCCATTTCAGGACGTAGTCACTTACGTAGTCTACGATGTGTTCTCTAAACGTCTCGTCAAACAACCAGCAACTAACAATCGTTGAACAATCGACTCACAACATAGAAATAAAAATATCAAATATCGAGTCTATCCATTTTCTAAACAGTCTGGTGTTCAAAAATCCGAATCCATACCATGATCGATATTCCATGGCTTTTGTCCTCATCAGAAAGTGAGACCGAAGAAAAGCAACTAATCGATAATCGCCATGCTCCATCGTTGAATAGTAAAATGAATGAAGTATATGAAAGGCATATATTCCCATCAAGTATGAGTTCTCCTGAGTATATGATTAAGGGAGGCCGTACTCGTTCGTCATCATCAATTGATGATAATGATGCCATGAATCTCCAATTTGCGTGGGGTAGTCGCATAAGACATCATCATCGATACTCTATGGCATTAGATGACATCCTGTACATCCAAAAGGGAAAAGTAACATCTGTTGCCAAGTTTAGTCGTTGTCCATCCTCCCATATCCTATCCATTGTTTCAAAACAGCCTTCGACATCAACGAAACGTTTTCATTTTACTCCAAGGTAACGAGACGTTAGATATCGAAGCACCTACCGAATCTGATAGAGATAAGTTTGCACTGGCTTTTGCAACTTTTTGTCGAGTATCTATTGAGGATGATCCTTTACACATTTTATAAGCAATCGCAAAATAAAATAGTCAGTTATTTTTTCCTCTCTCTCTTTATGTGGGGTTTTGTGATAATATTCTGTTGGTCTTCTTTTTTTAATTAAAAATTTCAATAGTAAGTGTTTTTTGTTTTACATTTTTTATTTTACTTTTCTTCTATCTTCAATCCAACATCTTCGAGGACTTTTGTTATCGCTGATGCTAGAACTTTTGTAGAAACACTTCCAACAATAGTATCCTTTAAATCTCCTTGATAATAAAGTTGTATTGTGGGTATACTAACAACACCTACGGATTCAGCAATTTCAGGTAAATCATCTGTACATACGTCTACAACATCAATTGCGGAATGAAATTGATGAGTAATGTCTTTGATAATAGGTAATGTCAATCGACATGGTCCACACCAAGGAGCATTAAAATAAACTAATATCGGTTTGCCTATTGTATTCATTTCGGTGGAGGAGGAGGAGTCATTATTATCACTTTCTACTGATAGGCTCAATCCTAGAACTTGAGTTTGAAAATCTTCTATAGAATTAATCGGACGTCCACCAGACTTTGGTGAGGCCATAAACAGTTTGAGGACATGTTGTCTTCTATCATGGTACCTGAATTGGTGTCTGTTAGGTTCAAGTTCTCTATTCTGAAATGACGGCAGGGTTTTTATAGGTCTATAATGGCAATCATTAATAATATGAGTTTTCATCACATGTTGACGAGAGGTGAATTTTGTTGTTATTGTTGTCGTCGTCGTTGTTGTTAATACAAAAGTCAATGAATACTGTAAGTTCTGTATCAAAACAAGAATGAAAACCTTCAGCCTATTCATGACCTTAATTTTTAATAGATTCGACTTTGAAAAGGATGTGCAGTTTTGCTGTTGATACAGAAAAGGCAGTGTACTTAGAAATCAGTCTGTGGATGGGAGTGTTGTTGAATTATACATCTACCCGTGATAGAAATCTACCTAGAGGTGAAATCGGCACTCGTGATGTGTATAGCTCTACTCTAGAGTAGAGAGAGTAGATGTGTAGCTACGCGTCGTCTGTGTTACTCTACTCTCTCTAGTAGCAGAGAGTTGTTTGACAGGAGCCCAGGCAGTGTACTGTAGGTAGCTACGTTCCTACGTACTGTCGGCCATACTTACCAACACCATCCTAGGATCCTAGGTCGACTGACATCAGAATGAAGAATCGGTGGTATACAATGATGGTACATCATCAATCCAAAACGCAAGGTAGTTTCCGATTTAATTCTGGGAAAGATAACATGAAATAAAAATAACGGTGGTCTACATTTGATGAGACTGATGTTAACTCACAAGTACAGTCACGGAAAATTTACTTTGCTTTGATTCTCTCTTGAGCATTAAAGTTATAAATTGTTAGTTTCACTAATACAGTACATAAAGTATCAAATTATATAAGATTTTAGTTTATGTTGTTGAGAGATAGAACAGTCTCAACAGTGACACCGTCGTATTATGCAAAATGTCATTGCTGTAAATTCTCGATATTTGCTATTTAAAAGACCCTGGAAAAAGATGTTCAATGAAAAAGTTACTCACTATGAGGCTCGAACTCACGACCTTGACCTTATTAGGGTCACGCTCTAACCTACTGAGCTAAGCAAGCAGCACGGCTATTTTAATCTTCTGAAGATCACATTCGCTCATGCTGGAGATGGGGAAAATTAAATATATAAATTATCGTTATTTATCGGTCCAGGGACACGTTCCCTTCGTCAACTGTCATGAAATAACACCATGAGAATGTTTTTTCTTATTCAACATTCCGCACATCATTTTCAGGCATCATCAACATATATAAAAGCAATTAACATGATCCTGTAAGGACCGCGCTAGGCCTCGATACTAAGTGAGTCGAAAATTAAATATATATATTACAATTATATGCACCGGTCTATAGACATGTCATGGAAAAACAAATATTATATTCGTACCACAACAAACTTGGATTACAGTCGGGACTGCCCACAATGAACATCCGTTTCATTAACATATATAAAAGCGTTTTAAATATTCGGGTGTGGGTATGATAGGAGAAGAACTTATCACCAATGGCACAATCGGACACCCGAGCGTTTATGGAGGAACTATGTAGGAAAAAGGAACTGCAGATGTGAATTTAATTGGACAATTTGGTGTAGGATTTTATTCTACCTGTTTGGTAGCCAGTATGGTTGAAGTTGTTACAAAATCAATTCAAGATGGATCACCCCTATTAAATTGGGAATCAGATTTCGGGTCTACCTTTACTATTACAGATGTGATGAATGATTCCACTGTACCCTTTTGGCTGATGCCTCTGGTACACGTATCATTCTTCAACTTAAGGAAGATGAAGTGACTTATTCAGAATCATCAAAGCTTGAGGAGTTACCAAATCGATATTCAGAGTTTATTGAATTCCCCATCTCCCTTTGGAAGGAATCGACGACGTATGAGAAAGTTCCCGATCCTAAGATGAAGACTGTACCAATAACAACCTCAAACTTCAACCGGATGAATCATCAAAAACTTACCTGGTTTCGGTCACCCAATGATGTTACTGAAGATGAATTTAACAAATTCTATAAATCAGCTACCGTGCATCCTATGACCAACCTAAAAAATGAAGTCACTTCGCCTTGGAGGGACAAGTAGAGTGCAAAGCATTACTTTACATTCCGGGCATGCTGCCATTTGAATTGATTCGAGGCATGTTTAATAACAATTCTAGAAATATTCGCTTATATGTGAAACGAGTCTTTATCAATGACAAGTTTGAAGTTATCATGCCTCGATGGTTGAAATTCATCCGGGGTGTAGTCGACTGAAATGACATACGTTTAAATGTTAGTCGAGAAATCCTTCAAAAGAGTACCGTATTGAGTATCATCAACAAGAGGTTAGTTCGAAAATCCTTGAATATGATTCATGAAATTACTGATGCAGAAGAAAAGGCAAGAAAAAAGAAGACCGAAGAAAAGAAGTAGGTTGCAGAGGATGCAACCAATGAGGAGGATACCGAAGAAGAAGATGATTCTGGTAAATATATTCAGTTCTGGAATAATTTTTGCAAATATCTGAAAGTAGGAGCGATTGAAGATGAAAAATAAAATCGCGAAGAAATTATTCCATTACGTAGCTTCTTTTCCTCCAAAATTGGCGAAGAGTAGAAATCCTTTGATCGCTACATTGAAAATATGCCAGAGAATCAGAAATCCATCTACTATGTTACTGGTGAGGGGCGCAAGAATTCAATGTTGCAACCTTTCATAGAAAAGCTCACCTCTCGTGGATTTGAGGTCTTTCTTATGACATAACAACCAATGAATGAAATAACAATTGAATCTATTCGAACATACAAAGGTAATGATATTGTTGATGCTACCGAGGAGGGATTAGATTTAAAAGAGAAGAATGAAGAAGCGAAGAAAAAAGACTGAAGAACCAACTGAAGAGTACGGTAACGTCTTGGAGTATCTGGAGTTTGAACTGAAAAGAAAGTACAAATAGTTTCAGTATCGACCTTGTCCGAATCTCCAGCAGCCTTTTAGTACAGGGTTTTATTTTTTTTATAATACAGTAGTATTGTCGCTCAACGCGCGTAATTTCGTGCATACATACACATATAGGATAAATCTATTACCAATAGGATAATTTATTATCTGATCCATTTGAATACATCTCTATCTGTATTAGTATTAGTGTCGATATCAATCTCAAGATAAGAAAAATATTTAATTCATGCACGAGTAATAAATTTTCAATTTACTTTATCTTTCGACTAATGATAATCTAATCATCATCATCATCATCATCATCATCATCATCATCATCATCATCATCATCAGAGTTTTCATCATCATGCTGTGTTTCACCAGCTGCCCCTTGCTAAAGATTCTGTTTTTCTTGCTGAATGATGTCTATTTCAGCTTGAGAAAGAGCCCAATCATCAACATTGGGAAACAGAGTCCATCTGTGCAGAGTTTCCCTAAACGCCACCAAGTTGATGGGATCGTTTGCCTCAATCACAAACGTATCACCTGGAATGAGAATGTCAGAACAGACCGTATGGTGGATCGAATGACTACGGCTCATCCATTGTAGAAGATTTTCCTTCCCATCATTCGTCCTCATAGGGAAGAGAACACAACGTACAACAACCATGACATCCATCGCCACCACCGCAAGGACATCCACAACATTTGGATTATAGGGCTTTCCTCCAGCACGTCGACAACAAAACTGATTCAAAGTATACGTATAGCCCTTGAACTCCAGGACACACTTGTTCATACCCAAAAGTACCTCCATGTCACCCTGTCGCCAAAGTCGAAGCTCATAATGGATATCCTCCAAACTCTCAAGAATTCCTCGAAACCATTGGAGATAATGGTATTCTCGAATTTTGAAAATAGGTGATAGAGCCACCAATGTGTCCTTGGAGTACAGTAACATTGACTGTTTGTATTCGTATAGGATCATGGAGCAAATATAACGTCTACCACGTTCAAAGTGTCCAACGTCGAAAACCCCCGTAACAGCATTTCTCCAGAGCACAGTTCTCTTACAAAGGATAGCGTTGGAACTATTCACATCCCTGAGTTCTTGAAAAACAAATGGATTGTACATCCACCTTTCCTTCGGCAAGGCCGTAACAAAATCAAGATCTCTTGGCAGAAAAAGGAGAAGCCCACAAGAGAGATAGCCCGACTGATATCCAGGTGTTGGGACTTGTTGATCTTGTAGAGAGCCTGGGAGCATAACGATCAGGACAACAGGCATGCCAAGTTCCAAATATTCTACTACCTGCTTCTTTGTTTTGCTGATGAAGTCAGCATCAAGGACATTGACGAAAGTCATTTGAGTAGCCTGAATGCCAATATATCCAGGCCTATCTGCTCCATGACTGAGAAAAGATGGTATAAATGTAAGAATATCAATAACTATTACGCAAATCAACTTAGATCATTTTTACTAACCGTTCAAAGAATAAGTCGGCCTTACATCCCTCAATCAGCTCCTTATCGGCTACATGGGCAGTACCAATAGGCTCAAGCCATGATTGCATACTCCCGAGCATGGACAGTTGATGTATCACCAAAATGATAGCCGAATCGCCCAATCGATTTGCAGTCAAATCGAGTAGCCCTGCGACGTATAATCGATCCATGGATGGAGGCTACGATTGGGACCTCTGAGAGGCAGTATTTGCGATTACTGTTTCCCGACGCGATCTGACCTTGGGATGACCCTGCCAGGCCGCTGGTTATCGGCTGGTGGGAAAATAAAATATATAAATAGTAATTATATGTTAATCCAAAGTTATCTACATAGAATTTGGTTCCCATCCTTTAAGATCAAACCATGGATAGATCAAATCTTCCCATAGATACTGTAATATTGATTCACTTTTGAAAGGGGACTGATTATCTTTCATGGTCTTATCACGCACAATCGCATCACCATTTCGAAAGATGAGATGCAAGAAGTCATGGCCTCCGTCCTGCTTTTATCGGGAGTGTAAATCGTCATGGAAGATGGACACGCCTGGTTCTTATTGAACTCTGCGCACATACATTGACTTTGCCACATATATAACAAATGAGATTATATCAATCCTACTTTGTTTGTATCGTACCAGGATTGATTTTTCCAGATACGATTTTATTTGTGATCATCCCACTCACGTATTAACAACAATAACATTTTCCTCACTGTGAAGGACTTGATGACAGTGAAGCTTTATTTGCAAAACATATCGTAAGCAAGCTTTTATTGCTATTGAGGAATCCGCAGGTGATATATTTGTTGTGGACGGTCAAGCTAGATTGGCTCATACAGATATGGAACTTGTTGATTTTTTTACAAAACAAGTTGTGAAGGATCTACCTGTCATCGTCGCTGTGAATATATGTGAAAGTGACAAGTATGAATTTTTGTATGCGACGGATTCAGGTCATGGTAAACCTATGCCAGTTTCGGCATCGTAGGGATTGGGTATTGCCAAGCTTTTGGAGAGGATGTTCAATGAAATCCAAGCTAAGGGTAGTGCTGTTGTAGGCTTTGGAACCAAGGTCGATAACTTAAAACCCGCAAATCAAGCTATGAAGAATAAAAAAGCACCAGCTTTAGATAGTGAAACAGATGACGATGTGCTCTTGGAATCATATAGTTTGTATCATGATCAAGCGGCTGTTGAAAAGCGCTACGAAGATGCACTGGCTGCTTTTGATGATGAGCA
>Ga0169931_10012316_pt1 | contig 11883 bp, 5 predicted proteins | sample Kivu_15m_20L_FD_129675 | JGI IMG/M metagenome (GOLD analysis project Ga0169931, IMG submission 129675) | Freshwater microbial communities from Lake Kivu, Western Province, Rwanda to study Microbial Dark Matter (Phase II) - Kivu_15m_20L... | ecosystem: Environmental > Aquatic > Freshwater > Lake ...
GTGATCTCCTGTCCCTTCGGGATGAACGCCAACGCGGGGCCATATGGGCCCTTTCGAGTTGTTTTGGATTGTTCGGGCAGCTGTGTCATTGGGGCGTGGGTCAGTGAGAATACCCTCCGCCGGGCCGCCATCGATTCCTTTGGGCCAAGTTCTCAACCTGAGACCCAAACTTGTCTTCAACTCCGGTGAAGAGATGATCGCCCGCAGTGTAGACATGTTTGCATGATGTGAACGCCTTTGGGAAGCACGACCCAACCTGCATCGGCGAGCACGTCAGAAGTGCATCGATTGAAGGCGTTTCGACGACTGCTCGCAGATCTACATTCCAAGTCGGATCGCGATCAAAGCAATACACCCGTATGGGGCGCTTTGAGATATCGATAGGATGGCACGCCGGGATTTGGGCTCTTGATGGGACCAATCTTGGGAACTACTGTCGCCGTATTCCCTCTGCCAGTTGTAGGACGTGGCGTCCGTGATCCCCAGCAGCGTGCAGACCGCGGCCACCGTGCTTCCCCGGGTTAGCTCGACGTCCGCCTGCCTCAGATTGTTGACGATTTCGTCCGCCTGAAGACGCGTGCCCGGCATGACCTGGCCTCCGGAAAAGCGCCGATACCAGAATCCGGCTTGGTACCGGTTCAAGGGGGCAACGCACCGACGCGTCCTCCTCGGGGAGGCTACGTGAATACCAACTTCAACACGTCTCAGAAGCCAGATGCGGTGCAGCACTGCGCCTTCGAAACTACCGTCGAATTCCCGTCGGATCGTGCTCTCGGAGCGCAGACAGAAGCTTAAACACCCAGCGTGTCAGGTGTTCCGTCGACTGCGCTAGGCCACCTTGCTGACAAGCAAGTTTGTCGCGAATCTCCGCGCGCTTCTTCTTCTCCTCCGGTGACCGTGTGTTCCACGGGGTCCGATGCGATCCAATGTTTCGAAGCTCAATCAACAAGTCAAGGCGATCAGGCTCAAAGACATCTGGCCACCGAGAAACCAACCTCTCAATGAAGTTTCGATACACGCGAGCGTCTGGGTGATCGTCCAATGTGAAAAACAAGATCCGGTTCACCGTATTGCGAAATCCGTGGACACTCGGACCTTCACCGCAGCCGCGGTGCTTGGACTCCACGTATCTCTTCAGTAGCTTCGATACACCCCGCTTGAACACGCCGAAGCTCCCGAGCCGAACATCTGACGAGCGGATACGCATCTCGCGTCGTCGCCACCGATTGTCTGCAGCTTGACGCAACTCTTCACCGCCGAGCGAACCTAACGCTGATTCAATCATTGGACCGAACTCGCGAATCCATTCGAACCAATCGGCTGACCAAAACTCACCACCTGCAGCAGCAGCGGAGTACAGCCGTTCGAACGCTTGCCTATCGGGGCCATCGACGATCGCATCATCCGGCCGTGCGCCAAGCTCAGTTGCCATCGCGGCATACCGATCGCGAGCGTCCTGAAACTGCGCTGCCGACTCCGATGTCAAGCCGATACCCATTTCCACGCGGCGCATCTGCTCCAGTTGGTGCGCGTAGTCGGATAGGGCCTCGTAGGCCGGCAGGTACAGCTCTCGAAGCCTCAGCATCGTGCCGCTCGGCGCGACGGCTAGTTGGGACTGTCCCCGGTCATCATGAAACCGCGCCTTATATAGGGTGAAGTCAAAGCGCCGATCGGCAAGCATCTGAAATGCGACCGTCCATTCGAGGTGCCCGAATCCTGAGCCGATCCACTCGGTGTTCTCCAACAAATGTAAAGCCGACAACTGAGTCAACTCATCTACATTGCAACCAGCGAGTTCAACCATCTCGATTCGCTGGTTTAAGCGTTTCAAACTATCCCGAACAAGTTCGGGTCTCAAAGGTGGCTGCTCGACTTCGATACTCCGGACATCGCTCTCAGGATGCGCTGCTTGCTCATCGGGTCGAAAGGCCACAGGCTGGTCGAGGAAGACTGTATTGAATGGTTGGTCTTCGATAGGATTCCAGAGCATCCATCCGATAGCCGACTTGGCGCAACGGTGCCCGTTTGGCGGCTGCAATTCGCGCCATCGACCTTCCGATTCGAGAAACTCCGCCGAGTGTACGCGTGCGAGCTCATTGAGTGCTGAACGGACCATGTCCTCCGGAACTCTCAGGTGATCCGCAATGCCCGACGAGCTGCCAACGCCTAGTCGCAACAGTTCAGCAACCGATTCAACCAGCACGTTTGGCTCGCCAATCGAGAGGAGCAACCGAACCTGAAAGCGCGGAACAGGAAGGACGAGTCTTGCTTCCCCCGCAATCCGTGAGATTTGCCCAAGTCGCCATAGGACGATGCTTGCATCATCTCTACTTGCACTCATTGAAAAACTCCGTGATCGTCAAGAATCGACACCCAGCGCCAACTGCGAGCATCGCATCCGCGACCCTCCCGAAGCTCGCCTGCGCGGAGTCCGCCAGCCGCCGGTCTGCGAACAGGATGAGTTGCCGGCGAGCCCGCGAGATCGCAACATTCAATCGGCTTGGCTCGCGAAGGAACCCAGGACCGGACTTGCGCCTAGTGCAGAGTACAAACACATGTTCGAACTCCTGCCCCTGGAAACTGTCGGTGGTGTCGCAATGCACTCCCAGCCGTAAGGATTCGAAGTAGGAGCTACGCAGTCGCTCCTGCATCGCATCACGCTGCCGGGCATACATGCAGGCGATGCCAAGTTCACCTGCTTCAAGGAGACGATCGCTACGCAGCCGCGAAAGCAAGAGCGCGACGAGTTCCAACTCCAGTTCCGAATACTCCACGCAAACTTCGTCAGGAACCTTGAGATCTGTCGGAATCGCACTTCCCGTGTCGATCCAGACGACCGGGGTTCCCCGGAAGAGATTGAGGCGCGGAGTTCGATCGGCGTCATGATGCCGCAGGGTGACATCGGGTTCATAGAAGGCCTTTGACACGACCCGACCGATCGCCTCGTGCATTCGGAACTGCGTCTGAAGTACCTCCCTCGCAGAGTCAGGAGTGCGATGCCAGAGCGACTCAAAGAGTGATGGAATCGCAGCCCCATCAGGCGAAAATGAACCATTGAGCAGCGCAGCCTCCACATACGGCGGAAGTTGCTTGTGATCGCCAACCAAGACGACCTTTCTTGCGCGGGAGAGAGGAATCAGCACATCAAGACCAACCTGCGCAGCTTCATCTACCAGCGCAAGGTCATAAGCCTCGTCCTCTCCCTTCACTGTCCCCTGACATGTTGCACCGATCGACGTCGCGTGTTGGCTGCAGCACTCACTCCATGCGCGGGGTTCCCTCTCAAGCGCCTGGAGGAAGCGTGCCTTGACCGCCTCGATCGGCGCCTTTGATTGCAACTGGTCCAGATGAAGCGCAGCACTGTCACGAATCTCCTCAAATCCTTGCTGCAGAGGTGCGCTGGGAAGTCGTTGCTCCGAAGCGCAAGCCAACTCTCGGGCGGAGAGAACCTCGTCGATTGCGCTCCAAGTCCGTTCGTTCCGCCGATGCTCTCCAATACCAACAACAAGCATGGCCGCAAGATCTCGAATCTCCTGATCATCATGCTGCGACGCTAGACGCTCAAAGTGTAAAGGATCACGAACGTCTGCGGCGCTTCGTAGCTCGCTCGGTATGGGGCTCACTGTGTGAAGTTGTTTCGAAGGCTGAATCTCCTCCGAGATGATTCCGCAGTCTTGTAGTATTCGTTCTGCTGCGGCGCTGATCTTGGGTTCATTGTGAGTATCTTGCCGAATAGAAACTTGGATTGCTTGATCAAGCTCGTCAACTGCGTCTTGCAGCGCGATGATGCGCGCGAGCATCCCGCCGGTTTCCATCGTCCAGACGCGTCGTAAATCGAGGCGCTTCCTCTCGGCGACTTCCGCAGACTGGGACTCCAGTTGGCTGATGGCATCAGGAGTGCCCGACGGAATTCGCCAGACCTCCATGTTCGCTCGCTCCGAGAGACGCTCCAGCAGGTTATCGATTGCAGCATGCTGCTGTGCCGCGAGAAGCACACGGGCGGACGAGCCGTCTTCGCGTCGGTTTCGCGCGACAAACTCTGCAGCGATCTGACAGATGACATCGGTCTTGCCCGTTCCCGGTGGGCCTTGGATCAACACTAGCGGAGAATCGCCCAGTGCTTTGAGAACCGCCTCAATCTGTGCGGTCGTGGGCGTGCGCATCGTCGGAAATCTAATGGCCGACGCGGACCTGTTACGCACGAGTTCGGGATTCAACAGCGCCGAGAGCATCTCTGCTTCAACTCCCGCGCCTGACACGATCCGATGGTAAGCCTCGAGCTTTCGCTCGCGCTGCCGACGGTCCATTTCATCCAGAGCCGGAAGCACGTGAAATTGCGATACGCGAGGAAGGCTTCGTTCAAATCTGAATGAGGCGATTATCTCCGAGCCGTGCCTCTCAAGAAGTAGCAGCGTCGCCGAGTGACGCTCCGTCTCGGCGCCAGTATCTCGGGAAACCACACACTGCACTTCAACCGGCCGAAAGGCGCCTTTCGGCCACCAGGCGTCGACCGAATCCGAAGACATGTTTGCGCGATATTTCTGACAATCCCCTTCGGTTGATGCGCCGAGGCGGGCCACCACTTCGATCGGCGACCGTGTCCGGGATGAGCCCTCCTCGCGACTGCGCTGCTCGCAGGCGAGTTCGTACTGCACCCAGTTTGCAAGGAAACCCTCCGGTGCGTCAAGAAGCGGCGACAGATTCGGTTGTCCAGGCTCTTTGACTTCACGGAATTCGACCAATCGCACAGAGCCGCTTCCACGATCTTGGTATCGGATGATCCCGCAGCGCTCGAGCAGATCGCCAACGTCGCCGGCACGGATCGAAAAGGACGAGATCTCGGCCTTTCCGAGACACTTCGTGTGGCTCTTTGCATCCATGAGATGGACAAGGTTCAAACAAGCTTGGGTGTCACCGTTCGTTTCCAGTGGAACCCATTGAAGCGCAAACCGTCGTGTCTCGATTGACGCTCCCAAGCGCGACGCGACCTTCAAGCTCCCTATGCAGCCCTCTGGTGCCGAGACATCGGGGGGGCATCTCAACTCAACGGGAGCATCTCCCGCAGCGTCTCGTCCAGTCCCATAGATACGGAGCAGGTATCCACCTGCACGATCCGGCCCATCGATGGCTGCGAGCGTCGAGCAGGCGCGAGTGCGAATATTCGCGTAGACCGCGGTGCGATCACGAGGAGAGTTCAACCGGATCCGAAACACTCCCGATTTGCAACGCAACGTCAACTCACGGCCCGCTTCAAGAAGCCCTAGAGTCGGGTTCGGCGCCCCCTCTCCTTCGACTCGGCAGGCGTACTCCATTCGATGCAGGTCGATCAGATGCCTCTCAGCCAAAAGCCGATCTTGAAGCAACGACCATGACTTTCCACCCCTTGCGGTCACGAAAGATCCTCCGGCAAGCGTAGCGACACCACTCGGCCGGTGCCTTGGAGCAAGCTTGCGATCCAAACGCATGCATCGGTCGGCGCACGGGTTGGATCGCCCCCCCCCTCGTGCGATTGCATAGAGCGAACCCATGAAGCGATCGAACGATGCTCCTCAGACTTGGACACCCTGAGGTCCTCCCAACGGCTCTGGAAGCGTGAGGCCCATGAAGAGGTCCTTCCTATGTTGGCGACCGCGTCATGCTCCGACATCCGCAAAACCGCCAGACGACATGCGAGAAGGCACCAGTAGCGCACATCAGGGGCGCTGGCAAGGTGATCCAACATGGTCTCACACACCGCGCCGAATGACTCGGCGACCCGCTTGCTGCTGGTGGGCGTGAGTCCAGGATTCCCAAATGCCAAGCGCGTCAAGATGCGCGCACCGTGGGACCGCAGATGGCCTTTGCCAGTGGGCAGGCTCTCAAGAAAGCGACTTGCGAAGCTCTCGACCAGCACGCCTGATGTGCCGGAGAAATCGGGTTTTACGCATGCGACAAGCAACTCAGCGGCATTCACCAGTTCCTCCGGTCTCGTCTGACTTGTTTCAAACGTGCGTCTGATCTCGTCGACGGCGCTCTCGCGATCTATCTGAATCCTACAGCGCAACCGATGAATTTTCGCTCGAATCCAGTCGACTTCTCGATCGCGAGAGGCATCGGCTTTGACGAGCTCCTTGAGCTTGGGTATAAGCGGAGCTGTCGCAACCCACTTATCGAACTCAATGGCATCGGAACGAAGACGCACTTCCGCATTCAAGCACTGCTCTTGCGATGACCGGGTCTTTCGGCGAAGCGACTCATCGAGCTCTGTGAGGCCTCGCCGCGCGTCGGTAAGCGCCTGAATCACCATCGAATCGCTTCGCTTCCTTCCGCTTCGTTTCCACGCAAGCATGGCGTGGTCAAGTCCATCTGCCACACCTCGGATCTTCTTCAGATCGTCGATGATCTCCTCGCAGTCTTGCTTGCTCCAATAAGTCGGCGGCGCGAGCTGCGGCGCATAGTTCCGTCCCTCAAGTTTCGGAAGCGCTTCCGTGCGAGTGAAGTGAAGGACGCCGCCAGGGACGGTCGCGTCGTCCGCAACCCGACGCAGCTCGAGCTTCCATGAACTCTCGCCGTAGACAAACTCTGTTCCGATGTAGACGCGCATCGACTCAGCGATCGCTTCGTCAATTCGGCATTCAACCGACCCCTCACTGAGTACTCGACCGCGAAGAGTCTGGCGAAGAGCCAATCGAAGGTCCTGATCGCGCATCGGTGGAAGCACAAACTCCCGAGACCGCTCGACATAGCGATGCCCCAACTGAACAACTTCGTTCGCGAAGCTCCCACCAAAGAGAGGGACATAACCTGAGCCGATAAGTACCTCGAGCATCGGGCGTCGATCGCACCACCAGGCATGGCCAGTTGCTGTACGCCCAGCCAGCGCAATGCCGAGTTGGAAGGCCGCTGGAACAAGGTCCCGCTCCCACTTCAACCGTGTCACCTTGTAGTCAGCGAGTTGCGTCACGACATGATCGGAATCCAGACTCGACTTCGCTTCGCCATCAAAGTCGATCAATAGAAGTGGGACCTCGCGGTCGTCCGAAACCCGAGGGGCCACAGCTTGGATTGCCCCCATGATTGAATCGATCGACTCAGCATCGGTGGGATGGCCGACGCTCGACGGTTCAGGCACCTCGTAGGTCCAATTCATCCCGTCAAGTGTCGACCAATGGCGCGGAGGAAAGGGACCTGCTGGCGACGCCCCTCGAGAAACAAACTGGCCGGGGTCACGAATCCAGAATCCGGCACCCATGGGCTGCAATTCCCGTGTGAACGTGCAAACGGTGGGTCGATCACCAAGCGTGACCACTGTGACCGCACTTGGTGGCTTCTGTTCGTCGGACATGGACAAGAGTCCCGCTGAATACATTGCGACAACCGACCGAGGCACCACAGTCAGCCCTTTGGTCAGCCGTGGCTGGCACGCGATCAGGCGCGAGTCGCGGGCTGGATCGAAGTCGTCATTGGTAACGACCACGAGCGAATCGCCTCCGTCGGCGAGAGCGCGCAGCGCTGCCTTGACGGAGGCGTCGGATCGCTGCAGAACATCCGATCCGATCCAAGTGGGCGTGGACTCAGACTCGAAGCAGCACCATCCAATCGCGTCGGCGCCACCTAGCGCACTCCCTGACGGCGGCTGCGACTCGGGCTCAGCGGCGGCAAACGGGACCTCAAGTCGCTCAATGCGATCTGAGTGAAGTCCCACTGAGTAGGAGGACCTCTCGAGATCGAAACAGAAACGGCGTCCAAGACGCCTCGCTACCACGGCCCCACAACATGGAAGGCCAGTGGCGATCTCATAGACCTTGAGTGCGACGCTGCGGAGTGCGGCAAGGGTCTCGACCGCTGACTCGCAGACAATCTGCCCATCACGCTCGACGACGACACTCGCCGCTGACTCCGCAACACGAACGACTAGCGCTGTTCCGGCGCGGAACATTGCCCCGCCATCCGCGACATGCTCGATCGAGCCGAACACGAGGGTTCCTGCCGTCCGCTGCGAAACCTGAAAAATGATCTCAATTGGACCAAGCGCTCCGGCGTCCAGCAACCGCAAGTCGATCTCAAAGCTACTCGGCCTGACATGCAGGATCTGCGGGCCGGCGCAGCCTCCAATCATGAACCTCAAGGCCCCTGCCACGATTCGAGCGACTGTTCGCCGACGCTCCGCCAGAACGCCGCATGAAGCACGTGCCTCGAGGAACGCACGCCACAGCTTGGAAGCAGAGGGATCTCGAAGCAGTCGATTCGTCGGAAGCAGACGTGCGCGCGGAGTTGCGCTGATGACGAGCGGATTCCGACTCATCCTCGCGAGCCACAAAGTGTCTGATTGCCCGAGCGCAAGGTCCGATTGCGCCGCCCCACTCGACTCAATGGCGGCGAACAAGCGACGAATGACATCGAACTCGACGACATCGTTCGAGAACCGCCTTACGACGGACAAGCAACTGCGCTCTGCTGCGAGCTTGTCGCGAATGGTGGCCCCCGGTCTTGCTGCGAGCCTCATCAGCGAGTTCTCATCGAACTCCCGCGCCAGTCGCACTGGGGTTCGAACCCGCCGTTTCACGAGGACGCTTGGCGGTGAGTTGCACAGGGAATCCACTGCCGGCTTGGCATGGACGAGGAGCCTTGAGCGCCAACCTTGAGACACTGATACGTCTCGCGCCGCGGGGACAGATAGATCCGTAAGCTCCGCAGCTTCGCAAAGGAGATCGCGGACGGATCTGCGCTCGCTTCCAGAGAATGCCCAGCAACGCAGTCCTGCGATGGCACCGTAGAGAGCATCAATCTCAGCAAGCACGCGGCTGGCGCAAGTACTTGCCGAATCAAGTCCCATGTCAGGCACCATTGACATCGGTCCACTCGAACGGGCCATCGCTTGAGTTTTCTATTGACGCCTCAAGCGTTCGCAACTGACGATCGAGCGACAGCCTCTTCAGCACCGCCAGCATTTGCTCAAGGCATTGCCTGCCCCCACGGCTGGATCCGTCGATTCCCCTGAGCTTTGGAACGAACCTCTGCTCAAACTGATCAGCAAACACCTCTATCGCCTGCAGCCCTCCATCCTTCTTCTTCTGCGAGATCACTCTCGGGTGATTCGCAACATAGGTCTCGATCGCTTGATAGACGCGATGGCCGATCGCACGACCACACGATCCAAGAGCGGAGTTCAGCTCGAAGGTTGCACGCTTGATGCTCTGCCGCGCATCGACCTCAAGGTCGTCGACGGATCTTCTCCATGAATCCCACTGCGTCTGTGTGATCCACCGTCGCTGCTCGCAGTTCTGGAACGACTGACGTGAAATGAGCTCCGTTGGCCGCGCAAACCGGATCACATTGCCACGATCCAAGACCTTGTCACTGAGGTTGTGGGTGGTCTCGTCCTCATTCATCGTTCCGACCAACAGGACATTCCTTCCGAGGTTGAGCTCATACGCCGGGCAGCCAGCACCAAGGCCAATCGGCACGGACACTCTCCCAGCACCTCGCCGCGACTCGAGCATGCTGAGCAGGTCGGCGAGATAGAGTTCGGTCCGTGCAAGATTCATCTCATCGAGTAGAAGCAGCAGCATGCCATCTGCAAAGCCCGAGGCTTCGCGCGCGCGCTGGCTCTGCGCCCAAGCCTGGAGCAACTCGGTCGGGAGAAATGCGCCTTCGAGATAGTCGTAGTGGCCCCAGAGTGCCTGCGGCGCGTCCCAGTCGGGCTTGACCGCGACCGGAAGAAAGCGGAAGCCACCTGCCAGTCCGTACTGACGCGGCAACTCGCTCTTGCCTGTTCCACTGACGCCTGCGAGTACCGTCAGCGACGCGATGTCCGAGCACTTGAGCGCGGTATGGAACGCCTCGATCAGGCGGCGTTCGAAAAGGAATCCCGCCTTCTCAATGTCGCTACAGACGCGATCCAGCCAGTTCGCCTCGCCATCATGGAGTGGTTTCCCCGGCTCGAGGAACTCCGCGCACATCCGCCACTCCGGCGAGTCGATGCTCGCCCTTCGCAACTCAGGCGTTGAAACTCGCGGTCCAAGTCCATCCCGCTGGATCCTCAGCCGCTCGCACTCCGCGATTAACAGATCGTGCTCGGACCGCGCCGTGTCGCGCGCCATCTCTTCTGCGCGGGCCTCCCGCCAGAGGTCGGCGACCACCTTCTGTCGGTCCGCTAGCTCGGTCTCTACCTGCGCCAGATCCGCTTCGATCGCCTGACGCCGCTTCTCGTACTTCTCCTCGTCTCGCGTAAACCAAACTTCGAGTTCGGCAACGCGGTGCTCAACATCGACGATTCCAGCGTATCGACCTCGCAGCTTCTCGAGATTGTGGTTTGCCTCCTCAAGTCGCTTCCGCGACTCGCTCTCACGGCGCTCCATTTCGCGGGCGTTCGCCCGGACATCTTGAACTTGCTGGTCGACCTGAGCGGCGACCAACTCACGCAGAGATTCAAGGGGGGCTCTGAGCGCGTCGCTTGCGTCCCGAATCTGCTGATCGACGCGGGAGACATGGTCGAGTGTAACCGCCTTGAATGCACTTGCACCCTCAGAGTACGCAGCGATTGACGCCTGCAGCCGTGCCTCAAGTTTGGGCAGGACTTCGACTTCAGCCTCGAGACTGCGCAGCCGTGCCAAGAGATCACGATTTTGCTGAAGCAAGTCCATGGGCCCACGGCCTGAGAGCGCCCTGTCCCATTCCGAACGCTGACTCCGCAGCTCGCTTAACTCACGCGCATCCGCATCACTCAGCGCATTCGCCCTCTGGATTCCCTTTAGGACTTCAAGCTCGCGCAATGCTGCTTCAAGCCTGGCTTGAGCCCCGCTTGCATCGCGGAGCGCAGCCTCGCGTTTGCCGATCTCCGCCCTTTCATTCGTGATCTCCGCTGCCCGACGCTTGAGGTCGGCTCTTTCATGTTCAGCCGTATTGAGCCGCTGTGCCGCAGCTGCCGCATCGGACTCCGATGCAAGGGCACGCTTTCGATACTCGTCTCGCTCTTCCGCGACTACACGGAGCCGCTGTTCAAGCTGCTCGACCGTTCCGGGACGATAGCGCCGCACGAGTTCGAGTCGTTCGTTCGCCGAGAACGCAACTTCGTCCGCTTCTGTGAGCAGAGTCTGTCGAGCTTGATCGATGCGCGACAGAAGCGCCTCGACGCGCCCGCCTGTCGCGTCAATCAAAGTCTGAAGCCGTGAGCCCGCCTCCCCGAGACGCGCCGCGATCTCCAATTCGCCACGCTGAACTAGGCCTCGGCTAAGTTCCGCGATAGTGTCTTCAGCCGATGAAACATGCGAAACCAATTCTTGAACCGCAACGAGAAAATGCTCGCCGCACCACGCTCCGCCAGCAGAGGCGGACGTGTCGCCATCGGGCGCATCAACTTGAGCCGGAGTGTCCGACGGCGAGAGCGATGCCGAATTCGAATCGAAAGACTCGGTTTTAGGCGAGGACGAGGCGTCTTCTTGCTCAGGCGACATCATCTTACTCCTTGTCACTGATTCTAACAGCTAGCGCGTTTGAGACTGCTGTGTTGCGGAGATCGCGGCATGAACACCATCACCGTGGTAGCCGCGGGGCGGCTGCGGCGACGAGGTTCGGGATACTCAAATCTTACCTATCTGCAGGCTTGCAAAGCCGGTAAGGGTTGATCTGATGACACAGAGCAACAGCTGCGTTACCCTGTCTGGTGTTTGATCGACTCGCGTCGAGTGATGAAATCAGACCGAGCGGACCGTCGTCCAAGCGAACCATGACTGATCTTGTGGCTCAGATGCGAGAAAGGCGGGTTGATCTACGCTGGCCGATCGGCGGGTTCCGCGGCGCCCTTCGGCAAGGCGGGGAGCTTTCGAAGGTGCCGTGAGCTTTGCTGGCGGACCGCGGCGGCGGCTTAAGAGTGCTCTTGAAGGGCTGGCCTGCGGCGAGGCA
>Ga0169931_10012317_pt1 | contig 11883 bp, 9 predicted proteins | sample Kivu_15m_20L_FD_129675 | JGI IMG/M metagenome (GOLD analysis project Ga0169931, IMG submission 129675) | Freshwater microbial communities from Lake Kivu, Western Province, Rwanda to study Microbial Dark Matter (Phase II) - Kivu_15m_20L... | ecosystem: Environmental > Aquatic > Freshwater > Lake ...
ACTTCCTCCCCTCAACAGGAACCTCGAAATGGGTTCTGGACAATTCGGAGTTCTCTACTCTGATCCACGAGACCCCCGAAACTGCATCAAAAAGTACAGGACTCCGATTACCGGGCAAGACGCAAAAAATCTTTCGCGTCTCGTAGAAGTCACCAAGTGGGCACGTCCGAGTGACGTAGAGCATTTACTCACCCGGTTCGCTTGGCCAGTGGAATTGTTTCCAGTTGGACAAACAATCGTTGCTTTCGCGATGCCCAAAGCACCGGATTCTTGCTTTTTTGACCTGACAACCGTTTCTCGGCTCGCGGATCGCTCCCGGCCCGGTTCCGTGACTGAAACAAAGAAGAGTCGCCGAGAAGCGCTCCAGGTCAAATACCTCATTGATGACACTTGGTGGCAGGGGAAGCACACGGTCTCACGTAAGCCGGAGTTGGATATTCACGGTCGTGTCGAACTTTGTATTGATTGCTGCGACTCACTGCTCACGCTTCATTCTCACGAACTCGTCTACGGAGACATTTCCTCAAACAACGTTGTAGCGCGCCTTGAAAACTCGCCAGGCGCATTCTTCTTCGATGCTGACTCAATCTCACCCATCGACCACCGTGCGGCGAATCCACTTTTCAGTCCAGGGTGGGAGACACCAGAGGGGTTGAATCCGGTTGCCATCGATCGCAGTCGAATGGCTCTTCTTGTTCTCAGACTTCTCACTGAGATCCCCAATGCTCGTCCAGACGACCATCAAGGCTTTCCCGCAGATCACTACGTTGTGCGGTCCTTAAGCCAATCGCTGAAGGTCTGCTACCAAAGCGGAACAGAGGACGCCTTCCTCGCGCTTTTGGATGGCCTCCGAACTTCCCGCACGACGCCTCACGCAGATGAGGCTTTCGACCGTGCTGCCCATACCGGATTTGCGCGGATATTGATTCGCGAGCAAATTCACGCTCGCACCAATTCCCAGAGGATTCTTCTTGATCAAGCGCGCGACCAAGTTCTCTTTGAGGACCGAGTCGATCTCGCCGAAGGCCTCGACTATCGGCGACTGATCAGGAAGTCCAAGGTGCGGATCGGGAATTTTCGTCTCGATGCCAAACCTCGCTACGAACTTCCTCGGCCAGTAACGAGCGAATCCGACCTCATGAACCTTCTTTACGAGGCACAGTTCCAGGAGATCGTTCGTCATTTGATGACTAACGGCCTCGGCTCTTTGGAACGCCTTGAGAGAGTCGGCCGGGCCGTCGAATACGCCCAACTGGAAATTGAAATTCCTGATCCGACGGTCGTCACATCACCAGGTCAAGCCGAAGTGATAATCACCTGGCCGCACGAAGAGTGGGTCAATTGTGCGCGCCTGAAGGTTTCGGTAGGTAGCAACCATCACGAACTCGACGTGGACCGTAACCGTAACGAGCAGCAGACCATGAGAGTGGTGACTGTGAGTCGCGGAGGCGACGTTCGCGTCGGTGTCACCTTCGGGACCCTTTCGTCATCCGGAAATCGATTCCTTCCATCGCCAACCAGTGATTCTGTTTTCGAGAGACGACTCCAAACACGAGTCTCACCTCCACCAGCTCCTGCCCGCCCATCAGTGCCACGATCCCCTTCCCTCTCACCTTCACACGAGCCACACGATCGTGACGTCACGATTGTCGATCCAGAGGCAGAGAGGCTCGAGTTGGCCAGACTGGCGCAGATTGCACGATCTCAACGCAAGCGCCGATACCTCATAATTGCGACGAGCGTGATGTTCCTCGCTCTGGCTCTTTTCGGTTATCGAATGATCAGAGGCTCGTCTGAAGGAGTTGAACTTACGAATGAGCAGTTGGAGCAAGCTCCTCAAGACTGGGCTCAGGCGACCACCGGACCTTCGATTGCGCAAGTCAAAATCTCCGCCAACACGACCACAATCTACTGGCCAGGTCAGGCCGCGGCCAGCGCCTATCGGGTCCAGACCTCGTACGACGGCGACGTTTGGTCGAAACCCATCACTCTTGTTCTTCAAGAAGATGGGTTTGTCCAAACGTTCGAATTCGACGGTCGAGCATCGCCCTCTCTGTATCTGATCGAGGCCGTCAGTGCTCGTGGTCAGGTCATTGCACGACAGTTTGAAAATGCGATGCACGGAACGGGATTCGATCAATTCCCGCGGTTCAGTAAAACTCCCGGGTCTATCATGGTCACCATATTCCCGAGCGCGTTGAGCGGTTCGCGAACACCTACAGAGTTTGAATTGGAGCTAGTCGGGGGCGACTCCAACGGCGGAAATCTCGGAAACACAACTTCACAAACTGCATTCGTCGTCCCGATTCCGCCAGGCTCGAGCCCAGTTGCTGTGAGGGTGCGGGCAGTCTTTCCCGCTGGAGACACCGGTCCATGGTTCGGCGTCTCACTATGAATTCATCTATCAACAAAGGAGCCACCCGTGACTGACCAGACTTCAGATAACTCCGAGGCCGAAGCCACGCCACCTGTGTCGACTCGGCCGACGATTCAAATGCGGCCGATCGATTCCAATACAAATGTGTCCGGACAGGATGACAACATTGCTTCCTCAGCCTCCGATAGCGGGACACCTGGACTTATCGAAAGCGGACCGTCAGAGGATTCAGACGCGCTACGAACTGAGACTCTTGGTTCAACCGAATCTGAATCAGTTGAACAATCTGCTCCAGGTAGCGACGCAGATGACATCGGTGACGCATGGATTTCCGGAGAATCTGACGATGACGACTCGGATTCTTCTGTCAGCGTGTCACTCCTTAGTCCTCCCGTTGATGCTCAGATCAACGACACTCCGATTGTTGACCACGCAGCGTTTGCCGGCTCAATCCGAGGCTGGGCGCAACGCAATGGTGTTGAGGATGACCCGTACATTCTCCAACTTGCGGAGGACGTCACAAATCGCAAGCGATTGACGTACTGGGCATCCATCAACCCTCTCGACCACCTTCCAACTCCTGATGCAGACGATGGACGGGTTCTACGAGGTGTGGCCAAGATTCTGCTCCTCTTCCGCAACATCGGTGTCTTTGTGCCAGTCGCGTTGACGTGGCTCGCGATCAACAAGGCGACAGACGCTTTCGGCCTCTACGCAGAAGCTCTGGCAAGTGATCCAACCTTCACTGGTCAGGAAGCAAACTTCCTCCAGTTCTGGCAGTCCGGTGGGCCGGGTGGGTCCTACCTTGCCGATTCTTGGCGGATTCAACATGTCGCGTTTCTTGACGCGGTGATCATCCTTGTGATCATTGCTCTCACTCTCTTCGCCGGAGCTTTAGACGCCCAGGCGAACGTGCTGACGGAAAAGAGGCGAGCCAGAGTCGACCGTGACCGAACAATGATGGCCATCGAGATTGGCCGAACTTTGCACGGAAATCGCTCGGCATCACCCGAATCGATCGGTGAGGCTCTGGCCTTGGCGTTGACGGATCTCAGCGAAGCTGCTCGTAATGTCGTTGTTGCTACCACTCGACTTGAGTCATCCACTTCCGCTATCGATGAAATGAATCCCCGACTGGAAGCTCTCAATCAACAGATTGCAAATTTGGGTCGTCATTTTGCTACCGACGTAGTGAGCTCGGTGTCGACGCTGTCGACTTCAGTTGGAACCCTGGGAGCAACCTTGGGGGGAGACATGAACCGTTTCCTTTCCGAAGTGCTTGCTGGCATCGAGGAGATCAACGAGTCCTTCAAGAAGACCTCCGCTACAGTCGGACTGGGAACAAATCAGTTGAAGGACGACCTCGAGGCGATTCATGCTCGCCTTGCTCAAGTGGCAGGGAGACGGTAGTCATGCCGAGAAGTCAAGGCAGACGACCAAATGGTGTTGGTGAAGACGACGCTGGATTGGCGGGTTGGCTCTACACAGACCTTCTTCTAGGTCTCGCGGTTGTTTTCTTAGCCGGCACTTCCTTCTTCGTTCCCCGGATTCTGGCCGAGGAAAACCCCGAAGTAGACGAAGGCACCGAAGACATCTTTCCAGAAACGACAACTACAACTACAACCACGATTCCGGTTGACCTGTGCACCTCTCTTTACACTGTCGATGGAGCCCAGGACAAAGAAGACGGCATTTGGGTACTCGTTGACCGAGGTCAGAGTCAGGAAGCGATTGTCGAGCAGTTCTTGTCATCACTCGCCTTCGAACTCGGTCAGGAGAACAACGCGCTTATTGCGGCCGGCAAGCAGCCCTTTGATGTTTCCACACTTCGTGTTGGCTTGATGCTGGTCTACGGAGGATATCCCTCGGGCGGAGACCCAAACCGAGGACAGTTGGATGCGCGGAGTCTCTTTGAGAACGACCTGGTGTCAACGCGTGCTTCCTATCTTTTCCAGGCCGACGATCGATTCCCCGCTTCAATCCAGAGATTCTTTGGAACCCGCAAGGGCGTCGGACAAAACCAAGTTGGTTTCGATGTTTTTCCGTACATCGAGTCTCCTTGCTAGGAGCTCAAGAGATCCAAACCATCACTGCAGTACGGTCGTCGTCTGCGCTCTGAACCTCGAAGCTCAGGTCTCGGACGAAACTCAATTGTTGCACCGGTAGAGCCCACCGTCTTCTCAGGTCTCGCCCAAGAGCAGTCTCACTTCCGTTGTACTCCAAGAAGTTACCTACTCCGTCCGTAGCGAGCAGAAGCGAGTCACCCGACTGAAACGTGCCTTCCCACGTCTTGAAGAAATCCGTAGTCAAAAGGCCATCCGATGCAGACGAGTACAGTCCTGCGCCCTCGGCCTCTCTTGAGATGGTCGTCCAAACTCCATCTTGAATGGCGACAATAGGACTATCTCCAATCCATGCTGAGAAGACAGTCGGATTCTCAGTATCTGATGGGCCAATGATGGCGAAAGACAACGTGGTCTGAAGATCTCCCACTCCAACAGATGTCGGACTCTTCCTTGGGGCACCAATCTCAGCTCCCCGTCGATATGCAAGAACTTTCTCTCGAAGATGACCGATGATCTCTGCTTGCTTGTCGTAAATCCGGCTAAAGAAGGCGGTTCCGAGGTCTTTGAGACCCCGCGTCAGAACACTGCTGCAAGCGTGGGCCGCCATTCGAGCTGAATACGCGGAATACTCAGCCGAACCCATTCCATCGCAAACAACAACAATGAGATATTCGGTTCCCTCTTTCGAGGTTGCGGACACCACCGAGAAGGCGTCTTGATTGACTCCACCCTGCAGCCGGTGACGATTGCCCCGTAACGATGTTCCAGCACAGGACAACCTTCCGAGTGTCCCAAACTGAGAACGAACGTCGTTTGTTTCACCGGATGTCGGTATCTTCCACCAATTCTTCCTGGTGTACCAAGGCTCACTACCGAAGGTAGTTGCCTCACCGTATAGACGACCACAAAACACTTCGTCGTCTCCCCGCTCGACCTCTTCAATTGATTTCGACTTCGGCGATCCATCACCGTCAACGAAATCATCCGCTTTGTTATTCATCACGTCGCGTCGCTATCAGAGAGTGTCAAGTGGAACCGGTGCAAACGACTCAAAGCCCTCTATCTCAAGCGGAATGTCGATGCTTGCTTGGCCTGTCTGTGCGTTGGAAACCGATGACACGATTGTATTTCCGATAGAGCCCATTACGGCAGCAAGTGCGCGTCCTGCGGCGAGCTTGTCTCGGCTCACGAAACTTCTGATCGTCGCAATTCTCGCTAGCGAAGTCGGATCGGCTCCATCAACACCCCAACAAATGATGTGTGGTCGATATTGATGAGACATCAGGTCTCGATAAGCGGGCTCCCAATTGTCTGTCGCTTCACCATCACTCATGAAGAAAACACACGGTCGGATGACTCTGTATCCCTGTGACTTGAGGGTGTCAACATCAATCTGAATCGACACCCTCAGAAGACTGAAAGCTTCTCCATAATTCGTTGATCCCGACGCTCTCACGCCCGGCATCGCCTGGATGTCTGTCACTTTTTGCATCGGCAGGATGACGTCCGCAATGTCAGAAAAAGCGATTATCGAAAGTCGGCTCTTGTCTACGACAAGCGGGTCAGCTACCAACGTCGAGTGCAACTCCGGAAGACTGTTGTTGATCTGTTCGATTCCCCCGTTGTCTCCCATTGAACCGGATTCATCGCAGATGATGTAAAAGAGCATCACCTGCACTCCTTCGATTGAACTCATCAGACACTCACTTTCTTTGGGAGGAAACTTACGGCTTGCGTTGAACAGGGATCACGGGCCGGGCAGCAGTGGGGACGGGTGGCTTTCTTACCTGTTCAACGGGCGACTGACCTTGCACGCGACTAGGTGGCAGGGGCAATATGGCGGACTGCAACAAATCCGATGGTCCCATCGCAGGTGGGGGTGTTCCCTCCCGAAAGTCAATCACAACCTGGGTTCTTCCAAGTAGAAGAAGATCACCATGCTTCAGTTGACCTGATTGACATGTTTGACCATTTAGTAGCACCGGAGTCAAGCTTGCGACAAAACTGGTTCCCCCTTGATCTTGATGTATCTCAAGATGCTTTTCGAGCACCGAACTGTCACCTGGAAGGCAAATTTGATTTGACCGAGATCTTCCGACGCTGGTGACGTTGTCAAGAACTGGGAACTCTCGACCGCGCAATTCCCCCGACACGACGCGCAGCCACAGGGCGGTCCGCGCCGCCTCGACTAGCCCGATCAGACCTCCCATCAAGAATCCGACGAGAGAAATTGCGACCAGGCGTGCGGAAGCGTCGGATCCGAAACTGTCGAACAACAAACCACCAATCAATCCGCCTACAGCGCCGCCCATGAGGCCGTTTTGGATTCGCTTGGCTGATTTGAAGGAAACTCCAACTGCCAACCCTCCTAGTCCTCCAGCAATGGACCAACCAATGGCTCGAGGAATCCGAACGCTCGACTCCTCTGTTGAGTTAAGCATCGTCTCGTAGACAAACTGAGCGATGTATCCGGCAACAAAACCTCCAACGAGGGTGGCCACCAAGCCGATGACGAAAACTTCTGCTGCAGGTAGGGAACGGTTCTGAAAAGCCATCCCTGCGATGATCGCCCCACCAATTCCCAAGAGAACTAATGCAAACCAGAACCCGGTGTGTATCCGAATCTCAGAGGGCGTCGTGAAGAAGCGATCATGGTCGATCAGGATCTCAGAGATTCCAAAACCCAACACTCCACCAGCAGCTCCAAACCCTGCTGCTTGGGAAATACGAACCTGTGCGGAGCGCAACCGCCCTGAGAAAGCCGAGCCCGTTTCCCTCATTCCCACAACTTATCCAACCAATTGACCATCGGGAAACGGAGCGTCGGATCTACAAATAGTATGTCTTCGGGTCTAACTCGGGTTTCTGGACGTCGATTACTCTTTGCTCGGGGTGAGTGCGAAGGAGGAATAGATGGTGCATGCGAACTCCTTCCCTCACTTGGTTCTGGGTCTTTCGAGTCATGTTCAACGCAATGAAGCAGCGGCCGGCTTTGCTCGGGCATCTCGTCGGTTGCGGCGAATGTCCGACTCTCCTTTCACTATGGAGGATCTCACAGCGGCGCTTTCCCGAGTCGAGAACAATCGAGACGACAAAGCGATCAAATTTGAGTACGTCCTTCCTGCAGATCCCCGGGTGCATAAGACGGGTCTTCGCTTACCCCTCGACGTGGGCGTGTTCTCTGAGTCTGATGATCTCTCAGAACTGATTGGCCATCCTGATCTAGGAAAGCCTCCCGAGGCCGTCGGATTTCTCTTTCTCAACGCGGCGCTAAGTCGGATCTTCTTGTGGGAGTGGGCAATTGCGGCGGCCTACGCTCGTGAATGTCTTCGGCTATCCAGGCAGGAAGAAGTGCGCGACGAAGCTCTGAACGTTTTGGCAGTTTCTCTTGCCATGCAAGGAGATTGCCCCCGGGCCATCGACGCTCTGAGAAGAGCTGTCGAGGGACGCTGGACGCTGGGACTTCAAACCAACCTCTTGATCCTCGCCGCCGAGGAGGACCAGGAGCTCGCGATCCGTCAGATTGCCTACCTGATCTCGGGGGAACGAGACCCCGAAAGACGACTTGCAGCCTGCCGGCTTGCCATCGCGATGTGGGAGAAGTTTCAGGAGGACACGTTGGGGGAAGCCGTCGACCACGACGATCCGCCGGACGAGATTCTTCGCGCCAGTCGACAACTGTTGGCGGATTCGAGTCTCGCCGAGGAAGACTTTTACGACCTTGGGTCGTTTCTTGCGCGCATTGATCCCGCCGCATTGAAGCATTCGCGGAGTATCGACGTGAGTCCTCACCGTAATTCCCCGTCAGGGCACTTGATCCTCCACAAATTGGAAGACTTCAACACCTTCCTCGTCAACCTTGTGCCACTGGCGAACCGCCACAAACGAACGCACCCGTGGCTCACCCAAGAACTCGATGATTTGATCAGAGCTTGCGTTGCGATATTGGTACGCGAGCCCGAGTCTCATGGGGCGGCGGGTATCGCTCTCACGCTTGTGTCCTCAGGGCTCGACTGTTCAAGTCTTGATCGGATCGTTCTGAGAGGACTGATGCTCAGAAATCTGGTCATGTCCTTTGACGACCCCGAAGAGCGCCCCAATGAAGACACCATCCGATGGCTCGAAGAGGCACAGCGATCGGTACCCGTGCTCAATCTCATCGAGGAGCAACGAGAGTTTGCCAGTCTTGTACTTCAAAATGCAGGGACACTTTTAAGCATCGTATTCCTTCGGTCATACCTGCATGAGGGGGAGCAAGTCGAGGCGATGGTGCATCAAATCAACGTCCGAATGGGCACGCTGATCAATCGCCTTGGCACTGATCGTAATGCAATCGGGAATGTCGCTTCCATCATCACCAAGTGGTGTAGTGATGTGGACCGTGTTTTCGCGCGACTCTTCGTCATCACAGATGACGCTGACATCAAAAACGATCTCACTCATACTCGCACCAGAGCACGTGAGATACAGAATCAAATGAACAGATACGTGAGGTAGATATGAAGAACGATCGATTGGACCGCATCGAGACTTTGCTCAACCGTCTAGATGCCGCGGTCGTAGTTCGTGATCCAGGGAACGCTCGCTCTGTTGAGGCGTTCGACGGTTTACGTAAGCTGATGATCCAGTCGGGAACTAATCGTCGCAGCCACGTTGCTCACCTGCTCTCGCTAGCTGACAGCGTCGAACGTGACGCTCCCTCAGAATTGATTCGCGATCGGGTCAATGACTTCCTATTGGAGCTTGGAATCTCGCGCTCGACAGATGTCTCACGCCCCGACTTCTTCGAGGTTGTTGAGGGCGAGGGCGAGGGCTTTGAGTGCCTTGTGCCAGCGGTGATCGAACGATTGGAGGATGGTCGAGTCAATCTCGTCCGCCATGGTCAAGCGCGTCGTGTGCGGATTGTAGAAGGAGGCTCGGTCGAGGATGTCCTAGGACCCATCGAAAGTGAAGTGGGCATCCATTACGAAGATTTTCCGACTCGACAGCATGAAGCACCGGCGGAGCCCCGCAGATCGGTCAGTGTCCCCAACCTGATTGCTTGCTCCCTCCTAGCCTCTGCTCTCGGCCTCGTTGTCGGTCTCTTGCTCTAAGTCAAACTCAAAACAAGGAGAATTTCATGACGGCTGTAGGTATCGACTTTGGAACCACCAATTCGGTAGTCGCGCACTACTCCGCTTCCGGAACTCAGGTCATACCGATCGATAGAGCTCCAGTGGAGTGGGCCCCATATGGGTTCGACAATGTCTTTCCCTCGGTCATGGCAACTGACGCACACTCGCGACTTTGCTTCGGCTGGGACGCCAAGAAACAGTCGAGTGGTCGTTTCGACGCAGTTAAACGAATGTTTGCGACTCAACTCGATGTCGCTGTGGATGATCGGGGGACTGGTTTAGCCGTCGAAGAAGTTGCGACAATGCTTTTCGCCGAACTGAAGCGTCGATCAGCAGACAACGCCGTTCCATTCGATCAAGCAGTCATCACCGTTCCCGCGAACTCGAAAGGTCGCGCACGACACCGAACCAAACTCTGTGCGGGAATGGCTGGTATCGAAGTCCTCGCCCTGATCAATGAGCCCACTGCCGCAGCGATGGCGTATGCCCAACGCCATCCACAGACTCGACAGTTGTTGGTCTTCGACTGGGGAGGTGGGACACTCGACGTCACCATTCTTCAGTCCATAGATGGTGTCTTCATGGAGCGAGCGTCGAGTGGATTGACCCGAAGTGGAGGTCTCGATTTCGACGCACGATTGGAAAAGTTGGTTCGCGAGAGTGTTCCCGGGTTGGAATCGATGAGCTCCGATGAAAGAAACCTTCTTCGGCTCGAAGTCGAACTCGCCAAAATCCGGCTGTCTACGGCGGACGCCACCAGCATCGAGATTCCCGGGGGGCGAACCCCCGTACGAATCACGCGAAGCCGCTTCGAGGACGAGGTGAAGGGACTTATCGAGGAATCACGAATTCCACTAGAACGTTGCCTCGGCGACCTCGGGATCGGTCCCGGATCCATCGATGCCCTCGTGATGGTTGGCGGCACCTGTCGAATTCCCGCGATCCGGAGCTTCGTGCAGAGCATTCTTCGAACCGAAGCCGACCCTGAGATCGATCCCATGACGGCTATCGGTGAAGGGGCGGCCATCGCCGCAGCAATCATGACTGGTGAACTAGAGACCAGCGATTTCTTTGTCTCCCTCGAGCATTCTCTCGGTACCTTCACCTTCGACCCCTCAGATGCTTCCACTCGATTCGCCACCTTGATCAAGAGGGGTCATGTTTTACCCGCACGCGCTACGGAAACCTTTTACCCAGTCACTCCGGAACAGGAGTCAGTGCTGATTCGTGTCGTCGAGGGCGACCCCGATAGTGCCCTCCCGGACTTCACGGTCCTGAAGGAATGGTCGGTTCCCCTTCCAGAAGCAACCACCACCAATCCCCAGCGAGGTTTTGAACTGACATACGATTATGACATCGACGGAATTCTTCAGGTAACGGCCAAGGAAGAGGTCTCCGGCAGGGTGATCTTGAAGGACGACGTCTCGTATGGCATAGCCACGGACAAGCGACAGTTGAAACAAATGTCCGATCGTGCGAAGTCTGCAGTAGATAGCGGCTCGATTGAAGTAGCCGCTCATGTTGATCTGGACGATCCTGAGGCCCAGAGGTTGCTGAATCAGGCAAAGGTCAAAGTGATCCCATTCTTGGATACGAACGAGGCAGAGCCGATCCTGGGACTTGTCGATGCTCTCGAAAGTGGTACAGGCGATCTTGCCGGGATCAAGGAGCAACTGCGACGCGCGCTTGCTCCGCACTCGTACTTGTTCTAGTCGCGAGCCAACAGGAACTCATCAAGCGAATCGGTCAGAGTAGAGATCAGCGACACAAGAAGGTTGTCTGGACGAAAGAAGAGAACTCTCGTCCTTGGATTACTCTCCCTCAACCTCTTGGCATGCTCAAGCGGGCCATCATCGGAGGAGGCTCCTCCGGCGGGGTTTACAGTAATGTCTCGGCGGAATTTGATTCGCTGAAGAGAAGTGACGCCTGCGCGACACTGACTCGCTACGCCTATCGGGGTATTCCCGCCACCTATATCGATGATGGCGCCAATCTCTTGTATATCTTGGCCGCATCATTCGAGTTTCTCGAACGAACAGACATAGCACTTGAGATCGAAACGATCATCGACCTCACTTACCAGGGACCGGCCGGACAAATGTCGGCAAAGACTCGGTTAATGCGTCTTTCAGACTTGCATTGTGATTCCCCCCGTGCTGATGGAGAGGACACGGATGGTGCTCAATCAGCATCTCCGACTACCAATACTCCGAATCGGTCGAATTCCCCGACTACGCCTGCCACAACTCTCTTCACTCGTGCTCCTGACACCACCATGGCTCCGACCACCACCCTTTCACCCGAGCAGATACGCGCCTTGGCCGAG
>Ga0169931_10012318_pt1 | contig 11883 bp, 17 predicted proteins | sample Kivu_15m_20L_FD_129675 | JGI IMG/M metagenome (GOLD analysis project Ga0169931, IMG submission 129675) | Freshwater microbial communities from Lake Kivu, Western Province, Rwanda to study Microbial Dark Matter (Phase II) - Kivu_15m_20L... | ecosystem: Environmental > Aquatic > Freshwater > Lake...
CAAAAATTAATTAATAAATAAGAACATAAACCAACACCTTCTCAACCTATAAATAATTGTAATAAATTATCAGCAGTTACTAAAATTAACATAAAAAAAGTAAATAAAGATAAATAACTCATAAATCTAGGAATATGAGGATCACCAGCCATATAACCAGTAGAATATAAATGAACTAAAAAAGAGATAGAAGTAACAACAATTAACATAATAGCAGTAATACTATCAAATAATAAACCAAAAGAAACATAAAAATATCCAGTATTAATTCAATTTCATAAATGAATATATGATGATGTATTACAAATACCAACTTCGTATAAAATAACTCAAGAGAAAACACAAGTTAAAAAAATAAAAAAAGTTGTTAAAATACTCGCTCCTTTATATCCAATATATCTACCAAAAAAACCAGATATAATAGCACTAATTAAAGGAAAATATAATATCGATAAATACATGTTAACATTCGAGAGGATTTGAACCTCCAACGTATTACTTAGAAGATAACTACTCTACCGATTGAGTTACGAATGTTGACCTTTAATTAATAATATAAGATTTAAAGATAACTGAGGGAACAAATAAAGAAAAAAAATATAAAAAAAAATAACAAATAAAATTAAAAAATTTTGAGTATATAGCTCAGTTGGTAGAGCGAAACACTTTTAATGTTCAGGTCGTAGGTTCGAGCCCTATTATACTCAACAAATGTCAAGATCAAATTGAAAAATAATAAATTCATCTAAATTATGTACATTATATACTTTTAATAGAAATTGAATAATAATACCTAAATGAATAGGAAAAACAATTTATGTACATCAAGGTAAAAATTTTATACCTATTATTATAACATCAGCGCATGTTGGACATAAATTAGGTGAATTTAGTTTTACAAAATATCCAGCAAAATATAAAACAAAAAAAATATAAATGGCAAAACAAATAAATCCTACTTCATATAGATTAGGGGTATCACAAAATTGATGAATATCTAATATAGTTTCTCAATATAAAGAATATTCCTATTATATATCACAAGAATTATTTATTAGAAATATAGTAAAAAAAATATTATTAACATCTAATGTATTAATATCAGAAATTATGATAATAAGAACATCAAATCATATTCATTTAAAATTTTATTATTATAATAAAGATAAAAAATATAATATAAGATACAATTTATATTTCATAAAATTTTTATTACAACGTATATTATTTATACCTGTTTATTTTCAAGTTACTAAAATACCATCCGTAATATATAATGCAAATATATTATCACAATATATAAATAATGAAATTAAAGCATCCCCTAAAAGATATAAAACAATATTAAAAAAAATTATAAAACAATATAAAAAATGATACAATTATTAACAAAAGTAAATATTATCGATAATACTGGAGGTCTCCAAGGTAGATGTATAAAAATAATAAAACCACATAATAGAGATTATGGTTTAATAGGAGATATAATATTAGTAAGTGTTATAAAAACTATAACATCTTCAAATATAAAAAAAGGTGATGTTTTTAAAGCATTAATAGTAAGAACAAAATCATCAAATGCAATAGATTATAGATGATCTGATAATGCTGTAATATTATTATCATCCAAAGATTTTATGCCAATAGGTACAAGAATAAAAGGAGCCATATCAAGAAAATTAATAAAAAAAAAAGGAAATTATAAATATTTATCCTTAGCTAAATATATAATATAATATAATATAAAATGAATATGTATAAAAATTTAATAGATCCAGATATTTTAATAAAATTTCCATCTACAAAACCAGAATCAAATCAATTAGTGAACTTTAAAAAATTAGTTATTAATATTAATTATAATACTGCAATAACTGATTATACTTTATTATATAAATTATTAGAATATTTATATAATACTTCTATAAATTATTCTCCTAAAATTTTAAAAGCAAAAACATCAATATCTAATTTTAAAAGAAGAAAAGGAGTACCTATTGGTTTTTTATTAACTTTAAGAAAAACTAATATACTAAATTTTTATATTTATTTTATTAATTTTTTATTACCATATTTAGTACGTACTTATGATAATAAATATAAATTATTTAAATCTATTAATAATTATAATAGTTTTAATATAGGAATTTCATCAATTTTAGGATCATCTTATTCTATGAGTATTAATTTTATAATAAATAATAATAATTCAGATTTTAAAAATATTTATTATTTTAGTTTCTTCTCTTTTCCTATTTTTGATATTCCATCTTGCAGTGTAAACATATTGGTTGTTAGTAGGCTCATGATCTATCGATGAAGGTTCGATTCCTTCCACTGCCATATAAGCTTGTGGCTCAGCGGTTAGAGCGTTACATTGATAATGTATAGGTCGAGAGTTCAAATCTCTCCAAGCTTATTAAGGGCTTGTCATATAGTGGTAATTATGGTTGGCTTCAAACTAATTCACAGTGGTTCGAATCCGCTCAGGCCTGATGAAAATAAAACATAGATATAAAAAAAATAAAAATTTATTATCTTTAAATAAATATAATATTTTTTTTAATTATACTAATAATATCTTATCTAAAGAATTAATTAATACTATTATTCCAGGTAAATCTAATTATAATATTGTTCGATTTTATAAATCTTATCATTTACCTTTAAAAGCTTTTTATGGTTATATTTCTTCTAAACGTTTACCTACCATAGAGTCTCAACTTGATGTTCTTGTTTTTCGTTCACATTTCGCTCATTCTATTTTTCAAGCGCGTTATTTAATAAAACATGGATTTATCACAGTAAATAATAATATTTGTACTTATCCTAATTTTATTGTTAATTCTGGATCTATTATTAAATCATCACATCCTTTAACAGCATCCTCAAATTTAGTACATGCTCGGTACAATATATTTTCAATACCTAAAAATATAATAAAAATTAAATATAATAAAATTTTATATATATAAAATTTAAATTTTATATATATAAATTCTTTACGGATTGGTGTAATTGGCAACACATTTCATTTTGATTGAAATTAGTCTGGGTTCGAATCCCATATCCGTATAGAGTTATCGTAATAACAAATAAGGGAAGAACGGGACTCGAACCCGCACGTTAAAAAACAATTACATAGCAAATAATCACCTTAGCCAATTCGGTCATCTTCCCTAATTAATTGCCATCGATTGGACTTGAACCAATAATCTCCTAATTACAAATCAGTTGCATCACCAATTATGCTACGACGGCTTAGAACAGGGCTAATTATGTTTACGAATTTTACGACAAGTTTTAGCATTAGATCTAGTTCTTTGCCCTCGTACTGGAAACCCTGCAATTAATCGAAAAGATTTATGAGAATGTAATTGTATTATTTGGGAAAGATGCGAATTAGAATATTTATCTAAATTAAATTCAATAGGTGTAAATTTATTATTTGGAATAGTTATATTACGAATATAAGATAAAGTATGAAATAATTGATCAACAGTAGAAGGTAATAATTCAGAATATTTAGTATATTTAGAAATACCTAAAGAATGAATTATACGTAAAGCTGTATGAAAACCAATACCTTTAATACGAATTAAATTAGAAAGAACAGAGATATTAGGTATAAAGTTAAAATTCATTTAAGTTCTAAGGGGTTCGAACCCTTGACCTTCTTCTTGTAAGGAAGACACTCTAACCAACTGAGCTAAGAACCTATAAAATAATCAGGGAGACAGGACTTGAACCTGTGACCACTCATACCCAAAACGAACGTTCAACCAACTAAACTACACCCTGAAAGATGCCCATAGTAAGATTCGAACTTAGCGACCTTGATATTTTCAGTATCACGCTCTGACCAACTGAGCTATATGAGCTATTAAGATAATTAAAACATAATCGAGTTCGGAATGGGATCGTATGTTTAATAAATTATCAAATCTTTTCAACAGGAATTGAACCTGTACGTATTGCTACATTTGATTTTAAGTCAAACCTGTCTACCAATTTCAGCATGAAAAGAGAATTGCTCAGTATATAATAATAATAATTAAGGTGTTATAGTTAAATTGGTTATAACTTTCGTTTCATGAGCGAATATCGTCTGTTCAAATCAGACTAACACTAATAAATATTCTGTATTGGAATCGAACCAACATTTTTTCCGTGAAAGAGAAATCTCCTAACCATTTAGAGGAACAGAACTAAGCCAAGTCTGATTCGAACAGACGACCTATTCATTATGAGTGAACAGCTCTAACCACTGAGCTATTGGCTTAAATTAAGAAATAAAAATTAATAAAAAATTTTTTATTAATTCTTGGTGTTTGTAGCTCAGTTGGTAGAGCGATTTACTGTGGATAAATAGGTCACGGGTTCAAGTCCCGTCATACACCCAAATGACTACAATAAATCAATTAATAAAATCACCTAGAAAAAAAAAGAAAAGTTATTCTAGATCTACTGCTTTAAAAGGGAATCCTCAATTAAAAGGGATATGTTTAAGAGTATTTACTCGAAAACCAAAAAAACCAAATTCAGCACAACGAAAATTAGCTAAAGTAAAATTAACTAATGGGATAATAGTAGATGCTTATATTGTAGGTGAAACTCATAAATTACAAGAACATGGTGTTGTTTTAGTAAGAGGTGGTGGTGTTAAAGATTTACCAGGTGTAAAATATAAATGCATAAGAGGTAAATTCGATTTAGCCGGAGTACCTCATAGAAAAACATCTCGTTCAAAATATGGGACAAAAAAACAAATAACTAAATAAACATGAAACCTAAATCATTTAAATTTTCTAAATATCATAAAGGTAGAGTATCTCCTTTATTTTATACATCACAATCTCTTGTTTTTGGTAAATATGGTATTTTAGCTTTACAATCAAAACGGATTAAAAGTTCTACTATATCTGCTGTAATATTTTCTCTTAAACGTATCTTAAAACCACATGGTCGTTTATGATCTCGTATTTATCCTCATTTTCCTGTCACTTCAAAACCAACAGAAGTTAGAATGGGTAAAGGAAAAGGATCCATAGATTATTGAATGGCTACCGTAAGACCGGGTGTAATATTATTTGAATTTACATGTACTACGGATATGCAAGCTAAAATAATATATAAATTGGTAAATTCTAAATTACCTATTAAAACTACTTTAGTTTATAAAAAAAACCCTCAATAATTTGAGGGTTTTTTATCCTTTTAATAAATTTATATATTTAACAGCTATAGTACCTGTTATTCTATAATAAGCAACTAAAATTGATAAACCTATAGCAGACTCAGCTGCAGCAACAACTAAAATATATAATGCAAATATTTCTCCCATTAAATTGTCTATAATTGTAGAACCTACTATTAATAATAAATTAATAGATAATAATAATAATTCAATAGACATTAACATAACTATAATATTTTTTCTATTTATTACGATCCCAAGGATACCTATAATAAATATTAATATTCCAAGACTTATATAATTAATTATCATCTCAGTTCTCTGTAAAAGGAAATGTCGCGTAGTTGGTTATCGCGCTAATTTGTCATGTTAGATGTCACGGGTTCGAATCCCGTCATTTTCGTCCTTCTATAGGTAAATTTTCTAATTTAAAATTTTATTATGCAAGAGGCTGCTAAATTAATCGGTGCTGGTGCTGCTACTATTGGAGTTGCTGGATCAGGAGCTGGAATTGGAACTGTTTTTGGTTCTTTAATTACTGGATATGCTAGAAATCCTTCATTAAAACAACAATTATTCGGATATGCTATTTTAGGTTTCGCTTTATCAGAAGCTATGGCATTATTTGCATTAATGATGGCATTTTTAATTTTATTTACTTTCTAATTTTATTATTATTTTAGTTTCTAAATATCTTTTTCCATTATATCTCATATGAGATATAATGCTTTTATTATAGAGTTTTCGTAAAACAAAAAAAATGAAATTACTTATACATCTAAACGAATTAAAATATAGATGTTATTATATATTAATAACACAAATAATTAATACCTTAATTTGTTACTATTATAAAGAACATATATTAATATGAATAGGTTTACAACATATAAAAAATAATTTTATATACACTAATATAACAGAAGCTTTTGTTAGTTATATTTATATCTCTATATTATTTGGTAGTCTTGTTTTTTCAATACCAATTATAATATATCACATTTATTTATTTTTATTACCAGGGTTATACAAAAAAGATAGTTTATTATTTAAATCCTGAATATATAATTATATAATTATATATTTTATGGTATATTTAATTTTATTTTATATTATAATACCTAATATAATTATATTTTTTATCAGTTATGAAACAAAAGAATTACTAATATTTATCCCAAAATTCCAAGAATATGTTTATTTTATCTTAAAATTAATCATATATATTAATTTTTGTACTTGTATTCCTATTTTTATTATGATTTCAAAAAATTTAGGTTATTATAATTATATTATAAAATTAAGACCTTATATTTTTATGTTTATTTTTTTAATCTCTGCTATTTTATCTCCTGCAGATTTAATAAGTTTTATTATATTTGCACTACCTATGATTATATTATTAGAATTTTCTATATTTTTAGTAATATAATTTATTTTAAAAAGAGTTATCGTTATATAAATAGGATATATATTTAAAGACTTATTAAAAAGAAGGAAGACCGTTAAATATATATAATATAGAAGCAACAAAAACAACAAAAGCTAAACTAAAAGGTAAATAAGATTTTCATAAAAGTTGCATTAATTGATCGTAACGAATACGAGGGAAAGAAACACGAACTCAAACAAAAACAAAAACAAAGAAAGTAGTTTTAAGAGCTATTCAAATATAACCAGGAATAAAAGTAAAAGGAAAAAAAGATAAAGGGGGTAATCAACCACCAAAAAATAAAATAGAAGTAAAAAACGACATTAAAATAATATGTCCATATTCAGCTAAAAAGAATAATGCAAAAGTCATAGCGGAATATTCAACATTAAAACCAGATACTAATTCTGATTCTCCTTCTGTTAAATCAAAGGGTGCTCTATTAGTCTCAGCTATAGCGGAAACAAAAAACATAATAAAAGCAGGAAATAAAGGAATAAAAAATCAAATATCTTGTTGAGCTAAAACAATAGAACTAATATTTAAATCACCAACACATAGAATAACAGAAATTATAATAATCCCGATAGAAACTTCATAACTAATCATTTGAGCAGCCGCCCGAATAGCCCCAAAAAAAGCATATTTAGAATTACTAGCTCAACCAGACATTAAGATAGCATAAACACTTATAGACGATATAGTAAATAAGTATAAAATCCCTATATTTAAATCAGCCACAACCCCAGAATCAGAATAAGGGATAACGGCTCAAGAAACTAAAGAAAGAACAAAACCTAAAATAGGAGCAACAATAAAAATAACAAGATTAGCATGAGATGGTAAAATTGTTTCTTTAGAAAACAATTTTAAACCATCCGCTAAAGGTTGTAATAAACCAAAAACTCCAACAACATTTGGACCTTTTCTTATTTGAATTGAACCCATAACTTTTCGTTCAGCTAAAGTAACATAAGCAACAGCGATTAATAAAGGCACTATAATAACTAAAATTTTTAAAGAAATTTCTATTATATAAAATATCATAAGAATTTAATGATGTTTAACTCAATTTTGAATAACAGATGTAAAATTATTATCTAATTTCGCAACAGAAGAAGAAAAATTATAAGTTTTTAAAATATCTGATAAAATTCTTTTACTTTTAGATGAAGAAACACTATCTACAACTAAAGATGATGTGAATTCTAGTTTTTTTCGAATTTTAACTAATTCAGCAAATTTAGGTAAATATAAAGTTGCTGATAAAATATAAGTAGTAGCTAAAAATATTATTAATCAAAAATATTGAGTTACATAAGTTTCGATACTTAATTGAGGCATTGTTTAATGTAAGTGTATAGAATCATTAATATATATAGTTGTTAAAAGACAGAAAACATAAGCTTGGATTAAAGCAACTGCCATTTCTAAAACAGTAATAAATACTACTATAATAAAAGGGAAAATACTCGCAACAGCAATAAAACCACCAGCAGTTAACATTTTTCAAGTAAATCCTGATAATATTGCGAATAATAAATGTCCAGCTGTTAAATTAGCGGCTAATCGCACACCTAAAGAAATAGCTTTAGCACAATGAGATACAAATTCAATTATAACTAAAAAAGGTGCTAATAAAAGAGGACTACCAGCAGGCATAAACATAGAGAAAAAATCAGATTTATATCTAATTAAACCAATTAAAGTAACAGCAATAAAAATACTTAAACTCATACCAAAAGTCACTACAATATGAGCAGTAGGAGTAAAAGTATAAGGTATAATACCAAATAAATTCATAAAAGCAATAAATATGAAAATACTAAAAATTAAAGGGAAATATTTAGCTCCTTCAGAACCAATATTATCTTTAACAACATTATATATATTTTCATATAATATTTCTAATACAGATTGTCATCTTCCTGGAACTAAATCCTGATGATTATTAGAAAATAAAAAATAAAAAAAGAAACAAGCTATTCCCATAAATATTGTAGAATTAGTTATAGAAATATCAAAATTTCCGAAAGGGTGTATTGGTATAATTCTTATTATTTCGAATTGTTCAAATGCGCTAGCAGTTATCATAATTATTTAAATTTTAATATTAATTCGCCTCCTATATTTTTCTCTAATGCAGAAAAACAAGACATGAATCCTTGAGATGTTCTTAATATATAAAAACCTAATCCACGATCTAAAGTTCTTATATTATTTACAGAAATAAATCTTCTACGTCCGAAGGTTGATAGTATAGTTATTTTATGAAATTTATTAAGTAATAAAATTTCTATTTCAAAATTGTTTATTTTTTTTATTTTAAAAATATTAGTAGTTTCTTTATTTAATATTTGTAAAATATTAAATATTTCTTTACTATATGGTATTATTATTTTTGTTTTATTTAATTTATTAGCTGTGTTTAAACGGCTAATAATATCGGATATTTTACAATTAATCATATTATCAAGTAGATTTTCTTATACCCATAATATAACCCGAATCGACAAAATCTTTTCAAGTTAAACGAGATAATTTATAATATTTAAAGATAGCTCTATTCCTTTTAGTTATCATACAAGATAATCTATATTTATTATTTGTAAAATAAATATTATAAGGTTTAGATATTATTTTATTATTTTTTAAAGATAAATTTATTATTCTATTTAATGTAGACATATTAAGGATGACGGGACTCGAACCCGTAATAGAAAATCTAATTGAGCCTAAATCAATCCTGTGTACCAATTTCAGAACATCCTTAAGAGCCATCATAATTAAAATGATGGTACTATATTTAAAACACTAATATGTAAAATATCTAAAATAAAATTAGGATAAACCCCTAATAATAAAGTTAAGAAAATTAAAGGAATTAATATATATAATTCTCTTCTATTTATATCTCTATTATTATAATTTTTTATAAACATAGACATAGAACCAAAACAAACTCTATTATATAAAAATAAAGCATAACAAGCAGATAAAACCATACCCGAAGAAGCGAAAATACCAATAATAGTATTAGATTCAAAAGTAGCTAATAAACATAAAAATTCACCAATAAAATTACAAGATAAAGGGACAGCAATATTAGCTAAAGTAAAAAATAAAAATATTGTTGAATATATTGGCATAGTTATTGTAACTCCTCTATAATATTTTACAATTCTAGTATGATGTCTTTCATACAATATAGTAACTACTATAAATAAAGCACTAGAGACAATACCATGAGCTAATTGTAAATAGATAGATCCTTCAATTCCTGTTACAGTTAATGTAAATATAGCTAAAGTAACTACAGCCATATGACCGATAGAAGAATAAGCAATAATTCTTTTTAAATCTGTTTGTCTAATAGTAGTTAAACTTGCATATATTATAGCAATAACACTTAATGTATAAATTAAAGGTGTTCAATAAACACAACCATAACTAAATAAAGGTATAGTAAATCTGATAAACCCATAACTACCTAATTTAATTAAAATCCCAGCTAATAAAATAGATCCCGCTAAAGGAGCTTCAACATGAGCAAGAGGTAATCAAATATGGAAAGGAAATTTAGGAATTTTAACAGCTAAACTAGCAAAAAAAGCTAAAAATATTAAAATTTGTTCTTGTTCTGTAAAATATTTACTATATTCTAATAATGTTAAATAATTAGTAGTACCAGTACTATTTCAAATATAAATAATACTTAATAACATAACTAAAGAACCAACTAAAGTATAGAAGAAGAAGTAATAAGCAGCAGTAATTTTTTGCACTCTAGCACCTCAAACACCTATAATTAAGAACATAGGAATTAAAACAGCTTCAAAAAATATATAAAAACCTAAAAGATCTAAAACTGAGAAAACAGCAATTAATAAAACCAATAAAGAAATTAAAGAAATATAAAATTGTTTTTCTAAAAATTTTATATAGTCTCAACTGCTTAATATACAAATAGGAATTAAGAAAGTAGTTAATAAAATATATCAAATGGATATACCATCGATACCAAAAATTAATTCATAATTAATCATAGGTATTCAATTTCATATTAATTTATATTGTATATCTGATGTTGTTTCTGTTAAATTTAATCATATTCTTATAGATTCCATTAATGTTAATAATGATGTTATTAATGATATCTGTTTAATAAGTTTTTTATTTTCTGTTGGTAAAAAGATTAATATAATAGTACCTATTATAGGTATTATAAATAAATATTCCATTATTAATTTTATAAATTAAGATATATAACCTTAAAGAAAAATAGTATTTTGAGCTTAATTAGTACAGATTAGCTAAATATATTACTATACTTACACACTCTGCCTATCAATGCAGTAGTCTTCTGCGGCTCTAAGAAACTAAATATTATGACTTGGGATTTTAGATGCTTTCAATCCTTATTCAAAAACCCTTAGCTACTCTGCGATGCCAAAAAACAACAGATACACCATAGGGGTTAACTATAAGATCCTTGCGTACAATTATAGTTAAATATTTTGTTTCAATATTGTTGCAGATATAAGCCGAACTGTCTTACGACGCTCTGAACTCAAATCACGTACCGCTTTAATGGACGAACAGTCCAACCCTTAGGGGCTACTACACTCCTAGGATGCGGTGATTCAACATCGAGGTGGCAAACGACTTCATCGATAAGGACTCTTGGAAGTCATTACACTGTTATCCCTATCGTAACTTAACTTATGATCGCTAACTAATTCAATAAATATTAACGGGTCACTAAAATCTGCTTTCGCACCTGCTCGTTTCATCAAACTTGCAGTCAAGCCCAATTATATTTTTACACTCTACCAAGAATTTCTATATCTTGTGATTGGACCTATTATAAATCTATGTTACTTTTTAATAGACTATCGCCCCAATAAAACTGTCTATTATTCATATGTCCTTAAAAAAGTTAGATCATAATATAATTTAAGACTGGTATTTCACTATTGTTTAATAACTACCAATTATACTACACATAAAAAAACAATAATCTATAAATAACAACAGTAAAGCTGATAGGGTCTTCTTGTCCCACAACAATTCCATAGTATCTTCACTACGGCTCCAATTTCACTGGTATCATTCTTGAGACAGTAGGAAACTCGTTATTCCATTCATACTTGCCAACAATTAATTGGCTATTGATTGCGCTACATTATCACAGTCAGAGTTACCGCGGCCATTTAACTGTCTTTATAGTTCGAGCGTGAACAAGAACATTTAA
>Ga0169931_10012319_pt1 | contig 11883 bp, 6 predicted proteins | sample Kivu_15m_20L_FD_129675 | JGI IMG/M metagenome (GOLD analysis project Ga0169931, IMG submission 129675) | Freshwater microbial communities from Lake Kivu, Western Province, Rwanda to study Microbial Dark Matter (Phase II) - Kivu_15m_20L... | ecosystem: Environmental > Aquatic > Freshwater > Lake ...
AGAGAAGATTCTCTCCGAACAATGGAGCGGAAAATGGCGGAGAATCTTGCGTGGATCAGGAGGTTCAGCCTATCGCTACTTAAGCAAATCCCTGACAAGCTCATCGTAGCGATGAGGAGGCGGATGTGTGGTTGGAGCGAAGAGTACCTGACGCAAGTCCTTATAAAATTAGGCACTTAGTGTGCGCTGGCCCTGACCTGGGAGACTGTAAAGTCCCACGGCACTTACATGGTGCCCGGCATTCACACCTGGGCAATCGCGTCTAATCTCACAAACAAGGAGACGTTCGGCAGCAAATCCATGCAGCAATTTGTGGCGGCACTTGCAGCGAAGCCGGGGAGATCCGGGGCAGCTGGTAACGTGGTAAGCCCGTGTCAGCACCGGAAATCCTATGCAACGATCACACTCTTCCCGCAAGTTTCGAGTCACCTCAATAGTAAAATTGCACCTCATGCGAAATCGGAAATGATATGGAGTGGCACCCCAGGGCTCGACGAACTGATTCTGGGCGACGCTGAATACTGGAGCAGAGCAGACCTTTGGTCTCAAACGTCGATCAACTCCAAATGGAAATGTGGCGTCGCAAAGGGAGGCACGACGTTGCTTCTCGGTGCGTCTGGAACGGCAAAGACCGTCATTCTTACGCAATTCTTGATCGCCGTCGCGAAACCAGAGGGTCATCTCCCGCGTGACAAGAAACCGACAAGGTCGACGGATCTATCTTGGGTGGCATTTCTCGCAAAGGAACTCGGGAAGACCCTGTATATTAGCTTTGAGGGCTGGTCTGCTCCGAATGCGTCATACCGGGAAGTTAATCAAGGAGGGGGCACAGCGTCTAATTTCGACAAGCTGTTTTATAGGCATTGCCGTCAGCTGTACCCAGCGCCATCCAACATGGATCCTAACCGGTTACTCGCTGAACTGCGATGGTTGGTGCGGAATCACAATATCGAACGGGTAGCTATCGACGGACTGCATGAATTCGCGACTACTATGCCTCCTGATTCCAGAATGGATGCTGTGAAAAGTGTTCTTTACGCAATTAAAGACGCAAATCAGGATACCGGAGACAGAACTCCCCCGACGATAATGGCATCCTACGAACTAACTGTTGAAGGAGCAGTGGCCGAGGATGCCGAATCCGTCTCTGCTCTGGCTGACAACGTGCTAATGCTCAGGCAGGTTTTGGTGTCTGATCAGATGCGAAAAAGTGTGACTGTCTTGAAAGCCAGGACACAGTCGCACGACCGGCAGGTACGCGAGATCGTTATGAACCCGCGTCACAAAGAGCAGACGCCGGGCTGTCGCGTCATCGGCGGATTCGATGGACTGTCGAATGTAACATCGGGCGATGCAAAGCCAGCCTTGGTAGCGCTCCAACTTTTCGAGGAGAATGCTGCTGAAAGAAAGTTCAATAGAGGCGTGTCAAGGCTTCTTGGGCGTCGATTTCCAAATGCAGTGAACTCCTACAGTTTTTCGAGGGCCGAATTAGAGCAACTCTTCGACGAATCCACGAGAATGCTCGGAGGGGGTGGATTCACGGATATTCGTGTGCTATCCCTCGATGAGTGGTGGCTGCGGGATCTGGTACGATCACTGGGATATAAACCGCATCGGCCACCCGCGGGGTCTGTCTCAGCGTCGCCACTCCTTCGACTGGATGGCTTCTTCGCGCTTCGAGAGGTCGAAGTCAATGCACCGTCAAGGCTGCCACATCACCAGCACAGGGCAACTGCCACTGTGAGAGGGTTACCGAGCGAGTTTTGGATCACAGAGGTGGAGAAGTGCACAGATACAATCGTGTCTCTTCTCGATTCTAAAGCTCAAGGATCAACGGATGGCTATGCACAAACGCAGGACCACGATGCCGTCGTCAAGCCTGAGCACCGTGGGCCGTGCGGTAACGTGCCGAGACAAATACACACAAGGGAACTTGACCCGCAGATGCTGGCGATTCCGGACTATGCAGACTTTGGCTTGTTTTGTGTGTCAGAGGGGGTAATGAAATCATTGCCGAAAGATCCAAAACATCGTTCGTTCCGTGACGGAATGCCAAGATTGTGGGCAACGCCGACTACGAACTGGTTTGAGCCGCCTTGCCCGGGCGGCGCAACAATTGTTGATTTCCTCGCAACACACATGGTGGACAGCGAGAACAAGGTGATCAGGAGAGGATTTTGGGTAGACCTCGGAAAACCTCAGACAGCGACTTGTTTTTTGCTTGAACTTGCATGGAGCTTTGGCGTCTGCGAGGAATTCTTAACCTGGGCAGCGAGCGATTTCTTCTGTGATGGCAAAAAGAAGCCTGGAGATTCGCGCCAGGTCGAAGCGTTGAGGGTGGCGTTGCGCCTTGTTCAGTACCTCACGTTTCATCGGCTTCTGAGTATTGATGGCACGAAAGATGGATCCGTCAACGCGGTGATGAGCCGTCAATGGTACAGCACTCTTAACATCGGCCGAGATGAAACAAAACCCGCCATTGATCAGCAAGTGCCTGTCCCATTTTTTCCACTGACGGCTTCTGCGGATGACGGACATTGGATCCGTGCGAGGCATGTTCGCTCCGAAGTTCTAGACTTGCGGCGGCATGTGAGCGGGCTTTGTAAGCGCATGTATTGGGCTTTTCGCTGGATCGAGCGTTATTGGGAGCAACAGCTCGGCATGTCATCGACGGACGAAGGAGCTCGAGACAGTGCCGACGGTGTGTCACTAGACTCAAGGACGCGTGAGCATCTGATGCAGGATCTGGCGACTCTGCAATCACTTATTGCGAAGATAGCAGAGACAAGAGATAACATCACGCAGCTACGCGACGAGATGGACGAGTTGAATATTCAGTCAAGCTCTTTTAAGTCCGATGTCGAAAAGTGCTTCGCGAAGCTCAAGCAATTGGCTGAGAAGTTGCGCCAGCACGGTATGACTCCGCTCGGGGCTCTTTCTGCCCGGCAGATTCGTTGGGGCCGGTGGAGTTTTCCGTCACCGGAAACATTCGGCCCCAATGGCGGTGCAAATTCTGACAGCGGATTGGACGAGGCACGGAGGTGGCTGCCGGCAGCGATGGCGATGGACGGCCGAGATGTGGCGCAGATAATGAGGTGTTTCGATATTCGCGCAGACCTTCTCAGTGAAGAATTAGCTGACTCGAGTCTGGACGGCCCTGCGCCCACAGCTTTGGCTGGCTTTGGATGCAGCGGTACATGGATGCTCGGGGTCGCCACCGGCACGCATAGTCCTCGTGTCAGCTGGAAGCTGATTGAAGAGCTTACGAGTCTTGAACTGACGGTCAAGCGAGCGGAAATAGGCGCAGGTATACCAACCAGAAAAGATTTTTATGAGCTTCACGGGGAGACGGTAGTCCCACGCATTCCGGGAGATATTTCGTGGAATGAATTTCTAAGTGTCGCCGGATCGAGAGTTCGCCGGCGCGATGTAGCAGTGTGTCGCCGTATACCGCTCTCGCAATTAGCAACGCAAATCCACTTACAGGTCATGCGCTGCTATAGATCCGCAGTGGGCGAACGGGGTCCGGTGGCGGCGTCGGTCGAGGCGGCGTCGGTCGAGGCGGTGGATCGCATGAATGCGGTGGTTGAGGCCGCGATTGAGCAAATTATGCTCTTTATTTGGAACGCTCAGCGGAATATCAAGACGGACGATCTCCATCGTGGAACCCCGGAAGCGGGAGGCCTTTGCGTATCGTGTCCCGCAGTTAACGTTCCGGATCGGTCATGGAGTTGCGGAAATGTGTGCGGTACAACTAGCAATCTGATTCCAGGTACGGTAAGCGGGGTGCAGTAGTGACTGTTGCAAAGAATGTGCTGATTATCGGCGACGGCTTTCTGGATCATGGCGTCGCCGAGGAACCCGCGTTGGGGTATTCCGCTGAAACGCGTAGATTGTCCGACGGCAGGCCTGCCACTCGTGCGAGTCACCTCGTTACCCTGAGTGGTGGAGTCTGGGCAATGCGGTCGTATTTAAACAGTCGCGTTCCCGAGTTGATTAGGTTGACTTGCGTCCCCGACGTTCAGCAGCAATATGCGCTCACCGACAAAGACGAGACGCCACCGCGTAACTTCATTGATCTGCGTTTCAGGGCCAGAGAGATGCGTTGGAATTCGGAGGCGAAACGATGGCTACCATCAGACGCAAGGGCCTATCGAGTATCTGGTGGACATGGAGCGGAAGCTGCGGGGCAGTCGTTTCTTGACGCGTTTAGTGCCCGTCTGGGATCGGATCAGGTGGTCGGGGTGGCCAGATCGGCCGATGTTTTGGTCATCAGCGACCGAAACTTCTTTTTTCGGAGTCTTTTGAAGCGTGAAAATACCTGCTTTGATAAGTTCAGGGGGATCTTGGAAAAATTTACAACCTTCAGAAGGTTTGACACTTCAACACACGACCGGTCTGTGGTTGTAGAAGTCACTGATCCTGATGACCAGTTTTTCGTTATTCTCGACCTTCTAGAAGAGTTTGGACTACTTCGCAGAACGGTGATTGTGTTAAGCACCAATAGCGTGCGCATGGCCGGGGCGGAACAGAAGGATGAGTTATCTCTTGAAAATACCGTTGAGACGTTCATTAAGCAAGTTGAGGCTGATAAAGGCCGAAACGGGTCGCTTTTCTTTAAGTTGGCAAAGGCTGGACATGTAGTTGTCCGTGTTGGAATTCGTGCTGCGATTGCTTGGACGCCAAATTGTCTAGATTTTCCGAAGGTTGAGGGCCGAGACCTGTCGGTGGTGGATGGTTTGGCGGACAGGAAAACGGTCGCGGAGGGCGAAGGGTGCGCCCAGCCAGAGCGGATCATGTTGGTGTATCCAACCGATGCTTACAGCCATATGCTAGGCGCGGGTATCGAGTCGTCTGATCTGGGCGTGGTGTATGGCTACACCTCCCTTCTGACAGCAGAGTTGGTTTGTGAGGTATTGAGGTCGGGTAACTGGTGCGAGTTAGAATACGGGATCGCGAACGGCCTTTTGAGTTGCAAGGAACATTTCCTCACCGGTCTGGGTGGCTCGGTCGACGAACTACTGAAAAGAAAAGAGACACTCAAGGCTCCAGGGCTTGAGACGTTCGACGGGAGGGCTTCAGACTTCTGGTTTATAGACGTTCCAGCCGTGCAAATACTGAGAAATTGGGCAATTTTGGGGGCGGAGACACCGCCACAGCGAGTGCGTGGGCAAGTGGACAATCGTGGTGACTTGCCGTATGAGATCGTTCATCGCGGAATCCAAGCGTTAAATGACTTCGGAATTCCAGTTGCGAGGTATGTGGATTTGTTGACTGCAGACCGGCAGGAAATCGAGCGGTATTCAGTGATTGCTTCCCTCGTGTCGAAGTATATCGAGACTTCATCGTGGAGACGGCCGCTGTGTCTGGCAGTGTTCGGTCCGCCGGGGTGCGGAAAGAGCTTTGGGATCTCTCAGGTGGCGAACTCCATCACCGCGTTGAAACCAGAGAGTCGGCTCATACCTCTGCCGTTTAATCTGTCCCAGATGCGAAGTGTAGATTCACTGGCTCAAGCATTTCACCAGGTCCGAAACAGAGGATTGGCTGGAGACATGCCACTTGTGCTGCTTGACGAGTTTGATTCAGGCTTGAATGGGGAGGAATTTGGCTGGCTGAAATATTTGCTTGCGCCTATGCAGGATGGCCAGTTCCTTGATGGGGACGAGATCTTGCACCTTCCCCGGTGTGTGATCGTTTGCATTGGGGGACAAAATCGTGACTTCAAGGAACTGGAGGGGCGGCTTCGACACAAAGGATTTCTTGATGCTAAGGGGCGGGACTTCGTTAGTCGTTTGCGGTGTAATCTGGAAGTCAAAGGGCCCGATGCTTATTACCGAGGTGACGAGTCAGGAGGTCAGGGCGTTCATGCCGAAGCCGGTGCATTTGATAGAAAGGTGCGTCGTGCAATGTTGCTGCGATCGACACTTGAGCAGAAGCTGCCCGGGATACTTCAGGAAGTGAGAATTGACGGTAAGGTGTACAAACAGGCAAACATTGATGATGCCGTGATCTCGGGTTTTCTCACCATCCCAGAGTACAAGCACGGTGTCAGGTCTCTGGAAGCAATTGTGGACATGAGCCGGGCCCTCGTAACGCGACGCTGCTTTCTCAAGTCGTCATTGCCTCCTGAGGAGCAGTTGGACATGCATGTGGATGCACGCAAGTTTCTAGACATCGTCCGGAGCAAGACAGTTCGTTAGGCTTGAAGGCGGGGTGAGCCTCGGTGTGAGGGGCGATTGTATCAGGCAGTCCCTACGCCAGAAATACTTGAGGTCCTCGGCTCTTGGAAATAGGGGCTCCCTCTGAGAGTGCCATACTGGCACGGTGCTGAAGTGAGCCCCCTGAACGGAATGTTTTGCGTGACACTCAATCCACATCAAAAGCACCAAGGCAGGCTAGGCACCCCAAACGCGGCTTCATAACAACTCAGGCACCAAGGTCACGCGGCCGCGAGTGTCTTGATGGCGTGAATCGCACCCACGAATCGTCGTGGTTCTTGAGCCGACGACGGCAGACCAGCTCTCCGCTCTCCTCAAGTCGCTTACGGACGATGTGCCGCCAGACGCTTTGGGCACTCGCTATGATTGGATCTACTGGCGCTTGCACTGCGGCAAACGCTCTCTGGACATCGTTCGCCGGCTTGATGTCGTCCATCCAAAGAGCAAGCAGGTAAAATCCATAGTTCTGCAGAAATGCTGTGTCGGTCTCTGTCAGTTGAATGGACATGGTCTTCGGCAGCAGAAAACCACGCCGCCTGAGAAGAATTCGATGATCCTGTGGAGCAGGAAACGAAAGAAACGAAATACGAAAAACGTTCATACAAGACTCCTTATAAAAGTAAAGATGTTTAAAAATCAGGCCAGGTGCCGAGCAAGAATCCGGATTCGCCGTGTCAGCTCACGCGGACATGACTTGCTTCGACCGCACTTGTAGACGCCAGGGAATTCCGGGTGCCGGAAGTAAAGCTCACCGTCGCCGTTCCCGGACGCACAAGTTCCGCCAAGGGCCGTCCACAACTTAACGGCATCCCTGCGGTTGATGCCGTGCAACGCTGCGATTCGTGCGCGCAGCTTCATACTCACATTCGTCATGATCAAACTCCTGAAATATAGATATAGGAAATAACCTGTTGGCACCGTAATGTCCCAACTTCAACGCCAGCACTAATATTGATTCAGACCACGAACCTCCTTTCCTGGTTTCAACGGGGAAGTGACCGACAGTCGATCTGGCCGAATTCCGAAAATGGCTTCGACGTGTTGATCCAGAGGAAAAAACTCGACGGGGCAACTGGGAGCCTTCAGATGCTGCTGCCAGCGGATATCCAGCAGCGAAGAGAAATAAGCCACCCCCACCCGTGCTCGGGGGTGATGCATCCGAATATTCGTCAGGGGCCAATAGAGTTCGAAGCAGTGCGAAATCACCAGCACGTGTGGGTCAGGGTGCCTTGAGAGTCGTCCAAGCACGTAAGACAAGCGGCTGGCAAAAGTGCCCATGGGCTTGGTCGGGGAATCGCCTGGTTGCCTGCCGGGTGGAAGCGAAGGATACAACTCTCGAAAATCGACAGGATCCGCCTCGAATGGCGATTTTTGGAGGGCCGAAAGGAATCTCTGCTGCCCGGATGACCTTGGATCGACCGATACGGCGAGAGACGAATGCTGGCTCGGCCGCCAATCCGCACCCCTTCTGATATGCTCAACCACCTCGTGCAGGGCGGGATACTGAAGGGTCAGCTTTTCCTCTTCGTACAGCACACGAAGCTGTTCTCCAGCTTCAAACAATGAAATGCCATCTGCAAGCGTCACATCGCGCAGCGTCGCCATCGCGTAATCTCCGAATCTATCAAACTATGGACTATTTAGGTGTCCAGACTGGCTATTGCCGGTCGGCACGGCATGATTTTCGACGCAAATATCGAATTGTCAAGAAGTAACTTGGGAAATCGCGGTGAAGGCCCCCCCACTCACTCCTGAATCGCCTTCAACAACGCATCCCTTGCGTCCGAATAAAACTGGATGTCGATCCTCGTTGCCATGTCGTCGGACAAATCGAACAGCTGGCGGCGGCAGGAAATGGGCATCAGCAGGGCAGTTGCTCCCTTTTCCACCGCGATTTCCGCAATCGTCACCGAGTTGTGAATCGGCTCGATCGATCCGCCAAGGTTGATTTCACCCACTATGATCAGGCCGCCTCGCAATGGTTTCTTCAGTAACGCTGTGCACAAGGCCACCAGAATGGATATGCCCAGCCTGGCCCCCGATTTGGCCGCGTCAAAGGCCCGCAGCTGCACGCTGAATTCGTGGTGCCGCGGATCCTTGTCGCCCACCAACTGCCCAGCCCGCGCGTAGAGATTCTGCTCCGCATAGCCCACGGACTCACGAAAGGCCGTCGGTACCGGCTTGTTCAGCACCTTCACCCCCGATCCCGGCCCCTCGTTCACCTCGATCCGGTACAACCCCGCGTTTTCATCCACTCCTCCCGGCGAAATGCTCCAGACCTGCCCCGGCTCCAGCGGGTCCGCGCCAATGCCGCCATCGCCCTGCAACTCCGGCGTCGATACGAATTTTTCCACCCCGTCGTTGCCCAGCACGTAGCTGAAATGAGTGTTCCGAAACTCAGCCGCACCAATGCGTTTCTGCTGCTCTTTCACACGACGACGACACTCCAGCGCCAGACGCACCGCCCACTCAATGTCTTCTTCCGAAACCTCCGCGTCCATCCCGGGCTGCAGAAGCTTCAACAGTCCACTCACCGTTTTGTTCACCGCAGTGGTGTCGCGGCCGCTCAATGCGCCCCCGTAATACACGCGCCCCTGCAGCAGATGCAGCCGACTCTGATCACGCAGTCGTCGCCAGCACTCAGACAGAAAATCGCTGACAAGCCCAAAGTGACTGGTGACCAGCTCCTTGTCCACCTTCGGAATGTCCCAGCCCGGCAGGTAAGCGTGAATCCGGTCCATAAAGGCCGTATCGTCCCGCATTTCCGGCGGCAATGGTCCCAGCAGGTGACCAACACGCTGCTGATGTTCCACGTCCACGTCAAAGTTCCCCACCAGCACCAGACTGCCGTCAGCGCGGATGCTCTCCTTGCCTCGACTGAACTCTCCCGATTCCATGTACCCCTTCATGATGTTGACGCCATCCTTCTGATCGAAGGAGACACCCGACACTTCGTCAAAACAAATCACGTCGTACTGGCACACGAGGCCTCGCTGCCCGTTGGACATATTGACAAACATCCGCGCCACCGTTGCCTTGCCACCCGAGATCAGGTGGGAGTACGGTGAAATCTGCTGGAACAAGTGACTTTTCCCCGTTCCCCGCGGCCCCAGCTCAACCATGTTGTAGTTCCGCTCCACAAACGGAACCATCCGCAACAGAAACGCATCCACGGCGCGAGGGCTCAGTTTTTCTGACTCAAGCCCGATGCTGCGGAGCAGAAACGTTTTCCACTCAGACGTCGTAAACTGCGTGCGGGCAGCCGCCAGCGTCTCCAGAACGTCACGTTTCGACAACTGAATCGCCCGCAGTGATTCCACACCAAACGGCCGCCCGTTCTTTTCCGCAGCAATGGCCGCGTCGTAGCTGAGTCCGATCTCCGCATAAAATCCGCCAGTCAGGATCCGCTCAGCCTCACTGATCATCTTCGAGCTGATCCGCACGTCGTTCAGCCGCAAACTGGGCAGCGTGGCCAGATACGAGTCGGTCTTTGCGTCCAGTCGAGCACTGATCAGATCGATGATCCGGATTTCACCCTGCTCCTTCGCCCGCGATTTGAATAACTCCTCTTCGCCAGCTCGCACAGTCCGGTCCGCCAGCTGACGCTGCACAATCTTCAGACCTTCATCGATTTCATCCGGATCCGTGCTGGCACAGTATCGCCCCAGCAGGAACTCCACGACATACGTCGGAACCGGAAACTGGCGGCTGAAGGTGCGTACCAGATCCTTGCGGACGAGGTAGCCCTCGAGAGCGGCAGAAGCCTTTTGATCGATGAGGTCGAGCATAGGGGGGCAGTTTTCAGGGTTCAGTTTTCAGTGGGCAGTTTGGGGGAGGTAATTGGTTTAGGAGTTGGTGCCGATTATTGTGGGTTTTTGGGCGATGAGTTGTCCATTTGAGTCGAGGATGACGATCGTGGCTTCGTGTTCAAAAAGCGTGTCGTCTTCGATAACGGCGGAGGCTGTGCCGTCGTCTGTGAACGGACGCTGGCCGGTGGTGATGCTGGTGGCTGCGTTGGCGGGGTGGGTACGCAGGTCCAGCAGCAAACCCTGGCCGCTGCTGCTTAGTGTCACTTTGCAACGCAGGCCTTTCCAGCTGACCGACTGAATTTGTGGCGAATTCGCAGACCAGCTGGCTGCCTGGGATGTCACAGTGAGGAACGCGACAAGACACTCCTGCAGACTCAGTCCGCCATGTGTGTATTCAACTCCTGCCCGGTAACAGCTGACACCGGGAGCCAGAGCGAAGTTCAGGTCCGCGTTCCAATACCACGGATACAAAGACTCGTTGCAGGCTGCGCCCGGCTTAATCGCGGCACAGCGCCCCCAGGTGTTGTCAGATAACGCCGCAGGAAGTTCCGTTTTTGGCAGTCCGCCGGGGAGCAGCAGCCAGCCATGATCCGTGACAATTCGCACGCTTTTCCAGCCCGCGGCCAGCAGTTGGCTCACTCGGTCCCGAATGTTCCGCAGGATGCCGTCGAGATTCCGTGAAAGCTGGCTTCCGCGGACGTGGCCTTCATGATCAATGTCACCGACTTCCGTCCATGCGGTCCCCCGCGGATCACCCGTGTCCTGATGGTCCAGAACCTGCCAGCCACTGTCGGTCAACAGCTTTTTCAACTGGTAACCGCCCTTCAATGACTGTCCGGTCGCTGCGACCGAAGGTTCAAAATCGGCATTCACATCCTGACCGCGGATCAGGTGCCGCACCGGCGTCACTGCGGGTTTGGCTGTGGCCGTGACGCTGGGAAGCGCAGCCCAGTGGGCTGAAAATTGCACAGCGTACCCCTGGTGACGAAGCAATCCGTCCAGGGACCTGGCCACATCAAAACGCAGACCGTCGACGAACAGAAGGACATCGCCGGCGACTGTGGACAGCGATGCTGAGCCGGCAGCAGGGCGTCCGGGATAAGTAGTGTCTGCCACCAGCTTTTGCAGGTGGCGAGCGGAATCCTCCAGCCACGGCAGATAGAGGCTCTGAATGACAGCTCGCACCGCCGACAGGTCGTCCTGCGACTGCACGGCGGAAAGTGCTTCCAGCACAGCGGCATCGGCAGTCCAGCCACTTGTCTGGTATGCCGCAGACAGTTCATCGAGAGTTCCGATCGCCGCGGATTGCCTCGTGACTTCCGCCAGCGTTGTCAGGCTCTTCAGTGCCACTGCCAGCGGTGCCTCACCCAATTCGGCCCAGACGTGTTCGCGTCGGCAAGCATGCTGTTCTTCGGCGTCGAGGATCTGTTTACGCGCTTCATGGGCGGGCACTTGAGCGGTTTTCAGCATGAGCTGACGCAGGTTGCGTTCCTCAGCCTCGTTCCACTGTGGCCACGAACTTTTGTCGTCGAAGAGCCCGGGGGGCAGCTGCGTTTTACGAATGAGGCTGGGAACAACTGTGTAGCGCGTGGGTGCTTCGCAGAATCGCCCCCAAACCTTGTCCCAATTCGCTTTCCTGTAGGCCAGCAGCCCGGCGGCCTTGATTGGCCCGTCGTTCTCCGGGTCAAACCCCAGCTGGGACTTGCAGATCTCGACAAACCCCCGCCACTGGTTCTCCGTCCGCGCAGCGCGGAACGCCTCACCCTGATTCAGCCACTGCAGCAATTCACGGATCGGGTCACCACCGGAAAGCAGGTTGTTGAAGAAGTCCCGATCGAGGTGCCTGCCTTTGAGCA
>Ga0169931_10012320_pt1 | contig 11882 bp, 10 predicted proteins | sample Kivu_15m_20L_FD_129675 | JGI IMG/M metagenome (GOLD analysis project Ga0169931, IMG submission 129675) | Freshwater microbial communities from Lake Kivu, Western Province, Rwanda to study Microbial Dark Matter (Phase II) - Kivu_15m_20L... | ecosystem: Environmental > Aquatic > Freshwater > Lake...
GCCCAGACCGACGTCGAGGCCGACCAGGACGCCGCCGTGGTACGCTTCGTCACCGACGTCCTCACCCAGGCCGTCGCCGAGGGCGCGACGGACGTCCACTTTGAGCCGCAGGAGGGCCACCTGCGCATCCGTTATCGCGTCGACGGCCTGCTCGTCGCCATCCCGCTGCCGGAGAACCTCGCGCGCTTCCAGGACGCCATCATCTCGCGCCTCAAGATCATGGCGCGGCTCAACATCTCCGAGCGCCGTCTCCCGCAGGACGGACGCATCAACTTCCGCGACGGCAAGAACGTCCTGGACATCCGCGTCTCCACCATCCCGACCATCTACGCCGAGTCCGTCTCGCTCCGCCTCCTCAACCAGCGCAAGGAGGCCTACGACATGGATCGCATCGGCATGAACGCCGAGGAGCAGGAGGCCGTCCGCCGCGTGCTCGACTACCCGCACGGCATCATCCTCGTGACCGGTCCGACCGGTTCCGGCAAGTCGACCACGCTCAACGCCTTCCTCCGCGAAATCAATTCGCCCGAGCTGCGCCTCGTGACCATCGAGGACCCGATCGAGTACGAGGTGCCCGGCGCCAACCAGGTGCAGACCAAGGCCGAGATTGGGCTGACCTTCGCCAGCGCCCTGCGCAGCACCCTGCGCCAGGACCCCGACGTCATCATGGTGGGCGAGATCCGCGACCTGGAGACCGCCGAGATCTCCATCCGCGCCTCGCTCACCGGCCACCTGGTCTTCTCCACCCTACACACCAACGACGCGCCGGGCGCCATCACGCGCCTCATCGACATGGGTGTCGAGCCCTTCCTCGTCGGCTCCGCCGTCGAGCTCGTCATCGCGCAGCGCCTCGTGCGCCGGCTCTGCCCCGACTGCGCGCGCACCGTGCCCGTCGACCGCGCCAAGGTCCTCCCCGCGCTTCAGGCGCTGGGCATGGGCGAGGCCGAGCTCGAGGGCGTGCGTGAGCTGCGCGAGCCCGCCGGGTGCCGCAAGTGCCGCGGCACGGGCTACCGCGGCCGCGTGGGCGTCTTCGAGATCTTCCACCCCAAGCCCCTGCACGACATGATTGTCGCCCGCGTCAGCAACCGCGAGCTCACCGAGAAGGCGATGGAGCAGGGCATGCGGCCGCTCGCCCGCGCCGGCTGGATGAAGGTCGTCGCCGGCCTGACCACCATGGACGAGCTCGTGCGCAACCTCAGCTCGAACGAGTAGTCCGGTGGCCACCTTCCACTACGTCGCGAAGTCACCGGACGGCTCGGTCACCGAAGGGGACGTCGAGGCGCCCAGCCGCCGCGAGGCGCTCCGCCGCCTGCAGGCGCGCGGCGTCCGGCCGGTCAAGGTCGAGGACGTCGCCGCCGCCGAACTCGCCGCCAAGGGCTCGAAGGACGCGGAGCAGCCGCCCACCGCGGCGGAATGCCTCCCCTTCCTCGAGGCCCTGGCCGACCTGATCCGCAGCGGCATGTCCGCGGGCGAGGCGCTCCGTCTCCTCTCGCTGCGGCTGCAGAAGTCCCGCCTGCGCACGCTTTGCGCCGGACTCTGGAGCCGTCTCGGCGAAGGCCAGAGCCTTTCGGCCGCGATGGGCTCCTTCCCGCAGGTCTTCGACGGCCAGACGCTCAACCTCATCGCCGCGGGCGAGGCCACGGGCAACATCCGCGAGGTCATCGAGCGGCTCATCACGCACTTCACCGAGCAGAAGGAGTTCCGCCGCAAGCTGGTCGCCGCGCTCTCCTACCCCGCCTTCATCTGCTTCGTCGCGACGGGCGTCGTGCTCTTCTTCGTCACCTTCCTGCTGCCCCGCCTGGAGACGCTCTTCGCCTCGCTGGGCGGCAATCTGCCGCTCGCCACCCGCCTGCTCGTCGGCTTCAGCCAGTTCTTCGTCGTCGCGGCCCCGGTCGGACTCGTGCTCGCCGCGGCCACGTCTTTCGGGATCTGGCGCTGGCGTCGCACCGAGGATGGCCGCCTGGCCTCCGACGCCCTGCTGCTCCGCATCCCCCTGGCGGGCGCCTTCGTGATGCGCGTCGCCGTGCTCAACTTCTGCCACACCCTGGCCGTTCTTCTGGAGAACGGCATCACCACCGCCGAAGCCCTGCGTCTCGCCGAGCGGACCGCTCCCAACCGCGCCATCCGCGCCCAGCTGCGTTCCGCGACCGACCGCGTGCTCGAGGGCGACAGCCTCTCCAAGTCCCTCAGCCGGACGGGCTACTTCCCGCGTCTGCTGCTCGACCGCGTGGCGATCGCCGAGCAGACCGGCAACCTCGCGCCCGGCCTGCGCGACATCGCGCGCTCCTACCGGGCCGACCTCGACCGCTGGCTGGGCACGCTCTCGCAGACGATCTCCGCGAGCGTCCTCATGGCCGCCTTCTCCTTCGTGGCCTTCATCGCCTTCGCGATCGTGTCGGCGGTCTTCGAGGTCAGCTCCAGCTTCCGCTTCTGAGCGGGCTCACTTCCCGGCGGGCGCCACGGATTCCGCGCCCTGGGCGGGCGGACTGACGGGCGGCGCCTGCGGCGCGGGCGGCTCGAGCAGCTCGAGCGCGGTGACCTGCATGTTGACCGAGACCGTGCCCGCGTCGCCGCGGTCGGCCTGCAGGGAGAAGTTACCCAGCGCGAGGTAGGGCGCGCGCGGGCTGATGCTCTCGTAGAAGCGGACCACGGAGCCGATGTCCGCCCGCCGGCAGTTCATCTGCAGCGAGTGGATGGCGAACTTGCCGGCCTTCTGCGACTTCGGGGCGTCGGTGCTGGCGTTAAGGCCCGAGTCCTTGGCGGCCTGGACCGCCTCGGCGACGAGGCGTGCTTCGTCGTAGCCGCGTCCCGCCTCGAGGCCTTGCATGGCCTCCGCGGCGGCGGCGCGGATCTCCTTCTCGCGGCCGATCCAGCCCTGCTGGATGCCGGCGACCTCCTCCAGCCCGTGGGCGGCGTCCCATTCCCCCCGGGCGCGCTCCCAGGCGGCGGTCGACCAGAGGAAGGCGGCGACGCCCGCGGCGGCCACGGCCATCACGCGTTCGCGCGGCTGGAGTCGGAAGAAGAGGTGCTTCATTGGGGCGGGGTCTGCTTGGCGGCCGCGACGGCCTTGCGGAGCGCGTCGAGGCGGAAGGTGACGGTCATCGAGAAGGTGGTGTTGCTGTCGCGGGCGCGGATGTCGCTGCTCACGACGGAGGCCACTTCGGGCAGCACGGAGAGGGCCTTCTCATATTCGCCGATGTCACCGGCGTTCGCGGTGCGCGCCTCGACTTCGAGGAGGACGTTGCTCTTGCAGGTGACCTGCTGGAACTCCACCGCCGAGGGCCGGTGCTCGTTGATGAGCGCGAGCATCTCCAGCGGCAGGGGCCGCTTGGCGCCCATCTCCAGGATGCGGTTCGAGACGGCCTGGGCGGACTCGAGGTCGGCCACGAGCTCGCGGCGTCCGTCGACGGTCGCCTGGCCCGAGGCGTTGCGCCAGCCGAGGAACAGGCCGGCCGCGTCGAGCAGGGCCGCCCCCGCGAGCACGGCCGCCGAGGCCCGCACGAGGTTCCAGAGCACGAGGTTGACCCGCTCCTTCTTGCGGCGTTCGGAAAGGAAGTCGGCGTCGCGGATGTCGGCGTCGTCCAGGGCGCGCTTGAGCAGCACGTAGGGCCGTCCGTCCTCGGCGCGGAGGGCGAGCTGGGCCTCGGTCTGGTCGCCGAGTAGCGCCCCGGAGAGCGTCTCGGTCGTCCAGCCTTCGGAGAGCCCGCCGCGTTCGGCGGCCTCCCGGGCGAGCGCGGCCTCGTCGGCGTCCGCGCGTTCGGCGCTCAGGATGGCCGCGGGGAGCGGCTCATCGGTCTTCCACGCGAGCGCGATCAGGCGTTCCTCGCCGCGGTGCACCGTCACGCCGTCCCCCGCCGGCCGATGGCCGCACAGGGCGAGGAATTCCGGCACCACCTGGCAGTCATCGGGCCAGGCGAAGCTCTCCTCGGTCGTGAATCGGCGCCGGTGGGCCGCGTAGGCGAGGGCGGAGCGCCCGTCGTCGGCCGTGACATGCCCGACGAGCATCTGTTCGACGGGGAAGGGCGAGGCCGTCTCGAGGGCCAGCGCGACCTGTCCGGCCACGTCGTCGCCGTCGATGGGGATGCGTCGCACGAAGAAGCGCGTGGCGGGAACGAGCGCCGCGCCGGGCGGGCGCTGCACTTCACCGAGGAGTTTGGAGAGGGGGGTGCTCATGTCATTCGTCCTCGCGGGCCGGCGCCGGGACCGCGCCGTTGTCCTCGCTCCAGGCGAGGATGGGAAGGGGGTAGGTCAGGGTCTTCACGTAGGTTCGGCCGCCGGTGGCGGCGCGCGGGGCGTCGATCTGGATCACTTTGCCGGGGGTGGCGGTCGCGACCGTGCTGGGCTTAATGGCGCCGGCGCCCGTTGTCGAGGACGCCGTGCTCGTCCGGGAAAGCGTGCCCCGGCCGAGCGGGTCGTCGACGGGGGTCTCCTCGGGGCTCGGGGTCGGCGCGCCGAACGACACGTCGTCGCCCACGCCGATGAGGGCGCTCATCCGGCAGCGGGACAGACCCTGCTTCACCGTGACGTGCACCCAGAGGAGCTGGCATTCGTCGTCCAGCAGCGCGATGGGGGCGTTGCCGCCGAGGAGCGTGCGCACCTCGGTGCTGGACCGGAAGTAGCGGGGCTGGCCGAAGGTGCGCTTGCCCTGCTCGGACTGCATCTCGCGGATGAGCGCCACCTGGTCCTCGCTCATCCCGACCCCCAGCAGCACCGCGTCGGAGGCGGCGTTGATGTTGGCTTTGCGGTAGGTGTAGACGCTCACGCACTTGCGGAACGACTCGAACAGCTCCGTCGGCTTGCCGTCCTCGTCGAAGAAGAAGTCCTTGGCCACGCCGATGGAGCGGAACTCCTCGAAGCTGCGGATCGGCCGGCGCGCCGGGCGGTGCGAGAGCGTCCGGCGCTCGTAGGCGGCGTCACGCGCCTCCTCCTCGGTCGACTCGTAGCGTTTGCTCGTCCAGGCCACGATCGAGTCGGCCACGCGCTCGGCGTCGCGCTGCTCCAGGCCCAGCGCGTAGAGCAGCTGGATGAGGCTGCTCCGGTCCAGCAGGGCGAGCGGCAGCTTGGCGCTCTCGTCCTCGAAGTCGAACTCCACCTCGACGCCCTCCGGCAGCGGGATGCCCGAGTAGCCGTGTGGGTCCTCGTAGCCCTGCGCCGGGTTGTGGATGTTGTTGAGGTCGATGACGCGGATCTCGCTGATCACGGCGATGGCGAGCTCGAGTTCGGACTGCGCAAGCGCGCGCAGGCGCCGACGGTCGTTCTCCCGGGCGGACATGGTCAGCTCGAGCGAGTTGTCCTCCATGAACTGGGCCAGGAGCAGCGAAGCCAGCGAGATGAGCACCAGCACGACGACGAGCACGGATCCGCGGCGGCGTCTCATGGGCGTGAGATGCCCGTCCTCCTCACGGGCAGGTCGATGGTGCGCTCCGCCTCCAGGGCGCCGCGCGAGAAATGCAGGCGGATGCGGGCGGGCTGCAGCAGTCCGGACCCCGCGGTGTTGCGCCGCGGCTCCTCCTCGGTGGTCCAGCGCCGCAGTTGCGCGTCGTAGTAGTCGTATGACAGTCGGTCGACGAAGGGCGTGAGCACGGTCTCGTGCACGTCGTTGAGGTCGCGCTCGATCTCGAGGCGCGACTGCCAGCGCAGGATCAGGCCGCGGCCCTCCTCGGCGTGCAGGGTGAAGTCGACGTCGGGCAGCGGCGTCTCGGGCCAGTCAGCCAGACGGCCGGCGTCCGGGAGGAGGAAGGAGAGCCGGGGTTCGTCCACCGCGTCGTCGGTGCGGGCCATCTTCATGATGACGCCGGTCGCGCCGGGCCCGAGCGTGGCCGCCTCGAAGGTCTCCCGCACCTGCCGGGTGGCGGCGCGCACGTGCTGCTCGAAGAGGCGACGGTCGCGGCCCTCTCCCCACAGCTCGCCCATCGAGAACAGGAAGGAGTTGAGCGTGACCATCAGCACGCTCAGCAGGGCGAGCGAGATGAGGGCCTCGAGCAGCGTGAAGCCGCGTCTCATTGGATGGGTCTCGGCGCCGGCGCGCCGCCTCCGGGCTGTCCGCCCCCGCCCTGACCGCCGCCCTGTCCGCCGCCAGACTTTCCTCCGGAGGAAGGCGGGAGCTTGCCTCCTGCCTGGTCGGTGGAAGGGCGCTTGGCGTTCGAGCCCTTGGAAGTGAACTGCGAGCCCTTCATGCCACCCGAGCCGCTGAGCGCGGGCCCGCCGGCGGTCGAGGAGCTCACGGTGGTGCGGCCGGATTCGGTGTAGCCGCGCTCCCGTTCAAGCCGCACGCGGGCGGCGGCGATGATTTTGGCCTTCTCGCCCGGCACGGACCACGTGGGGCGGAGCAGCATGCGCTCCTCGGTCCACTCGACCGAGTCGCCGGCTTCGTTCTCCATCTCGGCCTCGACCTTGACGCGGAAGAGGTCGCTCACGGGCGTGGCCTCGATCTCGCCCTTCCAGCGCGCGGTGCGGTCGCCGGGCAGGTTGACCTCTCCGCCGGTCGTGACGTCGTCGTAGTTCGGAGCCTCAAGCACGGCGCCGAGCACGCGCGCTCGGTCCTCGAGGTCCTGCTCGTCGATGCGCAGGCTCTGCCGGCTGAGCAGCACGTTGGAGTAGGCCGCGCCGAGGCTCACGGCGGCGAGGGCGAAGATGGCGAGGCTCACCAGCACTTCGATGAGGGTGAAGGCTCGGCGGTTCATTTTGCGTTCTCCGCCGGCAGCGGGGCGCAGGTGAGGGGGTCGATGGGCACGACGGACCGGTTGCCGTCCCGCGTCACTTCGAGGCGCACGCGGTCGCAGGTCCCGTCGGGGTGGAAGCGGATGCGCGCCACGGGGTCCTCCTGGGCGCGCCCGCCGATGAGGATCGCGCCGTCAACCTCGGGGCCGATCACGCGCACGGTGACGTCCTCCCTCACGGGGAGGCGCTCTTCGTGGTCGTCACGGCCGTCGTTCCAGAGGAAGTCAGGGCCTTCCTCGCCGGGGAGTCGGGCGTGCTGCCACAGTTCGGTCATGCGGCCCGTCTCGACGGACTTGCGGCGCATGCGCTGCATGAGCGCGAGCAGTCCGTCCTCGGGATCGGAGCGGGCGGTTCCCTTGAGCAGCGAGGTCGCGCCGCCGATCATCACGCCCATGAGCATGCTGATCATGGCGACGACCAGCAGCGTCTCCAGCAGGGTGAAGCCGCGTCGCGCCGGCGCGGGCGCCGGATGCTCGGCGGTCCCGGGGGTCACCAGTTGCCGATGTCGTCCGCGGTGTCCGGCTGCTTGTCCCGTCCCTTGGAGAAGAGATCGTAGGAGTCCGGGTTCTTCGTGCCGGGGTAGCGGTACAGGTAGGCCTCGCCCCACGGGTCGACCGGGAGCTTGCCGCCCGAGGCCTTCACGTAGGGTCCGCGCCAGCGGTCGGCCTTGCCCTCGGGGGCGGTGACCAGCGCGTTGAGGCCCTCTTCGGTCGAAGGATAGTCTCCCAGATGGCTGCGGTAGCTCATGAGCGGCGCTTCGAGCGAGGACTTCACGAAGACCTTGGCGGCGCCTTCCTGGCCCTGGCCGAAGAACTTGTCGAGGTTCTGCACGACGACCCCGATGAGCATCGCCATGATCGCGATGGTGATGAGGATCTCGAGCAGGGTGAAGCCCTTGCGGAGGCGACGGGCGGGATGGTTGGGCTGGGTCATGGAAAGGTTCAGCGGGAGCGGGATGACTTCGGGGGCTTGCCGGAGTCCCGTGAGCTCGTCGGCGCGGGGCCGCGTCCCTCGTCGCGCGAGCCGCGAGGATCGCCGCCCTCGGGGCCGCGGCCACGGTCGCCGTAACGGCGCTTCATCTCCTCACGGAAGGCGTCGATCTGCTCGCGCGACGGGGGCTGTCCTCCGTTGTAGAGGGGTCCGCCGGGCGCGGTGGGTCCGCCGGGTCCGCCGTAGCCGCCGGTGGGCGCGCCGCTCGTGGCCGCGCCGGAGACGACCGTCGCCGCCACGGGGGCCTGGGCGCCGGTGTAAGGTACCACGGTGGCCGTGCGCATCGCCAGACGGACGGGCTGGCCGTCGGATTCGACGATGAGCGATTCCTCGACCGGGTCGAAGTCCTTGATCGTCATGGGTGCGCCGCCTTCGATGATCTCGCCTTTGGCGATCCACGCCGACTGCTTCGTCGCGACGTTGTAGATGCTGTAGTAGGTGGTGCCCTTGTCGGTGTACATCCCGCGGAACTCAATCGTGCCGGGCTTGGCGTCGGTCGGTCCGCCGGCTCCGCCGTGACCGAATGGGGAGTTCTTGACCAGGCCGTCCAGGCTCGCTCCGGAAAGCGGCTGCGCCGCAATCAGGAGCCCGAGGGCGAGCAGGGAGGAGAGGAGTCGGTCGGACATCGAAGTCAGGGGTATGGATGGGAACACCAACAGGTTGCTTAGGTTGCCTATTCATTACCGTTTTCACAGGGTTTTTTGAGTGCTCCCCACGCCCTCGAGAGGGCCGAAAGGCGCGCATATTTATTCATAAACCATTCAAAATCAGATAGTTAAGAAATAATCGCCGCCTTGGGTCGCCTCGGACCATGGCGGATTCTTGCAACAGACGGATGTCAGGCCTGTCTTGTGGGGGTGATGCCGTGCTCGCCTCCGTCCCTCCGGACGGCCCTGACCTCGCTGGTCCTGGCCGTCGGGGCGGTCTGCCCGCTCACGGCCCAGCAGGAATTTCAGCAGGTCATCGTCCCCTTCTTTCACAAGCACTGCTATGAGTGCCACGACGCCGATCTGAAGAAGGGCGGCCTCGACCTTGAGGCGATCAAGGATGACGCCGCCATGTTCCGGCAGCAGCGCATGTGGCGGGAGCTGCTGCAGCTGGTCGCCGAAGGACAGATGCCGCCCGCCAAGAAGAAGGTGCGTCCGACGCAGCCGGAGATCGACGCGCTCTCCGGCGCCGTCTCGACGCTGCTGCGTCGCGCCACGGCCGCCCAGAAGCCCGACCCCGGCGCGGTCACCGTGCGGCGTCTCAACCGCACCGAGTTCAACGCCACCGTGCGCGACCTCTGCCTCGTCGACGGGGACTTCTCCATCGACTTCCCCGCCGACGACACCGGGTACGGTTACGACAACATCGGGGACGTGCTCTCGTTCTCGCCGGTGCATCTCGAGCGATTCCTCTCCGCCGGCGAGCGCATCGCCTCCCTCGCGCTACCCGACAAGGAGTCGTCGCCCAATTCCTTCAACCTCGACCTCTCGCGCATGCTGCCCCGGGGCCGCGTGGAGGAACAGGCGCGCTACTTCCTGCCCGCGACCACGATCGTCGGCCAGGTGGAGGCGACGCGCTACGGCGAGTACATCGCCCGCATCGACCTCTGGGCCGGCGGCGAGCGCACCGACCCTCCCGCCGAGCTGACCATCACCGTCGCCGGCCGTCAGGTGGGCCGTCTCAGCGTCAAGCCCACGCCCAACAAACGCTTCGGCACCCACGAGGCCAAGTTCACCCTGCCCGCCGGTCAGCACGAGATGAAGCTCACCTGGACCAACGCCCCGGCCGCGGGCTCCAAGGGCAAGCGGTCCCTGTCCGGCCATCGCGTGCGCCTCATCGGGCCGCTCGACGCCCGCACCGGCCTCCATCGACGCCTCGCCGAGGTCACGGGCAAGCTCGAGGGCGAGGCCCGCGCGCGAGCGGTCGTGAACTGGTTCGTCTCCCGCGCCTTCCGGCGGCCGGCCACGTCCGCGGAGCTCGCCCGTTACGCGAAAGTCTTCCTCGAGGCTGAGAAGGCGGGCGGCGACTGGGAGGACGGCGCGCGCGCGGTCGTCGCGGTCAGCCTCGCCTCGCCCAAGTTCGTCTTCCGCGCCGAGCAGGAGGAGAAGGCCGCGACGGCGGAAGCGCGGCCGGTCGGCGACTTCGCGCTCGCCTCGCGCCTCAGCTACTTCCTGTGGGGCTCGATGCCCGATGACGCGCTGCTGCAGGAGGCCTTCGCCGGCACGCTGCACAAGAACCTCTCCGCCCAGGCGTCCCGTCTCCTGCGCGACGGACGGGCGTCACACCTCGTGACGGGCTTCGGCATCCAGTGGCTCCAGCTCCGGCGCCTCTCCGTGGTCGAGCCGGACCCCAGGCTGTTCCCCGAGTTCGACGAGGGCATGCGCGTCGCGATGACGCGCGAGACGGAGCTCTTCCTCGCCTCCGTGCTCCGCGAGGACCGTCCGCTCACCGACCTGCTCGACGCCGACTACACGTACGTCAATCCGGCGCTCGCGCGGCTCTACCGCCTGCCTCACCCCGGCGGCGGCGGCGTGAACGGATTCGTGCGCGTGACCCTGCCCAAGGGCGAGCGCGGCGGGCTCCTCACGCAGGCCTCCATCCTCACCGCCACCTCCAACCCCGACCGCACGTCTCCCGTGAAGCGCGGCAAGTGGATCCTGGAGCAGATCCTCGGCACCCCGCCGCCTCCCGCGCCCGCCGGCGTGGCCGCGCTCGAGTCGCAGAAGGAGCTCAAGGGCACGCTGCGGGAGCGCATGGAGCAGCACCGCGCCAATCCCAACTGCGCGTCCTGCCACAACCGCATGGACGCGATCGGCTTCGCCTTCGAGCGCTTCGACGCCATCGGCCGCCTGCGCGACACGGACGAGGGCCGGCGCATCGACCCCGCGGGCGTCCTGCCCGACGGCCGGGCCTTCTCCGGCGCGGCCGAGCTCAAGCGCCTGCTCCGCGCCGATGAGCGGAAGTTCGTCCGCAACCTCGCGGCCAACCTGCTGACCTTCGCCCTCGGCCGCGGACTCGACTACTACGACGAGCGCGCCCTCGACGAGATCGTGGAGAAGACGCTCAGGGGCGGTTCCAAGTTCTCCGCCATGACCCAGGCCGTGGTGGAGAGCGTCCCCTTCCGCCTCCGTCGCGGCGCTTCCCAGGTTGCAACCGCCCCCGGACCCGCCAAGAATACCAAGTGAACCCCATGCGTCGCGACCTCGTAGTCACTCGCCGCACTGTCCTCAAGGGACTCGGCGTCACCATGGCCCTGCCGTGGCTCGAGGCCATGGGCGTCCAGACTTCCTGGGCCGCCGGGAACACGCCCGTCAAACAGGCCGCCCCGAACCGCCTCGCCATCGTCTACGTCCCGAACGGCGTGAACTACGACGGCTGGCGCGTGGGCGCCGAAGGGTCCCTGCCCTCCAAGCTGCCCGCGATCCTGCGTCCGCTCGAGCGCGTGAAGTCCGACTTCTCCATCCTCACGGGGCTGACCGCCGACAAGGCGCGCGCCCACGGCGACGGCGGCGGCGACCACGCCCGCGCGATGGCCGCGTTCCTCACCGGCGCCCAGCCCCGCAAGACCGACGGCGCCAACATCCGCGCCGGCATCTCGGCCGATCAGCTCGCCGCCGCCCGCATCGGCGACCGCACCCGTCTCGCCTCGCTGGAGATCGGCACCGAGGCCAGCCGTCTCGCCGGCGGCTGCGACTCCGGCTACAGCTGCGTCTACCAGTCCAACATCTCCTGGCGCTCCGAGTCCCAGCCGATGCCCAAGGAGGTCAACCCGCAGCTCGTCTTTGAGCGGCTCTTCGGGTCCGGCACCGACCAGGAACGCGCCCGGCGCGACGCCGCGCGCAAGAGCGTCCTCGACGTCGTGCGCGACGACTACCGTGAGCTCAACGTCCGCCTCGGCCGCGGCGACCAGATGAAGCTCGACGAGTATTTCACCGCCGTGCGCGAGCTCGAGCAGCGCATCGCCCGTTCCGCGCAGGACGCGCGCAAGACCCTGCCGCCCGGCGTGCGCGCGCCCTCCGGCATCCCCCAGAGCCTCGAGGATCACCTCCGGCTCCTCGCCGACCTCGCCGTGCTCGCCTTCCAGACCGACACGACGCGCGTCTGCACGTTCGTCTTCGCTAACGAGGGCAGCAACCGCGCCTACCCCTTCATCAACGTCCGCGAAGGGCACCACGCGCTCTCCC
>Ga0169931_10012321_pt1 | contig 11881 bp, 10 predicted proteins | sample Kivu_15m_20L_FD_129675 | JGI IMG/M metagenome (GOLD analysis project Ga0169931, IMG submission 129675) | Freshwater microbial communities from Lake Kivu, Western Province, Rwanda to study Microbial Dark Matter (Phase II) - Kivu_15m_20L... | ecosystem: Environmental > Aquatic > Freshwater > Lake...
AAAATTTAACTGCCAAGCACCATTTTAAACCACACCCACGCTGACATTGGATCCATTTTGAGTGCCTGACTCAGTCTCTTTTATATCTGTATCTGTTGCTACCGTTTGAATTTATAACTGCTGGGGAAAACCGATCCCGCATCTCCAACCCCGGTGATTTAATATGGCAGCACCGGGCTTGGCCGACCACCGCCTGCCTGGGGCCAGGCCCCCAGGTTCGAGTTGCCCACCGGCCGGAACGCCCGTTCCACGCTGACCTCTCTCCTCTTTCCCTATGGTTTCTGACGACTCTGCCTCCCTCGCCGTGACCGATGTAGTCGCCGCTGCGCCTTCGGCAGACTTAAATGGCCCGTCGGTGGCCCTGCCCGATCCGCCGTCTGATGCCCCGACGACGCTAGATCCCGCCAACCCGGCTCCTCCCCCGGCTCCCCTGGTTGATCCCCGTACCCAACTGCGGCTGCGCAGCGAGGGCGATCGCCTGGTGCTGCTCATGCCCAGCTTGTCCTCGCCTAGGGCTGGGGGGGGCGCTGACGGTGCTGTCGAAGCGGGTGCCATCTCCTGGGGAGAGCTGTTGCAGCAGTTTAAGCACCGGCTGACCAGTGGGGAACCCTTTTGGCAGCCGAATACGGTCGTGCACCTGGCGGCCCGCGATCGCCTCCTCGATGCCCGCCAGCTCCAGGCCCTTGAGGACGTGCTGACCACCGCCCAGTTGATCCTCAAGCGGGTGGTGACCAGCCGTCGCCAAACCGCCATGGCCGCCGTGGCCGCTGGCTACTCTGTCGATCAGCTGGAGGCCGAAGATACCCTGGTGCAGTCGCCCCCGCCCCCGGGTCAGCCCCTGGCCGAACCCCTTTACCTACAAACCACGGTGCGATCGGGAACCGAAATTCGTCATCCCGGCACCATTGTGGTGCTGGGCGATGCCAACCCCGGCAGCTCTCTGGTGGCCGAGGGCGATATTCTGGTTTGGGGGCGGTTGCGGGGCATGGCCCACGCCGGTTCGGGGGGCGATCGCCGCCGCTACATCATGGCGCTGCAAATGCACCCCACCCAAATTCGCCTGGCCGACCTGGTGGCGCGCGCGCCCGATGGCTCTACCAGTCAATACCTCCCTGAGGTGGCCTACGTGGGCGACAACGTCATTCGCATCGCCCAGGCCCAGGACTTTGCCCGCCAGCACTTCAAGGCGACCCTGGAGCAGGGGGCGCAGCCGACGGATGCGTTTTAGCGCCAAGGGGGAGGGAGAACTCTCAGGATAATTCTCAGGATAATCTTGGGGGGAATCGAGTTCACTGAAGGCCCCAGGAAACTGATCTATCGACTAAAATCAGGCTTCTTCCCAGCCGACCATGGCGTATCATTAACGATGATTTGCGTTGGCTAAGTAGCTGGGCGTAATTAAACTAAAGATACTGGTGGGGGCGCAGCCCCCAAACCCCTTCTTACAATTAATTAGGCCTACTTACTTAGTCGATTCTTTAAAGGAAAGTTGGTTTCGTCCATGACTCGCATTATCGTAATGACCTCGGGCAAAGGAGGCGTGGGCAAGAGCACCTGCACGGCCAACCTGGGCATGGCCCTAGCCCAACGTAACCAGCGGGTAGCCGTTGTCGATGCCGACTTTGGCCTCCGTAATCTTGACCTGCTGTTGGGCTTAGAAAACCGCATCGTCTACACCGCGTTAGACGTGTTGGCGGGCGACTGTACCGTCGAAAAAGCCCTGGTCAAAGACAAGCGCCAGCCCACCCTCGGCCTGCTGGCCGCTGCCCAAAACCGCAATAAAGAAGCCATCACCCCCGCCCAAATGAAGGCTCTGGTGGCGGGTCTAGCCAGCAGCAACGACTTCATTTTGATCGACTGCCCGGCGGGGATTGAGATGGGCTTTCAAAACGCGATCGCCCCGGCCAAGGAGGCGATCGTCGTCACGACCCCCGAGATTTCCGCCGTGCGCGACGCCGACCGGGTGATTGGGCTGCTCGAAGCCAACGACGTGAAGTTCACCAAGCTGTTGATCAACCGGATCAAGCCCAAAATGGTTCAAGAAGACCAGATGATGTCGGTGCGCGATGTGCTCGATATTTTGGCGGTGCCCCTGCTGGGGGTCGTCCCCGACGACGAGCGGGTGATTGTGGCCTCCAACCGGGGCGAACCCCTGGTGCTGGATCAGGAACTCTCCCTGGCGGGGGTCGCCTTCACCAACATCGCCCGCCGCCTGCTAGGCGAAGATGTGCCGCTCATTGATCTCAATGCGTCCCACGACGACCTATTCAGTCGCCTGCGCCGCTTTTTTCGCGGCTAAATTGCGCTGAATTCTGATGGTCTGATCCGATCAACGGTGTTCAATGTTATCTCTACGTAGCCGCCAGAGCCGATGCTAAGTGAACTTCTCGACAAGCTGTTTAACCGCAATCGCAACCTTTCCAGCCGGGCAGAGGTCAAGCAGCGACTGCAATTTGTCCTGGCCCACGATCGCGCCGACCTCACCCCCGAGGTGGTCGAAAAAATGCGCCAGGAAATTCTCGCCGTGGTCTCCCGCTACGTCGAACTCGACCAAGAACACCTCGAATTTACCCTCGAAAGCGATCAGCGCATGACCGCCCTGATTGCTAACCTGCCCATCCTGCGGGTGCGCCCTGAGCTGCCCCCGGTGGTCGCTGCTGCCGTGGTCGCCGTTGCCGAATCCCCCCTGGCCGAATCCCCCCTGGCCGATGCCCCTAGCGTCGCAATCCCCCCACCTGAAACCCCGGCCCCCGATACCCTTGAACCCGCGGTAGCCGCCGATGACTAGGGCCGCCGATGCCTGCCCATCCCTGGCGGCCTGCGTAGATGGCCTGGCCCTCACCACGATTCAGCGCCATGTCTTTATCTGTGCCGACCAGACCAAGCCTAAATGCTGCGACAAAGCCGACAGCATCGTCGCTTGGAATTACTTAAAAAATCGGTTGAAGGAATTGGGCCTAGACCGGCCGTCGGCTGACAGCCCTGCCTCGATCTTTCGCACCAAAGCCAACTGTCTGCGGGTCTGCCACCAGGGGCCGATTCTGCTGGTCTACCCCGATGGCGTTTGGTACCACAGCGCTACCCCAGTGGTGATCGAGCGCATTATTCAAGAGCACCTGATTGGCGGTCAGGTGGTCGCAGACTTTGCCTTTTTGCACCATCCTCTTTCGCCAGCGGTCAGACCCTAGGGATCGAGGATGCAATCCATTGCCATCGCACCCTTGGTATGGGCACAGCCAGCCGTATCCCCACAGAAGCTTGGTATAATCCCCGGCAGACCTATGGGATAACAACAGCATGGCAGACTGGCGGGTGATTGACGGGGGCATCACGGCTCCCAAAGGATTTCAGGCGGCGGGTATTGTCGCCGGGCTCAAACGCTCTGGTGCCCCAGACCTGGCTTTGATTTACTCAGACTGTGATGCGATCGCGGCAGGTGTCTTCACCACCAGTCACGTGCGTGCCGCCTGTGTCGACTACTGTCGCCAACGCCTCGAAGCCCGCCCCAGTGCCCGCGCCATCCTCGTTAACGCTGGCCAAGCCAACGCCTGCACCGGCAACCAGGGCTGGGTCGATACGGTGGATAGCGCTGCCGCCCTGGGATCAGCCCTCAACCTACCCTCCGAAACCGTGCTGATCGCCTCCACCGGCGTGATCGGCCAGCGGATCAAAATGGATCAGCTCAAGGCCGGTATTCCTACCCTGGTGAGCAGTCTTTCGCCCACCGGCTCCGATGCCGCCGCCGGAGCGATTATCACCACCGACCTGGTCACCAAGTCGGTGGCCATGGAAACCACCATCGACGATCGCCCCGTCCGCATCGGGGGCATTGCCAAGGGCTCCGGCATGATTCATCCCAACATGGCGACCATGCTGGCCTTCGTCACCTGCGACGCCACGGTGTCGCCCACCCTTTGGCAAGACATGCTGCGCCGCGCCGTCGATCGCAGCTTTAACCAGATCACCGTCGACGGTGACAGCAGCACCAACGACACCCTGATCGCCCTGGCCAACGGCGAGTCGCGCACCCCCGCCATCACCGACTCCGGGGCCGAGGCCGATCAGCTCGAAGCCATGCTCACCGCGGTCTGTCAGTACCTGGCTAAATCCGTCGCCCGCGACGGCGAAGGAGCCACCTGCCTAATTGAGGTCGCCGTGACCGGGGCGGTCACCGCCGCCGCCGCCAGCCAAGTGGCCAAGGCGATCGCCGGGTCTTCTTTGGTCAAAGCGGCGATCTTTGGCCACGATCCTAACTGGGGCCGCATTGCCGCCGCCGCCGGTCGGGCCGGAGTGCCCTTCGACCAGAGCGACCTACGGGTGCAGTTGGGCGACATTCTCCTCATGGAGCGCGGCCAGCCCCTGGCCTTCGATCGCCCCGCCGCCAGTGCCTATCTCACCCAGGCCACCCAGGGCGAATACCTCAAAACCGATACGGTCTTGATTCAGGTCTCCATTGGCGATGGCTCCGGTAGTGGCCTGGCCTGGGGCTGTGACCTCAGCTACGACTACGTCAAAATCAACGCCGAATACACGACCTAAGGAAATTTCTGGGAAAGAAGATACCCCCCGTAGGGGCGCAGCGCCCTGCGCCCTGGCGAGGAAGCAAAATGCTTAGATATGTTCGTTGCCAGATTGGATCTGGGCCATCCCTGGCCCAGATCCCCTGTCATAGAGATGCTTGGGATACGTCCGCTGCTTGGGCCTCGACCAAGGCTCAAGGCTTAGCCCCCTCTAAACTCCCGGGTGATCTTGACAGTGTCGCGGCTTGACCTGTTATAGTATCAAAGCAATAACGGTGGGGTGTCGCCAAGTGGTAAGGCACCGGGTTTTGGTCCCGGCATTCCTAGGTTCGAATCCTAGCACCCCAGTTTTGATGAAAGATTTTAAATAATATTGATCCCTTCATCCTCCATGGCGTGAACTGTTCCGGCTGTTTAGGGCGGCGGCTGGGGCCAGGTTCCCCAGGATGTAAATCCCCAGGCCTAACTCGCTATAGTGTTTGAGGCATTGTCTTGGCGGTGAGGAAGGTAACAACGATGGCAAAGGCACCAAGGGCGACCAATGGGCACAATCGCCTAGCCCTGTGGACGGGCAACCTCAGGCAGGCCATCGCTCGCCTGAGGCGGTCTCGCCCCCTGACCCTGACCCTGACCCTGGTATTGATCGTGGCTGTCACCAGCGTCGGCTGCGACCCCAGCCGCTTTGCCCAGGCCAGTGCCGATGTGCCCCGGCTCGTGCTCAGTGCCCTGAGTGACCCCAAAACCTTCAATCCGGTTCTCAGTCAAGAATCCCCCAATATTTTTAGCTTGACCTTTGAGGGGCTCACCACCACCGACGGCATCACCGGTGAAACGGTACCCGCCCTGGCCGAAAGTTGGGAGATCGGTGACGACGGCAAACGGCTGGTGTTTACCCTGCGCGACGGGCTGCTGTGGTCTGACGGTGAACCCCTCACCGTAGACGACGTGATCTTTACCTACGACGTCCTGTTTAACCCCGATATTCCCACCAATAGTCGGGATGGGTTTCGCATTGGCACCGAGGGGCGCTTTCCCCAGGTCAGCAAACTAGACGATCGCCGGGTGCAGTTTACCCTGCCCGAGCCCTTTGCCCCCATGCTAGAAAACACCGGTCTGGAAATCATTCCGGCCCACCTGCTCAGGCCTGCGGTAGAGGGCACCGACGCCCAGGGTAACCCGCTATTTCTCTCCACCTGGGGCACTGACACCCCGCCCCGCCAGATCGTGGGCAATGGCCCCTACCTGTTGGCCCAGTACATTCCAGGGGAACGGCTCATTTTTGAGCGTAATCCCCACTACTGGCAGAAAGATAGCCAGGGCAACCCCCAGCCCTACATTGAGCAGATTATCTGGCAAATTGTCGGATCTACCGATACGGCTTTTTTCCAGTTTCGCTCTGGCGGCCTGGATATCCAGGCCGTGCAGCCTGACTTTTTCTCGCTGCTGAAGCGGGAGGAAGATCGGGGCGATTTCACCATCTTCAACGGTGGTCCCGGCCTGGGCACCAACTTCTTTGCCTTTAACCTCAACCGCGCCAGCCGCAGCGGCAAGCCCCTGGTCGACCCGATCAAATCGGCCTGGTTTAACAGTGTGCCCTTTCGCCAGGCGGTCTCCTACGGTATCGATCGCGGCACCATGGTCAACAACATTTTCCAGGGCTTGGGGGAACCCCAAACCTCTCCTATTTCGGTGCCCAGCCCCTTCTTCGCCCCGCCCGAAATGGGCATACGCACCTACGACTATGACCCCGACCAAGCTCGGGCCCTGCTGCTGGCCGACGGGTTTCAGTACAATGATGCCGGGGAACTGCTGGATGCCGCTGGCAATCGCGTACGCTTTACCCTGATTACCAACTCTGGCAACAAAATTCGCGAATCGATCGGGTCGCAGATTAAGAATGACCTGGCGAAGCTGGGCATCCAGGTCGATTTTCAGCCCCTGGCCTTCAACTCATTGGTCGATCGCCTGACCGATAGCCTGGAGTGGGAGGCGATGGTGCTGGGCCTGACCGGCGGCATCGAACCCAACGGCGGTGCCAACGTGTGGTTGCTCGACGGTGCCCTCCATGCTTTTAATCAAAAGGCTGGCCCTGGTCAAGATCCCCTAGAGGGCTGGCAAGCCGCCGCCTGGGAAGCGCGCATCGCCGATCTTTACGTCAAAGCGGCCCAGGAGATTGACGTCAAGCAGCGCTTTGAACTGTACAAAGAGACCCAGCAGCTAACCCAGGAGTACCTGCCGTTCACCTACCTGATCAACAATCTGTCGCTCACCGCCGTGCGCAACCGCGTACAGGGGGTCAAGTACACGGCCCTCGGCGGTGCCCTGTGGAACGTCCAAGAGTTGTCGGTGGAAGATTAGCCAACCTTAAACCAAGCCACGTTCACCCAGCCAGAGTCAGAAATCAATACCGATCCAGCAGTAAATCCACCTCTGCCTCTAGGGTCATGCCTGCCATGGCGGCCAGTTCGGCCCGCCGCACCGCTAGGTGCGTCTGGGCCAGGGGGACACCCAGGGCATCCAACAGTACCGGATCCTGCTGGCCGCCAGGGATTCTGCCAGCGACTGGGGGAGGAGAGCAATGCCGCGATCGCGGGTTGGCCGTCGCTGACCATGTTCCCCATCACCCGAGCCTGACCTGGGGCGTAGGGCAGCCGTTGCAACGTTGCCCAGTCGGGCATCAGCCACACCTCGCCCACCGGCCCCAGGCCCTACCCCCCTCCAGCTGCCGAGTAAGCGCGTCGATATGGAGGGCTTTGCCGCGAATCTGGTTGCCGTTGTCGCACCACACCACCCGCACAAAGCGAATATTGTCATCTCGCAGCTGGGCCTGCCAGGTGGGTGGGGTTTCTGGCCCGTTCTCTGGCCCGTTCTCTGGCCCGTTCTCTGGCCCGTTCTCTGGCCCGTTCTCTGGCCCGTTCTCTGGCATGGACTTCTTCGACCTCAAACGTTCAACCTCAAATTTTCAGCTCAGCCGCGCCGTACATTCTAAAATCAACCGCTGGTTGGCCAGGGCGTAGGGCTGCACCACCAGCGCCCGCCGAAAGACCTGGATCGCTTCCTCGTACTCTCCCATCGCGGCATGGCAGAGCCCGAGCCCGTGGAGGGCGCCAAAATGGTACGGCACTAGGTCAATCACCCGCTGGCAATCGGCCATCGCCTCCCGATAGCGCCGCTGTACAAAATAGAGGACTGCCCGACGATTCCAGGCTTCGGCAAAATCGGGCAGTTCTGCGGCTAGGGCCGACAGCAGGGCCTCTGCGGTGTCGAAACGGCCTTCATCGACCAGGGTTTGAGCATTTTGCAGGCGCTGATTGCCCACCGCTCCCTTTTGATAAAACCAGCGCTGCCACAGGGCAGCGGTAGCCAGTTCCCGCTGATATTCGTCCTCCTGCTTCAGGCTTTGCAGCAGTACTTCTAGGGTCGAGTCATCCATGCCACTCATCCATGCCACTCATCCATGCCACTGCCACAGCTTGATAGTTTTATCGGCGCTGGCGCTGGCCATCACCGTGCCACTCGCCTGCATCGCCACCCGATGGACCGGGTTGATATGGGCCGACAGGGTGTCCTGTAGTGTCCCGGTTTGGCTGTGCCACAGGCGTAGGGTGCCGTCGCTACCGCCGCTCACCAACTGCTTGCCGTCCGGGAAAAAGGCCACGGTATTGACCTCCTGGGTGTGTCCCTGGAGGGTGTGCAGTAGGGTGCCAGAGGCTAAATTCCACAGCCGCACGGTGCGGTCTTTGCTGGCACTGGCAATCAAGTGGCCAGCGGGGCTGATGGCCACTTGGTTGACGGTGTTGGTATGGCCATGCAGCACCTTGAGGGTGGTGGCCGCTTGGACATCCCAGATCCGGACGGTGTTGTCGAGGCCACCGCTAATGATCCGCTGGTCACCATCGGCCAGGGCCACGGTTTTGAGCATACCCGCCGAACCCGACAGGGTTTTGAGCAGAGTGCCCCGGCTCAGGTTCCACAGTTTGATGGTGCCGTCTTCGCTGGCGCTGACCAGCAGACTACCCTCGCTACCCAGGGCGATCGCCGTCACATCCTTCAAATGGCCCTTGAGCGTGTATCGCAGGGTGCCATCCCCCAGGTGCCAAACCTTCACCGTAGCATCGTCGCCACAGCTGGCCAGCAGCTGCCCGCGCAGGTCAATGGCCACATCGTTGACCCCCCGGGTATGGCCCTTGAGGGCCTGGAGTAAATCTCCGGTCTGCCAGTTCCAAAGGCGCAGGGTGTCGTCTAGGCTGCCGCTGACCAAGACAGGCCGCTGGGGGCTAAAGCCGGCAGCGGTGACCCATGATTGGTGTCCCGTCAAGGTGCGAACGATTTGCCACCCGGTGCTCGACCGGGGTGTTCCCGACCGGGGTGTTCCCGATTGGGCTGGCCCTGATGGGGGAGTACCCATCCCAGACCCAGTTTGCCTGGGGGTCGGTGGTGCCGAGATGGGGCGAAACAAGGAACCTGGGGTGGGGCGGGGCTGAGTCACCCCGGCCCCCGTCGGTGTTTCCATGTGCGGTGGAGAGGTGGTTGGTAGGCTCATGCCAACCTGTCTTCCCGGCCCACTCAGGGGAGGCTGGGTCAGGCCCACAAATAGGCTGGGGCTGGCCTGGCTAGAGACCCAGCCCGGCACTGAGCCCTCCAGCTTGGGTAGCTTTTGCAGATCGTTGAGCACCTCTTGGGCCGTTTGGTAGCGCTCGCTGACCAGGTCCTTGGTCATGTAGTTCAACACCTCTGCCAGGCCGGGATTGAGGGTGCGGTTCTGTTTTTCTAGGTGCTCCTGCCACATCCAGCGGCCGGATTGGGGGCTGTAGAGGTCTTCGGGTTTGCAGCCGGTGAGCAGGTGTAGGCAAGTGGCCCCCAGGCTGTAGAGGTCGCTAGAGGGGTAGGCCTGACCACTGCGCAACTGTTCGATCGGGGCATAGCCTACGGTGCCAATGCGAGTGCCGGGTTCGTAGCGAATCGCCTCGCTCAACTGTTTCGCCACCCCAAAATCGATCAGCACCAGCTTTTGGTCACTCTTGCGGCGCATGATGTTGGAGGGGGTAATATCGCGATGGATGACCCCGTGCTCGTGGATAAAGTGCAGCACCGGCAGCAGGTCTTCCAGCAGTTGGCGAATGCTGCCTTCGCTATAGACTGCCTGGGCGGCGATCTCCTGGTGCAGGGTGCGCCCCTGCACCATCTGCTGTACCAGGTAGAGATATTTCTTTTGCTCAAAGTAGGCCAGCAGGGTCGGAATTTGTGGGTGTTCGCCCAGCTCGTGGAGCCGCATGGCCTCCTGCTCAAATAGCTGTACGGCCTTTGAAAACGACTGGGTGCCCTGGGTTTGGGGCGCAAACTGCTTGATCACACAGCGGCTATTCAGGCGGTCAACGTCGAGGGCAAAGTAGGTGCGGCCAAATCCGCCCCGGCCAATCAGCTGCAGGGGGCGGTAGCGGCCCCTGAGCCGGCCCTCTAGGGCTGTACCGCAGGTGGGGCAAACCGCTGCCAAGGTAGCGTGATTAGGCTGGGAACAGTGGGGATTAAGGCAGCAGATCATCACAGCGGTTAACCGGATTGCACAGGCACATGGGCGTATGCCTATCTCCATTTAACCTGCAATCGGACAGGGAGTGGGGATTTTGGTCCCAGGGATGGGCCATGACCTGGTAAGTTCTTAAGAGATTTCTGAGAAACGAAGATACCCCTCCCCGTAGGGGCGCAGGGCCTGCGCCCTGGGGAGGAACAAAATTCTTCGGTATTTTGGTTTCCAGCATTGGCCTGAATTTCGGGGCGATCGCAGATTAGCCCTTAGATCAACCCACAGCGCTAACCCGGCTTGATCCAGACCGGCGATCGCTATATTTCGTAACAATTGGGCCGATCGCGCCAATCAGCCCAAACCCGTGCGGTATGGTGAAGAACAGCCCTCCCTGAGCCCCCACTGCTACCCCTATGACCCTGGCCCAGCCTCCCCACCAAAAAGCCAAAGCCCTGCGCCCAGGGGCGACCCGCCCCGCCAAGGAACTCTGTAGCGAGTGCGGCTTTTGCGACACCTACTACATTCACTACGTCAAAGAGGCCTGTGCCTTTCTCAACCAGCAGTTCCCGACCCTAGAGCAGCAGAGCCATGGCCGTAGCCGTGACCTCGAAACCGACAACGAGGTCTACTTCGGGGTTCACCAGGACATGATGGCCGCCCGCAAACAGCAGCCCATCGAGGGGGCCCAGTGGACCGGCATTGTCAGCACCATCGCCATTGCCATGCTGACCCAGGGCCTGGTGGAAGGGGTCGTGTGCGTGCAAAATACCGAGAGCGATCGCTTCCAGCCTCAGCCCGTGCTAGCCACCACCCCTGAAGAGATTCTTGCGGCGCGGGTCAACAAGCCCACCCTCTCCCCCAACCTGTCGGTGCTAGAGCAGGTCGAGCAGTCGGGCATGAAGCGGCTGCTGGTGATCGGGGTCGGTTGCCAGATCCAGGCGCTGCGGGCGATCGAAAAACAGCTCGGCCTAGAACAGCTCTACGTGCTGGGCACCCCCTGTGTCGACAACGTCAGCCGGGCGGGGTTACAGAAATTCCTGGAAACCACCAGCCGCTCCCCCGACACCGTGATCCACTACGAGTTTATGCAAGACTTTCGGGTGCACTTCAAGCACGAAGATGGCTCCACCGAAACTGTGCCCTTCTTTGGCCTCAAAACCAACCAGTTGAAGGACGTGTTTGCCCCCTCCTGCATGAGCTGCTTTGACTATGTGAATGGGTTGGCTGACCTGGTGGTGGGCTACATGGGGGCCCCCTTTGGCTGGCAGTGGATCGTGGTCCGCAACGATCGCGGCCAGCGCATGCTCGACACCGTCATGGATCAGCTCGATACCCAGCCGGTGATGTCCGAGGGCGATCGCAAAGCCGCCGTGCAGCAGAGCATTCCCGCCTACGACAAGGCCGTCACCCTCCCCATGTGGGTAGCCAAGCTCATGGGTGTGGTGATCGAGCGCATTGGCCCCAAGGGGCTCGAGTACGCCCGTTTTTCCATCGACTCCCACTTCACCCGCAACTACCTGTACGTCAAGCGCCACTATCCCCAAAAGCTAGCCGCCCACGTCCCCGAGTTTGCCAAGCGCATTGTTAGCCAATACAAGCTGCCCGAATAGCCCATACCCCGATCCTGGCATTAAAATGGTCGGGCTAAAAGCTCATGTCCCCTCAAGGGGGCGCCCCAATCCCCCAGTCCTCTTCAGAGGACTTCTACTATTATTAAACCAAGTCCATGTTGAGAACCGTAGTTCTGGCCCACCCTTCGGGAAGCAAGCTACACCCCCAGCCCCTCTCCCAAAGGGCGAGGGGAGCCGGAAAGGACTTCAAAGTCCCTCTCCCAGGG
>Ga0169931_10012322_pt1 | contig 11879 bp, 6 predicted proteins | sample Kivu_15m_20L_FD_129675 | JGI IMG/M metagenome (GOLD analysis project Ga0169931, IMG submission 129675) | Freshwater microbial communities from Lake Kivu, Western Province, Rwanda to study Microbial Dark Matter (Phase II) - Kivu_15m_20L... | ecosystem: Environmental > Aquatic > Freshwater > Lake ...
ACCAGCAACTAAAGAGCATAATAATTTTTTATTAGGGAAAAGCTTATTCTTGTCTTTAGATTTAAGAAGAAAATCAGTCAAACCTTTAAAGCTCGAATAAAACTCAGAAGGAATTGGGAACAGTTTCTCTCTGATTCTTTGCATTAAATGAGGAAATTTATCTAAATAAACATTAGGAGAAAAAAAAGAAAAATCGAAATGCCCAATTTGATTTTCAGAGTTTAATTTTTGCCTAGAAAATTCTTTTAAATCATAAAAATTTATATCCACATCATATTCTTTAGAATCGATTCTTATCTTATTATGGAATATCTGATAGTGTGTTAATATTTTTGGCATTATTTTCAGACAGTCCTCCGGATTAGGAAGAAATAATCCCTTCAAATCGAAATCTGAATCATCTACGTGAATTTGTTGGGGACGACTACTTGCCTCTCAGACAAATATTAAATTAATATTATGCCTTTTTTCAAATTCTGTTAAAAACTTCGATATCGCAGAATGTAATTTTGTTTCGATTTCCATTCAAAATATTATAACAAAATTTTTTTGATCATTTAAATATCATATTGAAATCATCATTAAAATTTATCATATAATTAAAGATAAATCAAATAAATTAAACTTATAAAAATAACTTTTTCAAAAATTAATTTTTATTAAATTAAAATGAAAAACATAAGTAAAAGCAGATCTAAAAAGGATCCAAAAAAGGAAGTAAAAGAAGAAATGCCTCAGAAAATTGATTACAGCTTGCGATATAAAGAGAAAGTTCCGATTTGTGTGAAAATTAAACATAAGAACGAAACTTTTTATATTTTCACCGAAGAATATAAAAAATCTCTTCATATTAAAGAAGAAATCTCAAAAATTAAAAAAACACCCATAGAAAATATACGACTATTCTATGTAAACCGTAGGCTGATCGAAGATGAATGCATGAATCATGATCAGCAGATTAAGCACAATACAGTTCTCTACGCTTCATTCAAAATGGAAAATAACGATTGGGAGAATTTTAATGACTTAGCAATTATTAAGTGAATTAAATATATGATAAATTAAATATATTTAATTTATCATATATAATTAAAGAATATTAATCATAAATTATAAATATTTATACTATGAATGACAAAGATATTCTAAAAACCAAAAAAACGAAAGAAATTCAAAAATGGTAAAACTCAATTATTTATAATTTCTTCTAGTGAATCATGTAAAAAAGTATTTGCGTATAAATCCTCCCTTATAAAACACGCAAGAATTCACACGGGAGAAAAGCCGTACTCTTGCGATGTCATAAGTTGTAACCAAAAATTTTCTCAAGTACTTAATCTCGTCTCTAAATTTTTTTAGATTTCAAATTTAATCAGACACAAAAGAATCCATGACGGAATCAGACCATACTTGTGCAAGATTTGCCTGAAATCCTTTTCATCAACAAGCAACCTGAAGCAGCATGAAAACATTCACAAAAAAGTCAATACAAGATTTAAATATACTTGTTTCATCAAGAACTGTGACAAGCATTATTTTTATGTCTGCACCCTCAAGAAGCACTTGGTTTCTATGCACTATAACTTCTTTCACGAATTGACTAACTACTATCCTGGGAAGAATTTTTATGAAATTTACAAAGTCATTAAAACAAGCCATGGTGCCCTAAAAACAAAATTTGAATTCCTTGATTTCAAATCTAATGACTCCACATGTGAGGAAGAATTCAGAGAGAGAAGAAAGAAAATCAAGTGCAGACTCTCAATCGGTAGGTCATTTGGTAACAAACAATCACACGGTAATGATGGTAGAGTAAATTTAGTGAAGAATGAGCAAATAATTAAGGATTCTTCTGCCAGTAATCTTTCTTCCAATATTTCAAAATTTTCACAGAAAGGGAATGACCCAAATAAAACAATAAATTGTAATGGATATAAAAATGTTTTAGAAGGGGGCATTAATGTAAACAACATTTTTCTAGGTAAAGTTGACAATCACATAAATTTAAGTCAAAACATTCCCGACACTATATTATATACAAACTGCCTAAACAATACACAGAAATTTTATGAGGCTTTTAAAAAAAATCACGAATCGGACTATCAACCGATGAACTATGGGATGTTTGGTCATGGAAATTATTGTATGAATGGCTACCCTACAAACGACCCTTCTAACAATTATCTTAATTTTCTTGGTAATAACAATCTTAATATTATTTATAATCATCTCATCGAAAATTTAACTGGATTAAAAAATACAAGTTCACCTCTATTTAATTGTCAAAGTAACATTAGTGCAATTACTAATTTGTATGAAGTTCTCTTGAGAAATAATGTAACAAACTACCCTTTAACTTCTTCAGAAAGTTCTAAAGACATCGCAAGTTCGCTTTATGAAAAACTTGTGATGTCAAATTTTATGAACTTTCCAAGTGTAAATAACTTTAGCAACAATACAAATTATACTAATAATGTAAATTATTTTGATTCTAATAATATGATTCAGATCCTATCTGGTTTAGCTAAACAGGTAGGATTAATGTAGATAATTACTGATTATTACACAGTTTGAATATTCGTTCATTAAGGTTGTTAATTTATTAAAACATTTTAATTTAAGAGTAAAATTTATTTATTTTAATATTTTGTTTTATTTAATTCAATAAAAATTCAATTAAATAAGTAAATTATTAATTGAAAAATTTTGATTCAGAATTAGTATATTAATAACTAATAACTAATAAATAAATGCAATTTTTACTACTTGTTCTCTGTGAAATTGTTTTCGGTTTATATTTCTTCTTCAATTTTATGCTAGTCACTGTTTACATTTTTTCTAATTTTTATGAGAATTCTAAGAAATTTTTAGTTTATTGGTTAGATTACTGGATTATTGAATTTTACTATTTATTTTTCATACTGTTGCTGCTTGTTTCGTTTGCAAATACCAATGTAGACTTTATTTTACCAGATATGTTAAAGCATTCTTACATAGGGTTTTTCTACATGGGAATAAATTTAATCAGTTCTCAAAATTTGATTCAAAACTTGACTAAATCTACTTATATATTTTTCAGAAGAATACAATCGTCTTTCAAATCAGAGAACAAAATATTTGACAAAAAATTCCACATTATATTGATTTTAATTCAATGGGTAACGAACATAATTTTTATGTGGGTCTATTATAAATATGAATTGTATAATATACTCATAATCAAAGACGGAGAATCTGAGTCAACTTTCCTGTTTGTTATTAAAATGATTATATATTCGTTGATTGTTTGTTCTTTTCTATCTGTCCTAATTTTAAATTGGAAAAAAACTAATCTAGAAAATTTTGAGCAAAGTTCAAAAATAGAACAGAAATTTGTTGCAGGGAATATAGGAATTAATTTTATTACAGAAATGACTCAAAGTAAAGTAGATTACAATTATCTTGAAAATGTAAAAATTCGAATTGACTTTTTAATATACAAAACTTTAATTGACATAACTTTAAACATTCCAATAATTTTAATTCTCTCGATAAGAGAAATTACCACACCTATCATGCTTATTCATGAAGTTTTGTTTTTGATTTACGCTTTTTTCCAAGCAAATCTTCATTTTAGAATAGACAGACATTATTATAAAATTCAGGATTCTATCAAAGCTTTCTTTTGTGTAAAATATTTTCACCTAAAATTGGGAGTTTCAACTAGACCTAAATTTCGTAATAATGAGGTAGGGAATTTTGTGGCAAATAATGACGATATAGAGTTCATTAATTCAGATTCTGATTCTCATCCTAATTTTATGAATATGAATACAACTTTTCTAAGGTCTTATCCATTAGAAATCGAAAAATTGGAAAATATGAATTGTGATAACCTATTAAATCCAATTCTCGATTATAAGCAAATTAATTTTTTCATAATTTTTAAGATTCTTTGGCAATATTTCAAAATGAATGAAAATAGTTTTATGAGTTTATATAAAAAACATAAAAACATTGAGGAAAATTTGAAATCTAACATTGATCTAAAAAGCTCCTTCATCAGCAGAATTTCCAATAACAAAAATCTGGGACTTCAAGGAATCGATACTAATTCGACTTTTCAGAACATCTCGGAAATAAAATTTGCAAATGTATTTAATCTCAAATTATCACAGGTTTTCAGCAGTATAGAAGATCTAGACATGAAAAATCAATTTGAAAAAGTTTTTAATAATTCTAAACTATTAAACAAGGCAAAACTCAATTTTCAGATTGAATCCTTATTCGATGATAAATTGAAAGAATTAATCCCATATTATCAAATTAGTTGCAAAGACATTATGAATTCACTTAATCCAGACAAAAACAAGGCAATCTGTAAATATCTCCAAGAAAAGAAACTTACTGAAAAATCTTTTAACAGTTATTTTACTTACGACACTTTTCTATCATTCGAAATTTATGATAGGGACGAAATTTTTGCCGATCTTGAAAATTATATCTCTCTTTATACGAATCATGTGAAGACAAAAATAAAAAATTGGGAACAAACTTTTCTTCCTTTAGTAATCGGTGTGTTTAATATAAAATATCTTGAATACGACAAGTATATTATTCTATCTCGCCATCCTCTGGCATTTTCTCCGTATGTTTCATTCAAGTACTGGATGAATGTTTGCTTTTTAGAAAATGAAGAAAAAATTACTTACTCCTCGAATTACACAGAAGTAATCGATCTTAAGGAAATCGAGATAAAGGATAACATATTAATGCATAAAGAAGATCATTCAGAGTTCATAAAAACAATAAAGAATGATTTAAAGTTTATGAAAACCCTACCGTTCTATTCTGAATACACTCTGAATGTATTCTTTATTAATGATCTAAAGAATTTTCTTTCAACATACAATGTCAAAAGGTCAACAGTTAGTAATGAACTCGAAAAAAATAACCCTATAGATAGGAACAATTTCGAAAGAGAAAATGAAATAGAAAAAGAGAAAGAGGAAGAGAAAGGAAAGGAAAGCATGTTGAATAATATAACTATTAATAGATTAAGTACTAATCATAAAAATAATCCCCCCGATTTGCTTTCGGATGAATCAAACGAATTAGATAAATCTAAATCAAACATCTTTTCAAGAGATTTTATAAGTCTCCTACCCGTCACTAGAAATTCGAATACAATCGCCGGAAAAAATTTCTCGAATACCTATTCCCTTAAAGAAAATGGATCTCAAGTTAATTGCATATTGGAGAAGATTTTAACTCACTACGTTGTGAATAACAGATACTTGATTAAAATTTATTTTTCGGGTATATTTAATACCAATAGCACACTTCGTAAAAATTTCAATCAATTACCAGAAGATCTTAACAAATATCATTCGAAAATTTTAAAAAAACAAATATTGAAAATTTTAAGGTGTCAGGAAGAATCCCTTGAAGTAGGAAATGAAATGAATTAAGAAAATTTTGGAAAAATTCAAGAATAAAAAATTGATTTAGATAAAAAAAATCCACATATAATCTGTTAACATAGAAAAAGAAACATGTAATTGAATATATTAAAAATATATAACTTTAATCATATACAAATTTTTTTATTGACGTAAAAAAAGATAAGTTATTTTAATAACAATAAAATTCCCTCAATTATATAAATGAATCCCAGCAAAATTATGGAATCAAATAGTGAAAAACCTCACGGATTCGAAAATGATGAATTACATGAGAAAACAAGTATCAAATACTGCGAGACCAAGACCTATACCACATTGGATAAAAATAATAAAAATATATGCTCTATAAACAATCTTCCAATCGACGAAAATAAAGAATCAGGAAATGAAATATTTTTAAACCGAAGTAAAAGTCGCTACTTTCAGAAATTGGTAAAAAAAATAAACAAACGAGGAATCAGTTTTAATAGAAGACAACTTAACATTATAATTAAATTCATTTTATTTTTTATAGGTAATATGATAAATGTTTTTTCGGTTTTTCTTTATATGATAGAAACATACTTCGAAAATTTCAGAAACGAAATTAGCAGCAGAGTTCTTTCAAACACTAAATTTATTGAAATATGTTTAAGTTTCTATTTTATTTTTGAATATTTTCTGTCTTTTACACAAATCAAACGAGGAGGAATTTGGAGGAAAATTTTTTCATGGGAAAGTTTTATCGACCTCCTTACGATTTTTCCTACTATTATAATTTTTTTCCTAAAAATTGAGAGAATAAATTTTCTGAAAGTTTTCAGAATTTTTAGAGTGTTCCGAATACTTCGATTATATAAGACCTTGAAGCTTTTAAAATTAGAAAGTGATAATAACGATGAAAGTGAACAAGACCATCATCTTAAATTTAATCCTTTAAAAGTGCAATTTTTTACAATTTTGATTGTCAATGGTTGTGTGTTTTTTATTGCTGCTGGATTAGTTTTAGCTGTGCAAGAACTTGTAGATAACGCTTGGAGTAAAAAAGATATGAATTTTTTCGATGCTATTTATTTTATAATTGTTACATACACTACGTTGGGTTATGGGGATATACTGCCTCTTCACATTATTAGCAGATTTTTAATTCTGATCGGATTATTTGTTTTGATTGTTATAGTATCAGACCAATTTACAAAAATGGCGGGGTTACTCCATGTATGGGGGTCATCTTTAGAAAGATTTGACAAATCAGATCATCTAATAGTAATTGCCAATAAATATATCAATTTAGAAATATTTCTAAAAGAGATAAGAGAAAGGGAATCTTCAGTTGATATACTGATCCTATCTAAGGACATGAAACATTTACCTATTACAAATTATCCTTTTGATAAAGTAGAGCTCATGACTGTTTTGAATTATGATCTTGAGACACTTGACCGAGCTAACACCAAAAATGCCAAGGCGATTTTTATTTTCTGTTTTAAGTCTGTATCTGATTGTGATCAAGAAGAAAAAATCAACGACTTTCTCACATTAAAATTAAATCGATATTTCAATAAAGTACCCGTCTACTTGGAGACTTTGTACTCAGAGGGCTCTTTCTCAAGTGTAATAAGAAATTCGGGACAGAAGAATTCATCTCAATTAATTTCAACTATACCAATTATGAGAATAAAATCTTTAATAATTTCTAAAGCCAGTTATAATCAAGGCTTCCCTACATTTATTCAGAATCTAATGTTTACTAATAAGGAGCTAACGGAACAATCTTATAATTTCTCTACCTTAATTAGTGCCTACATGCGAGGTAGTAAAAATAAAATCTACATCAAAAAATTACCCAAATTTTTTAACAAAAAAATGTTTTTTGATGCCTGCCATATGATGTATTTCAAGAGCATAAATAATTACTTCACTGAAATTAATTCCTTAGATACTGCATATTGTCCAATTATATTCCTAGGGGTATTAGATAGTTCGAAAAAATACGTTTATAACAAAGAGGAAATTTTAATTTTTCCATCAAGGAAATACATTAAGATAGATTACATGGATGGTATATTCATGTGTAATAATGAAAATGAGTTAGATAAGGTCTTAAACTCTTTCAATCTTTTAAATGATGAAATTTTAAATACTATTAGAGACCCTAAAATTATTAAGGAAATTAACATTTTACGTGACTTGAATTCTAGAAATATAAATGTTTTAAATAGAATGAAGAATAAAAACTTGGATTTGAATTCGGAATCGTCCGAAGTAGTTGAAGATCTCGATGAAGAAGAAAATGAAATGAGCGAAGAGGAAGAGGAAGAGGATGTTGAATCCCAAGATGAAGATAAAAATGGAATCGACCTAAAAAATAGTAGTAATGATAACGAAGATGATTTTAAATTACATAAGAAATCCTCATTTAATAAAAATTTATTATCCTTGAGAAAAAAAGAACTTTTAACATTGAATCATCCAAGAAAAAATTCAGAATTTGATGAAAATTTTGATAGTCCTAAGAATGAAAATAGGGGGTTAATTAATCCAGATTTAATAAATGTTGGAAATCCAGTCAAAAAACCATCTATAGAAAAGAAATTAATTAAAGTCAGAAACACACCATCTGTAGATTTTAAAATAGAAATAAATTCCCAAACTAATAAGAATGATGTTTATAAAGATATTACAAATCAAAATATGAAATTGATTCAACAAGTGGAGGAAACTGAAGAATTCAATTTTTTAAAAGCTTTTGATTACTTAGCATCAAAGAGATACGGAATCTTAAACAGCTTAGACGAAGATAAAGATTTAAAAAGAATCGATCCTGGAAAGTTCGTAGAGGACAGAATTTTTAATCTAGATAAAAGGAGTGTTTCGAAATTCAATCACATCGTTATAATAGGGGTGCAAGACGGTATGAAAAAATTAATAAATTTATTTTCAAATCATTTTCCTTCAACTGATATTTGCATTATTTCCAACGGGCAGACATATGAGGAAAACATATTGAAATTACTCAAAATTTTTCCTAGTCTAAATTATCTCAAAGGTAATTCAGGAGATCCCCAACATCTACTTAACGCAAGGATAGAAAAATGCTTATTTTGTGTATTTCTAACAGAAACTATTCATTCAATTTCTGAAGAAGACATGGGAAAAATACTCTCATATCGTACAATAGAGTATTTTTTCAACACTCAAATGATTTTAGAAGTGTGGAATAGAAGAAGTTTAAGATTTCTTGGGTACCAGCCGCTACACAAAAATTTAGATTTGATTTATCATGATTTCTTACATCCAACATATATGGCAGGACGGATTGTACTCGTCTCTGAACTAGACAAAATTATTGCAGATAAGTATTATGATCCTCATGTATTTGACGTATGGATGTCCATCCTTACTCTAGGATTTGCAAGTTCACGTACGAATATGGGGTACCAAACATTAATAAAAAATAATCAAGATTTTCCTGTAATGTTAACTATAGACATTCCCCAACAATATGTAGGGCTAGAATATCATAATTTGATAAACGATCTTCTTTTGTTGGATAATCCAGCAATCTGCGTAGGCCTTTATATCACAAACCCATTAGAATATCTCACACGAAATTCATTTGGAAGGGTCCGCAAAAAAACAAGGAAATATACTGCTTTGAAAATCACAACATCCTATAAAAGAAAAATGATGAACAAGATTATTCTTGATAAAGTAGAGCAGAGTTACAAAAACAACATGAATATCATAAGAGATATTTCCTACAATGATCAGGTAATTTTAGATTATGTCGATGTCAACAAAAACCATCTTCCTATGTTTCTCACGAACCCCGCTCCAGGTTTTGTTATAGGCGAAAACTGTAAGTGCCTTGTTTTCTACTTTTATAACCATAATAAATCAATGAAAAAAATGGCTGAATTCAATTTTAAAAACGAATCAAACTCCTCACATAAGCAATTTAAACAATCTACCACAATAAAAGCTGAGCAAGATAAAACCAGGCTGAATCAATCTCAACAAGTTTTCTTTTCTTACTTAGACGATCTTAAAAATAAAGCCAGAAAAAAATATGATGAATGGCTAAAAAAAATTGAGTTAGATAAACAATCAAACTACTATGGTAATAATTAGGGGGATCTAAATTATTTTGTTAATTTTTTTAAGATAAATATGAAAATTTATGAACATCATTATTATTGGATTAATTTAATTATCTATAAATTCTAACATAAAAATTGTTTTATTGATTATTAGTAATTTCTTTGAATAAAAATATTTAAAAAAGTATAATTTTAATTTTGTAATAAAAATGCTCAATAGTACTAACATTCGATTGAACACAAACAGCAGCCTCCGTATGTACATATTTTGATTATAAATTAGATAAACAAAAACTCAACAAAAGTGAATTCGAGATGGTTAATTCAATTTCAGGAGGTAATAATTAAGTAATTACCATATAGCAAGAGATGGAGTTATGAATTCTCGTACCGGAGGATCTAGTTTAAAAGAAAAATTGAATATCCTTGATGTATTTTTAATTTTAAACTATTCAGGACTCAGTGAAGCAAATTTCTGATGAATTCAAAGCTTATAAAAAGGATGCAAATGACCTACATTCTCAAAAAGACAGAATAACTAAATTGATCAATACAAAATCTGATGGTGTAAAAGAGAATCTGAAAAATGAAATTGTCAAGGTCGATGAAGAGATGAAGAAACATTTCTCACATCACAAATCAGAAAATTCACGACTTCAACAACAAATTTCTCAATTACAAGGAGAAAAAAATAACATTCAGAATCTACTTATGGCGTTACAGAGAAGGATTAGTGATATTGAAATGCAGATTGGACATGAGAACTAAAATGCAATAATTTTTATATTATTTAAATAATACATTAGAATAATATTATTTAGCAGTCGTATTATTATTCATACTATTTTGAAACTTATTTCGTTTTTAATTTTCTAATTAATAAACCTTATGTTAATTTCGATTAAATTTACATTCAAGTAAGTTTATCAATTTATGATTTATTTTATGATAAAAAACTGAGTTTTAAAATTAGATAATCATAAATTATTAATATCTTTCATTTTTAATTTAATCGTTATTAAAATGAAGTATGAATACAGGAAAAGTCTTTGCAACACAAGATTTATTTCAATATGCTTCGGTCTTTATTTAAAAATTACGCGAAAATGAAAGAAGAAAATATTTTAAGATAAACTTAATTTATTAAAATAGAATATATTTCAAAATAATTTTTCTTCTATAATATATTCGACTCACATTTCTCTTCAATTTTGCTTATGATTTTTATTTTAATTATTTCATTTATATGTTCTCCACTTTAATTATAATATTCGTCTTTCAAACACAATTCGTAGTAACCATGTAGAAGATACTTGCTTATTCTCTCCCTTCTCTAAAATGATATATTATCGTGGTATCACATGAGTTGTTGCTTTTTGCATATCTGTATTATCAGGAAGTCTTATGATTTTTTATGTATTTCACATAGGTGTCCTATATATGGTCATATTTAATAAGTTTAATTAGAGAAAATGATGTAAAGTACTCTCTGTTAATGTTCAGTAGTCTTTTTTGCTATTTCAAAAATTTAGCAATTATTTGATGAATCTGAATTCAAGAAAATAATATTGTATGTAATTCTAATCCCTAATATCTGTACTCAGTAACCACTATAAATTCCTCTATTTGATTACTGTAGGGTCTGTAATGATTAATTTTAATTATTAATGAATTTTTTGTTGTTGATGAAGATTAAGTTTTCTTTGCCTTACTTGTCAATAAATTTAATCAGTTTAAAATTCTTCTATTTTTAGGCAGATAAATTAAGTATCATTAAGTTTGTGAATGTAGTAGCGTATATCATTTAAAAATTCAGCGTCCTCAGAGGGATTTGAACCCCCAACCTTCTGATCCGAAGTCAGACACTCTATCCGTTGAGCCATGAGGACATAGTATCTTTTTTAATAACTTACGATGTACAAGCCCTTTGTTAAATTAGAAATATTCTTATTCTAATGGATAATGGGTACAACTATTGCCATTTCTGTTTTATTCCTTATTATTATAAGTTGTAGTGATGTCTATTTTTGTGATCATTAACCCTTTTTTTGTATTAAGAAAAAATTTGTATATATGTAACTTTTATATTTTATAATGATTTATTTAAATATGAAGGAATATAACAGAAAATGTTTTAAAATAATTATTAAATCATTTTTAATACTTAATTTGTTTTGAATATTTAATTTATTTTAAAGTAATTTAGAATTTTTTTTTTTATTTTTTATTAATACCAGGGGATTGGGGATTGGGGTTTGGGGATTGGGGATTGGGGATTGGCCGAATCCCCAATCTCCAATACCCAATCCCCAATTTCCAATCCCCAATCAATCATTTATTAGAATTTAAAATA